>Ga0210383_10003633_pt1 | contig 13779 bp, 11 predicted proteins | sample IncBWC14OmetaG_FD_160072 | JGI IMG/M metagenome (GOLD analysis project Ga0210383, IMG submission 160072) | Forest soil microbial communities from Barre Woods Harvard Forest LTER site, Petersham, Massachusetts, United States - Inc-BW-C-14-O ...
AAGTCAGTCCTCGCTTTGTGCTTGCCCCGTTCCCCCCGGGGAGTGGCAGATTGTAGGAAAACCCGGTCATGCCCAGTCCCGGAGGCCCAGCGGCCCCGCGTTTGCCCATCGAAGATTCCTACCTCGAACTCCTGGCGGACACGCTGGAGAGCATGGAAATTCCTGCGCGTAGTCAGTTCCTTCAACGATACTTCAAAATAACCACGCAACTCGATCTTCGCGAAAGCCAGTGTCTACAACTTTGGGAGGAAACTCTCACCCGGCGGCGCGAACTTGCCGAGCACCTCGCGCGGCCCGTCTCTCTACGAACCGTTTTGATCGATGTGCTCTCCTCTTCGGGGCTCTTTCGCGTTCCCATAATGCTCGAGTACGACGAGTTCAAGAAGTTGCAGCTGAACGCGGTCACCGATCCGCTGACCGGCCTCTACAATCGGCGTCTGTTCGCGGAATCCTTTGAAAAGGAACTCAATCGCGCTCGCCGTTACGGCCTGCCCTTGGGCATTGTCCTTCTCGACCTTCACCGCTTCAAGGAAGTCAACGATCGTTATGGTCATCCACGCGGTGACGAGGTTCTTCGTGCTGCGGCCGTCACTCTGCAGAAAGCTCTGCGCACATCCGATTCTGCTTTTCGCATCGGCGGAGATGAGTTTGCCCTGCTACTCCCGCAAACCGACGCCGCGCAATCCCTTGGTCTTAGTCGCCGTATCGAAACGGTCTTCGCGGAGGTTTTGCGGCCGCTTCAGCTTTCCTTCTCCGTCACCATGGATCACGGAGTAGCCAATTTTCCCCAGGACGGCGATCAGTCCGATCAGTTGATTCGCGTCGCCGACGAGCGTCTTTATCAGTTAAAACATGCGAATCATTCTCGTCCCAACGAAAGCGCCACGCATACCACCTCTACGAGCGCTTCACCGGTCTCCATTTCTGTTGGACGGCCCGCGGAAAAGCCGGCGTCAGAATTTGCGCAAGCTTCTTCTACAGCGGCTAAATCCATCGCCACTCAGGATTCTTCAGCGCTGCCTTCTCCATCCACCTACACTGTCCAGCGCAAAGCGGAACGCGTGTCCATGGTGGGGACCAACGCCTATGCCATTATTGGGGACCAGGGCGAGCGTCGCGCGCGTGTTCTCGACCTAGGGTTTGGTGGAGTTTCCTTGGAATTTGATCAAGCGCAAGATTTGCCCGAAAGTATTCTCGCCATACTGCACGTGCCGATTCTTCCTCCAGTTCGCGTTTATCTTAAGCCCGTGTGGTCTCGGCGCAGCACCGAAGGTAGCTTTCGCCTTGGCTTTCGTTTTGTTTCTTGATTCCCGCACCTGTACCTCCGGCCAGCTCAAGCCTGCATTTCACTTGCCCTACAACTGTACTCAGGGCAAGTTGCCTGTACCTTGGGACAGTAGCTAACGTTACTGTTCTCGGGTCCCGCTTGAAAGGCTAATTGAAGGCTATTGGCCCTGTCGTCTCGCTCGAACGGTAAGTCCCCACCTTGAGCGTCGAGGCGCTGGATGTCTGATTAAGATCGCTCGTACAAATTCGTGACGCGGTACGTCGTTACCATCGGTCAGAACTGAAAAATTGTCATTTTCTGCGGGTCACTCTCCGTGCTCCGCAATGCTGCACTCCAGTACAGTTGTGGGCAGTAGCACGCCTGTCCCTCAACTGTACTCCGAGCAGCTTGTTCGTTCCTCCGTGTGAACCTTACCCTTAGCTTTCATATTTCATCTGGGGGATTTTTAACTCGTGAACTTTCGTACTTATTCAGATTATTTTTCGGTGATTTTTTCGCTTGGGTTGGTGTTGATTCTGGGTTCGGTCCTGGGTGGTTGCGCGGGTTATGTTCCGGCCGCCAGCAACCCTACGACGACACAATCTGGTCTCGCCGTCTCGCCCTCAAGTCTAAATTTCAATAGCGTTGTTGTTGGACAGACTCTCACCCAGACAATCCACATCTCCAACACTAGCAAAACCCCCATCCAGATTTCCTCTCTGAAGGTCTCGGCCAAGGATTTCGTCATTACCGGCCCGTCCGTTCCACGCACAATTCTCCCCGCGACTGGCCTCGATTACACCCTGTCCTTCACGCCGTCTGCCGCTGGCAGCCAGACTGCCTCCGTTAGCATCGGCAGCAGCGCGACCTCTGCCCCAGCGACGGTTCCCCTTGCGGGCGTCGGCGCGAAGGCGACTGCGGCCGTTCAACTCAATCCAAACTCGGTGAACTTTGGCGCCCTGGTACTTCAGACCACTGGGACGAAAAACATTACGCTGCAGAATAGTGGAGACGTTAGCGTCAAGATCAGTGGGGTCACGGTCGCTGGCGCGGGCTTTGGTTACGCGGACCTTTCCCCTGGGTTCTCCCTGTCGCCGAACCAGACGGTGACTTTTCAGGTGTGGTTTAAACCTGCTGTGAAAGGCGTCGCCTCCGGTACAGTCTCCATTATCAGCGCCAATCTCTCTTCTCCGGCCTCTCTGAGTCTCTCGGGTACAGGTGTAACTTCCACCACCCCTTCCCCCACGCCGACGCCTACACCCACGCCCTCTCCATCTCCGACGGCTCACACCGTCCATCTCTCTTGGTCTCCCAGCTCCAGCTCCGTTGTTAGCTATCGCATTTATCGCGGTCAAGTCTCCGGCGGTCCTTATCCAAATACGGTGAGTTCCGTCGACGCCCTAAGCTTCGACGACAGCACAGTAGTGGATGGGAATACCTACTACTATGTCGTCACCGCTGTCGATTCTGCGGGCGCTGAAAGTGCCTACTCCAACCAGACCTCAGCCCAGGTTCCAAACAACTGAGAACGCGTTTTATTGCTTGATTCGGGGCCAGCCTTGGGCTAGCCCCGTTTTTGGTCGCTGTCTTTTTGTGAGCCCGTCGCGCCCTGCGGTCGCGTGGCCTCTATGCTCTTTCTGCGTCGCTCGGGTAGGTTGAGAGCGAGAATCAAAATTCCCACTGTAAGCCTTGAAGTCCCTTCGAGTTCCATTCCACGACAAATATTTGCACTGACGAGCATCGGAGTGAAAGACCGACCGGATCGATAACGAATTGAAATACATGCACTTATCCGTGTCTGCGCCGTCCAGACAATCAGGCCGCCAAACTCTGCTTTTGGCTGCCTAGATGCACAAGTACTGTTCAAGCTATGCCTCACGACTACGGGACGAAGATCGAAGTTTTGCCCAGGAAAGATCAGCCAAACCAGCTTTTCAGTGCTTCAAGAAAGTACCAGGACTTTGGGTCTAGCCGCTGGTGGTCCTCGGGTACCGTCCGCCTAGAGCGGATGCGCCATTCATGTCAATTTATCACTTAGGCATAATTCGAAACAGGATTGGAGTGCCGCGGGATCCGCGGTGAAACAGGTCCAAAGAGCCATCAACTCGGCTCGAAGTCTGTCGCAAGCGATGAACTCTAATGAGTGAGAACGCAATTCCGAGGGCCACTCAGAGTTCCGATGCCCGGAACTCACCGATATTGTCAATTGTGGTCCCTGCCTATAAAGAGGCGGCAAACCTCGAACATCTCCATGCGGAGTTGGTGCGGAATCTTGCGCCGCTCTTGTGCAGTTGGGAGCTAATTCTGGTCGATGATGGCAGCCCAGACCAAACCTGGGAGCGCATCGTCGGACTCCATGAAAAAGATTCACGTGTAAGAGGCTTTCGATTGTCGCGCAACTTCGGACATCAGTATGCCCTCCTGGCTGGCATCTCGGAGGCGCGCGGCGCTGCGGTCATCACCATGGACGGTGACCTGCAACATCCCCCTTCTGTAGTCCCCTCGTTGGTCGAGGATTGGCAAAGAGGAAGCAAGATCGTGCACACGGTGCGCAAGGATTGCCCCGGAATGTCCTGGAGCAAACGCGTAACCTCCAAAATGTTTTACCGTGTGTTCTCCTTCTTGAGTGGAGTGCCTCTCAGCCCCGGAATGGCGGACTTCCGTCTACTCGACCGGCAGGTGGTGACGGAGGTTCTGAAGCTAAAGGAATCGGGTCTGTTTTGGCGTGGACTCGTGCAGTGGGTCGGTTATCGAAGCTCCAAAGTTGAATACGAGTGTGCCGAGCGATTCGCCGGCAGCACCTCCTACAACTTTCGCCAGATGTTGCGCTTTGCCTGGACGGGGATCACTTCGTTCTCGATCGTTCCTCTTCGCATGGCGACTGTGCTCGGTCTGCTTACCAGTCTCTTCGCGTTCTATCAGTTGCTCGATGCCGTGTACATCAAACTCTTCACTCACAGAGCCGTGGCTGGTTGGGCTTCTTTGTACGTTTTGGTATCACTGCTCTTCGGGATTCTATTCATCCTGCTGGGCATGATCGGGGAATATATTGCGCGAATCCTCGAAGAGGTTCGCGATCGCCCGCGCTTCGTTATCAGCGATCAGACCGTTCGCGAGACCCTACCGGTTGCAGAGGCTGGACAGGCAAATTATGCAAGCGTCCGCTGAAACAGCAGGAACCAAACAATGACCCGCAGCCAATCGTCGCGATTGGTGGTCACCGCAGACGACTTTGGTCTCTCGCCTAGCGTCGATCACGGAATACTCGAGAGTTTTCGCTGCGGCATCGTCCGCAGCACGGCCTTATTCCTGAATTTTCCCGATGTAGCTGAGTCAGTCGTAAGGCTGCGGCAAGCGCCAGGGCTGGACGTCGGAATTCACCTGAATTTGACCGCGGGTCCCCCGGTCCTTCCGCCCGAACGGGTACCGAGCCTGGTAGGGCCCGACGGCGCTTTCCACAATTTCACGACCTTCTTTGCCCGCGTTGCTCTTTCAAGAATTTCCTGGGATGAGGTTGCGAGGGAATGGCAAGCGCAATTCGAGCGTGGGCTCGACCTGGGTTACCAATTCACCTTCACTACCAGCCATCAACATGTCCACATGCTTCCGGGAGCGGCCGAAGTGTGCGCCAGGCTCGCCCATGAATTCGGAGTTGGCGCCGTGCGCCTCTCGAATTTTCGGCTGTCGGAGATGTTATCGCCGGCTCGCCCGAAAGCTATGGCATTGACCCCGTTCGTGCCGGCCGCGCGCAAAATCCTCAAACGAAGCGGTGTGTTTTACAACCAGTCGATACTCGAGATTCCTCCCGGAAAGCCCGATCGGGCCCTCCAGCAGGTTTCGGGAATAATCAAAAGGCTTGGGGGCGGTGTGCACGAGCTCGTTTGTCATCCGGGTTATGTGGACTCCCAACTCGAGGCGCGCGACCCGTACGTCACCGGACGACTTGCTGAACTTGCCGTGCTGTTGAACCCCGCCCTCAATGCATTTCTCGAAAACATCGGGATCCAGCGCACGACCTTTCGGGAAATAGTCGGCTGTGTCCCACGGGATGACGGATCCCCCGCCGAAAGTCGCGGCACCGAGAAAACTTGGCAACACGCCTAAGCCTTCCTCATTTGCTGACGTGGCACAGCTATTTTAGCTATGACTCCCTGGTTTCTCCGTTTCATACGCGTCAGGGACCGCTAGCGAAACATCCAACTCCTAAATTGAGCCGGACATTTCGAACTGATGGAATGCCACTCGTTTTGCGTTGCCGCCGGTATGGCGTATAATCGCTGATTGTCTCGTGACCAAGCGACGCGGCTATGGCTCCTCCTCGGGGTTTGCCGTGCAGACCGGCCGCGACAGATTGGAGAAGTAATGAAATCCGGAATTCACCCCGACTATCATGCGGTAACAGTTCATTGTGCGTGCGGGCATACCTTTCCCACGCGTTCCACCGTCAAGGGCGATATGCTCCGAGTGGAAATTTGCTCAAATTGTCATCCGTTCTTCACGGGCAAGCAGAAGCTCGTGGACACCGCAGGACGTGTGGAGCGCTTCAACAAGAAGTATGCGAATGTTCCCGCGGCAGCAGCGGGCAAAAAGTAAACCAGGCATCACAACAAGCGGTGTTTCGACCAGGGACCGGCAGCTCGCCGGTCCTTTTTGTTTTCTATTTTTTGTTCGCTCCTCCATCTCCGTGTAGAATCCTTTTCCAGTGGCTACTCAATCCCGCATGTTCGGTGGCGTGCCGGTACCTAACTCGGTCGATACCGGTCCGCCGCGTATAACGCTTCGCAACGCATTTTCCCATCCCTTTGATTCAGCTATCGCCGCAGCGCGCACTTGCTATTCCTCGCGCCTGATTACCGCCGAAGAAATCAGCGATAAGCAGCGCCTAAACATCGGTGCGGCCACTTTCTACAGCGGCCATCACACTGTTTATCAGCACGCCCACTTCGAGTTCGGCCTCGAAAACGTGAGCCGCCAATTCGTTTGGTCTTTTCTCCACGCACATCCTTTTTACAACTCTGAACAGCAAAGCCAGCGCTACGTCCTGCTGGACCGCGCTCAAGCCTACATCCCGCCTCTATCGCTTTTCTTCGACGAAACCTCTCGCCAGATCTATGAGGGCGCAGTCGCCCGCGGGTGGGCCTACTACCGCGAGCTTTCCGCTGTTCTCGTAAACGATGCGCGCGAAATCCTGAACGACATCTGGCACATCGGTCCGATGTCCCACCCTAAGCGCCTGCACAAAATTGAGCGCTCTGCCGAAAAGCGCGCCATAGAAATTGCCCGCTACGTACTTCCAGTGGCCGCCTTCACCACCATGGTCCACACACTCTCAGGCATCGTCCTGCATCGCTTGTGGCGCATGTCTTCCGCTTCTGACACGCCCAGCGAGGCCCGCGCAGTCATCGGGGAAATGGTTGCTCTCGTCCGTCAACTCGATCCGCAATTTTTCGATCGTTTCGGAACCGCTCCGTTAGAAGAACTTCCGGAATGGAAAGACGTCACGCCAACTCGTCCGCTTGCGGATGACTTCGCCCACGAATTTGATGGACGCTTAAACGGGAAAACCTCACGGCTTCTTGATTACTCTCCAAATGCTGCCCGCGTAATGGCCGAATCCTATCGCGCCGTCGTCGGCCTGCCGGAATCCTCCTGCTCCGATGCCGAAGCCATCGATCGCCTGCTGAATCCCGCCCGCAATCTCTATCGCCTGGAAACGCTAAACATCGGCGTCCACGCCCCCATGATGCGCGCGCTTCAACACGCCAACTATACCTTCGCCAAAAAAATCAGCCACACCGCGGACAGCCAGGACCAGCGTCATCGCATGGTGCCTGGCTCTCGGCCGCTTCTCACGCTCGCTGACACCCGCGAACCGGACTACATCACTCCGATGTTGCTTAAAGAAAATCCACGTGCCCAAGAAGTCTTCGACCGCGCCATGCACGACGCCTGGACTGCGAAGAATAAACTGCTCGATCGTGGCGTCCCTGCCGAAATCGCTCTTTACCTGTTGCCCAACGCCAAATCCATCCGCCTCGTCGAATCCGGCTCGCTCCTCCACTTGCTCCACAAATGGACCATGCGAACCTGCTTCAACGCGCAGGAGGAAATCTACCAATCTTCCATGGATGAAATTGCCCAACTCCGTGAAGTCCAACCGGAACTCTCGCGCTACATCGGCCCGCCGTGCCATCTGCGCGCCGGCATCACCACACCCATCTGTACCGAAGGCTCTCACTTCTGCGGCGTAAAAGTCTGGCTAGACTTCCCCAACACTCCCCGCCGCATCTGAAACCTGTTATCTTGTCGTGTGCGTCCCGATTTAGGGAGACACCGATGGCGCGTACTCGGCTCCGCTGCCTTGCATCTCTCGTAGCCGTAATTCTTTCCGTTTCTCTACCCTCGTCTGCATACGAAACGCCGCTCTCCGACACCGCCGTCCGCGAAGCCTACTTCCTCGGCCAGCGTCGCGACGAAACCATGGGCCGCGTCCTGGACAAGTACACCATCTATCTCGCCGCTCCGAAATCCGGGCCGCACATCGCTTCGGTCACGATGTTCACGCCCTTCGCTCAGGCTATTCTTCACTCCCGGGACAATTCTTCTGGCTTCAGCGCACAGCAGGCAGCGCTCGACCACGCCAAACACGCCGAAACGGTAAAGGCCGTGATCGAAATTCTCTTTACCGATAGCTACGGCGCTTTGATTCCCAGGCCTGCCGGCTCGCGATCTGACGCAAAGACAGGCTTCATGCCGCGTCCCTACGATTTCTGGAAAGATTATCAAGTGAACTTCTTCCACAAGGACGATCAGTTAAAGCCCATTTCGTCTTCGGGCCAACCAAAGCTTTCCTGTTCTGACGCTGGTTGTACTTTGGTGGGTGCCACGATTGAGGTCGAATTCCTCGCCGAGGCCGTCCCGTCCGACTCCATCCTCGTTCAGGTTATTCCACCAGAGGGCGAACAAGTAGTCCTCGACTACGACCTCGGTTCCGTCCGCTAAGTCCCACGATAACTCCGAAGCTTCTCTGCTAACCGTGCGGTAACGCCTTCTTGTGGGTTGTGTGGTGCTTCAACTCCGCCAGCGCAGCGTAACCGGCCCGTCCATTGGGTGCACCATCGGCGAACCTGTCCGTCGCGACTCCATCAAATTCTGCTTCAACGCGAAATACCACTTTGCCGGCCTGTCGGCATCGTCTATCAACATCAACCCCGGATTGTGTTGCAATCCCTCCGCCTGTTGGATCATGGTCTCCTGGTCCTGCCTTAAAAAAACCTTCGCAAACGCCCGAAAAATCGAAACCGGCAACGCCAAATTCCACGCCGCCACAAAATCAATCCGGCACAAATCTCGCCGCACCGGCGTCACTGTCGCGCGGCTGGAAAACCACAGCTTGCCGCTGTGAATCTCTTCAAACCGCATGTTCGGCAGCACAAAATCAATCGTCGTCGTTACCGGTTCGCCGGTCATCTTCTTCAGTACCTGATACGGCAAGCTATTCGACGAAGGCGAATGCTTGCTCATCCGAAATCCATTCGCGATCGGCTCAAATTGCTTGGCCTTTTCGTGGATACTTTTCTTGCTGCGCCAGAACCACGATTGGTGCACAAATGGTCCGTGCGCCGGGTCCATTAAACCAATAATCCCCTGGTCCACATGTGAGGGCAGATCGCACTCCAGCCGAGTAATCTTGAATCGTTCGCTGAATTTTGGAAGCTCCGGTGCCGCAGGAATCGGTTCCGGCAGCCGTGAGTTCGCAGCATTCATATATACCCACACGTATCCGTCACGCTCTTCGCATGGATAGTGCCCGGCGAAAATCCGCTCGACCTTCAACTTGTCCTGGCTGGTCAGCGATGGAATCTCCACGCACCGCCCGCTGCAGGCGTCGAACTCCCAGCCGTGGTAGCTGCACTGCAGGTTCTTCCCGTCAAAATGCCCATACGAAAGCGGAATCCCCCGGTGCGGGCATGCATCGCGCATCGCAAATGCTTTTCCGTCGTTCGTTTTTCCAAGGACCAGCGGCACTTCCAACAGCATGGCCTTCGCCAAATTCTTCCCGTAAATTTCATCGCTACGGATCGCCGGATACCAAAAATCCCAGAGAAATCCGGCATCTGCCGGGTTTTCCAGCGTCTCGTCCCGCGCCATATTCGTCGCCGCCTGCGTCGCGTCAAGCTTCATTTGCGCCTCGTAGTATATTCCGTTTAAGGAACCGTCCGTGCATGTTTACAACCAAGAAGACTTGGCGTTACTCTAATAGGTAGAGAATCTGAATGTTTGCTTACTTTTATTAGCGTCCACACCCTTCGCGCCTGCTCAGGCGTCCGCCTACTTTCAACGAGTCACTAGTCAGCTATCACGATTCACCCGTCACTCCTCGCAGTGACGCCCGGAAAGGCAACACCATGTCCGAACTTACTCTCAGCGACAAACTCGATCAGCTCGACACCCGCTATCAGGAAATGACCCGTGAACTCTCCACCCCGGAGATCGTCAACGATTCCGCGCGTTTCCAGAAGCTCGCCAAGCAGCACGCCGAACTCGAGCGCATCGTCGAAAAACACCGCGAATTCAAGCAAGTCGAGAAAGACTTGGCCGATGCGCACCAGATGGTCGTCGAATCCGAAGAAGCCGAGATGCGCCATATGGCCCAGGAAGAAGAGCGCCAACTCCTCGTGCGCAAGGAGCAAGTCGAGCGCGAACTGAAACTCCTCTTCCTTCCCAAGGATCCCAACGACGACAAGAACATCATCCTGGAAATCCGTGCCGGCACGGGCGGCGACGAAGCCGCTATTTTCGCCGGCGATCTCTTCCGCATGTATTCCCGCTACGCCGAATCGCAAGGCTGGAAGGTGGAAATCATGGAGAGTTCGCCTACCTCCAAAGGAGGCATGAAAGAAGTCGTCGCCGCCATTCAGGGCAAAAAAGTCTATTCCAAATTAAAATACGAAAGCGGCGTGCACCGCGTTCAGCGCGTCCCGGACACGGAAACCCAAGGCCGCACGCATACTTCCGCTGCCACCGTCGCGGTTCTCCCGGAAGCCGACGAAATCGACATCAAGATCGAAGCCAAGGACTTGCGCATCGACACGTTTTGTTCCTCGGGACCCGGCGGCCAGTCCGTCAACACGACTTATTCCGCCGTGCGCATCACGCACATTCCCAGCGGCCTGGTCGTTTCCCAGCAGGACGAAAAATCGCAAATCAAAAACCGGGCCAAGGCTATGCGCGTGCTGCGCGCCCGACTTTACGAAATGGAGTTGGACAAGCAGCAAGCCGCGATTCTCGCCGAGCGCCGCGGCCAGATCAAAACCGGCGATCGCTCCGAGAAAATCCGCACCTACAATTACCCGCAGAACCGCGTCAGCGATCACCGCATCGGCCTCACGCTTCATCAACTCACGGAAATCATGGACGGAAAACTCGCGCCAATGGTTGACGCGCTAGTTTCCCACTACGAAGCCGAGCGCCTGAAACAGGAACTAGCCGAAGTATGACAGTGAAGTCCCAACGAGCGCCGTAGGTGCGACACCCTTGGCCCAAACGCCATCTCAAATCGTAATTTGAATGAGCTCTAATCATGACCGCATCCGCCCCAATCCCAGATCGCATCGACATTCGCAACGCGCTCAAACAGGGCATCCTGCTTTTGCGGTCCGCTCACGTACCCTCAGACACTTTGGCCGCCGAGATGCTCCTTATTCACGCAACCAAGAAGGACCGCACCTGGCTGTATACTCATCCCGAGGAAATTCTCGCATCGGAAATCGCGGCAAACTATTTCGAGCTTCTCCGTCGCCGCGCGCTTGGCGAGCCCACCCAACACCTTACAGGCAAACAGGAATTCTGGGGTCTCGAGTTCGAAGTCAACCCAGATGCCCTAATCCCCCGCCCGGAAACCGAGCACCTCGTCGAAGTCGCTCTCGATCGCCTGGCTGTTCGGGAATTACAGGCCGGCCGGCCTCAGATGCTAACCGGCGAAGGCCTGCGAATTCTCGACGTCGGCACAGGCTCCGGCTGCATCGCTGTTGCGCTCGCAAAAGAACTACCCGGTGCCGAAATATTCGCCACTGATATCTCCGCCGCAGCCCTCGCCGTGGCGCGACGCAATGCGGACCATCATTCGCTAGCAGATCAAATCCAATTCCTCGAATCCAACCTGCTGGACGCCTTTTCTGACGCGAAGCCGCACCTACGGCCGCATGAACATGTCAATCGACACCAAGCATCAGTCACCGGTCACCAATCACCGCTTTTCGATCTCATCATCAGCAACCCTCCGTATATCGGCGACCGCGAAGCTGCGTCCCTTCCCGTAGAAGTTCGCGATCACGAGCCGCACGCCGCCCTCTTCGGTGGCGAAGAAGGCTACGAACTTTACGCCGAACTCATCTTGCAATCTGCTCGGCACCTCAAATCCGGCGGCCTTATCGTCCTCGAACTCGGCCACAACAGCCTTCCAGCCGTTCAACCCTTGCTCGATTCCGCTCACTGGAAAAACGTCGCTGTCACCAACGACCTCGCCGGCATCCCCCGCGTCCTCTCCGCCGAACGCCATTAGTCGCTTGGGTAACACCGCTCTCTCTGTGGCATCTCCGCGAACTCTGTGGTGAATTCCTGCAGTTTGTCGCACTCACATATTTCTTGACATCCCCCCGGCAAAACGATACGAAGCATGTCAAATCGTCAAAAAACGGAAACTTGCTCGGCCGTTCTCGGCCACAAGCATCTTGCGGTCGCACGAACCGAAAATCGCTCTACCGGAGGATTCACAATGCCTTGGACGCAGGTTTACGATCCCCTCGGTCGCTGGTGGCTTTCGACGCTCGTCGCCGCTCTTCCGATTGTTGTTCTACTGAGTGCCTTAGCCTTCTTTCGAATTAAGGCTCATTGGGCCGCTCTTCTCGGTCTCGCCGCGTCCATTCTCATCGCTTCCGGAGTATTCCACATGCCTGCAGGCATGGGCGTACGCGCCGCAGTCTATGGGGCTTGCTATGGACTCTTTCCGATCGGCTGGATCATTCTCAACGTCATCTTTCTCTATGACATGAACTGCGTTTCGGGCCGTTTCAAGATCCTGCAGGAATCCCTCATGGGCATCACCCAGGACAGGCGCTTGCAGCTTCTTCTGATCGCATTCTCCTTCGGCGCATTCTTTGAGGGTGCTGCTGGCTTCGGCACGCCTGTCGCCGTCACTGCCGCCATTCTCATCGGGCTAGGCTTCAAGCCACTCCAATCCTCCGGCCTGTCGCTGATCGCCAACACCGCCCCAGTTGCCTACGGCGCGCTGGGTACTCCGCTCGTCGCACTCGCAGGAGTCACCGGCCTCGATCTTCTTCATCTCAGCGCTATGGCAGGCCGCATTCTTCCATTCTTCTCTATCCTCGTACCTTTCTGGTTACTTTGGGCCTACGCCGGCTTCGAGGGCATGATCGAAATCTGGCCGGCCGTTCTCGTCGCTGGAGTGTTCTTTGCGATTCCTCAGTTTCTGGTTTCCAATTTCCACGGCCCCTGGCTGGTGGACGTCATCGCCGCCGTAGTTTCCATGGCCGCGGTAACAACTTTACTTTTCGTGTGGCACCCGAAAAGAATCTGGGGCTTCGAAGGGCACGAAGCCGATCGCACGGCCCGCGGCGTTCATGGCCACAGCCGTGGCGAAGTCATCCGCGCGTGGACCCCGTGGGCCATTCTCAGCGTTCTGGTTTTCATCTGGGGATTGCCCAGCGTCAAAGCCTTCCTCGATAAACTCTCCATCTTCAAAATTCCCGTCGCCGGGCTGCACAACCTCATTCAGCGTGTCCCACCAGTAGTAGCCAAGCCCACCGCGGAAGCCGCCGTCTTTAATTTCAACTGGCTTTCCGCTTCAGGCACCGGCATCTTGATTGCCGCCATCATCGCCGGATTCGTCATGGGTTTCGGCCCGCTGCAAATGATTCGCCAGTACGGCAAGAGCCTCTACAAGGTGCGCTTCTCGCTGATGACCATCGCTTTCATGATGTCCATCGGCTTCATGACTCGCTACTCTGGTCTGGACGCCACCATGGGTCTCGCCTTCGCGCGCACCGGCCCGCTCTATCCGTTCTTTGGCACGCTTCTTGGCTGGCTTGGCGTCGCGCTTACCGGATCAGACACTTCTTCCAACGTGCTGTTCGGCAGCCTCCAGAAAATTTCCGCCACCCAAGTCGGCGTTTCTCCCACGCTCATGGCCGCAGCCAATAGCTGCGGTGGCGTGATGGGCAAAATGATCGATGCCCAAAGCATCGTCGTCGCCAGCACCGCCACCGAGTGGTACGGCCACGAAGGCGACATCCTCCGCTACGTCTTCTTCCACAGCATCGCGCTAGCGTGCCTCGTAGGCGTCCTGGTCTTCCTGCAAGCCTACGTCTACCCCTTCACCCAACTCGTCATCCATTAATCTTTGTTGCGGCGGTGTCCCGATCTTTGAGGGCGCCCCACCCTTTGCGAAGGGTGGGCTTTGACAATGTCACCACGGATCTCTTGTGTTGATT
>Ga0210383_10003634_pt1 | contig 13778 bp, 5 predicted proteins | sample IncBWC14OmetaG_FD_160072 | JGI IMG/M metagenome (GOLD analysis project Ga0210383, IMG submission 160072) | Forest soil microbial communities from Barre Woods Harvard Forest LTER site, Petersham, Massachusetts, United States - Inc-BW-C-14-O ...
GGGGTGCATCATTTATTCGGACCCGAAGGGCGACGGATTTTTTAACGGTGACGATTACACCTCGGGCGGCTGGCGGCCGCGAGAGGGAGTACAACGCGGCAGTGTGATGGACACGGATTATCCGGGTGATCCGCTTACCCCGGGCATAGGCGCGACCGCCGACGCGAAGCGGCTTTCGATTCAGGAAGCGAATACCATCACTAAAATTCCGGTGCTGCCGATCTCGTACTCGGATGCGCTGCCTCTTCTCTCGGCGCTCAAAGGGCCGGTCGCTCCCGAGGGTTGGCGCGGAGCGCTAGCCATCACTTATCACGTTGGACCGGGTCCGGCCAAGGTGCACCTGAAAGTCGTTTCCAACTGGGACATCAAACCGATTTACGACGTGATCGGAACGCTGCATGGTACGGACGACGGACAATGGGTTCTACGCGGCAATCATCATGACGCATGGGTCAACGGTGCTGACGATCCGATATCTGGCCAGGCCGCGATGCTGGAAGAGGCGCGGATGCTGGGCGAGTTGCATCGTCAAGGCTGGACTCCGAAGCGCACCATTATCTATTGCGCGTGGGATGGAGAAGAGCCCGGCTTATTGGGTTCCGTCGAATGGGTAGAAACGCACGTCAATGATCTACAGAAACACGCGATCGCATATATCAACTCCGACAGCAACGAACGAGGTTTTTTCTTCGCAGGAGGGACGCAGGATTTGCAGAGTCTCGTCAGCGGAGTGGCCCGCGATGTCGATGACCCGGAGACTCACATGTCGGTGTTCGAGCGCTCGCGTCTTGCGAGCATCGCAACGGCGAAGGATGCAGACGAGCGCAAGGATCTCCGGGGGCGCAGCGACCTGGTGATTCCTGCCCTCGGGGACGGATCAGACTTTACCGCGTTTCAGGATTTCGCCGGAATACCAAGCTTGGATATAGGGTTTGGTGGCGAGGATGATGGCGACCAGTACCATTCGATTTACGACGACTTTTATTGGTATACGCATTTCATCGACACCGACTTTGTCTACGGGCGTGCGTTGTCGCAAGCAGGCGGTACTGCGATTATGCGTCTCGCGGACGCGGATTTGATTCCTTACGATTATTCTCCGCAAGCGGAAGCTATTGCAAAGTACGAAGAAGAATTGGAAAAACTGCTCAAGGATAAACAAGAAGAATTCACCGAACGTAATCTGCAGTTAAAGGAAGGCGTGTTCAAAGCTACGGCGGACCCGCGGAGACCAACCGTACCTCCGCCGGTTGAGACGGTGCCACCTTACATGAATTTCGCGCCGATGAAAAATGCGATTGATGTGCTGAAAAAAAGTTCCGAAAGTTATTCGAAAGCACTCTCAGATTGGCAGGCGAAGGGTTCACATCCGCTTTCCGCGCAGTCTTTGGCGTCGATCAACGCAGACTTACTTGGAATCTCTCGTTTGTTCTTGAACGAGAAAGGACTGCCGGAACGTCCGTGGTTCAAGAACCAGATCTACGCGCCGGGAGCCTATACGGGTTACGGAGCGAAGCCGATTGCGGCCGTGCGCGAATATATGGACGAAAAGAAATGGAAAGAAGCGGAAGCGCAGGTGCCACAGGTTGCGCAGGTCATTGAAAATGTCGCAAGGGGCATTGCCAAGGCGGCGGATGATCTGGAAAAAGCGGTGTCGCAGACCCCATGAAGCTATCCCGGGCTGGAGATGAGTCGAGTCATTCGGTTCCCACCGTGTGCGACGTTAGACCCGCGAGTTTAGCGCCCGCGCGCGTACCAGATTGAACCTGGCGAGCTAAAATTACGCCCTTCGCCCCACACCACATGCGTGGCGCTGAGGTTATCGATGCCGATGGAAAACAAGTTGCCGAATGGAAACAGGAAACCGTTGGGCTGGATGTAATCATATCCCCGCACTGGGCCGGAAAGTTTCGATTCAGCCGACCAGGTCGCCCCACCGTTGGTCGAAGCTCGGTAGAACGTATTCCAGAGAGGATGTTTTTGGGTGTCCACTTTTCTTGTGTCCATCCAGGCGATGCGGACGTCGCCGGTAGATCCAGCCGTGATGGCCGGGAAACAGTGCTCCACTCCCAACCGGGTGTCCGAGACGTCAACCTTCGTTGACCAGCTTTCGCCTCCATCGGTGGACGAGGAGAAGTAAATGCGCTGCGGTCCGCCGACGGCCGAGCCGGAGTTCCACAAGGCGTAGACGATTCCGGCATCATCGGAAGCCAGAGCCATTTGAGAGGCTAGAAAGCCAGCTGAACAGAGCTGAGCGGCGCAACCGGGTGCGGCGCTGGAAACATCCATGGGCGTTGTGCTCCAGTTCCGGCCGCCGTCCACGGATCGGCTCACAAAGACATCTACGGGTCGCGTGCGAATATTTGTTCGCGGGTAGGCCGTCCAGGAAAAATAAACGTTGCCGACGGGATCTACCGTGGCGCCTGCAGCCAGCGACCAGCCCGGCTTTGCGCCAGGATTCAGTACAGCGGACGAAAAATTCTGACCATAATCATGCGACGCTGCCACCAAGAGCGTCTGCTCGTGGTTAAAGCTCACGTAGACGTTGGCTCCGCGGGCAGCCAGAACAGGCTTGTCAATAATGATCTCCGGAGAATGTTCAGCGATGGCAAAAGACCAGGAGCGGCCGAAATCCTCGGAACGTCCCACGACGATGTCGTGCCTGCCCTGCATCCACGATGCATAAAGAGTTTGCCGATCAACGGGGTCGACCTTGATCTGGGCATCAAATTGGCCAGAGGAAGAGGTGAGCAGCGGCTGCGGCGGATCCCACGAAACGCCATTGTCATTGCTGGTCAGCAGCACCATAGTTGGCGTGGTGCACGCTGGACATTGAGCCACCGCCCCATACTGAGGATAGAGAATGTAGATGTGCCCGTGGGCATCGGTCGCCAGTGCGGGCTCCCATTGATCTCCGGAGGTGTATCCGAGGCGATGCTGCGGAGTAAATCCCGAGGCGGCGAACGCGGCTTTCGCAGACAGAGTCAGAACAAAAAGAGGTAGAACCAGGCAGATGGCAAGTTTCTGCACAATCTCGAAGCGGCTGGTTCTGACGACCACGGATTCTCCTGGAGGCAGCCAGTTCGGGCGAAATTGGCCCAGGCAACTGGCGGATGACGCTCTTCGAACTTATCGCGATTCCCGAGGTGCGTCAATCCCACAAGTAGGTCATTTCCACCCGAGGGTCATCTTGCGCTCGTCATCTTGACCCAATGACTTGCACCCAAATAACCGAGGGGTCTATGGCGTCTTCATACTGGCCGACGCGTCCCTTGCCATGGCAAATGTTTGCAACTAATGCGCAGGAACTACCGGCAGATCGATAAAACTGGACGCACCGCTCACGTGGTAGATGCGCTGAACCGCCTTCACATAGTCTTCCGGCCTGGCAAAGAAGATATTGGTCACGAAAGTCTGCGGATTTCGATCATAGAGCGGAAACCAGCTGGACTGAATCTGCACCATTACCCTGTGACCGGGCAGAAATACGTGATTCGCGGTTGGCAGGATGAACTTGTAGGGCAGCGGAGTGTTGGACGTGATCGGCTTCGCCGTCTCGAAACTCTCTCGATACCTGCCCCGAAAAATATCCATGGCAATGTTCAGCTCATAGCCGCCCATCTCAGGGTGGCTCGGCACTTCATCTGGATATAGATCGATGAGCTTCACCACCCAGTCGCTATCCGTACCGCTTGTCGAAGCGACAAGATGCACAACCGGCGCGCCACTGATTCGCAAGGGCTCGGTTAGAACCGGCGTCGTGTAGGACAGCACATCCGTGCGGTCTGCGACAAAACGCTGATCGACGAGCAGCCATCTTCTCCAGGCATCGCCGTCGGAGAAGACAATGGGACGGGGTAGGTAAGGTACGGGCTTGCTGGGGTCGGAAATGTATTCATCGTAATTTTCGGGCGACCTGGCATCGTTTCCGTTTGGAGAAGTGAACGATAAACCGAGGCCCGCCGTCAGATAGAGTGGCTTGGACTTCGTCGAGCAACCGGTCTCACACGCCAGCGGCCAGGACTTCAGCCGATCCCAATGATTCTCGCCGGTGTTGTAAATGAACACTGGCGGCGTATCGGCCTTGGGCGCGCCGTCTTTAAGATATTGATCGAAGAATGGCTTGAGCACGTCGCGACGAAACTGGAGGGCTGTATCGCCCTCCCACTTCAACGGCCCCAGAGAATAACCGTCATAGTTGACTCCGCTGTGGCGCAACGGGCCCATGACCAGAAAATTCATGTCGTTGCGCGTGTCCTTTGGCTCGATTGCCAGGTAACAGTGGATCGCGCCCCACATGTCTTCCTGGTCCCACAAACCTTGAATCCACATAGTGGGAACTTTCAGCGGCTGCTCGCTCATCGTTTTGTCGAGAGCCTGATCTTGCCAGAAGGCATCGTATGCGGGATGCTCGGCAGTCTTGCGCCACCACGGCAGTTGGTCTAAGCCAGCGGCCTTGGCGAAGTCTCCCGCTGAGCCGGCGCGAAGAAAATTTTCGTAGTCCTCATATCCCTGGCGGACGACCGGATGTCCCTCGCCTCGCGCCGCGGTCTGTCCGGTGAAGTAATCGAAGTTCGTCTGCCGGAACGCGCCGAAATGAAACCAGTCGTCTCCCATCCAACCATCGACCATCGGACTCATTGGGGCTGCGACCTTCAGAGCCGGGTGCGGATTGACCAGAGCCATCACAACCGTGAACCCTTCGTAGGAACTCCCAAGCATTCCAACTTTCCCATTGCTCTCGGGAACGTTCTTCACCAGCCAATCGATGGTGTCGTAGGCGTCGGTCGAATGATCGGTCTCGCTGGAATTCAGTGGCCCCTTTAATGGGCGCGTCATTACGTAGTCGCCTTCGGAGCCGCATTTGCCGCGAATATCCTGAAAGACACGGATGTGGCCATCGGCCACGAAAAGCTCGTCGCCCTGCGGCAGGGTCGCGAGCATGTGCGGAGAGCGCGCACGTTCCGCTCGCCTGGCGGCGTTGTAGGGAGTGCGGGTGAGGATAATCGGCGCACTCTTCGCGCCTGCGCCCCGAGGGACGACAATCACGGTATAGAGCTTTACACCATCCCGCATTGGAATCATTACGACTCGTTTGACGTAGTCGTAGGATTCAGAGGGTGCTTCAAACTTGGAGGGAACGTCCGGGGTTAGAGGCGCCGTTTGGGCGTGAGCCCCAGGAACAGCATGATAAGAGTGGCTACCATCAACATCCATTGCGGACATTCAGGTCGCTGGACTAACGAAAATACGTTGATCACTGGCCGAGCAGTCAAACTGATAATCTCCTTCCGTGGCGACTGTGTGTCACTTTGTGCCCACCAAATGTTAGCAGCTCCTCAGGAGTGTTTCGTCGTCGATAAAGAGACTACTTCTGGTGCGCGTTTAGCTTGTCGAGCGCACGCTTCAACTCCTCAAGCTTCTGTCCCGCCTCGCCAAGCTTGCCTTCGGCGGTCAAGCGCTGATAGTCAGCAAGGTCTTTGGCGGCTTCCGCGACCAGCGCGCTGGAATCTGCCGCCGATTGGGGCGACGATTTGTACGGCTCGGCGGATGTACCGGCATCGTGCCCCGGCTTTCCCGAGGGAGCCGCAGCGCCGATCGCCGGGGCGCTAAGGGACGACGCGGCCCCGCCAAACAGAGCCGCCATCGCCGACTCGAAGGTGGGTCCGTATGCCAGCCGATCCTGCAGCGCGAGCACGACCAAACGCAACTCCGGCATCGGACTCCGCTCCGCCTGCAAGTAGATCGGTTCCGCATATAACAGCGCCCGCCCGGTTGGAATCACCAGCAATGCTCCGCGCCGCACGTGGGACCCCTGCTGATTCCAGAGCGTCAATTGTCCAGAAAGCTCGGCGTTCTGATCGATCCGAGCCTCGATCTGAAGCGGTCCGTCGACCAGTTTCGTCTTGGGGAAGTTGTAGACCACGGACGTACCGTATTGTGCGCCGTCGCTGCGCCCGGCAATCCATCCGATCAGATTATTGCGGTTGGCTGGCGTGAAAGGCAGAATCTCCACGAACTCTTCGCCGGTTTCGCCCGGCAGTTTCATGAGCACGAAATTCGGCTGCATCTCCTGTGTCACTTGCTGACCCGCATCGCCCATGCCGACTTCAGTGGCCACCGTCCACAGATCCTCACGGTTGTAGAACGCTTCCGGGTCCGTCATGTGATAGAGGCCGTAAACTTCGGCCTGCAGTTTCAGCAACAACTCGGGGTAGCGAACGTGTTTGCGCAGTCCGGGCGGCATCATGGACGCATCCTTGAACAGACTCGGAAAAATGCGCCGGTAGGCCGCGATGATCGGATCCTGCATGTCGAATACATAAAATGTGGTCGTACCGTCGTAGGCGTCGATAACCACTTTGACGCTGTTGCGCAGGTAGTTAATGAGATCGTCGCCGAGACGGTAGTGGGTCGAGTACGGATAGCTATCCGAAAGCGTGAACGCATCGATGATCCACGAGAGCCGGCCGTCGTCGCCGAGCACAATGTAGGGATCGGGATCATAGGTGAGGAACGGCGCTAATGTGGACACGCGCTCGCGCAGGGTGCGCCGCATCAGCAGCCGGCTACCCTGGTTCACGTCATCACTGAAAGGCAGCTTGGCGAGGTCGTCACGATCGAATGCTATGGCGATGCGGCGCAGGAACCCACCGATGACAATGCCGCCGTTGCCCTCGTAGGACGTCAGGCTGTTGCTCGCGCCTTGCGGGTAGTTGAATTCCTTCTGTCCTGTCTTAACGTAGACGTCGGTATTGGTCATCTCGCCGAAATAAATCTCCGGACGCGTCACGCTTAGACTGGGCACCGTGCTCTGGACCGGCATGTTGCTGAGAATGAGCGTGGGCAGGCCTTCCGGCGTAAATCCATTGACCGGATTCATGGTGATGCCATAGCCGTGGGTGTAGATAAGCTTGTCGTTAATCCAGTTGCGGCTGCTCTCGGGGAGCTTGTCTACATTCAGCTCGCGCGCAGCCAGCATCACCTCGCGAGTCGTCCCATCGATGTGATATCGATCAATGTCGATGTCGGGGAAATCGTAGTAAGTGCGGATCTCCTGAATCTGACGCAGCGTGTCCTGGAGTGCGCGCCAGTCCCATAACCGGATGTTCTGAAGCGTGGCCTGATTGTTCGCCGGATCGGCTGCCTCGATGGTCGTCTCCGCGGGAAACTCGCGCTGCAACATCCGGTTCAATCCGTAGGCCTGCCGAGTCAAGTCTGTGTTGTAGACGATGTAGGGCTTCTCGCGAACCAGTTCGTTCGGTTTGACGATAAAGCTGCTGACGTACCACGCGACTCCCTGAACGGCGACATAGCAGACCGCGGCCGGAAGAATCGCCGCGACCAGCCAGCGCCCGCGTGGCACGCGCAGCGCGTTGACGGCGGCGATTGCGGCGCCGAGAACGAGCGCCGCACAGACAATGAGCATTCCTGTGAGCGTGACATGCGCGTCGGTGTAGGTCACACCGCCGAAAATCGTATGGTCCTCGAGCAACAACTCGAATCGGCTGATATAGGCCCGCAAGGCTAGGATCAGCAGCAGAAACGCAAATGTGATGGAGAATCCACGCCATGTTAGCGTGACGGAACGGCTGAGACGTCCGGCGAGCACCCGGCCTCCACCCGTAATGAGGATGAAGAAGGCTGCGAGCAAACAGGTAATCACCGCTAGCGTGAGCAGCCAACCGGTGATGAGTTGCCACGCGGGCAGGGCGAACAGAAAAAAGTTCAGCGGCTTGCCAAAAATCGGATCAAAGACGGCAACGCCACTGCTACTGGGCGGCGCGTACCAAAAGAGCGCGAGCGTCGGCCACTCCACCATCATGCTGGCGCCGGTGACTGCGGCAATCACGAGCGAAACGCCGAGCGCGATCAGGCGCAGAACGGACTCAACCGGCAGCTTCAACGGCTGTCCGCCGATAAGAATCGTGTGACCGCTCGGCAAATCGGGGAGATGCGCTCGCTTCAGAGCCCGGAACGAGCCATAAAGAATGAGGAACGTGGCCGCTGCAAATACCGCGAAGACTCCCCATTGCAGGCTCAGCGTTTTCCAGAACACGTCTACGTAACCGAGCGACCCGAACCAAAGCACGTCTACGTAATAGGACAGCGCCGTGCGACCGCTAAAAAAGATTCCGGCGAGGACGGCGAGAATCAGAAGGAAACTGCGGCGACGCCGTGGCGCGTGCGGCGGCGGCCAGTCGATGGACTCGGGCATTTTGCTTAACTCTTTGTATTCATCCGCATAATACTCTATCCGCCTCTGCAAGTTGGTGGTGGACGCTTCGCGTGATCACCTTTCTCTGGTACGCTGCTTAGCATATGCACGTCCCCGAGAGCCTGTTTTTCGTGATTTTTCTATCCGGTTGTCTGTTCGCCGAGAGCCCCAAACCCGTAGCGGATCGCCTCGCTGCCCAGAACGCACTTTTCGAGGAGCAGTACGAGTCCGATCTCCGCAACTTTCCTGAACGCGCTACCGCCTACGGCGACTACCGCTATAACGACAAGCTCGCTGAGTACTCACTCGACGCCATCGTTCAGCGCCACAAGATCGACGAGGACTTTCTTGCCCGGCTCGAAGCCATCCCGAGTACGGGATTCTCTGACCAGGACCAACTCTCCCACGATCTGCTGGTTCGCGTCCTTCAGCAGCGCATTGCCGACTTCGACCTCAAAGAGTACGAGATGCCGATTAATCAGCAGAATGGCATCCATACCAGCCTTGCGGATCTGCCGCTCTCCGTTCCTCTCGATTCGGTCAAGCACTACGAAGACTACATCGCGCGTCTTCAGCAGGTTCCGCGCGTGCTCAGTCAGACCACCGAAGTGCTTCGCGCCGGCATGAAAGACAAGCTCATGCCCGTCCGATTCCTGCTGGAGAAGCTTCCCGTGCAGTGTCAGGGCATCATCGACGCCGATCCTTTTCTCATCCCGACAAAGAAGTATCCGGCGAGCATTTCCCCCGAGGACCAGAAGCGCTTGACCCAGCAGATCACCGACGCCATCGCCGTGGACGTCATTCCGGCTTACAAGACCTTCGCTGATTTCTTGCGCACGGTCTACGCTCCCGAAGGTCGCACCACGCTGTCGATCACGTCTTTGCCGGACGGTCAGAAGCGCTACGAAAACGATATCTACGCCCGGACGACCACGCACATGACGCCGGACGAAATCCACCAACTCGGCCTTCGCGAGATTGACCGCATCCAGAAAGAGATGACGGCTATCGCCAAGAAAGAGGGCTTTGCAGATCTTGCCTCGTTCCGTGCCTCACTCAAGACCAATCCCAAATACATTCCCACATCTTCCGAACAGATACTCGACGATTTCCGCCGTTACATTGCGCAGATGGAGCCGAAGCTTCCCGAGCTCTTCACTCTTCTCCCGAAATCGCCGGTCACGGTTGAAGCCATACCCGCCTTTCAGTCGGCTGCGGCAACTCACTATGTCACGGGCACGCCCGATGGCAAGCGTCCTGGCCGCGTCGTCGTAGCGACTTCCGACTTCGCGCAACGCTCGCTGATCGACGACGAGGCGATCGCCTACCACGAAGGCATCCCCGGACATCACATGCAGTTATCCGTCCAGCAGCAACTCACCGGCATGCCCAAATTCCGCCTCCATGGTCTCGGCTTCAACGCATACATCGAAGGCTGGGCTTTATACGCGGAGCAGCTTGGCAAAGAGGTCGGCTTCTATCAGGATCCCGTCTCCGACTACGGCCGTCTCTCGTCCGAACTTTTCCGCGCTGTGCGTCTGGTGGTCGACACCGGAATCCACTCGAAGGGATGGACCCGCGACCAGGTCGTGGAGTTCTTTCGCAAGTCGGGAGCCGTTGACGAGCCCACAATACAGTCCGAGACGGACCGCTATATTGCGTGGCCCGCGCAAGCCCTCAGTTATAAGCTCGGCCAGTTGAAGATCCGCGAGCTACGCAATCGCGCGCAAAAGGAATTGGGGCCCAAGTTCGATGTGCGTAAATTCCACGATGAAATGCTCAACGGCGGAACTCTTCCTCTTGATCTACTCGAGGCCCGCACCGACAAATGGATCGCACAACAGAAATCAAAGTGACGTTGCCGCCGTCTTGAAAGAGCGGCACTCCGCCCGCGAAACATATTAAAAAAAAGCAGTGGGACGCTTGCGCGTCTCACTGCTGGGAAGAGTGTTGCTATGCTGCGTTGCTACGCCGGGAAAACTTCCAGCGTAAGGTTACCTTCCATGTCTGCCGCCACCGCCACCGTGCGACGATCCGCCGCTGTGCGACGATCCGCCACCGTGTGAAGGTGCGCTACTGTGGCTGCTCGGCGCCGAATGGCTACCTCCGTAGCTCGGAGCAGAGCGCGGGCCGCCGTAACTCGGAGCCGCTGGGCGCCCTCCGTAACTCGGGGCTGCTGGGCGTCCGCCGTAAGGACTCCCACCATAAGCGCCGCCTCCATACGAGCGCGGCATGACGATCGGCTGCCTCATATTGAGCGGCGGACGAGAAGATCCGCCATAGCTGCGGCCGTCGGAGCCCATGCTGCGGGACGAGGATGAGCCGTAGGGACCGCGTTGTTCTGCCGATCGTCCCGTAGAGCCCATTGGACCGCGGCTTGCCGATTCACCTGCCCTGGCTGACTCGCTCGTTCGGCCTGACTCAGAAGATGGCCGCGCTGGCATCGGCGTAAATTTCTGCCAGCCACCGTTGCTGCTGCCACTTTCACGAGCCGTGGTCGAGTTACCCGAGTAGCCCGGTCTGGGAGCCGAAGCCGAGTTCGAGATGTTTCGCGTTTCCGTGCTTCGTTCTGTAGCTGTAGTTTGATTTGGCCGCTGGAAGCCGCCATTCGAGCCGCTATTCGCGGGTCGCGCGACTTCGTGACTGTTTCCAATCGACCGGTTATTCGACGCGGTCGTGGCGCCATGGCTCGTTCCCTGGACGGAGAAGAAGTGCTGATTCTGCGCCACATTCCGAGTCGTTGATGCCGCTGCCGGGTGTCCGCTGGCCGAGTAGCTTTCGCGGCTCGGAGTCATGGGCAATTTGCCGGTTGTGAAACGCGCATTCTGGAACTGCGCATGACTCATCGGCTGCGTGCTCATGTGGCCGGTGCCGAACTCTTTGCCCGAGACGGTCGTCCCGCCGCGGAAGTTCGGGTCATGCATTGCCAGGTTCACGTTTGAGAAGCGCGTGCCTCCATGCAGCGGAGCAAATCCGCCGCGGTTGTAGGCACTGTAACCAACCGCTCCATAGCCGCCGCCATAGTGTCCATACCAGGGATGGAAATGGTCACACGGTCCGAGTGGAAGCCAGCCGACATTTCCCCAGCCGAATCCAAACCCGAATCCGAACCCTACGCCGAATCCGTAGAACGAAACATATGCCGGAGCCCAGATCGGACGGTAGTAAGGATATCCGTAGGCCGGACCGGGCCACCATCCCCAACCGCCGTTAACATACATCCAGCGACCATAGTGATAAGGAGCCCAGCCCCAGGGGTCATAAGAAACCCAGGTCCATCCCCAATAAGGCTCATAGACCCAGCGGCCGTCGCGATACGGAGCCCAGCCGGCCGGCTCATTTGGCCGCCACACTGGACCGTAATCTGGAACTTCCGACCAGGTGCCGTGGCCGTCGAGATCTTGCGTGCCGACGTAATAGTCGTTGGTGTTGCGGCGTGCCACTGAGTTGCGGATCATGTTGTCACGATCGGAGTTCCACTGGTCAAAATCGTCGCGGGCCGGCGCTTCGCCGATTTTGTATTGCGCATCCGCGCCGCTGCCCTGAATGGTGATGAACTGGTTCTGCCCTACGCGCGTGCCGCCCTGCGGAGTGGTCACTTCGATTTCGCCTTTGCGGACCAACACTTCAGTGTGATCGTCGGCAGTAACTAGAATTCGAAAGCTCGATTCGCGGCGCTCGGTGCGAATGGCAACGTTTGGCGTGTCGATCTCCGCGTCCGCATCGCTGTTCTTGAGGACGGTGTAGTTCGCCATACCGTGCCCGAGTTGAATCTGAATCTGCGAACGGTTGAGTTGCACGATGTTGGCCTGCGAATGCTCAGCCAACCGCAGCAGGTTGGCATAGTCGAGCTGAATTTCAGTGCGCGCCTTGTCGCCTGTAGAAACGCGGTCGCCAGCTAGCACGGGAGCATTGACTGCAGCCGCGGACCAATCCTTGGAATCGCCACGCTGCGTGGAAACGTCGCCATGAATCAGACTGATGCGGGCTACGCCGTTTTTGTCGTCCGGAGCAGGAGCGGTGGAAGTCGGTGCACCCGGGCCCGCGTCATTGGCGCCTGGGTCATTGGGACCTACCATCGGCGGCTGATTCATATCCTGATCTTGGTTCTGATCCTGGTTCTGATTCAAAGCCGGATTCTGGTCCGCCGAGCCCTGGTCGTTGGGACTCTGCATTTGGACGTTCGGCGACGGCTTCGAATTCTCCTGCTGCGCCTGATCGTCGGGATTCTGGGGGGCGTCCTGAGCAATGACGGCGCCGGGGAGAGCGATCATCAATCCTAAGAGTGCTGCGATTAACTTCAGTTTCATAAACATCTCCGCCTTAATTCGGACAAACTATGCCCGGAATAATGCAGGTGGAGTGCCAATGGCCCGCGCTTCGCGGTGATTCGTCTAACCACTTTATTTATTAACAATTTAAGGAAGACATAACGGCAGGAACGGCGGGTGGTTTACAGCGCTCCGGTGGCCCGGTTCAACCAGACTGGTGGTTTTCAGCCAGGGGGGATTGCTGGCGCCAGCCGAGCCGGTCGATCGATTCATTCCGCTTCGTTGTCGTCAATCCCGATCTTCGACAGGCGATAGCGCAAGGCATTCCGCGAGAGTCCGAGGAGACGCGCCGCCTGCGACTTGTTGCCGCCGGCGCGTTTCAGGGCTTCGCGAATCATCTCGTCTTCCCACTGGTCAAGCGTCATGCCGTCGGGGAGAAAGTGATCGGACCCACCGCCAGCCAATGACACGCCGCGATTGCGCGGAGAGTCAAGTTGAATGTCGCTGGCTTCCAACTGCTTGCCCGTCGCCAGTGCGCAGGCACGTTCGATGACGTTCTGCAGTTCTCGCACATTGCCCGGCCAATAGTGGCTGGTGAGAAGCTGCATGGCCGCGGGCGAAATGCCGGAAATAGTTTCCTCTCTTCCAGAATCTTTGGCGAAGCGCGCGAGAAAGAGGTTGGCTAATCCAGGGATATCTTCTTTATGTTCGCGGAGAGGCGGGATATCGATCGGAACCACGTTGAGCCGGTAGTAGAGGTCCTCGCGAAAAGTTCCATCTTCGAGCGCCGCGCGCAGGTCGCGGTTGGTGGCCGCGATTAAGCGCACGTCAACCTTGACGGTGCGCGTGCCGCCGAGGCGCTCGAACTCGCGCTCCTGCAGCACGCGGAGAAGTTTGACCTGGATGGCAGGCGGCACGTCTCCGATTTCATCGAGGAAGAGCGTACCTTTGTCGGCTAGTTCGAATTTTCCCGGCTTGCTGGTGGTGGCTCCCGTGAAAGCGCCTTTTTCGTAGCCGAAAAGTTCGCTCTCCAAAAGATTTTCAGGGATGGCGGTGCTGTTGATCTTGATGAAGGGACCGGAAGCTCGGCGCGATTTTTCGTGGATGGCGCGAGCGATCAGGTCTTTGCCAACTCCGCTTTCTCCGCCGAGCAAGACGGTCGAGTTGGTGGGCGCGACCCGTTCGACGGTGGCCAGCACTTCCTGCATCTTGGGACTGATCGCGACAATGTTGGGATGGCTGTACTTCTGTCCCAGGGCTTCGCGCAGCGAGCGATTCTCTTCGCGCAG
>Ga0210383_10003635_pt1 | contig 13775 bp, 10 predicted proteins | sample IncBWC14OmetaG_FD_160072 | JGI IMG/M metagenome (GOLD analysis project Ga0210383, IMG submission 160072) | Forest soil microbial communities from Barre Woods Harvard Forest LTER site, Petersham, Massachusetts, United States - Inc-BW-C-14-O ...
TTACGTCGTCGGGATGGACCACTCGAGCCCAAAAACCTTGCTCATCCAGTTGGTCCTTGGTGTATCCCGTGAGATCCAGAGCCACCTGGTTTACATAGAGTGTCGCCCCATCCGGCGCTAGCACCACAATGAATTGGCGAATAGTGTCAGCGATCGTGCGAAGTTCTTCCTCACTTTGCCTTAACTTTTCTTCGGCACGCTTACGATCATCGATGTCTGTAAGAAGGAGATACCACGCGGTTATTTTGTTTTCCGTATCTCGCACTGGGAGACCACGGACTTGGAACCATCGGTACACTCCGTCGGCACGCCTGCAGCGGTGTTCGACGTCATAGATACGCCCTTGTTCGATCGATTTGATGCGAGCTTCGATTATGCGGGGAAGATCATCCGGGTGAATGGCATCAGTCAGGGCCCAGTTCTTCAACTCCGCATTCGTTTTACCGAAATACTCGAGTGTCTGGCGGTTCAGAAACTCCACTTCGCCCATTGCGCCCATCGTCGCCACCAACCCAGGGATGTTATCGACGATCTGCCGCCAGGACAATTCCCTCGCGCGCAGGTCCTCCTCCCCCCGCTTGCGATCTTCGATGTCTATATTGGTTCCGTACCATTTGAGGATATTGCCTGATTCATCTTTCAGTGGATTGGCGCGAATGAGGAACCATCGATAGGAATTGTCGAAACGACGCGTCCGCGCCTCAGTGTCGACCGGAGTGCCCGAGGCCAGACACGAGTGCCACTCCTCGATAAGTCTCTTGCGGTCGTCCGGGTGAATCGCGTCCGCCCACCCCCAGCCCTGCGCTTTTTCTGCAGTCAGGCCCGTGTAATCGAGCCATCCCTGGTTCAGAAAGTCGCAGTAGCCATCCGGACGAGCGGTCCACGCGGTTGTGGGGATCGTATTGATGATGGCGGCAAGATTGCGCTCACTCTTTTGTAGAGCCTCCTCCGTACGTTTGCGTCCGGTGATCTCACGATAGATTACGTATTCAGAAATCTGGCTTCCGGAAATCGATACAGGTCCGCTGATTATTGAGACATGAACGCGTGTGCCATCCTTGTGCTTCCGCACCGTTTCAACATCCAGGCTTTCCCCTCGAAGACCCCGGCGCGTGTATTTGTCCGCCTCAGCCGAAAGTGCTTCAGGAACGACGAGTTCGTTAATAAGACGCCCGCAGGCTTCCTCTTGGGCGTAGCCGAAAATTTTGGTGAATTCCCGATTGACCTGCAGGACTCGGTCATCCGTGTCGAGCAAGACGATCGCTTCCGGCACTCTCGCAAAAAGCACGCCAAGCATGGCCTCTTGGCGAATAGCTTCGGGGATGTTGCGAGGGTCTATCCGGTCTTTCGGGAACTTCTCAGTCGCACTCATACTGCGAGCCCCATGAGCCGGCATGTGTTTGGGGAACCCATAAAGGACAGAAGTGATTAGGCCATGACGGCGGGTGCCAAGCAATTAGACATTGGTACGGCCAGTACCTTGGTATTACTCAGTAAAACCCTGAGCGCAGTCCTTTCGGGCGTGGCCACTACAGGGCAGGCGCCGAGGTCGGTTAGCGACTATGTCAGTCTGTGTCCGAAGAATCGGGCTGCGCTTCCTCGGCGCGTTCGCGAAGCATCCACTCGCGGATATAGGCAGGGCATTCGACTAGTTCGACGCCTTCATCTTCGCAGGCAATCAGGAACTGAACCACCCCGAGGTCCACTAGTGTAACCTCGCTCAAGTCCAAGATTTTGCTTGGGCAATCGCAATCCATTTCCGATACGATGCTCGGGATTTGGTCCGACTGAATCCGCCCGCTCAGGCGCCATTTGTTGACGCATCCACCGCTATCTTTTTCAATCCTCAACATTTTGCTCATTCCTTCGGTGTGACGGTTCGTCACGCGCGTAATCTCTGGACTACAGTTGTCGTTGCAGTGACTCCAGTTCGATCCGACAGATATCGCTGAAGGCCCTCAACGGATCGTTCTCGCTCCCGGCCTGGGCTTCAATCTGTTCGGCTGTAAGATTGGTTTTTGGATATGTGCTAACAATGATCCTTATGACGTGTTCCGCTTCTTGCAGAACGGGCTTAGACGAACTGAGCCGAATGCGGCTCGCCAGCGCGTAGACTGGCAACATCTTTTGAAGATCACTGGAGTTGTGCTGCATGGCGTCGACCAGCAATCGCGAGCTTTCGCCGATGAAGTCGGAATAGAGCGCCTCCCGCCTCGCAATCTGCTTTCCCAACAAGTCGCGGCGGTCCTGATGCCTCGCCGTGATCCACGTACCGACAGCCGAGCCTAATGCACCCACCAGCGAACCACCAATAGCCGCCAAGGCGGTGCTCATCATGGAAGTCATAAGCGCGAACCGATTTGCCCCCTGGGCGCCTTCGCCGCGATAGGTGGCGTGCCGGATTCGCGATTCGCGCGTACCGGCGACCCCCGATTTTGCATTTAAAGCGCCACTCGTAAAGCACTGACGTGCAATGCCCGTCACGTCGATTCTCCACGGCGTTTCGGCAAAATGCCGCGACGTTTAGCCGATGGCGCGAGAGGGCGAGCAAAATCCCGCACGCTAAGTGCTCTGCCTTCAATCCGTCTCGGAGTGGCCACTTGAGTGCCTTCTCAATTGCGTCGGGGCTCCGACGGATGTGAGCACAACGAGAGAATCTCAAGAAAGGAGCGGCTATGTTTGGTATAACGAGTGAAACTCTCCGCCGGTTTTCCCTGGCCGAAATTCTCCTCATGATCGCAATGAATGTCGCCACGACCCGCTTAGCTTCTGAAAGCCGCGTCCGTTTGGCGACTGGCACGGCTTTGAGTAGCTAAAGCAATTAACGGAGGAAAACGTCATGACTTACATACCCACCCAAGCAGGAATCATGCAGTTACAGGATTCCGCGCGGCTCCTGCGCGCCGTCTTCCCGAACTATCCAGAATTGCAGCCGTGCAATCCCGTGCCGGTATTTGAAGTCGCGCCAGCTGCATCAGCCGCGCCAGTCTATATGGAGTCGTAGAGAGAGCGTCCATATTTGCCTCGTGATCTGAGACCACGAGGCCTTTATTCAGGATCTGTGTACGTCGCCGACTGATCCATCATCTTGAACATAGGAGTGAGCTATGAGCGCGGTCGAATTTGGCCTGACATCGCAAACACCTTTTGTAGACATACCGTCGCAAGTGTCGTTCGAGGAGCATTTCAACAGAGCGGAAGCGCTGGAGAGCTCCGAGGACAAGGATTATCCCGCCGACGAACCAAGTAGTGAGGCGGGCTTTGAACAAATCGTTGGCCGAAGCGCAGCCCTGCGGCGGGTCCTGCGGCAAGTTGAGGTCGTAGCTCCGACCGACTCAGGCGTACTGATTCAGGGAGAAACGGGCACCGGAAAAGAACTAATCGCCCAGGCAGTTCACAATCGAAGCGGACGGCGTGATCGGCCATTTATAAAGGTGAATTGTGCCGCCATACCTTCCGGCCTGCTGGAAAGTGAATTATTCGGGCACGAGAAGGGCGCCTTCACCGGGGCCATCGCGCGAAAGCCCGGCCGCTTCGAGCTGGCAGACAAGGGAACCTTATTCCTGGACGAGGTCGGAGATATTCCCCTCGAGCTGCAAGCTAAACTGCTGCGGGTTCTGCAGGAGCGTGAATTTGAACGACTGGGGAGCACGCGGACCCAGCAAGTGGATGTACGCGTGGTCGCGGCCACACACCGCGATCTGAAGCAGATGGTCGAAGAGGGAACTTTCCGCAGTGACTTGTACTACCGCCTCCACGTATTCCCACTGACAATTCCTGCCTTGCGCGATCGGCCCGAGGATATCCCATTAATCGTGCATCACTTCGTGGGCAAGTACTCACAGCGGATGAACCGATTCATCGAAACAATTTCACCCCACACTATGGAAGTGCTCAAGGACTACTCGTGGCCGGGAAATGTGCGGGAGTTGCAGAATTTCATCGAGCGAGCTGTGATTCTTTCACCCGGAACCTCGCTCCGCGCTCCCCTGGGCGAATTGACGCAAGAGGCAGTTCAAAGTTCACAAACCCATTTATCGACCCTCGAGGAGATGGAACGCGAGCACGTGCTACGCGCTCTGAAGGAATCGAACTGGGTCACTGGGGGTCCCAAAGGGGCAGCGGCCAAGCTGGGGATAAAACGGACCACTCTGGCCTATCGGATCCGTAAATTAGGAATTCCGGTCCGGCCGCAGCTGTAAGGAAAGTCTCTTCGCGCCGGAACTTAGCCGCACCGACTACCTAGAAAACTTTGGTGTGCGATTTAGCGAAAAGGCCGTCCGCCGAAAGTACGCGAGGAGGATTGTTGCGCTATCTGTTTCCTGGGGCGGTCGTTAGAAAGTAAAACGTGCGTCCAATTGAATCTGACGCCCCGTACCGACAGTACTGAAAATCCGGCCGACGTTGCCGGCGAGATCACCGGCTATGTCTTTGAACACGGCGTCTCCATTCCCTCCCAGGGTGAGCGGGCTTTGCGTGTTGCTTGGAACTGCAAAATTAGGCCGATTGAGCAGATTGTAGGCTTCGGCTCCAAACGTAATCTTCGTGCCCTCTGATAATTGGAAGCCCTTTTGTAGGGCGAGATCAAATTGGGCAAAGCTGGGGCCGCGCAGAATGTTGCGTCCAGCAGTACCAAACTGACCGGGAGGTGGTAGTGCAAAAGCATTTGGATTGAACCAGCACGAAGGAGTACCCACTCTGAAGCCGTTTGGGCAAACACCCTCGTAAGGATTGCCTATGAGGTCTGGCCGTTCCGAAGTCAAGAGTGATTGCACATCTGCATTGTCAAATGCGAGCACTGGTGTAAAAGGCACGTTGCTATGAACGTTGGCAATGGCGGAAATCTGCCAGCCACCTAATTGGCTTCCGCGTCCAAAAGGCAGCCCGTAAACAACGTTGGCAACGAAATTATGCCGAATGTCGAATCCTGACCGTCCTCGGTCCCCCTTACGATTGAACGGGTCCTGAGTCGTGGGGGGTTCGTTTACAGCTTCGATAGAAACATTACTCGAGGCATCGTCTACTGAATGGGAGAACGTGTAGGACGCCTGCCAGGAAAGATTATGGGCATTCCGTTTCGAAACAGACATTTGGAAGGAATTGTAGAAAGACTGGGCATCGGTTAGATCCTCCAACAGAGGTGAATGCAAGTTCGGATTCAACCGATGACCAACGGCTGGTTCGAAGGGATTCGCTTCGACTTCGCGTGGAAGGTGGTTGCCCCGCGCACCCAAGTATCCTGCGGTGAGAACAGTTCCCGGCGCAATTTCCCGTTCCAAGTTCAGATTGTATTGCCATGCATATGGGAACTTTGGGTAATAAGTCATCTGAAGAATGTAAAGCGGTTGCGTCAGGAGAGCACTCTGCGGATTGAGAAAGTTGGGAAACACATACGAACTAAAGCTCTCAAAAGGAGGTAGAAACCGATCGACACCAAACAAGATAAAGGGGATTTGATCGCGAAAAATGCCGGTTCCGCCTCGCAATAAAGTCTTGCCGTCACCGAAGATGTTCCATGCAAAGCCAGCTTGGGGTGAAAACAAATCCCGTGGTGTCGCAGCGAATAAGTTGCCGACCGTCGGGCCGGAATCCGTGGCCGGATTACGAATGACCGACATACGCCCCTGTGCCTCGATCGGGTTCGAGTAGAAGTCGTATCGTAAGCCAACATTCACGGACAAACGCGCCGTTGCCTGAAAGAAATCCTGCGCAAACCCAGACACGACGCTCTGGCGGTAATCGCGGTTCGAGTCAGACTTAGAGGGATCAACGCCTGCGTACGACAGAGGCCAGGCTTCAAGGAAGGATTCGAGAGCCGGGTTGTTGGAGTGTGCCTGAAACCCGAAGGCACTCAGATCCTGGAATGTATAGATGCCATTCACTCCAAAGTCCAACGGGCCATTGGATTGGAGCCGTCGAAACTGAGTGCCGAATTTAACGGTGTGGCGATGAATTGTCAATGAAAGTTGATCCTGAACTTGATAAATCGTCGAAAAATCGCCCAACGGAATAACTGCGCTATTGCCCAGCAGACTCATACCTGCAATATCGATGGTCCCGAACGGTTGGCCAGGAACCAAAGAAATTGAAAGCCCCGGATGGGTATTCACGATTGAAGTCGACGCCGTGGTGCGGTTGATACCGAATCGTAATTCGTTGAGCATTTCCTGTCCGAGATTTCTGCGGTCCTGAACGGTAAAGTACTGATTGCGGGCTTGATGGAGGGCCGGGAATCCTGGGACGTAAGTTCCGGGTGGTGTGCCAATATAGGGAACCAGGGACGAACTATCATCGATCATGTAACGCCCGAATAGCGAGTGGGAGTTAGAGAAGTTGTGGTCGATACGGATAGTGCCGAGATTCTCGGTAGTGGAGCCCTTATTGGCGCTGATAAGATCCCCGGTTCCGTCTCCATTGTCCGCCCCATTCGTCGGAGGTAGTAGCGCGAGAAACTGCTCTATGCGAGGATCAACCGGGATGGCAATGCACCCACTTGGAGCGGCGTTGTTGCAGGCGCCCGGGTCGGTCGCAGAGGGCAGCAAACCTTGGTGAGCCAGAGCGTCGGGTACTGTGGCTATTGCTGTCGATGCTTGTACTTCACGGAAACCCTCATAGTTGGCGAAGAAAAAGGTTCGACTATGCACCAACGGCCCTCCGATGCTCGCGCCGAACTGGTTGCGCACGAAAGCTGGAATCGGACTGCTACCCAAATCAAAATAATTCCTGGCGTCGAGCGAAGCGTCTCGGTGAAATTCCCAGAGCGATCCATGGAACTGATTACTTCCTGATTTGGTTACCGCCTCGATGATGCCACCTGCAGTCGTGCCGTATTCCGCATCTAACGTTTGAGTCAAGACGCGGACTTCTGTCAATCCATTCAAACCGAGGAACAGCCCCGAAGCGCCCGCTGGAGAAAAGCCAAAGACGGGATCATTTGCATCCATACCGTCGATGAGAACATTCGTCCAACTCGGACGCATACCGTCAACTGAGACTTGGCCAGCCGATCCATTCGAGAGCAACGAAGGAGCACTGCTCGGTGTCGGGGCGACTCCCGGTTCGAGAATAACGGTTTTGAACAGATCGCGGCCGTTCAGTGGAAGATCTGTCAGGCTTTGTTCAGGAATCGCACCGCTGACTGTTGAAGTAGTAGTGTCGATCGCCACGTCCGCGTTGACCGTCACGTCCTGTGGGACGGTGCCGACCCTCAGTGACAGGTTGATCGCGACCGCACTCCCCGAACTGAGGGCAATCCCTTCGAGCATTTGGGCCTGGAATTTCTCCTTCTCTGCGCGAACCATGTACATTCCCGTCGGCAAGCCCGCCAGATGATACTGACCGTTGGCGTCGGTAAGAGCAGCACGTTTCAATCCGGTATTTATGCTAGAGACCGTGACTTGAGCTTCGGCGATGACGGCGCCTGTCGGATCTGTGACGGTACCGAAAACGGTTGCAAGCTGGGTCTGCGCGCATGCGGCGGACGAATATACGGCCAACGAGAGAGCCAAGACTATGTACGGCCTATGCGAACCGTTAGGAGAGGGATAAAAGCTACCCAGCATAATTGTTACCGCCTTGTGTGCGTTTCCAGAAAGCACACTGAGCCCTGCCCCGCTGCTGAAAGGTCGGCGCGGCTTCTAATTTTCTGGCAGTCGGGTAGCCCGTTCCCTAGCCAAAATTCATCGATTGGTTTGTGGCGGCATTTTGATGAAGTCTTGCAGTCATTTTCACCAAATCTGCTACCGAGTTGGCCTTCATCTTCTGCATCACCTGGCCTCGGTGCGCTTTGACTGTGCTTTCGGTGATGCCGAGTTCGCCCGCGACCTGTTTGTTCAACAGACCGGAAACGACCAATGCCATGACGTCCCTTTCGCGAGCGGTGAGTGACGCGTAACGGTCCCGGAGCTGCTGTATTTCCGCCTCTTGAGCGAGAGCCAAGCGGCTTCGTTCTAGAGCTTGCCGGATCGCCGTTAACAATACTTCGTCATTGAATGGTTTCGTCAGAAACTCGACTGCCCCCGCCTTCATGGCACCCACCGTCATTGGAATGTCGCCGTGTCCCGTGACGAAGATGATCGGTAAGTCGGTACGTTCCGCGGCCACGCGCTTTTGTAGTTCGAGACCATTGAGGCCAGGGAGGGAAATGTCGAGCACGAGACAACTCGGAGTAGACACCCGCGGGCGGTCGAGGAATTCTTGTGCAGAGGCGAACGTCTCTGGCTGCCAGCCTTGATCTTGGATCATGGTCTCCAGTGACTCGCGTATCCATGCATCGTCATCAACGATGAACACAAAGGGCTTGGCAGTCGCCATTGGTGATGACCCCACCTCATGACCAAGCGTGCTGGTTGAACACATTGTACCCCCCAGAACCCGGACACGTTGGCCCTTACTCCCCAGCAAGGGCCGCGTTGACGGCATCAAGCAAGGCGCTGTCGCCGAACGGCTTCTCCAGGAACTCCACAGCCCCTTGTCTGAATGCTTGCCTTCGGATGTCTTCATCCTTTTGAGCAGTGATGAAGATGATTGGAATCGCTTGCCCACGACGTTTCAATTCCGTTTGGAGATCGAGCCCCGACATCCCCGGCATTGCGACATCGAGGATCAGACACCTGGTCTGATCCACATAATCAGACGCGAGAAATTCTTGCCCCGACGAAAAAGCTCGAGCCGCAAAGCCGAACTCCCGGAGCAACTCGGGTAGCGACTCGCGTAGCATCTCATCATCGTCAACCACAGACAGAAGTGGACGCTCGGTCGCGCCGGTTACCGCAGGAGACTTCATAACAAGACAATGCAGCATTTTGGAAGCGGCGTCTATTCGACTTTAGTACTGCTTTCGCCAGGACTAAGAACCCCGGAGTGCAGAGATCACGCCGCAACAACACCATGCGCCACTTTGCGAGTCGCGTCAATTCGACCTTGGTACTGCTTCAGTCGCGAAGAAGAACGCTGAGGGCGAACTAAGCTGCGTTTGTTGTTGTTGGATCAATGCGAACGGGCATATCCGGACACGCTCCCGGACTGTGGATACGCCCGTGCAGCGAACCATGATATTAAAAGGTTCGTGAGCACCTGAGGCTGGTGTGATGAAATTTGCTTGAGTAATGTCGTGACGTCGAAGTAGATGCGGGCGGCGGTGACTTGCCGCTTTACCGGGTCGAATTGATACACCCCGCAGCCGGGCAGCTTCACCGCTGTGCCGGTTGCAGCGGTGCCAGCGAAAGGCCCTTTGTGAGCAGCTTCGAAGCTCCACTCCACGATGACGACGTCTTTTCCGAAGATCATGTTCTTCACGACATGACGGTTTCCAGGAAAGCCGGCGACAAAAGGCCGAACAAACTGGTCGCGAAGAGCTGCTTTGCCATTTATGATCGTGCCCGGAATCTCCAGCGAGATGGTTTCGGAATAGTAGGACAGAATCAAGTCCTCATCTGTTCCCGACCATGCTTCAAAATACTCCTCGATGAACGCCCGGACGTCACTGTCGGAAGCGATAACAATAGTCATAGCGCCCTCCTGTACGAGATATCTTAGCCCAAATTTGCTCCGCGATGCACCACGTCGACGACCATGACGAGTCCACTACGCAGCCGCATCCTTGGAGCTGCGTGGACCGCAAGGAATCGAAAAAAAGAACGTGGTTCCTGGCCCATCATTCGGCTCGGCCCACAACCGGCCCTGATGTCTCTCGATGATCGAGCGGCTGACCGACAACCCAATACCCATACCTCCGGTTTTCGTCGTGTAGAAGGCTTCGAACAGCCTCTCAAAATCTTGAGGATTGACACCACACCCGGCATCTTGCACGCTCAGGCGCACACGATCGTCTCCATCTCGCTGGGTTCTAACTAACAGTTGCCGGGGGCGGTCCTCAACACCAACCATCGCGTCGGAAGCGTTGCGGATCAGGTTGAGGGCCACCTGTTGCAGTTGCACACGATCGCCAATGACAAGCGGGAGATCCTCAGCGAGTTCCGACCGCAGAATCACTCGATTTCTCTGAAGATCGCTCAACGACAATGCAATCACCTCTGTCGTAACCTCGTTTAGATCCAGTGTCTCCAGCGTGAATTCCTTCTTGCTAAACAGTGCACGCAATCGCGTAATCACATCGGAGGCTCGCTGTGCGTCGCTTATCGCAAGTTGCACTCTTTCCCGCGCACCGTCGACGTTCGGAGGATCAGCATTCAACCTCCTAAGAGAAATACTTGCGTTAGTCATAAGGCAGGCGAGCGGTTGGTTGATTTCATGGGCGATGGAGGCGGTTAACGCATTCATGGTCGTGACACGCGCCACCCGCGCAAGCTCGGAGCGAGCTCGATCCAGAGCCTCCTCCGCCATCTTGCTTTCTGTTACGTCCTGAAGTGCACCGATGAACAGAGGCCTATCTGCATCTTGCACCATGATACGGGCCATGCCCCGTATGTGTTTCATGACATTTCGGGAGGTCACAATCCGGAATACGAAATCGACATCCGCCCCCGTCATAGCGCGGGCGAGCGTCGCCTCGAACGATGGCAGGTCCTCAGGGTGGATGATCTCACGAATCCTCTGCACCGTGACCTTGATTGCGGGGTCGAAGTCGAAGATGCGGAAAGTCTCTTCGGACCAGTTATGCTCGTCTGCTACCAAATCCGTGATGAAGCTGCCGGTTTTGCTCAGCCGCTGGGCTTCGGCGAGACGAAGATAGGACTGCTCGACCTGTGCCTCCGCCCGCTTTCGATCATCGATCTCGAGTGCGGCCATATACCACTGGTCAATCTTTCCCGCTTCATCGAGTACAGGTTTGTAGCGGAACAGGAACGCTCGATAGTTGCCATCCTTACCCAGTACCCGTATCTCATTTTCGAATGGCACCGGCCGTGTGAAAGCCAGATGACGCGCTTCACGTAGCCTTTCCATATCCTCAGGGTGAAAGATACGAGCGCGAAAATCCTCTTTTTGCATCTCCTCGATAGTGAAGCCGGTGTAATCCGTGACTGCTTGGTTCCCATACAGCGGCGTTCCATCTGCACGCATCACGCCGACAGAGGTGGGAATGGCGTTGAGGATTTGGTTCAGATTGCGCTCACTCGACTGCAGAGCCTCTTCCGCTTTTTTTCGATCATCGATGTCGGTAAGGAGCAGATACCACGCTGTTATTCTGTTTTCCGAATCTCGCACCGGGAGACCACGGACTTGGAACCATCGATAAACGCCATCCGCGCGTCGACAACGATGCTCAACGTCATAGATCTGTCCCGCTTCGATTGATCTTTTGCGCGCCTCAATTACGCCAGGAAGGTCATCCGGATGAACGGCATCGATCAGGGCCCAGTCCTTCAACTCTTCATTTGTTCTACCGAAGTACTCGAGGGTCTGGCGGTTCAGAAACTCAACCTCGCCCATTGCACCCGTCGTCGCCACGAGCCCTGGAATGTTGTCGACGATCTGCTTCCAGGAGAGTTCTCGCGCACGCAGGATTTGCTCCCAATGCTTGCGATCCTCGAAGTCTACGCAGGTTCCGTACCATTTGAGGATGTTGCCCGCTTTGTCCTTTAGTGGATTAGCGCGAATCAGAAACCATCGATACGAACTGTCGAAGCGGCGAATCCGAGCTTCCGTGTCGACAGGGATTCCTGAACCCAGAGACGATTGCCAATCTTCGACAAGCTGCTTACGGTCGTCCGGATGAATCGCTTCCGCCCACCCCCAGCCCTGCGCTTTTTCCGCAGTCAGGCCCGTGTAATCGACCCATCCCTGGTTCAGAAAGTCGCAGTAGCCATCCGGACGAGCGGTCCACGCGGTTGTGGGGATCGTATTGATGATCGCGGCAAGATTGTGCTCGCTTGTTCGCTGTGCTTCTTCGGCGCGCTTTCGATCCTCAATATCCGTGCTTGTACCGTACCACCTCACGATCTCGCCAGAGTCGCTGCGGAGGGCCTGCGCGCGAATGAGAAACCACCGATAAACGCCATCATGGCGGCGGAGACGCGCCTCGATTTCGTCTGATTCTCCTGAAACCAACATTTTCTGCCATTTTTCCATTAGTGGCGGCAGGTCCTCTGGATGGAACGCAACCTGCCAGCCCCAACCATGCGACTCTTCATGAGAGAGGCCCGTGTATTCATGCCAACCTTTGTTGAGGAACTCGTTGGAACCGTCGGGCAGGTTGCACCACGCCAGTGTGGGGATCGTATCGATGATGGCGGCAAGATTGTGCTCGTGCGACCTCAGAGCCTGTTCCGCGCAGGCGTTGCTGATAGCGAGTGCCGCCTGATTCGCGAACAGACCTAACCAAGTGAATTGTTGTGGACCGAGTGGGTGGCGGCTGAAGACGGCGATAACCCCCAGCAGTTTGTCTCGAAAAATGAGGGGATAGCCCCCAAAACTGCGAATCTCCTCACGTTTGGCCCATTCTGGCCGCACAACCCACTCGTTTTGAGCGGCGACGTCCTCGACAAGAATCGGACGCCGGCTGGCCGCCACTTGACCAACCTTTCCGACACTGAACGGCATTCGAGCAAAGTGCCCCTGCAGGAAACACCAATCTTCCCCCGGTGAGTTGATGGGAGTTCCAGCGCTTGCGACGAGGCAAAGACAATCCGCGGGATCCGACACAGAGTGGCAAAAGCTTAGGAGGTCGGCGGATGGCACCAGCCAAATCCGAGCCAGTGCCACTCCCGGCTGTGATGCCAACCCCTGAACAATACTCTGCAAGACAGAGTCGACGCGCTGCTCTGCGGTAACGGTGACTGCTAAGGCGAGCAACGGTTCTGCCGCCAGTGAAGTCCCCACGAAACCTCCCTGGATTCGTATGCTGCTTTGTTGACCTAACCCGAACTTTACCGGACGGTCCGAAGAACCGTCCAATGGCTACGAATTATCCTCCATCTAGGTGTGTTGAGTCACGCCGGGCGCCGTTTCCAAAAGGTTCGGTATTGATCTCCCGCCGATCACCACGCCGTCATCGCTTGGTCCAGTACCAAAGTCGTGCCGTACCATTGTCCAATTGTTTTCGCCTGCGCGGTTGTGGTGTTATCGCGTTATTGCATCCGATCTAATCGGGACGCCCCGCAAGAGTTCTTCAGAGGGAAGCCGAGACGGGAGGGACAGTCGATGAGTATCGCTCAACCCGCAATCACGTCTGAATTGCCGCCAGCGAGCTTGCTATCTCCAGTGCCATTGAGAAGTCCAGGTGAACGTTCCGAAACTATGGCCGGCGTTGTAGATGGCCCAAGTGTAGGACCGAACGTGAGTCGTGCGTCGTGGAAGCGAGAGAACGGCAAAGAGGAGGCGTTCGAGGGCATCGTGGGCAGAAGCGCGGCTCTGCAACGCGCGCTTCGGGAAGTCGAGGTTGTGGCTCCCACTGATTCCGGCGTTCTCATTCTGGGAGAAACGGGTACCGGAAAAGAGTTGGTCGCCCGAGCCATTCACAACCTAAGCCGCCGACGGGATCGACCCCTTATCAAACTGAATTGTGCCGCCATTCCCTCCGGTTTGCTGGAAAGCGAACTTTTTGGCCATGAGAGGGGCGCATTTACCGGCGCCCTCATGCGCAAACCGGGCCGCTTCGAGGTTGCAGATAAGGGCACTCTGTTCCTCGATGAGGTAGGTGATATTCCGCTCGAACTTCAACCTAAATTGCTGCGGGTGCTGCAGGAACACGAATTTGAAAGATTAGGCAGCACGCGTACGCAGCAGGTGGATGTTCGCGTTGTCGCCGCGACCCATCGGGATCTGAAGCAGATGGTCGAAGATGGCGAATTCAGGAGCGACCTGTATTATCGCCT
>Ga0210383_10003639_pt1 | contig 13769 bp, 20 predicted proteins | sample IncBWC14OmetaG_FD_160072 | JGI IMG/M metagenome (GOLD analysis project Ga0210383, IMG submission 160072) | Forest soil microbial communities from Barre Woods Harvard Forest LTER site, Petersham, Massachusetts, United States - Inc-BW-C-14-O ...
TATCACAATCTGATCAGTCCACTTGTTTCATTACTGCGTTACTTATAATGACTCCGCTGACTTTCTCCTGATCCTGCAAATCTTCTTCCCGCGGCGTTTCCCGAGGATGATACCAGTCCCCAAGCAACGGTCGATTCAATGAGTCGAAGCTTGGAGCCATTCGCTATGTCAGTACGCCCACATTTTGTGAAGTATCTTGTGACCACCACTCAGATGGTCGAAGAAGTATGCGGCTGTAATGGTTTGGTTCAGCCGCATCCAGAAGGTGATGATCACAGGTACTGCCGGTATTTTACAGGCCTTTTACTTGGTATGTACGGCTAAATATATTCCAGAATAAAGTTACTCCCAAACTTAGCTGTCGACGTAATTGCCAGCCCTTGTACTTCTTACCCGCACAAGCAGATCAGCCCTCTATCATAATCAGAACGATTGGAGACTAGATCAGCCCCCCGCCTTCTTTTGTCCGTCTTGACAGCAGCACTCACCCTGCTCTTGTATGCTCATATGATCATAGCCTTGTATGACATGTGTGGGTGATTCGGCCAAGTTTATTCTTCGTTTTAGGACCATCGGGGTTTCGAAGACGCCTATGACTTATCGCTCAGGTCAATCCATCAAGAGCTTTCCCAGCGCTCAACGTTCAGTCTCCTTCCTGAACGACACATCCTATACCCAGATATTCCTACCACATCTAATCTGAGATCTAACGATCATCTTGACATCTAGGAACCAAATAACAGTCGACAATACGCCGATCTGGTACTATCCACAAGAGTTTCCTTTTCTAATTTTACACAATTTGACATTTTTCGACATGTCCTCCACAATTTTCCAAAGAGGTTTAGCACACAAAACAGGGTAACTTACTATACTTATCTTCCTCATCCACATCCTCAAGTACACGGAAAAGGCGCGCACTCCGAATAAGGTTGCTCCTCCGAGTCCAAGTCCGGACTCGGAAGTGCTTACAAAGGACAAGGTTCAGGAAATGTTCATTTATAGGTCTGGCAACTGGGACCTGTTGCTTGATGTCCGTACAACATGGACGGTCGTAAATATTCGCCGTAGGTCTGTATTCATACAGTCGGACCAGTCCACATCCCTGATCCTTCGATGGTCGAGGCGACTGAGACAAGTGTATGAAAATTTGGGCATATCAGGTTAAGTGTCCAAAGTACCAAGGCACACCAGTAAGTCATTTCGATCGCGTTACACAAAAAGATCCATACAAAAGAGGGGGGGGATAGCACCCACCAATCGATGCGCTGAGTATCGTTATTGTCTTCTAAGGTGAGGGTGAGCCACCAAGCAGAGAAATTTGGGAGGGATTCAGTGCAAGAAATGTCCAAATCGTGCACTGGTCCCGCTGATATCGGATGGAATCGAACCTGTGCGGTGAGTCCTACGGCGTCACATGTAACAACTGCAATGATGAACAACAAATCGGTAATGGGAACGAAGCTGGATCTGGAGCAAGTAGAATTATACCCCCCCAAAGTAGGCGCGAAGTAGATATTCACCTGTAACTCAAATCAGTGAAGGGAATTCGAACATAAGCTTGGGCACGGTATATGCAGTATTGCAGGTCTGGAATGGTTATCGGCGGTGTCGAATGACCTCAACGTCGTCATACCAGTCGACGACCCTGGGTCAAGTCGTCGTAAGGAAAACTCAGGGATAAAGGGGAGTAAGAAGAAAAGGTGAGATTGGGTGCAGGGGTGCGATCCACCTGCTGTTCTAATCTCCGGAGTTTCGTTGACGAGAGTCCGCGGGCGAAGGACGGACGAGCGAGGACCCGAGCATGCAGCATTCACCAGGGATATAGCTACATATACATATGCCACACGAAAGACTGACCATGAGCGATAAGTATACTTCGTATGCCAGTGATTGCAACTTCAAGTTGAAAGCAAATATGCATGTGACGATATGTCACGATCACGTGATTATTTGTGTTCCTTAAATTGACGCGTCTCAAGCGTCAAACAACGCGATTCTTATTGACATTGGGGAGAAATAAAACGGAAATGCAGATGATATTAATTTGGCGTACACTAGGTAGAAAAAAAATAAGCAATTTCCAAGAGATACAAATCCATCCTACAAATCGAGCATTGCGCCACACAAGTATGGTACAAGAGATTCGAATCCCCATGCGAACCATACGACAGAATCCAACTTGAGACTTATAGTCCAAGAAGCATAATCTAGATATATGACAATCCACTCCGTTCCAGCCAATCAGAGGGGATGGACCAATAGAAATACACGCCCAATCCGACCTTGCTTTCACCTCTTCACCTTCTTCCCTCGCTTCCCCTTCGCAGTTGTGGCAATATTCTCACCCTTACCCCGCCCCGCCTTCGCTCTCTTATCTTGAGCACCGTTGGACTTCTCAGTGGCCGCAGTGACGGAAGTGGCTGTACGAGCACTGGCGCGGGTTACCATCTGGAAGCTGGGGGCGATTTCCGCCATCTTGGGCTTCTTCTCAACCTCTTCGAGCTCGATCTCAACATCGTCTACCTTGACCAACCCTTTCCTCTTGATCGCATTAGCGACCTCCACGGCAGTCGCAGCCGATACTCCGGATAGGGATCGGGGACGCGAGGCCACGAGTGTCTCTGCGGAGGCTTGGGAGACAGAGCGACTTCTGGAGTGGGATGTCATTGAAGGTGGGGGGAGGGACGGGGTTACCGAGGAGGATGACGGTGTCACGGGCAGCTCCGGAGTAAGTGATTCCTTGTCGACCTTACGTTTCTTCTGTCGGGCACTCGCTCGCTTCGGAGCAGGCTTTCGTATCCGGGTAGTGAAGTCACTTGGCTGTGAGGTGGGGGTCTCTAATTCTGCGACCGCGAGTTGATCGAGGGAAGATTGGGTGGGAGGTAGGGAGGATGAGGACGATGATGAAGGCTCCATCATCTCCAGTTTCGCCACTTTTGTGCTCGAATCATTGGACCGTTCATTGGAACCTCTGCGTACTGATGCTACTCGAGTTGCGTCGTGGTTCGTCCTAGGTCTTTTCGGCGCTGGCTCCATCGCCTCCGCTCCATCCTCCTCAAGACGACTCTCCGATAAATCCCGCAACGCCACCTGTCCCGGCTTTCGTTTTCGGAGATTTGGCCCTTTTGCGGGCGATTTGACCTTCGGTGGCACCAAGATCGAGAACCAATGTTTGTGTTCAAACATCTCGCGCCATGCAGGGCTGTGGTGGAGGTTACCCAGTATGGACAAGTATTCGGGCGTGCCATTCCATTTAACAGAGGATTGAATTTTTTGGCGGGGATGTACTATGAGGACGAAAGCGATGTATCATTGTAAGCATGTCAGAATGTGTGAATCAGAGGAGGATGAGTGCTTACATGCGACCCTTGTGACAACTTCTGCAGTCTCACTCTTCCTCTCGTCACTCCAGAACATCCAATGAACGGGATTCGTTGGCGCATAAAAAACTTCAAGCGCCGCGAGAACAAAGACCTCTTCTGATGGTGCAGGAGGTAACTGCAGTGCGTAACGAGCTTGTGCAAGATAGTGTTGCACGTCGAGACAACGCGAGGACAAGACAATGGCTGTTCCGTCCGACCAGATGCCCATTTCTATCTGGGACCACTGTGGCACATGGGTAGGATAACTGGTGCGAGAGGCGTTCGTCTCGAATACCCGCGACGTTTGTCGAAGTGGCATCGCTTCATGAGTGTTGGCTTCAAAGCGGATGGCTGATGTAGGAAATGTCCGCCTATCTGGCGAATCCTCCCAGTATCTTTCTGTTGAGGACTGCGGCGATGACGAGGCAACACAATTGTTATACATGATAACACGGATGTATGGCACCGCGTATACACGACGGTAGATGGGTGTTTTTGTTGATTGAAGAAGTAGAGGAGAAAGACAAAAAGGTGGCGGTGGTAGGAAGGCAAGGTTTGCGGATTGTTTGGATGTGGTGAAATGTTATCTGGGTCAAAGGAAAGGTGTGCCTCGGGTAGACAGGATGCAGACCAATTTCCATTTTCGTCAAAGTCCTGCCACCGTGGGAAACACTGGATGCCTTTCAAGTTATATGATCATGATATGATCCAGCTCCCAAGACGATTTCACTCTCGTTTTTAATTGCTGTTATCCATAGATGCTTTCTTTCGCGGCTCTGCCTCTGTTTCAAGCAAAGTGAGCAAAATAACACATGAGTCCACAACTGAGTCCTTATATAACTGGTAGAAATCATCAGATCTCTTGGCAGATCAGCAGATCTGAATTACCGACGCCGGTCAATTCCTGATATAATCCATTTATCCCACAAAACTCCATATGCATTGTTTCTTGTAGCAAACTCCGTGCGGCGGCGTTAATGAGATGAGCGTCAGGCAAGGCCATGGTATCGGATGAATTTACCGACAAGAAGGGGTCCGCCCCGTGCGCTGCGTTATCTCATGTTAAAATGTCCGACTTCCGATTTCGACAACATTGAAGCATGAGGTGAGTGTAGAGTTTGATGGTGAAGATCAGCGGAGACCGACGAAGTGCTAAATCATTGCAGTTCGGTTCAACGACGACCAGAGAGTGGAACAATGTCAAGGCAGATGCAAATCGACTTCTACCATCCCCCTCGAACGACTCGTTTTACAACCCGACGAATACCTGAATAAGAGATATAGACTTCCTCAAGACGTTTCTCCTTCTTCGATAGCATAATTCCACAGCTCCATGTCCAGATCTGCCGCCTGCGTGACTAGAAGCACGCGCAGCACGAGATGAGGGTCTATAGCAGGGGCAGGGGCATACGCGGGGATAGTTGGGATCGGCAGCTGCGTCTAGAAGGTATAATGAGGTGACAGAACAGATAGTAGGTAACGCATCGCAGCAGGAATATGGCTTAGCGATGTGGGAGAGGTGTCGGCTTCGGACAAACCCGCATACCGGTGAAATTTCAAGATGACCAATGACCATGATGACCCCTAATCTCTCCCTAGCCCATGCACTTGACCAAGGATCAACGCAAAGTGAAACATCTACGAGAACAGCCAACTCGCGGTCCAGGAGCAGTACGAGCCCTGACGGTGCGTCATAAGACAGCATCCTGAGGACCTCTGAGTCAATCAACGTTCTTATGTCGGTAGATGGCAACTCTGTACTGACCGGCCAGCGAGGCGCAACTTCTGCCCGACAAGAGACCGTTTGATGGAGAGTAGCCTGGTGGGTATGGCTGCATCTGTCTGTTGTGGCATCGTCGTCCACGGCCATGCCACTAGCACTGGATTTTGTTTGCTGAATGCGTATGTTTGGCAGGGAACTTCAAGTCAAACAAAAGGACGATCTGCACGTGCACACAATTATCAACGCTTTCCATAGTTCTTGTTTCACCTCGACGTATACCTCAGTAACCTCACGTGTCAATGGGGCACGCTTGTGCCTCAATTGCTAGTACCACCCACTGTTTTTTCAACCCAGGATAAGGCCTGAGGACTCGGAACCGGGATATTACCAAGTTTTGGATGCCAGCGATAAATAATGATACATCATGATTAAACGTGATCAACGACTGTTGACGTCACCCAGATATCCATCGGTAAGTTCTTCAACAGTCCCCACGAAAACCAAGTCATCTAGACCGCCGAGTTCACGAACCAATCAATCTCGCCACCCCCTCGATGTTCTTCTGTGGCGTGGAGTCGCCGTGAACGGATATCAGAATGTAATCACATGTTCTACTAGGCCCTTGCGCCTTGTACTCCAAACGTCATTTGAACTTTGAACCTTACACTCACCTCTTCGTCATTTGAGTCTTGGTGGCTCATCTTAGTTCGTCTCGCGCGTGATATCAGTACAACATCTAGTGTAGAATATTAACGTACACTTGGCCGCCTTGTTGGACTCTGGTGTTGCTTGCCGTCGACTTCACTTGCTAACTCACAAGGCTTCTTGGGTCCTAGTTGGGAATGCTGACAAGGAAGTCGATCCCACCTTTCGATACATTGAATTGCAATAGACTTGCTTTTTTGCAGCTGCTCAACCACCAATTGGCTTGCTATTTCCTATGTCTTCAGTGTATGACGAAATCGTGTTGCTTTGCTTCCTTTTCGGCTTCGATTTCCGTTCAGTGTCACGCACGGTTAGACGGACTCCAAAGCGAGACAAAGACTAGGCGGGGGGAGTTTGAGGTCGTAAGCGATAGACTTCCGATAGTGAGTTGCAATACTCACCTTGGTCAGTTCCGTCGATGCTTGCAATCCCGGAAAATCTCGTGTAGAATATACTTTGAATGAACCACCATAAAGTTCTGCTTGGATAGGGCGCTTTGAAGTCCCAGACACAAACGAAAAAATGTCGAAGGTGCGGTAACGGAGCAAAAAGATCCCCTCCCTCTTCACTGCGAGGTCCTGAAACCGCAGGTCAGTCGGAAATTAAAGATATTGATCAACATTCCCGAGGGAAGTGAGAGGCAACCTACTGCAAAAACGAAAACAAGGGCCTTCTTGCCCTGGTACTCTACGAGAGTGGGCTCCACAAATGTGCCTCCGACGAGAGCAGGAGTAAGCTTTGAGCATTCGGTGATAAGATGGTTGCCTATACGCAATACAACGCTTTCAAGTTGGGGCGGGTCGGAAGACGTGGGATGACCTAGACCGGGTTGACAAGGGATATGAAGAGGCGGGATGGGAGGCATTCTCGCTACGGCATCCGCAATGGGATCGGGATTCAATGGGAGGTAGGTCAAGGCAGGTTTAGGGAGGTTTAGGGCTGTCGAAACGTGATAGACAGCGGATGACGGATATGGTCGTTTCATTTCCTCATTCAGAGCATTGTCAGCAGTAATCGATCCTGAAATCGGGAATAGGTCGACAGTGCACATGATGCCGAGGTTCTGGACGTCCCTAAATTGATAATTGATTCACTCAATAAGTCTAAAAGGTAAGAGTGGCATACTGGTAATTGTGAACCTCTTCCTCCCATTGATTGGGTGTCCCGGCATCATAAACGTTGAAGAGCCGAAGCAGAACAACAGGCGGAGGATCCAAAGGGCGCCGATCGACTCTAGCATATCTTTATACATCGAGTTAGTTCTCCAACGTTGTAGAACGAATCGGCCAGTCCCGTACTTCCTACCCAAGTCAGCCTTCTGTAGCTCTTGCAATTCCGCACGGACAGTCCGACCAGCGAATTGACCCCCAACAAAATGTATAGGTCGCCCAATGATGGGGGATCCCAAGACAGAATCGGTTCCATGGGTTTGGCGAGCCCTCCCATTCGAACTCATCGTCACCAGTTTAACTGATCTAGCTTGTTGTGCGATTGGTTGGTGTTTTATGAGTGCGGCGCTGATGACTAGGAAGGGGCTTATGGTTCCGAGGAAATTGCGAGCTATAGACAAGACACGCTGGGTGGATATAATACTGCAGTGGCATCCAGCACCGATGGGAGAGGCTGGAGGCGGAGAGGACCCGAGGTGAAGGGGTTCTCCGGTTATAATAGGAAAACGAACTGAATTACGCCTTCTATCTTTGTACTAGAAACGCGGGTCGATCCGTCGAGCGCCCAGATAAGCTCCGATTATACGTCTACGAAATTTCCAGAGTGCCACGGTTGTTAGGGATTCTGCCCAAGAAACAGAAAGAGGAATGCAATTTCAGATTTGGATGAATCTTCTACATATGCGCCAAGTTGGCGGATCTCTTCCCGGCACGATGTGAAAGTTTGTTTCGAATGAGAGAACGGTGATTGGCAGGGTTTGTCCTTACGAATGCGTCTGATTGGTCCAAAGGGATCCAAAGGGAGGGCGCCTTCGGGTTTCGTGATCACGAGAACAGCTACAAGAAGGTACATGTAGCAACTTACGTGACTGGGGTCGGCGATGTCGATGCTGGTACTCAAGACCGTCTGCCTCAGCGTTTTGCGCAGCATAGATACAGAGAATCAATTGTTGCCACTCGTCGAGATAACCCCAGGTGCCATTTATGGACGCGGTCGTTGGATCGTTCGTACCCGGAAAGGGAGGGCAGATTCTCGCATTTGGATCTTCCGTAAAATCTGCATTCCATCGTGATCACTGATCAAGGTTCCGGATCGATTTCGACTGTCCAAGAAAGAGCACGTAGACCTCTACAGGGGAAAATAAACTTTGTCTGCGTACGGGAAAAGGGACATAAGCACAACTCCAAGCGTGACAGTAACCAAAATAATCTATAACAACCGAAGCAGAAATCAAACATCAAATCTCCGAACCACAACACCACTTGCTCCTGCAGTGATGATTCTCTTCTCATCGAATACAACAGTTCCCTTGACCAGGCGATCGTCCCCGAGGTCCAAGCCTGAATCAATAGAAACTGAGTCAGGGGCAGCAACCTCCGCCCCAGTTCCTCCCTCTAAATCCCACACCCAAATGCTCCCATTCAGCCCTAAACTTACACACCGTCCATCTGCGAGTGCAAGGGCTGAAACAGGCCCGGTCTGCCCATGTAGGCTACGCACAAAAGTCAGTTTCGGGTGCGGTGAGGAGTATGAGGCCGACCAGGGAGAGGGAGACGGAAGGGAAAGGCGGTAGAGTTGGAGGATTGTGGGTGAGTGGAGGCCTAGGGAGGTGTATGGAGATGAAACTTGACCACGAAGGGATGAGGGGCCTAAATTTGAAATGTATGACGACTCTGGTAGGACAGACGATGGGGAGGCGGGGGAGGATAAACGAGGAGCGAGGCCATCTGCTGGGGCGAGGACAACCCATTTACCGTCCGTCTGCGTATCTGCAACTTGTGAGACTTTCCGGCTCCATTGTTCGCGCATTGAACGGAGTTTATGTTCGTCGATCCAGCCTTGAGGGACATCGAGGGCGCGAGTTGTGCGTGTTGCTACAATGCTCATCGGTTCTATCGGTAGTGGTGACGAAAAACCCGGGGAGAATGAGGGTGAGGGAGGTGATGACGACCAAGAGGACATTCCGGAGATGATTAGTTCAGTTGCGCCTACAGACCAATGAGCTGGATATACTGGAATGGTATAGGCCAACACGAGTTTATATGTCGTTGGAGAGGGAGTGGAGAGAACTAGGGAAGTTGGGGGGAAAGAGGTAAACGATGTAAGTGTCTGTGTATGCGTTATCGTGTCAGACGACAGATTGTATATGGAGAGGTGGAAAGCGTAGGAGAGCGTGATGAGGAGCGGGTGGTGGTACACAGCCTGGATGATTGGTGATGTCCGAGCATTTCTCCGAACGGGGACGTACTTAAGCTTCTGTGAGGAGGTGGATGGGAGCGTGTGGTTGACAGTAAAGATTGTAAATTCTCCTGTGGATAGGAAGCACGCGAGGTGGAGGTTGTTTCCGGATGCTGGAGGGGATTGGTCAAGGGATAGCGTTGTTATTTGAGAGGGCGTTTTGTGTCTTGTGGATCTGCACAATAGTGTATGTTCTAGGCGGGATGGACTTCGTAAATAAATTGGAGGGGACAGAGATAGCCGGGAGGAAGCGGAGATTGTCAAAGATCCAGCAAGAAGGATGTGAGTCTGGTCAGGGTAATCCAAGTCGTTTGTAGATAGGATCGAATGCCTCTCCACGCCTTCGGACAACTCAATAGTACAACGACCTACGATATCATAGTTGGAATGGATATTGCACGACAAGGTACGAGGAACACATGCCTGTTTTCCAATTGGAGCTTATGCGGAACATCCATTTCCAATCCTTGAGCTCGTCCATCTTTGTCTTTCCAGGCAAAGATTTCACTTCCCTCCCGTCTATTCTGCCAATGAAACCTCTGGCCCCGCGCAGCCTGGACCGACCATACATTTTAAGATATAGGGCTTTCCATAGTTCATTGTCGACTGCAAGCCTGGACCAATTCCTGTTGGTCGCCTGTGCAGAACATAGATCAGCGGCGGAGAGGTGGGAGAAGATGCAAAGGATGAGTTCGTCGTAGAAAGCAGAATCAAAAGTGAGCGTGGGCGTTGTGGATTTGCGAGGATCTGATGTGTGCGCACGCTTTGAGGGCGGCAAAGGAGGAGGCGATAGTCTGTGTTTTGACATTCCAGTCCGAGAGTCAAGGCACAGAATGGGCAGTTGAATCTTCGCGGACTTTGCCGGTCGCTCCGTATTCAGTGCCATGGCCCCCTCTCGAGGTCCTCAAGCTCTACCGCGGAATCTGCACGTCACCCTCGCAAACCACAAAGGCTCAGTCAACGTCGCTCGCTACGCCAAAGGTTCCGCAAAATACATCCTCACAGGCGGTCAGGACCGCACCATCCGTCTCTGGAATGCCAGCCTCGGCACAGAGATCAAAACATTCGCTGCACACGGATACGAGGTCCTTTCTATCACAGTGTCAGTAAATCTTCCGGTTTTTTCAGCCCATTGACTGACTTTGTTGCAGGTCCCATGATAACAGCAAATTCGCATCTTCGGGAGGCGATCGGTCTGTCTTCTTGTGGGATGTCGCGTCTGGGGTGACTACGAGGAGACTCTCCGGGCACATGGGGAAAATTCACGTCGTCGAATTCAATGAGGATGCAAGTGTTGTCGCGAGCGGTAAATTTTTCCTATGCCCATTTATACTAGCTAATGTATACCTACACTCTGGCGTGTTATAGGATCATTCGATTCGACGGTCAGATTATGGGACCTTCGGCATGTCCTTATATTATTTGTCGTTGTGAAATCAGACATTGAACGCACTTTCCTCAGTGCCCAATCTCGCCAAGCAATCCAAGTACTTGAAGAAGCCCGCGACGCCGTCCAAACCATCCATATCGGTTCCACAACCATCATAACAGGGTCAGTTGATGGGCACGTTCGTACCTATGACCTGCGCAAAGGCGAGCTCCGCTCCGATTTCATTGGTCGTACGTAACCCTAATCCCCTTCTACCTCTTCTCGAGCTTGAACGCACCCTTGTTACTTGGTTATTTGCAGACCCAGTAACATCCCTCATACCCACGCAAGACTCCCAAACAGTGCTTGTCACCACCCTCGACTCGCACCTCCGCCTCATGGACTTAACATCTGGAAAAATGCTCAACGAATTCACAGGTCACAGCAATACCTCTTATCGCTGTCGTGGGTGTTTTGGGCATGCAGAAGCAAGTGTGGTGTGCGGTGACGAGACGGGTGTGGTATGGGCTTGGGATCTACTCGATGTAAGCATTCTCATTTTCCTTTCCTCTTGCCTTATTACGGAGCCATTTACTGTGACTGACCTTCAGTTTCTCATCAAAGGCAATACCGCTACTGCCAAACCCTCCACCTAAAGTGCACAACAAGGTTATTACGTGGACTGAGCATCATCCCACAGATGCTGGTGAGATGGTAACGGCGAGCGCGGATGGGACAGCCAAAGTGTGGCGGCACCCGGGATCGCAGGAGTGATATTCCAGACAGTATCTCCTTAGAATGCCTCATGTGGAACATATAGAACGATTGGTGACGAATTACATAGCGTGGGTCTGACACCACTGGCGGGTTCGTGCAGCCCTCATGCCGCCCGGACTTCGATTTCTCATAAAGGATAGAGAAGGAAGAATCACATCCACCAGTTTTTAAACATCGTCACGGTGGTGGCACGTTTTTGCCGTTGGGATCGGCCGATCGCTAGATGAGGGTTTTGCCCACAATGTTTCTGTGTACCATAGCATGCTATAAAGCCGTATCATCCTGTATGATCCCTCCCCATCCAGACATCGAAAGCATCATCTCTTGACTTGGTTCAACGCCTCTGTAATAACGCGAAATCGGCAAAATCAGCAAGACAGCTCCAACGCTGACCAGAATGGAACACCATGTTAAGTGCTCGGAAATACGTACCCCTCCGTGTCGCGTCTTCGAGCAACTGGGTGTCAATGTGCTCCGCTGGAATTTGCACATATCGAACAACAGACCCGCGGATGAAACAGTTCTTCACTGCCATCTGCGGGATCCGTCGAGAATTAGTGCACAGAACAACATGCTGAGGTAGAGATACGCACCATGTGTGGATGTCTCGCCTCATCCGAGACTTTGATGCTGTCCAGCCGGATGTTCAAAAATCTATCATGGTTTATCGATCAGTTTCCCAGCGCACGACAATTGAGGGAATGCATAGTAATGGGTGATGCGGTACGTACTGGTCGACGGATTTCAAAACCCCTGTGATGGAGAGATCATTCTTAAGTTCGACCGTGACCTGTTGGTCCGTGAGGGTCTTGAAGACAGAGAAGATAAGCTGAGGGATGAATAAATATATTAGAGCTTGGTTGTGGTGGTGAGTGGTGAGGGTGTGAGTGGATTTACCATAGAGGAGAGAGAATATTAATGAAGTTCAATCGAAAACTAGTGGAAAATGGGGTGTATTGTTTGGCTGGATCCCCGAATCCAAACAAGAGAAATGGTATATTTATCCTGTATACATTTAAACATGATTAAATTCTACACATAGATTCTTACAGTTTCATTGCAGTTTCAGATTAGGCCTGAGAATGAGGGAGATTTGTGAAATCGAGTGTAGGAATGTTGAACATTTAGCGTGATATTGCGAAGGAGTAGATTGCGGCAAACATAAGGAGCAACGGATGCATGATCTTAATAAAAGCAATAACTCGAAAGTGCGGATCCTTATTTATTGCGCCCCATCTCCACCAAGGCACGGCATTCACCCATCTGAGGGGGATATCGAGTGCAAGAAGGAAAGGACTTTTTAAGCGTGAGCATGTTTCTGCTTCCCGGTCCTGATTTTCCGGAGATAAAACTACGGGACACATGTTCACAAACGTCGAAGAATAAGACGACAAGACATACCTCCAACTCTTTGCCCTCCAAGACGTAGCCATCGGCACGACCGGATTGCCCAGGTCGGCTAGAGATGGAAGCATACAGACGACCAGCGGCGAACTGAGACTCAAGGAGAGGGTCGATCTTAGCCTCTGCAATAATTTGGGATTTAGGGAGCGTCCTAGGTGAGCCAATAAGACAAGAGACGGGTACATACCCTTCTTCTTCTCGTCCAGGCTGCGCTGTGCGTGGTTCGACAACTTTTTGGGCTCAGCCGCGGCATCGGCAGGAGGTGCTTGTGACTTTCCCTTCTTTGTCACCGGTTGAGCATACTATTGCGAATTTATGTTAGAAGAAACAGCAGCCTTCAAGGAAGCAAGGATACATACATGTGATTCATACCACTGACGGAATGGAGTAGCATCAATTTGGATGATTGCGTTCTTGACAAGGGTATTGGTTCGGACAAGCTCATTGTTTGACGCATTATACACCTGAAAAAAGTCGAGAATTCCATGGGTTTGACTGTACAGCAATTAACCTCTCGTTGAACATATACTCACAACACCGATAATTCTGGTCTTCCGGGTGACGTGCTCGGATCCCCACGCAAAGTTACCGCCATCGAGACGGAGAGCACGGTACTTGAGGTTTCCACCACGCACGCGGACCGTGTGGATACGCTTTGTACCGAGCTTGGTGTTAGCGGGTTGACGACCGAGCTCGAATTTTCTCTTCTTTCGGTAGTGAGCGCGCTGGGCGCCCGTTGCAGAGCGTTTGTGCCGAGACGTACGGGAAATACCTAATGAAAAATATGACAGAGTCAATGTGGATTAGGTGGGGAGAAAACTACAGACGACGAGCAGCACTGACCCATGTCGGAAAGTCTTGAGGATGGGAGTCGAGGAATAGACAAGGTTTCTGATGATACTGAACATAAGGTTTACAAATATTTAATCTCCGATCGGCTAATTCCGAAGATTTATCTTATTGATCCCCGTCCGGACAAATTTTCGGATTTTGAAGGCAATATTTGAGATTATGCGTT
>Ga0210383_10003641_pt1 | contig 13768 bp, 12 predicted proteins | sample IncBWC14OmetaG_FD_160072 | JGI IMG/M metagenome (GOLD analysis project Ga0210383, IMG submission 160072) | Forest soil microbial communities from Barre Woods Harvard Forest LTER site, Petersham, Massachusetts, United States - Inc-BW-C-14-O ...
AAGGCGCATGTTCCGGATTCGCAATCGCGATTTTTGCCACGCGCGGATCCTTCAACGCATCGAAGCCCCTTTGTGGAAGTTGCAGAAATTCGTTCTCCTGCGCCCACAGCACCAGGTGCCCCTGCGCGTACACGAATAGAGAAGCTGCATCCGCAATGCCACCCGCGACCAGTTGCTCTGGATACTGCGAATCCGCGGAGAAAAACACATCAAACGGCGCTCCATTTTCGATTTGCGCCCGGAAATTGCCGCTGGACCCGTAACTGGTCTCCACTTTCAGTCCAGTTTTCTTTTCGTACTGTCCGCTAAGATCCTTCATCGCGAATTGCAAGTCCGCCGCCGCGGCAACGCGCAGAGTCTGCGCCTGCGCCCGCACGCAGCACGCCAGCATCAGCAAGCTGAGCAACAATGAAAAGATTCGCAAAGGCTTCATGGATCCTCCAGAAACTCACACCCGCAGAATCATAACTTCCGTGGACTTGATCAACGCCGCCGCGCGCTCGCCCACCTTTAGCCGCAACTCCCGCGCCGCATCGGCCGTGATGATGGAGGTAATGTGTTGCTCCCCGATCGCCAGCGTCACCTGAGCCAGCAGCCCGCTGAATTTCAGCGCCACCACTCTGCCGATCAACTGGTTTCGTCCGCTGATTTTCCGGAAGTTGCCCCGTCGCGTGGAAATATCGCCGCGCTCCAGCTTCTTCGGAATCAACCGGTCGATTTCCGATTCCGGCACGCGATGGTGCCCGCCGGGTGTCTTGGCCGTCTTGATTTTATCGTGATAGATCCACTGCTTCAGGGTCGGATAGCTGATGCCCAGAATATTTGCGGCTTCCCGCGGCGCAAGAAGTCTTTGCATGCGATTTTCCTCGCCAACGAGAGTAAACACATTTATTGCCTATCGCAATACGGTTTTATACGATTTCCTTGGAGTGCGACGGCCCAGCCGGCACTTTCACAGAGTAAACAATCCTCACAAAATCGATCGCCGAACAATGCTCCTAATTCCGGAGCGGCTTCCCGGTCTTCAACGTGTGCGCAATCCTCTCCTGCGTCTTCTTCTCTCCGCACAACGAAACAAACGCCTCCCGCTCCAGGTCCAGCACATACTGTTCGCTCACCATCTGCGGCGCGGACAACGCTCCGCCGGCCAGAATATTCCCCAGTTTCCGCGCCACGTGCGCATCGTAGTCCGAAGCGTACCCGCCGCGCACCATCAGATGAATCACCATCTTCGCCGCCACCAGGAAGGATTCGCCCAGCACTTTGATCTGCGTCGTCTGCGCTCCTTCTTGCCACGACGCTGCTGCCGGCTTCCATCCACCGCGCGCCAGCGCCAACGCCGTCTGCTTCGCATCCGCCACCAACCGATCGCGATTCATGGACACGTTATCGCTTTTCCGCAAATATCCCAGGTCCCGGCATTCTTCCGCGCTCGTGCCCACTTTCGCCATTGCAATATTTTCAAACACCGGCTTCAACGCATGAAACAAATTCAGGTCGTCGCCCGACGCCGCATTTTCGTTCGCGTGAATCAGCATCTCCTTCGTTCCGCCGCCGCCGGGAATCAATCCCACTCCCGTTTCCACCAGCCCGATATACGCTTCCGCCGCCGCTTGAATCTTCGACGCATGCAAACTAATTTCGCATCCGCCGCCCAGCGCCATTCCCTGCGGCGCCACCACCACCGGCTTTTGGGAGTACTTGATCGCCAGGTTCACGTTCTGAAATTGCTTCACTGCCATGTGCAATTCGTCCCACTCCTGTTCCTGCGCTCCGATCAGCACCAGCATCAAATTCGCGCCGACAGAAAAATTCGTCGCCTGGTTCGCGATCACCATCGCGTCAAAATCCGTGCCCAGCCGCTTCAGCCCTTTGTGAATCATGGCAATCAGGTCCGCGCCGATCGCATTCATCTTCGCGTGGAATTCGCAACACACCACGCCATCGCCCAGATCAATTAAGCTGGCGCCCGTATTTCGCTCTACCTCGCGCCCGGCATCCTTCAGATTCTTCAAGATCAGGATTCCTGCCGACTCCTCCACTTTCTCCATCGACCCTCTGCCAAAATCGAAAACAGAAGTCTCGCCTTTCTGCGATTCATAAAAGCTCTTTCGTCCGCTCGCCAGCGCCTTCGCGAAAATCGGCGGCAGGCTCCGGCCCTCTTTCTTGATCTGCTCCGTAAACGCATGCAGCCCAATTGCATCCACGCTTTCAAACGGCCCCAACTCCCACGCAAAGCCCCAGCGCATCGCGCGATCGACATCCACAATGTAATCGGAAATTTCCGGCATCCGCCGCCCGGCATACAGACACATCTCCGAGAGCCCACCCCAGATGAATTCCTGCGCCTTATCCGTTTTTTGCCCTTCGAACAACGGCGTCAGCAGCGCACGCAACCGTTCGCGCGTATGGTCAATCGTCTTTCCCACTTCGATCGAAGGAAATCGCGCTTTCTGCCGTGGCCGGTATTCCATCGTCGCGATATCCAGCGTCAGAATTTCTTTTTCCCCTTCGCCACCCTTCACGCGCTTATAAAATCCCTGCCCGCTTTTGTCTCCCAGCCATCTCCGCTTGGCTATTTCCTCCACAAACGCCGGCACTTTGTAAGCCTCGCGCGATTCATCATTTGGCGCGGTCTCGTAAATGTTTTTCACCACGTGCATAAGCACGTCCAGCCCCACAATATCCGCGGTTCGAAAAGTCGCGGACTTCGGCCATCCCACCGCAGGCCCCGTGCAAGCATCCACTTCTTCAATCGTCATGCCCAGCTTGGACATCAGCCGCAGCGCGTTCAGCATTGAATACGTTCCAATGCGATTCGCGATAAAGTTCGGCGTATCCTTCGCGATCACCACGCCTTTCCCCAGCCGCCGGTCGCAAAAATCCGACAGCGTATGCAGAACCTCCAGCGAAGTCTTCGGCCCCGGAATCACTTCCACCAATTTCATATAGCGCGGCGGATTGAAAAAATGCGTCCCCGCCCAATGCTGCAGAAATTCCTCCGGTAGTCCCTCGGCGATCAGGCGAACCGGCAATCCCGACGTATTCGTCGTAACCAGCGCGCCGGGTTTCCGGAATTGCGCCACTTTAGCCAGCAGCCCGCGCTTGATTTCCAGATTCTCCGCCACCACTTCGATGATCCAGTCCGCATCGGCAATCCGCGCCAGATCGTCTTCGAAATTCCCAATGGAGATTTTCGCTGCCAGTCCAGGCGTGAAAAACGCCGCCGGCTTCGCTTTCTTTGCCGCTTCCAGCCCCGCAGAAACAATCTTATTTCTCTCCGCAGGCGCGGCGTCTTTCGGAGTAATATCCAGCAGCAAACAAGGCAGCCCGGCATTCGCGAAATGCGCGGCAATGCGCGCGCCCATGGTCCCTGCGCCAAGTACCGCGGTTTTCTGAATTCGTTGCGTCATTGGTCGGCCTTCAAGAAGGAATTTAGAACGGCAGAACAGGTTACAAAATGGAATCGTGCCGGTCAAACAGGTGTTTGGTAACTTTGGTCCGACGTAGAATAGGCGATTATGGCTTCTGAAAAGAACGGGGACCCGCAGAATTTTCTGCGCATGGCCAGGGACGTTTTCCGTTCCTTCGCTTATGGCGGTTCGCCCAAGGGAACCCGGCGCCCGCGTGTCGGCATCGCGCTCGCCGGCGGTTTCGCCCGCGGTATCGCCCACATTGGCGTCCTGCGCGTCCTCCGCGAAGCCGGCATCCCCGTTGACGTAGTCTCTGGCACCAGCGTTGGCGCGCTCATCGCCACGGCCTATTGCGCAGGGGCTCCGCTCGAAATGATGCAGCGCATCGCGCACGAAACCAAATTCACCGATTTCGGCCGCTGGACTCCTTCCTGGCTCGGCCTCGCCACCAACAATCGCCTGGAAGATTTCATCGCGCGCTTCACGACCATCAAGCGCTTCGAGGAATTGCAAAAGCCTCTCGCCATTGCTACCACCGATATCAATCTTGGTTTGCCCGTTTACTATCACGGTGGCCCGCTCGCTCCGCCTCTTCGCGCTTCCTGCGCTTATCCAGGATTATTCGTGCCGGTGAAATATGAAGGGCGCACTCTAGTTGACGGATTCCTCACCGCGCTCGTGCCCATCGAAGGCACGCTTCTGCTCGGCGCGGAAATTGTGATTGCTGTTTACCTGGAAGCGGGCGCGGTCGACGAGCCTCGCACCTTCACCGATGTTCTCAGCCGTTCCTTCACCATCATCCAGAAACACGCCGACCTCGAATGGCGCAAGGAAGCCGATATCATCATCGAACCAGACGTAACTCCATTCCTCTGGGATGATTTTTCCAAAACCAGCGAACTCGTCCGTGCCGGCGAAGAAGCCACGCTCAAAGCCCTGCCTGCCATCCGCGCAGCCCTAGAAAGCAAATCCGTACCAGACTCCGACTTCGAAGAACCAGAAGCCCACACCTTATAGCATCGGGTGCCGTGCCGCACACTTTGCTTTATAAGGGTGCGGGGTTTCTCCAGGGTTCGGCGCCGGGTGCCCCACATGCCGCCGTTGCATGTGGGTCTTGGGGTTTTCCCTCCAAGAGCCAGCTTCACCGACCCTAAATCCTACGCACTTCTACCCGCACCGCCTCCCCTTGACCCTTCCCGCGCTGCATCAGCCACGCCCCCAACCCCTCCGCAAATCGCTCCGGCGTCAACCGGAAACTAGCCTCAATCTGTCCATCACCAACCGGCAGCGTATCGTCAAAATCCGCCGAATTCGTGAAGTTCCTCATACAAAACTGGTCCAGCCATTCCACTGGACAGCTCTTCCGCTCCCCTCGAATCCAAATATCCACCTCAAATTTTTGCGCGTACATTCCCAAAGCATACCACCACGCCTTACGCGAAACTTTATCCCAGAGTTTCGCGTAGAGTTACTGAGATAATCCAGCACAATACAAGGAACAAGGAATGACAAATCTCAAACTCAGCGCTTCCCCACAACTCTACGCAAGAATTGGCGGCGCGTTGTATTTGTTCAACATCGCTGCCGGAATGTTCGGCGAACTTTTCGTTCGCGCCCATCTCATCGTCGCAGGAGACGCCGCCGCCACTGCCCACAACATTAGCGCCTCTAACTTCCTGTTTCGCAGCGGAATCGCAGGTGATCTCCTCATGCACGTCTCGGACATTCCGCTCATCCTTATCTTTTACGTGCTGCTCAAACCAGTCAGCAAAGATCTTGCTCTGCTTGCGGCACTCTTCAACGTGGTGCAGACCGCCGTCCTGGTCGCCAACAAATTGACTCTTTTCGCTGTACTCGTTTTCCTGGGAAACGCAAATTACCTAAAAGCATTTGACCCACAGCAGCTTCAAGCGCTAGCGAATGCTTCTCTCACGCTGCATGAGTACGGCTTCGCCATCGGCCTCGTATTCTTCGGCTTTACCTGCCTCGTCACCGGCCATCTGATGTTTAGGTCGGGCTACTTCCCCAAAACTCTAGGTGTGTTGCAAGGCATCGCCGGCCTGTGCTATCTGATCAACAGCTTCGCCCTGCTCCTCGCCCCCACACTCGCCGCCAAAATGTTTCCAACCATCCTATTCCCCGCCTTCATCGGAGAACTATCCACCTGCCTGTGGCTCTTAATAAAAGGCGTGAACCTCACGAAGTGGAATCAGCGGATAGATACGGGATCAACCGATTTCTCTCTCTAACGAGGGAACGAATGAAGAGGAAAGGCGGACAACTATTCGTAACGCAACACCACTACCGGGTCGACGAGCATCGCGCGGCGTGCGGGAATGTAGGAGGCCAAGAGTGCAACTGCGATGAGCAGGGCAGCAACCGCCGCAAATGTCATGGGGTCCTGCGCCGACACGCCAAACAACAAGCTGCGCATCAATTCCGTCAATCCTAAAGCAATCGCGATTCCAATGGCCACACCCACGAGCGCGGTCCTGGCGCCTTGTTTCAGCACCATTTGCAGCACATCTCCACGCTGAGCCCCGAGCGCCAAACGGATTCCAATTTCGCGCCGCCGTTGCGACACGGTGTAAGAAATCACTCCATAAATTCCGATCGTTCCCAACGCCATCGCCATTGCGCCAGCGATCGCCAGCATCACCAGCGTGAACGAAGTTCGCGCCACCGATTTGTCATACACTTCCTGCATCGTCCGCACCGACGCCAGCGGCAAATTCGAATTCACCGACCACACCGCTTGACGCATCTCGTTAAGAAAACCTTGCGTGCCCGCGCGGTCGCTGCGTATTGCGAAAGTCATCGTCCGAAAGGCATATCCCGGATCATGCAAATCTCCCAGCCACGAGGACCAATAGACGATTTCGGGCGCCTTTTCCTGCACGCCGTTCTCACGAACATCTTGAACGACCCCGATAACCTCGTACCAAGGGGTGCTCGGGAATTCGCGCAACCGCTTGCCGACTGCCGCGGATGGCGAGCCCCACATCTCTCGCGCCAGATTCTCGGAGACCATGGCCACAGGTCTGCGGCCATACACTTCGGTCCAAGTCAGTTCACGGCCGGCAATGACGCGCGTCCCAGCGGTCTGCAAGAAACCAGGCGAAATATGCTTGAATAGCCGGAGCGGAGGAATTTCGTCGTCGGAATACGTCTTGTCCTGCGCGTAAACGGCATCCCAGTCCGAGTCGAACCCTTCCATCGGCATTTCGCTCGCGAATCCTGCGGACTTCACCCCAGGAATAGTCCCCAGCTTATCGACAATTGCGTTCTGTATTCTCGTAACGCGTTCCGGTTGCGCCACCAGCGAATCGGGAATCGCGATTCGCATCAACTGAAGATGCGGCGCACCTGTGAATCCTGGATCGACGGTTCGCAACGCCTGGAACGTGCGAATCATCAACCCCGCACTCACCATCAGCACTACCGCGATCGCCATCTGGCTAACGACCAGCAGATTGCGCGCGCGATGGCGTTCCCTGCTCACACTGCTTCGCCCCGCACTCCGAAGAGCCAACGTCGTCCGCGGCCCGGCGTATTTCAGCGCCGGAATCAATCCGAACAACAAGCCCGAGAGCACAGAAAGGCACAAAGCAAATCCCAGAGTCCGCGCATCGATCGAAATTTCGCTCAGTCGCGGCAAATTCGCTGGACCTGGTGCCACCAGAATGCGCACTCCCGCATATGCCAAGACAACGCCCAGCACTCCGCCCATCAACCCCAGCAACACACTCTCCACCAGAAGTCCCCGCGCGATGCGCGCCCAACCGCCGCCAAGCGCGGCTCGAACCGCCAGTTCCTGCTGCCGCGACTCCACCCGGACCAGCAACAGATTCGTCACGTTGGCGCAAGCGATCATCATCACCAAGCCGATGGTCGCCATCACCACCCACAACACTTCGCTGACGTTGCCAAGCACCTCTTGCTTCAGCGGGCGAATCGCCGGCGTGATTTTCCACGTCTCGTAAATATGCGGATTCGTTGCAGGCCCGTTTGACCAGGAATCCATCCAGATCGGCAACATTCGCGTCATGTCCGCATTGACTTCCGCAATCGAAACGCCGGGCTTGACCCGCGCGATTCCGTGATAGCCGAATCCCGCCAGGATCAATTTTCCACGGTCAAACGCCAGCGGCACGATCAGGTCGAAATCTGCATCGAGGAACCGAAACCCTTGCGGCATAACGCCAATAACTTCCCGAGTCCGCGAATCAACCAGAACGTTGCGTCCAACAACCGACGGATCTCCTCCGAACCGCCGCTGCCAATATCCATAACTCAGCATCAGCCGTTCCGGACCGTTCGGAATCTGGTCCGCCTGCGAAAACCAACGCCCCAGTGCCGGTGCAACATCAAGGGCCTGAAGCACGCCATCGCTGACGTTGATTGCGCGGACCTGTTCCGGTTCGGCTAGCCCCGTCACATTAGCCGTGCCAGGTAGCCACACCCCCAATGATTGAAAAGTCCGGTTTTGCTCGGCGTACGTAATGTACATGGAAGGCGAGAGGAGCAGGCCATTCCGAAAATCCGCCAATCCGGCCGCTCCTGGCGCGGTCTGGTGCAGCGCCACCAGTTCCTGCGGCTTCGGATAATTCAGCGGTTTCAGCAGAACGCTATTTACAACACTGAAGACCGCCGCGTTAGCGCCAATGCCAATCGCAATGGTCAATAGTCCAACCGCTGTGAATGCGGGATTGCGTCGCAGCATTCGCAAGCCGTAGCGCACATCGGCGAAGAAGTTCTCGATCGATACCCACCGCCACACGTCCCGCGCGTTCTCTTCCGCCAAACTCACGTTCCCGAATGCCTTTCGTGCCGCGTGCGTCGCTTCTTCTTTCGACATCCCGCCCGCAACCAGTTCGTCGGTCTTTTCTTCCAGGTGCTCGCGAATTTCCTCGGACAACTCGCCGTACATCCGCCGCCGCGAGAATAATTGCCTCAACCAGTTCATGATTCACCTGGCGCCAAAACGTGTGTAATTCCTTCGAGCATGCGTTCAAAGCTGGACACCTCAAGTTCCAGGTGTTTTGCGCCGGCCGCCGTAAGTTTGTAAATCCGAACCCGGCGGTTTGTAGAAGAGACGCCCCACTCCGCCTTGACTAAGCCTTCCTTGAGCAGGCGCTGCAGAGCAGGATACAGTGACCCTTCTTCAATCTGCAGCAAGTCACGCGAAGTCCGTTTGATGTCTTGCACGAGCGCGTAGCCGTGCGAGGGCTGGCGTCTCAGAGTTTGGAGAATCATCATCTCCAAAGCGCCTGGAAAAAGGTCTCGCTTTGCTATCTTTTTCATTCGAACGAATCCTGGTGCTTAACTGTCAGACTATACCTCTCTAGGCCTAGAGCAAAATAGTATAAGCCGCACCCTGCCGTCAAGCTAAATACGGAGTTCGGAGCTAATCTCTTCTGCCCTGACTGCGACCTCTATAACCCCTGCCTTGCTTCCCAACCGACCCGTCCCGTAAACTTGTAAACAGGTAACGGAGCCGCATCCCGCCTGGCTTCGCTGCTTCCTGGCACAGCGGGGATCAAGGCTCGTGGATTTAGTTTTTGCATGCATTGCATCTGTTTCTTTGGGGGATAGATCGTGGGAACTCCGATGGAAGCCTGGGTGGACCAGGCCGCCCAGCTTACCAAGCCCGACCGCATCGTCTTTTGCGACGGCTCCGAGGCGGAAAATCAGGCCGTTCTCCACGAAATGCTCAAGCGCTCCGATTCCTTCCAGCTAAATTCCCAAACCTATCCCAACTGCTATCTGCACCGCAGCAATCCCAGTGACGTCGCCCGCACCGAGCACCTAACCTTTATCTGCACTCCTAATAAGGACGACGCCGGTCCCACCAACAACTGGATGGATCCGGGCGCCGCAAAATATAAAGTCGGCGCGCTGCTAAACGGCTCCATGCGCGGCCGCACCATGTACGTCGTGCCGTACATCATGGGCCCGGCTGATTCCCCGCTCAGCAAAATTGGCGTCGAAGCCACCGACAGTCCCTACGTCGTCGCCAACATGCGCATCATGGCTCGCGTCGGTAAAGTGGCCACCGACCGCCTCGGCAATTCTTCCGACTTCGTTCCCGGTTTGCACTCGCTGGGCGATCTCGATCCTCTGCGCCGCTACATCGCGCACTTCCCCGAAGAGCGCCTGATTTGGAGCGTCGGCTCCGGCTACGGCGGCAACGCCCTGCTCGGCAAAAAATGTTTCGCGTTGCGCATCGCCAGTTACATGGCCCGCCAACAAGGCTGGATGGCTGAACACATGCTCATCCTCGGCCTCGAATCGCCCGGCGGAAAAGTCACATACATGGCCGCCGCATTTCCCAGCGCCTGCGGCAAAACCAATCTCGCCATGATGGTTTCCGCTCTAGAAACCCAGGGCTACCGCGTCTGGACCGTTGGCGACGACATCGCCTGGATGCACATCGGCGACGATGGCTATCTGCACGCCGTCAATCCCGAAGCCGGCTTCTTCGGTGTCGCTCCCGGCACCAGCATGAAGACCAATCCCAACGTCATGCGCGCCATCAATCGAAACACCATCTTTACCAACGTTGGCGTCACTCCGCATGACGAGCCGTGGTGGGAAGGCATCGGCGGCGAGCATCCCGCCGGCCTCATCACCTGGCGCGGCGAAAAGTGGGATTCTTCCAAGGGTCCCGCGTCTCATCCCAATTCCCGCTACACCGTGTCCGCCAAACAATCGCCCAGCATCTCTCCGAATTTTGAAGCGCCGGAGGGCGTGCCCATTTCCGCGTTCATCTTCGGTGGACGCCGCGCTCGCCTGGCTCCGCTCGTTTTCGAAGCCTTCGACTGGCAGCATGGCGTGTATGTCGGCGCCACCATGGCCTCGGAAACCACAGCTGCGGCCACCGGCGATGTCGGCATCACCCGACGCGATCCCATGGCCATGCTTCCCTTCTGCGGCTACAACATGGCCGATTATTTCCAGCACTGGCTGGACATGGGTAAGCGCATCCCGCACCCACCGAAAATTTTCCATGTGAATTGGTTTCGCAAAGGCGCCGACGGCAAATATCTGTGGCCCGGTTTTGGCGACAATGTCCGCGTCCTCAAGTGGATTCTCGAGCGCGTCGAAGGAACCAGCCACGCGGAGGAAACTCCGATCGGCTTTGTGCCCACGCGCAACGCCCTCACCCTCGATGGCCTGCAGCTCTCCGCTGAAACTCTTCGCGAACTTTTCCGCGTTGACGCCGACGACTGGGAACTCGATCTCGCCGACACCCGCGAATTCTTCGCCAAATTCGGCAACCGCCTCCCCGCCCCGCTACGCACAGAATACGACGGCCTGATCCGCCGCTTCGAAAAGGCAATGCCCGCCTACTGATCCCCGCCGCTCACACGAAATGGCAACTCTTTCTTCTCCTTAGGGGGTTGGATCTTCAGCTCCGACATTTATCTTCACCACAATCGGGCTTCAGCCCCTGGGGAATCCGCCCGCCACATCATCCCGGACCACTTTCGCGAGCGACTCTCACTTCGCCTTCGTAGCGGCCGACCTTCAGTTCGGTCCCCTCTTGGGTCATCCCACCTGCGCCACACACCATCAAACCGCCCGTGCGCAACTCCCCAAAAGCTTTTCCTCATTTTGCACAGCCTTCCACAGAAATGCACAGCCAAACTTCGCGAGACCTCTTGCCAACTCACGTCTCCACGCCTACATTGTCCTCAGATTGAGCCGGGGAGCCTCAAAAACTTCGCGGCACAATTGAAAGAGGGCGCAAGGACCGCAAGGTTCCAGCGCCCTCAATTTTTTCCGTCCATTTTCTACCATCAACACCCAACCAATCACTCTCATTTCGAACAATCTTGTACCGCCCTCCGCCCGCGCCACATCAAACACGCCTGCTTGCATCGATCCGAGCAAGTAGTGTTCAGCGCATTCCGCTGAGCGGTGTATCAATTTATTCGCACAAATCCAAGGGAGACCCATGTCTAAGTTAACCAACAAAGTGGCACTCGTTACCGGTGGCTCGCGCGGAATCGGCGCCGCAATCGCAAAACGCCTCGCTGCCGACGGCGCGAAAGTTGCCATCACCTACACGAAAGGTGCCGATGCGGCCAATTCGGTCGTCAAAGCCATCGAACAGGCCGGCGGAAAAGCGCTCGCCATTCAGGCCGACGCGACCGACGCCGATGCCGTGAAAAATTCGGTTGAGAAAACCGTCAGCACATTCGGCTCGATCGACGTGCTCGTGAACAACGCCGGCACTGCTATTCCCAAGCCCTTCGAAGAAACCACACTCGCGGACATCGACCAAATGTTTAACCTCAATGTCCGCGGAGTTCTCGTCGCCACGCAAGCGGCTCTGAAGCACATGAAAACCGGTAGCCGCATCATCATCATTGGGTCCTGCGTAGGCGAGCGCATGATGACGCCCGGCCTCGTGGCCTACTCCGCCACCAAAGGCGCCGTCAAAATGTTCACTCAGGGATTGTCCAGGGAAGTCGGCAGCCGCGGCATCACCGTCAACAACGTCCAGCCCGGTCCGATTGACACGGACTTAAATCCCGCCGCCGGCGATTGGGCCGTGCCCCAAAAGGCCATGACTGCGCTAGGCAGATTCGGCACGGCCGACGAAGTAGCCGCACTGGTAGCCTTCGTAGCCAGCCCCGAATCCTCCTACATCACCGGCGCAAACCTAACCGTAGATGGCGGCACCAACGCCTAGCTGATGTGGCCCAAGCAATCCTGCCTGTGCTCTTTTCTTCTCCTGAGGGGTCGGAGCTTCAGAGCATGTGTGAATACGTTTTTCGTCAGGCCAAGGCACAATCGCACGTGTTCTTGTTTCTTGCCTGTGTAGTGGCCGACCTTCAGGTCGGTCCGTCTTGGGTCAACACTCCAACAAACGGAGCACAGCCACTCGTACCCGTGCTCTTTCTTCTCCTTAGGGGGTCGGAGCTTCAGCTCGGACATTTGCCTTCAGCGTAATCGGGCTTCAACCCCTGAGGAATCCGCCCGCAAATCATCCCGCTCAGCCCTGGCCGCCGTCCGCTTTCTTATGCCCGTCCCGATCACTCACCGCTTCCACCGGCTTCCCCGGAACGCCATTCTCCACTCCCAGCGCCGACTCCTTAACCGATGCCGGCTTCGCATACATCTTCCGCTTGCTACCCGTAGCAGCGACCATCTTCACGCCAGCAACAGAATTCCCCTGCTGCATTTTCGCCGTCTGCATTTTCACAGGCTTCTTCGACGCACTCTCAAATCTCGCCAGCTCCGCCGCCGTACTCGAATCCGGGCAGCACTCCTGCGCCTTCACCGGCGAGGCCTGCCACAAGAGAAGCGCCAGCCCTCCCAACCCCAGTCTCAATATCAGCCGTCCCGCGGAGCTCCGCCGCGCAGAATTGCATCCGGTCGTGTTTTCCTTCGCCGTCATTGCAAGTGTGTTTTCCATGATCTCGTCCTCCTATCCGAATTCACAAACCACATTCGAACGAACGCCATCCTCGCAAACCTTCCCAGTTCTGACCATGCACGCCGCGTGGAAAAAAGGTGAACTAAAGGTGAACCATCAACTCCCGCATCCCTCAAAACATTTGCCCCAACCAAGCTCTCGCGCCACATTCGACCCAGCATCCCCAAGCCTTCGTAGTGGCCACAATAATCTGTAAGCGAACGGCCCTGTGGTGGAAATGCAAGCTTGAGATACCTGTGAGTGAGGTCGCAGCTATTACGGTCAAATACCGTGGCACGAGGCGAGCGGAGGTGTTCGGCTCATCGTTAACGAGCGGACCAATACAATCGGAGACGGCATCCTGCCCGTTCAGGCAAACGAAATTGCCGAACAGCTTCGTAGAGCGATTCCCACCGATCGCACTGAGCAAGGTCTCGATCAACGGGTTGCCAGAGCAATGTGTTTCGGTACCTTGCAACGACCAAAGTACGAGTAGAGTCAGGATCGCCTCACAGCAAATCACGCGCATGGCGGACTGGCCGCACTAATAAAGAGCGCGGCCACTCGTCACTCGTACTTCCCCAACTACCAGGAAATAAACAATGACTAGCCTCACTTCCGACTTCCCCACGCTGCTTCTCTCCGGCGCGCCCTGCCGCTATTCCGCCTTGCTCTCTTCCTCTTTTTGCAAGCGCCACATCCTCGACGCCACTCCTTCCGGCGGCGATCCACAGCTCTCCTCCCACGACGCTCTCGCCACCGAACTCGCCGAAGCCTCTCCCGCAAGGAAGCCGGCGTCCTCACCTACATGGCGCAAACCATCTTGCACGCCCAGCGCGCCGTCGCCGAAAACGCCAGGATCGAAATGGAAATCGCAAGAGCCGCCCGCGAACAACAAAAGGAAGAAGACTCCGCCGCCGACTACGCC
>Ga0210383_10003642_pt1 | contig 13766 bp, 13 predicted proteins | sample IncBWC14OmetaG_FD_160072 | JGI IMG/M metagenome (GOLD analysis project Ga0210383, IMG submission 160072) | Forest soil microbial communities from Barre Woods Harvard Forest LTER site, Petersham, Massachusetts, United States - Inc-BW-C-14-O ...
GTATCGCGCTGCAAGTGCCAGCGGCCGAGAACGAGCGCGGCATCTTTCCCCAAGGGGCGAACTTCGATGTCCGAAAAATCGAGATGGCCCATTGCTTTCTGGTCCGGATAATTTTTCTGGTAGCGCGCGAGAACCGGCTGCCATCCACGGGTAATCCCGCTGGTTCCCGAGAAGGTGAGTTCCGGCGAATCCCAATAGCCTTTCATGAAAGCGTTAACGTCGCCGCGATTCCACGCCGTTAGTTGTTCTGTGAGCACAGAGGTAATTGCTTCGCGGGGCGCAGTGTCCTCGGCAGCGTGAATCGAGAGCGAGCGCGGAAGTTCCGTCGCAAGCAAAGCTAATGCGACCGCAAACACCCTTAATTTCATTGGGTTATACCTCCATGGCAGGCAGGAGCTTATGTTAGTTCCAAGCACGTTTGCAACTGCGCGCAAACCGCAAATGCCCACCGCACAGTGACTTAATCCGTGCAGGCTAGTCCGGTAGTACCCGGGAGCTATTGGGGAAATCGGACGCAGACCGCATTCTCTCTGTGGAGGCTGAGGGATGTTCTCCGCAATGCTATTTGCGATCTCTATCGTGGCGCTTGCGCAATTCGCGCTGTATTACTGGCGCGCTGTTGTTGCCGGCGTGGCCGCTCAGCCCATTTCCCAAGACGTCCTGGCAGCAGTTCAGGTACACGAATCCGAACTTTGCGGCGGCGATTTTCAGAAACTCGCCAGCTTGCTTACGCTTGCGCCGGAGCTGAAAAGCAGCCCCGTTGGGCTGGGGCTTGTGCCAGCCTATTTCCATATTGTAGGCAAGCTCTCGGACTTGTTCGGCAAAGTGTCTCCGGCGCTGGCCAGTTGGAGCGAACACGAACGCGTTCTTTGCGCGCGCTATGCGGCGGTGCAAGTGGGGCGCCGGCTTGAATCGAACCTCGCCCAGGCCGCTTCGATGCGGTGCTGTTGATTCATCCGACTGCGATCTTCTCCGCGCTCTTCATTTAAAGATTGTGATCTAGTTCTTCCTACCCGATGCTATGCTTGGTGCCCGCCTAATTATTCCCGAGAGAGGAAGACCCCATGGCAGACCTAGATCAACTGAAGGTGAAGTATGGATCGGTGTTGAATGCGATCAATCAGTCCGGAGTGCGCCTGGCCCACGTGCACATTCAGGACAATAAGCTTTACATCGAAGGAGCCTGCGGTACGGAGGCGATCAAGAACAAGATCTGGGATCAGGCGAAGCTCGTCGACCCCACATATAGCGACTTGACGCTCAACTTGAGTGTGGATCCTTCACTCGCGCCCAAGCAGCAGACCTATACGGTTGCGGCCGGCGATTCACTCTCCAAAATTGCCAAGCAGTTTTACGGCAATGCTAACGATTACATGAAGATTTTCGACGCGAACAAAGACAAGCTTAGCGACCCGAACGCCATCAAGGTCGGACAGCAGTTGGTGATTCCCAGCTAATTTCAATTTTCAGTGGGACTCGAGCGTGGGCGGAGGCCGGTCCTCCGCCTTTCGTTTTTGCACAGGTGGCGGAACAGATCAGTAGGCCCAACGCAACAGGGTCGCCCCGGACGTGAAACCCGCTCCAACGGCGGCGAGCAGCACTACATCGCCCTTCTTCAGTTTTTTCTCCTCGAGGGCCGTCTGCATCGCCAGGGGAATCGTTCCTGCTGTGGTGTTGCCGAAACACTCGATATTGATGATCACTTTGTCCAGCGGCATCCCCAGCCGCTCCGCGGTGGCTGTGATGATGCGGCGATTCGCCTGGTGAGCGATAAAGCAATCCACGTCCTTGCCAGTCATTCCATTTTTTTCCAGGATGCGCTCGGTCATCTCTGCCATTTTCTTCACGGCGTACTTGAACACATTCTTTCCGTCCTGATGGATGTAATGCATCTTCTGATCCACAGTTTGATGCGAAGCGGGATTCAAGCTGCCGCCGCCGGGCATATAGAGGAATTGCCCGCCCCCGCCCTCAACCTGAGCCACGTGGTCGATAATTCCTGCTTCTCCGTCGCTTGCCGGCTCGACCAAGACTGCTCCCGCTCCATCGCCGAAAATGATGCAGACGGCGCGATCGGTGTAATCGGTCATCGAGGAATTCACGTCCGAACCGATCACCAGAACTTTCTTGTACTGCCCGGATTCCACAAATTTCACGCCGGTGTTCAGGGCGTATAGGAATCCCGAACATCCCGCGGACACGTCGAATCCCCAGGTATTTGCAATGCCCAGTTTGTGCTGCACCAGGCAAGCAGTTGAGGGATACATCATGTCTGGCGTGACCGTGCCTACAACGATGAGATCGACTTGCTGCAAATCGAAGGGGTGGGCCGCCTGCAGCTTTTTCACCGCTTCCACCGCCAGATCGCTTGCGGCTACTCCTTTATCGGCCAGATGGCGCTCCCGGATGCCCACGCGTTCCATGATCCATTCGTTGGTCGTGTCCACCATTTTTTCCAGATCCGCGTTGGTCAACACCCGCGGTGGAACGTACCCGGCTACACCCGTAATTTTTGCGGCGACGCGGCGAGACATAATGCTCCTTGGAAAGTGCGAACCCCAGACAGCAAACCTCGATTTTATGCGAAGCCCTTCCAAGGAAACAAGCGCAAGGCCTGTCTACGGGAGACCGGCTGCCGAGGCACTCAGGCAGGCGGCAGGATTTCATGACGCCAGGTGATTTTTGCAGTTTTCTTCAGCATGGCGGCCACCGAGCAATATTTTTCCTTGGTCAATTCAATGGCATGCTTTACCGCTCCCTCATCCAGCGCGCCGCGCAGGCGGAAGAGCACTTCCAGTTTAACCCAAACCGTCGGGGGTTCCGTGGCTCGCTCGCCAGAGCAAACGACTTCGAGCGATTCCAGCTTCTGCCTTTTTTTCTCGAGAATGATGACGATATCCGTGGCAGTACAGGCCCCAAGCGCCATCAGAACCATTTCCATTGGTCCCGGCGCGGTGTTTGCTTCGCGGTCAGAATCGAATTTCACTGCATGGCCGGACGGACTGGTGGCCGCAAATTGCTGTTTGCCGACCCATTTCACGTTTGCCGTTTGCATCACGCTTCCCCTGCTTGCTTTTCTGTCACGGTGCGCCTGTTGCACAGCACCGTTAGCGCGCAATTACGCGTTGCCTTTCTCTACTTTAGCAGAGGCAGTCGCCAAAAGTGCGGAGAGCCGAGATCGATGAAGCAAGGGCGATAGACCAGGCTGACGCGACGAGAAAAGGCGTCCGGGGATTTTGCCGGACAGGGGAGCGCGGGCCGCTCGGTTGCGAATGTTAAAACGAATAGCGGAACGAGAACGTCGTATTGCTGCCGTTGAAGTCTTGCAACGGAATCGCTGCAAGGCCAAACGGATTTGTGTTTCCCGTTTCGTTGAATCCGTAATAGTCCCAAGACTTTTATAGATGAGCCCTTTGAAGTCCAGGGTGCCGTCAGAGGATTCAAGTTTACCGAAGACGAAGATTTTGCTGAGGTCACCACCACCCGCGACGTGCGCGGCCCCGGCGCCGTGACAATCTTCGCAACCGTGCTTGCCGAGACCGCCGTCCTTGTACGTCTGCTTCCAGTGCGCGCTTTTCTCCCAGCCCTTGAAACGCTGAACGGTCTTGGCATTGCGCAAGCCTCCACGGCTGCGCCCTTGCTCGTTCGCATCAGGGCCTGCGCTTTCCGTTGCATCGGAAAATCATTGAAATAATATGTCGCGTCACAAAGCGCCTTGAACCGCGCACTGGCCGAACCTGAACCGAATCATCGGGATACGAAGTCCCATGGTTCAACTATGGATTGATACCTTTTCAGATCCCCCGTCCAGCATGATTTACTCACCTGCAACACAAACAGACACCAAGTGTGGCGGCTCGGAATGTCTTCGAAGGGAGCGTCAAAGTAATGAGTGAAATCGCGCGGCCTCGTCAGGTTTTCGTCCCGCTGATCGGAATTCTATGCCTCTTGTTTGGGGCGATAGGTTCGTTCGGTCGCCAAGCGTCGATTCCAAACTCTGCGGGCGCCGGGGTAGCCAACGGACATTCAAACGTGGTGCCGCCCGAGCCGCAGGCTGCGCAGGAAAGCAGCAAGACGCCCTCGGCGCAAGCCGCCGATGCGGACTATGTCGGCAGTGAAATTTGTAAAACTTGCCACGAAGAGCTCTATAAGTGGGAGTTAAGAATCGGGAAGGATATCGTTTCGGAGGACGCGAATGGTGAGGGCCAAGCAATGTGTCAAGGTGAAACGAGAGGCACTCTATGGACCAGAACCACAGCGCTGCGCTTTATGTGTTGCGCGAAAGTAGCGAGTTCACTTCGATGATGGGATTGGGAAGCTGGCGCATGGCACGCAGAAACGCGACAACCAACTCCGGATCAAATTGCGTGTGAGCGCAGCGTTCGACCTCTGCCAGCGCTTCTTCCGCGGTGCGGCCTTTCTTGTAGCTGCGATCGCTGGTGATGGTGTCATAGGAATCCGCGATCGTGATGATACGAGCGCCGAGAGGAATATTGTGACCCGAGAGGGCTTCGGGATAGCCAGAGCCATCGAAAAATTCGTGGTGATGCAGGACCATTTGGCGAATACGCTCCAGAGCCTCGAGCGGCTCAAGAAGCTTGCCACCAAAGGTGACGTGGGTCTTCATCGTTTCCCATTCTTCGGGATTCAACGGCCCGCTTTTGTTCAGGATCTGTTCGGGGATTCCCACTTTTCCGACGTCGTGCAACACAGCTCCCAGGCGGACTTCTTCCACTTCGGTTTCGGACATACCAAGAGCTTCGGCGAGAAGAGCGGCGTAGGCCGATACCTTTTGCGAATGGCCCTGAGTGTACTGATCTTTCGCATCGATGGCATACGCGAGCGAGGTAACGGTGTCCAGGATCGACTGAGGAAGCGCGCGCGGACCATCGGTACAGGCGAGCCCCGCCGGTTCTGTGCTCGGTAGAGAATCCGAAAACTGGCGCAAGCGCTGATAGATTTCTTCGAATGCTTCGGGGCCTGTGGAGAAAAGGCGTTTCAACGTGACACCCAGATAAGCTTCCAGAACGTCGCGTTTCCACCTGCGCGCTTCATTAGGATCGATGTGCTCTGCCGTGGAGACCGTGTTGCCGCCTTGATGCTTGGACAAATACATGGAAGCGTCGGCGACCTGAATCAGTTCCTGCGGGGCGGAACCGTGCAGAGGATAGGAGGCGATACCAAAACTCGCGCTGATATTCTTTTCGCGCAGCAAAGGATCGGAAGCAATCCAACCGCGCAATTTCGAAGAAAGCTGGCGGGCCTGCTCCATAGTGGTTTCCGGCATCAGGATGACGAACTCGTCTCCACCGTAGCGGGCCACGACATCGGAGCGGCGGCAGTTTGTTTCCAGGATTTGCCCGACGCGTTGGAGGACCAGGTCGCCCTCAAGGTGGCCGTAAAAGTCATTCACGAATTTGAAGCGGTCCAAATCCATCAGGACCAGGGCGAACGAACGGCCTGCGCGAGACGAACGTTTCCATTCGGAAGACAGCGCCTCCATGAAGAAGCGATGGGTCTTCACGCCTGTCAATCCGTCGGTGATCGCCTGCTCCTGCGCTCTCTGGAATGTTTGGGCGTTGTGATATGCGCCGGCGATCAGGTCGGTCAGCGTGTGAAGCAGCAGAGATTCCTCTTCTGAAAAATCAGTGCGTTCCAGGGTCTCAACGTACATAACTCCGTGCAGATGGTCGCCGTAGAAAATAGGCAGCGCCATGGCGGTGCAAGAGTCGGAAAGAACCGGTTGCGGGCTGTTCTGGGAGTTCACCGACAAACGGTAGGTCGAGGCTTTGCCGGTGCGGGCTACCTGGCCGATCAGTCCCGTATCCAGCGGGATGCGCCGGCCCAGCGCGCCCCTGCGCTTGCCACTTTCCGCAGAAACAACCAGTTCGCGAGTGGTGTATTCCAGGATGGCGATACCGATGTGATCATAGGAGAGGCCATGTTCGAGTTGCCCGGCAATTTTTGCCAGGATTTCGTCGGGATTCAGCGTGGCGATGGCGTCGCGCGAAATCAGGTTGAGGAGGCTCAGATGGCGGGCCTTTGTGCGTTCTTCCTGGAAGAGCCGGGCATTTTCGATGGCGATGCTGGCTTCGCTTGCCAGCACACGCATGAGTTCCAGATGGCCTTCGTCATACGCGCGCTCGTTGTCGGAATAAATGCACAATGCACCCATGGCGTGGTCGTAGGCTACCAGCGGCACGCCGCAGAATGATCCCGCAGTGCGGATCGGATCGATTCCGAGCTTGCGCACTTCCGCGACGAAATTATCGCGAATGAGCACAGGCTGGCGCGTTCTCAGGATATATTCCGTCAGGTGGTTGCCGGCGGCCCGCGAACGCTTGGGCATGCGCACGCCCTTCATCAATTCCAAATCGAATTGGATTTGGTCGCGCGCTGAATCGAAAGTGGCGAGATACAGGTTTTCCACGTCGAATAGCCGGCGCAGTTCCTCCCACAACCTGCGCAGCAAATCTTCCTTGTTGAGGGTGGAGCTGAGGGCGCGGCCGATCTCGTTGAGGACGTGGAGCTCTTCGGAGCGCCGCGATGTTTGCTGGATCAAGTAACTGTTTTCGACGGCGACGCCGATTTGGTGACCGAGTGCCAAAAGCAGCCGCAATTCCGCAGGTGTGAAGCGGCGGCTGTCCGGCGTGCCCAAAAGAAGCAGGCCAAACGCTTGTTCTTTCGCTTGCAGGCTGATGACTACGGCGCTGCGCAAGCCGTGCTGCAAGGCGAGTTCGCGGAACCGGCGAATAGGTTCGTCTTTTTCCAGCGCGGAGAGGTTGTCATCGCGCAGGTCGCGGAAGCCTAGCAACCCACCTAGTCGAGACACCATGCCCACCAGGTATTCGTCCAGCCCTTCGGTCTGCGCCGCGCGGCAGAAATCGTCTGAAATTCCAGCAGATACCACTGAACTCGGGCCCGCCGGATCGCCGTGATGCAGAAACAAAACCCCGGCCGGAAGACGGATGACGCCAAGCACACGATCCAGCGCCTGAGACAGCATCCGCTGGATTTCTCCTCCCACAAAACTTGACGTGGCCAGGTTCAGGTTAGACAGCGCCAACATGTTGCGTTCAACCCTCCGCTTCTCCTCTTCGTAATTGGCCATGAGCAGCAGCATAGCGACAAACAAAGTGGGAACAACGGTGATCGGCTCCAGGGCTTGCCCGAAAAATGCCTGGGCTCTCGGCAAGATGTTCAATGCGAAGGTCAACAATCCCCAAACGGCGAAGGCAATAGCCAATAGCTGGTCCGCGAGAGTTTCGTGGTGGCGGCTTTCACGCCAGAAAAGAACGGCGACGGCAATGTAGATCAATGACGCCGGCAATACCGCGGAAATGGAGAGCACCTGAAGAGCATTTGCGGAGGCCCAAGCTATCAGCACCATGGCGGCGGTGATGGCTAGGCCGCGGCGGACTTTTTGCCGCATGTACAACTGAGTTCCCAGGAAGAAACCGATTCCTGCAAAGCCGAATAAGCAGGAACTCATCGCCAGTAGAAATGGATTTGGAGCCGTCCAATGCGAAATCGCGGTCGGCAGGAGATGCAACGCGAAGAGCAGCCATGCGCCCGCCCAGAAAAGCAAATAGAGCTGGCGCTTCAGGGAATGAATAGATGCAAAAAACACGCCGACCAGAACGGTAGCGAGCAAAAATCCAAGCGCGATCAGACTTAGGACCATGAAAGAGGCTGAGACTTTTCCTTCGTGTGGTTCATCTAGTGGGTCTGTACAGTTGCGCCAAGGCAGACTGGGAGACTCGCAGCCCTGAAGCACTGCGATGGACCCGGACCAGCTTGTCTGCAAGGCGCACCAATACCGCCCAACCACACACAAAACGAATCATTTGCGATTATGAGGCTAACAAAAATCAGGCGGCAAGCGTACCGCCGTACTGGTGGCGTAAGAGGTAGTAGGGGGGCAGACACAGCGGGGGAGGGCGGAAAGGAGATTCTCGCTGGTTCCACTGTTCGTGCGGCTTTTAGTCATAATCTGATGTTGATGCCTGGTTTACCCTTGTGTCTGCCGAACCAGGCAAGGTATTTTGCTAACCCTACGAGGACTTTCATGTTCCCTATCCACCCCCCTGTGTCCAATTTAGAGCAAAAGAGATCTCAATCCGCAAATCTTGTTTCAATACTTCTGGGAGCTGCGGTGATTGCCTTGGCCTGGCAATTGGCCTGGTGGGCTGGCAGCCCAGTGGCGTCCGTGTCTGCTGGAGCGGGTGGGCGCGTTGAGAATTCCTTGTCGATTCCCGCCGGCACGGTTTTGCCTGTGCGGTTCGAGAAAGAGATTTCGGTCAAGGAAGCACAGCGCGGTCAGGCGATTGAAGGAACAATCATGCAGGATGTGCCGCTGCCGGGCAAAGACAAGATTCCAATGAAGTCGAAGTTGCGAGGGACGATTATATTCGTTGAGAAAGATAGCGACGGATCGGGCGCGAAGGTCACCTTGAAGTTTGACCAGCTCGATGACCGCAAAGAGACCCTCAAAATTTCTACATATCTGCGGGCCATTGCGTCCTTTCGTGCTGTCCGTGCCGCGCAGATACCCCGTACCGGGGCTGACGGAGGAACTCCTGCGGGCTGGGGAGACACCATGCAGATCGGAGGGGACGTCCGTTATGGCGACGGTGGGCCCGTGGTCAATCACGCGAAGCAGAAAATCGGTAAAGGAGTCAACGGCGGCGTACTGGTTCATCTGAGCGCCAGTCCCGCGTTGGCCTGCGATGGGCCTGTGAGTGGCGATAACCCGCTGCAGGCGTTATGGGTTTTTTCTGCCGATGCTTGCGGCGTCTATGACCTGAAAGGCGTGAAAATCGTTCACGTTGGCAAAGGCGCTCCGGTCGGCGAGATCACTCTGCATTTCGAAAAAGACGACATGAGGATGGAAGCGCGCACTGGAATTTTGTTGCGCGTTGCCCCGCAACCCTGACTCTTGTGCTCATAGCTCGCATGTTGGACGCGACGGGCGACCTTCCGCTACACTGAAGTTTTCATCATCACACACAGAAAGCCACAGACCATGACGGAAGCGATCAACAAACCTACAGGAACCGTACGCGTGCGCTTTGCACCGTCTCCGACCGGCTATCTTCACGTCGGAGGAGCCCGCACGGCGCTGTTTAACTGGCTGTTCGCCCGGAAACATCACGGCACCATGATTCTGCGTATCGAAGACACGGACGCGGAGCGCAACAAGCCCGAACTCGTCGAAGGCATTGTCGACGGTTTGAAATGGCTCGGCGTGGATTGGGATGAAGGCCCATTCTACCAGTCACAGCGAACGCAACTTTACACGGACGCAGCCAAAGCGCTTCTTGCGAATGGCAGCGCATTTTTGTGCTCTTGCCCGCCAGAGCGCTACGCGGGCGGAGATCATGCCGAAGAAGGCGCGGAAAAGTCCCAGGTGCGCCGGGTGGTTCGCTGCTCCTGCCGCGATGGCAAGCCTTCGACACCCGGCACGAAGCCCGCGATTCGTTTCAAGGTGCCGATTGGAGGCGCCACGCAATTTTTTGACGCGGTGTTCGGCGAAAATACGTTCTCGAATGATGAGATCGAAGATTTCGTTCTATTGCGCTCCGGCAAAGACGGCCAGGAGTTCGGGCAGGCCATGTATCAAATGAGCGTGGTCGTCGATGACATCGATATGCGCATCACCCATGTGATTCGCGGCGCCGACCACATTTCCAATACTCCGAAGCAGGTACTGCTTTATCGCGCACTAGGTATGGAAGCGCCGGTCTTCGCGCATGTTCCGCTGATTCTTGGCGCGGACAAGAAACGCCTATCGAAACGGCATGGCGCGACGGATGTGAACATGTATCGCCGGGAAGGATTTCTTCCTGAGGCGTTCCGGAACTTCCTGGCATTGCTCGGCTGGGCGCCCGGAGGCGATGAGGAATTCCTTCGCACGAAGGACCTTCTCGAGAAATTTTCCCTTGAAGGCGTAAGCCGGACGAATGGCGTCTTCGATCGGGCCAAGCTTGAGTGGTTTAACACGCAGTATCTGCAGAAGCTTCCAATTGAAGAACTGCTTCCTGGAGTGGAGCAGCAGTTGAAGCAGGACGGGCTTTGGAAGGAAGAGTGGGCGGCGGGAGGCGGGCACGAGTGGTTCTCCAAAACAGTGGATCTGTTGCGGCCACGCGTGCGTCTATTGCCCGATTTTTCCAGTTGGTCGCGTGCCTTTTTCAGCGATGAGTTTGCGATCGATCCGGCGGCCAAGGAGAAATTCTGGAAAGACGAAAAGGTTCCAGCGCTGCTCAAGAATCTGGCGGATGCCCTTGATGCTCTGCCGGAGTGGAATCACGATGCTTGCGATCATGCGTCACGGAAAGTGGCCGAAGACGCGGGAGTGAAAGCGGGTTTGTTGATTAACGCCACTCGCGTTGCGATTGTCGGGCAGGCGGTGGCGCCGCCGCTGTTCGATACCATGGTAGTGCTGGGGAAGGATCGGGTAGTGCGGCGGCTGCGCGAAGCCGTGAAGGGATGGCAGTAAAGCAACGCACGAATTCGCGTTGGAATGAACTGGTGGATCCGCTTACTTCGCGAAGACTGTCGGGTTTGCTGGCTTCGCGCTGCTTTGGCTCTCGACTACGTTTATTGTGGTGTCCACATCTTTTGTTACTGGCGGGAGGCAAATTTCCTGGCTACAAGCTTGATATTTCAGCTTCATTAGCAGGTGTTGCGGGCCGAGCGGAGCATTGGGTAACACCGTGAGAGGCAACCGTACTGTCACCGAGTCGGTGTAGACGTTTAACTGTTTGTCTTTCGAAAACGTGAACGATTGCAGGGTACCCTTGGGATAAATCACGCTGCCGATTTTGAAACCTGCGGGCACTTCCGCGTGGACTTCCGTCGGTATCAGATAGTCCGCAGAAACTTCATGGGCGTTCACATGAAAGCCCGGGCGGATTTTCATCACCACCGCCGCCTGCAGGTTCATGCCACGCGCGACCGGGTCATAAGAGACGTACGCCGTCGGCGCCAATACGTCTTTGCCCGATACTGCTTGGGAGTGGGCCATGGAAGCGCCGATGGCACAGACTGCAACTGCTAGAACGAAAATGGAAGCAGGAAAGCGTTTCACACCGTCACCTGTGTACCCAGCTGTTGAGAGATAACGCGGCTCATCACCGCGTGAAGATCTTCGCCGCTTTTTTCGTGCACAAATGCGCCGCGCGCATCGGACCAACCGAGTTTGAAACTGGTCGAGAGCGCCGAGATCCAGATTTCACGGATCGGCGTATTAGGGGAAATTACGAATTTGGCCGGTTCCGGCTCTTCGAAGATGACTTCGAGCTTGCCACTTTCCCCTTCCACGTCAAAGCCGTGCTCGTCGCCAAGCTTCAACATACGGCGCTTCAGATCTTCGAACGCGCCATCCGCTTTTTTCTGGAAATCGTGTTCAGAGAGCATTCGGTTGTCCGTTCAGTCCGCGGACTCGACGGCTTTTTCGATGAGCGCAGGATCCGGAGGCCCTTGAAACTTCATGATCTGCTTTCCACTCCGCGAAATCAGGAAGCTGGTGGGATATCCCAGGATTCCGCCGAACTTATCCGCGGCTTCATCGCTTCCAATCACGATCGGATAATTGATCAGCATTTTCTGCCCGTGCACGTCGTACTCTTCCTTGGCCACGAACGGTGCGACCACGCTCTTGCCTTCATCATCCATGGCGATTCCCAGGACGGTGAATCCTTTCGATGCGTACTTATTCTGCATGTCGATGAGCGAGGGAATTTCTTCTTGGCACGGTCCACACCAGGTCGCCCAGAAATTCACGAACACGACCTTGCCCTTCAGATCCGCCAGCGCTACATCTTTCCCGTCCAGATCTTTCAGTTTAAGCTCGGGCGCAGGTTTGCTGATCGCCGCGACAGGCGGAACTACGGATTCCTCCACTTTGGCGGGCAGCCGGGTGGCCTTGTCAACGTAAAATGTGAGCCCTACAAGCACCAAAACTGTGCAAACGATAATGGCAACTTTTTTCATAATTCCTTCACCTGAATAAAGCTTCTTACATCGAAAAACGATTCAAAAATGTCAATTTCCCGGCTAACCAGGCCAGCTTATTAAAGAAAACCAATCCGCCGACGAATAGCAGCAACGCGCCGCTGAACAATTCCACGGTATGAAGATGCTTCCGGAAATTTTGGTAGAAGCGCATAAATTGGTTCAGCAGCACGGCGGTAAGTAGGAACGGCACGGCGAGTCCAGCGGCATACACCGCTAGCAGCAGCACTCCGCGGGCAAGTGTGCCGCTCGCGGCTGCTAGCACCAGCACAGCGGATAGGATTGGCCCGATGCACGGCGTCCACCCAAACGCGAAAGCAAATCCCAGCAGAAATCCGCTGAACATTCCCGGCTTGGTATCGTTGTTGTGCAATCGCACATCCTGATTCAGCCAGCGCGCCAAGACGGGCCCGAAAAATCCAATAATCGATAGGGAAAAAAAGTGTGCCGCGCCCAGTCCCGCAAACAGCGGGCCGCCGTGAAACAACGCGACTACGCCCAGGGCTACCAGTATGGCGCCAAGAATAATTCCAGCGCGCACATTCATCTTGATCAAGCCGCCCAGAAGGTGCAGTCCAAACAAGAGAATGAGCGCACCCGCCACCGGAGCCAGAAGATTTTTGTGCGACTGTAGAAAGCCGCCTACGGCGCTGGCGGAGGCGCCGAACGCAATGAATACGACGGAAAATCCGATGACAAAAGAAAGCGCGGAGGCAAACAGTCCGCCCTTTGGTTGCTCTCCCTGGCGTAGCTTTTCCACGCTGATCCCCGAGAGCATGGAAATGTAACCAGGAACGAGGGGCAGTACGCAGGGCGACAGAAACGAGATCAATCCCGCAAGGAACGCACCGGCTAGAGGTACATCTCTCATTTCGAAGTGTCCTTTTCCTTTCTATTCTCGCACAAAAGCTGACACGTTCGCGCGAACCAGCCTGCGATCCCGAAGCGGGCTGTTATTTGATCGCCTTAGGGGCGAGATTGGACTGCCGCTCAAAAAGTTACCGGCATTTTCGCAAGCTTTGAGACGCTGCAGCGCCTCGAATGATTCGGCAGCCGGAAGTAGACAACTGCCGCGTTTGCCTGACAGGAGAACCGCCTAAGTTCAAGGCGCTTGGCTATAAATTGTTGACAATAAGCGGCTTATTTGTAGACGGCCCGGCACGGCGCTTGCTTCCCGAAACCTGGACGCCATGCGGATACCAGCCATCTACTGCACCCCGAACAAAATTACTTTGCTTCGCGTCCTTGTTGGACTTCTAGCAGTGGCACTGTTCGGCCGAAATCCCTGGCTTAATATGCTCGCCGTTGGACTTACAGTCACCGCGATTGCACTCGACGCACTGGATGGTCACATCGCGCGTACCCGGAAATTGGCCACGCCCGAAGGAGCACAATTCGACATACTGGGCGACCGCGTGATCGAGAATATGTATTTCACGTACTTCGCGGTTGTGGGGATGGTGTCGCTGTGGCTGCCGATGTTGTTCTTTGCCCGCGGGGCCGTTACGGATTTTCTTCGGAGTTTGGCGCTGAAAGCGGGACACTCCGGCTGGGGCGCGAACGCTATGTTGCCAAGCAAATGGGTGCGCGCGATCGTGGCTTCTCGCTGGAGCCGCGGCACCTATGCGACCCTCAAGTGTGTTTGCTTCTGTTATCTGGGCCTGGAACTCGCTTTGACACGCGGGCCGGTCGCTCTTCTGGGACCTTTGACCTTGGACATGCATTCCACTATTCGCGCGGTGGCGCAGCTG
>Ga0210383_10003650_pt1 | contig 13752 bp, 6 predicted proteins | sample IncBWC14OmetaG_FD_160072 | JGI IMG/M metagenome (GOLD analysis project Ga0210383, IMG submission 160072) | Forest soil microbial communities from Barre Woods Harvard Forest LTER site, Petersham, Massachusetts, United States - Inc-BW-C-14-O ...
GTTCAGTCCGACGAGAAGGTGTCCGCCTCCCATACGCTCGAACGCAAAAACGCCACCGTCCTTCCAGCGTTGCTCGGTCGCGCCTTGCGCCAAATGTTCGTGAATTTGGATGAGCGGATCGATGAGGCCTCGCAGCCCGAAACAGTTAGGATCCTTGCTGTAGTCGCGATAAAACACGCTGGGATAACCCTCGGAGGTCAGGGTATAGGCATAGGCGAGCAGCTTATTTCGCACGATAGGGCCGCCGACGCCGCCACGATCGGTATCGTGATTTTCTACGAACGTCACCGCTCCCTGAGGATCGATACCGGCAAGCCCGGCATGATCGAGCGAGGACATATCGAAACTGTCCGGACTATTGCACATGTTTTTCAACGCGAAATGCAGGGGGAAATCGAGAGCTGCGGAGCGATGCCCGACGGCGTTGGCCCAGTTTTCGATCAGGGAAATATTGCCGTCGGCGAACTCCGCGACAGCGAATTTGTTTGCCATCGCGCCGTGGCCGAGGAGCCGTTGCATAAAAATAGTGGAAACGCCCTTGGCGTTATCCAGACGATAGCCCTGTGAATCGAGGGCGCGCGTCAGCCAATCAGCGGCATCCAGCAATCCATTGCTGCAATGGTCTTTGGGCACGCCATTGATAGGTGCCAGATCGCGGCCAAACTGAAATTGATCGCTGAACACGCCGGGGTCTTCCGGCACGTGCGGGTGAAAATCGCCCGGACCTTTTGCAAACCGGCCGGCTCCCAAAGTTCCGAACGCATCCAGGTATTCGAAGTTGAATTTACCGTCGTCCCCGTCGCGCTGATTTTCGACCAGGTCGACGTAGACATCGATGCCATTGGCTCGCATCACGGCGGCGCAACGTTGCAACTGTTCGCGGGTTCCATATCGAGTGGGAACGGTGCCCTTCTGATTCTTGGAACCGAGATCGTAATCATCGAACAGATCGTAGCCGCTGGAGAAGGAACCCGAGGCGCCTTTCAGTGGGGGCGGCAACCAGATGGCCGTGAAGCCCGATTTCGCGAGGGCCTGAGCCTGCGCGGCCAGGTGATCCCACCAAAACGGGATCGAAGCGTCACCGTCCAAGGGCGAAGGAACCCCGGCGATGCGGCCGGGTGCGAAATAGAAGCCCTGCAGTAACACGCCCATCTGTGGTTCCTATCGTAGGGTTAGACCTTTGCTGAAAGTTTCTCTCCGAAGAGAGGATTCCCCTCGCGGTCTAGAGCTTGGCGTTCAAGAACTTACTTACCGAGAGCGTAGTTCACGAAGTCCTTGAGAGCGTAGTTTGGTTTGTCCTTGGGCTGCCAGGTGGGCTCGAGACTCAACATGGAATGATTGTCCCCAAACATAAGACCAAGGAAGACCTCCGCCACGATTCTTCCGCCAACTGCTCCGAGCTGAGGAGTGGTCGTCCTGAGGTTTTCCTGAACAGGGATTTTCACATTCGCCTGATGCAGCATCGCTTCGGCCAGAATGTACGTCCATAGCGGGCAGTTATTCTTAAATATGGGCTCCGCGATGGTGGCGATGCTCACGATTGGAGGGTCACCGGGGTCTTGCTTGTCTACACCCTTGCCGATCTGAATTTGCTCATCGGTCAGCGGGGTTATACCCATCGCCTGGGCCACGCGCTGTCCGGACGGAAGACCAAGGCGCCAACCCCGCTCAAGATTGCGTTGTGCCAGAGAGGAGGGGTTCGCTGCCACCACGGCTGGCAGGTTCTGAAGCGGATTCACGACAGAAGTGTCGATGCGATAGGCAAACTGAAGACGGTTTTTGTCGTCGGCATCCGATCGCTTGTCAATGTCTATGAATCGGCCCCAATCAATCGCCCTGTCGGAGACTACCTTGCGGAAGCCTGTGAGGTCGTCCTTAAATCCGGCTTTTATCGAATCCGGAGTGGAAAAAATCGGAAGGAGATTGCCATCGTTCAGTCGATAGCCGGGGCGGATCATGGAATGTCCAAGTCGATAGCACGCCACGGAGAACTCTACGGGCATGAAGGGCCCGTTCTTCCAATGAAAGAACTTCAATTTTTTCTGGTCGTACTTGCCGTTCACTTTCAGGGCCTCGAGGACATCGACTTGAATAATCTGTTTGAGAAAATCGTTCAGAACGACGTACTGGTAGTGGAAACGGACAAGTTTCTGAATCTGCTCGAAGGGAAGAGCGGAGTTTTCTTTAACCATGCGGTTGTGAAAGCGATGGAACAGACCTTGCAGTTGCGACACAATCGTGTTCTCGTCGTTGCGTGGGTCGCCGATCAGTGCGCGCGCGGGAGTGGTCGAGTTGCGCGGCAGGTCGGTGGATGCAAAGTTATTGCCCGTGAGGGGTGTCCCCAGCAGGAACGACTTCTCATCGGTATCGTACATGTACGGTTGGTCGTCCGGACCTCGTCCGTAAATATTGTCGAGATCGAAAGCCGGAGTCCGGAAATCCGTCAATGCATCAGGATCATCTTGCATTTGCAAGCTACTTGCCGGATCGAAGGTAAGGTCGTGATCAATAAACTGACCGAGATAGGTGTACAGGGCGGGAATACCGCTCTCTTCTGGATCCTTTCCGTCCGTCGGCGGGTCGAACGTTGCCGACATCTTGTCTCCGAGGGTTCTTAGGTTCTCTAAGATGTCATCCTCGTTCTTCCCGAAAGTTGCGGGTGGAAGCGAGCGAAATAGTCGACCGAAGCGGCCTTGGAATAATGGGGACCGCCCCGTAGCCATCAATCCGCGGATTGGCGTGCTATGTTTTTGAGCCATCAGTAGACCTCCTGGTCGGAAACTCGATTTGGAATGGGGACGGAGGGGTTGCAGTTAAGTCAGCCGACCAGGAGCTTGCAGTCCCGAAGCGCGGTAGTTTGAGGAACGAGAGATTGGGGGACACGACGAAATACATGACTGAACCTGCCGTCACCTTGCGAATTGGGTCCGAGTTTATTCCGAGTAGAAGTATTGTCAAGTAAAAAGAGCATTATTTATGAATCGGGGAAGTAGCTCCGATGTGCGAATGGTTCGCCAAGCAAGAAGGGAATTCCCACTCAGGAATCTGATGCCGCATCGTCGGACGGACGTGGAGTGGAGCTTCTTAGCCTCGCGGTAAATCCTGCAATAGCAGTCAGTAGCGTGGCGACTGCGGTGATATACCCCGCTCCAATCTGAAAGAGTGACGCCTGGGCGTAGAGCAACCACGCTCCGACCCCGATAATTGCCGCGATCATGACGAATCGTAAGACTTGCCAGGTGCTCTGCTGTTCTTCTTTTTGCCAGGCGGCAATTTCCTTTTCATGTTCGGGAGAGCTTATGAATTTGCGGAAGCTGTCGTTGATGAGGCGGTACATCGGCCGCCTGTAAATGAGCTGCTTTTGTTCCAGTTGACGGATGGCCGGCGCATTCTTGGGGTTTGCCCACCCGTCCAAGGCGAGCTGGTAGAGAACCAGTCGCTCGGTTGTCGTCAGTCCCGCCCACAGCATGCGGTAGTAGGCGTCCGCGCGGTCGAGTACCATCTCTACCAATTGCGCGCGCGAGGGAAATGTCGTGGATGGCGTGGAAGATACATTCGGAGGGCCGGACGGCGGCTGAAATTTCAGAAGTAGTTCTTTCCCCACGGTTCTCAGCATTGGCGTGGACGCGCACTCCAGACAGATTCGTCCAGCGATCTGAGCAAACCCCTCATGCTCGTGGTTGCTGGGGGCCCGCATCTCCCAGTCGCAGAAGAAGTTGTCGACTGCCTGCGCAAAAGCATCCTCGTCCGTGTTGGGAAGCTTTACTTTCGAGAATTTGTCGAGCGCGTGTGCCCAACGCTCCAGCAAAAGACTTGCGGTTTGTGAGTCTTTTGCGTCGCCCAAGGCGGTTTGGCGTTCTTCCACCAGAAAAAACAGCAGATCGACTGTGGAGACCAGAATCAATCGTTGTTCCGGTTTGTCGAGCAGCTTCTCGAGGAGAAGCAGTCTCGTCTGATTCCAAGCACTGTCCCGCATGTTGAAATCGAAGTGATCGATGACAATGACACCGGGGGCGCTACTTACGTCCTTAACTTCCCAAGGTTGGTCCCCGGTCCCCAGGTTTCGCAGATCACGAAACTCCAGCCGGTTACGACGGTCCTGTTCCAGGTTGCGAAGCTGTGCGGTTTTGCCCGAGCGCGGAAGACCGATCACCAGGGAATGTCGCTGGACATCCGAAACCTTCGTCCAGCGAACAAGTTCGAGATTCGTGGCTCGTTCTACGTTGGTGAGAAAAATCTCCTTCGTAAGACTAAGCAACCAAACGACCAGAGCTCCGAGAAACAGCAGGAGGATGAACCAGGCCCAGAGTTGGAGTCCGCGCCACTCCTGATATTGTCCCCAGACGGTGAACTTAGGGGCCCTCGAGTCATCTCGCCACTTCAGGGTAAACGTGACCGCGGTTGGTTCCACCCAGAACCGTTCCCAGGACTTGCATTCATCTGTCTGGGTGGTGCCCAGCCCCCTGATCTCGGAACCAAGTTCGTTGGATGGAAAAGTCAAGGCGGCACGAGCGGCGAGTCTTTCGATGCGATCATCCAGGCCCAAGTCCGGACGATTTCTTTTCATTTCTGGCGGACATGGATTAATCGCGGGCTCGGCCTCGATACTCGGCTCGTTGGTGGTGTCGAAAAAGAGATTATTCTGCCCGTTTATTTTCTCAACGAGTTTGTCGTATCGATCCAAACTCATTGCGAGGCGAGTTTTGGCAATACCACCCGCTTGAAGGAGTTTGTAGTAATTGGCGATGCGATTTTTCCGCAGTACCAGATTTTCTCCCAAAACTGCTTCATCGTGTTTTAGAGAAAGCACGCCAACCGCGTCATAGGCGTATTTGAAAAAGCCCGCGGAAGGAACCACGCTGATGCTGACGATGAGGCTGGCGATGGCCAGTGCATAAAGCGGGTTGGAGAATTTCTGTGTCCACCACCGCAGTTCTTCGAGGTGCTGGTACAACGCCAGGTTATTTGCGAACGGTTTACGTTCGCCGGAAACAAGAATGGCAAACACGCCGATAACCAGCGGAAAAATAGGGAGGGTAATCCATCCGGCCAAAGGCTCTGACGTTGAGGGAGCGTTGATTGCCGGGCGCAACAGCCAAAGCCGGCCAAATCCAAGGAGCACTGCTGCCAACACGGATGAGACGCAAAGTATCTTTCCGAATCGAAACAGAAACGTCGAGGAGGAATTTAGGGAAATGATCGCAAATAGAGTTGAAAGAAATGCCACGCCAAGGGTCGTGCCGATCAGAGGAGTCTCGCGCAAACCGTGATAGCAGGCTACGTATAGCAAACACAAAATCACGTTGGCACCGAATACCTGAAGGTACTTCATGGAAAAATCTCGGCAGGGCCACACCATTCGTGGTGCATAGTTCCAATGGAGTGTTGCTCGAAACAGCAGATACGAAAGGGCTGCGACCGCCAGGAGAAAAAAGTAAGTCACTAGAAAGATAGAGCAAACCAGAATGATGGATAGGTCCAGGGTCAACTGACGATCGCTTTCCTGGAAGACGAGAAGGTAGGTGGTTTGATCCGCTGAAAGACCTGGAAGCGGGAAGTTTGTGAGGTAGGCCCGTTCTGTTTTTCCCCCGTAGGAAATGTTAAGTGGAGTATCTGTAGCGCTGGTCAGCCAGGGATGGAGTTCGGAATTGTTCTTGGACTCCTCGCAGAAATTCTCCCGCATGTCCCGGAACGACTCGGAATCGAAAAGCACATCGCATTTTTCGTTGATTACCGCGAATCCATATCCTGGCGGCAATACCGGATCGATCAGAGACATCGGCCGAAACACCAGCGCTTCGATTGCAATCGGCTCCGTGCCTGTTATCTTAACCCTGCGATCGAAAGGCGCTGCAAGCACCGGCGCGAATTCGTTGGTATTGGGCGACAAGACCGGCTGGAAATAGGAACTTCTCGAAAGATCCCTGCCGGCGGGGAACTGAGGGCATGCATTTCGTTTTCTTTCTTCCAGGGACTCGGCCCATTCTATCTCCGATTTGACGGCTTTATAAAATGCAAATCGATCGAGATCTACGAGTGGGGTAGCCACTTTTCTGATATCCAGCTTGGCCACTTGGTGACCGTAGCAATCCGCCCAAAACACAATCTCAAAATACGGATACGAGATGTTCGGTTCATCCTGAACCTGAAAATCTCCCTCTAGTTTGGGTCCTGTTTCAAAGGCCTTGCGGAATGTTTTTGTCTCTTGAAGCCGCTGCAATTGAGCAAATGCACTCTTCTCTTCACTGCCGAAATTCGTTTTTATCCGCTCGGCGATTATTTTCAGCGCTTGGTCGGTACGTGCGGTGGAACGGTCAAGAAAGCTGGCATACAACAACATCAGCATCACGCCGGCGGACACCAGGAGCAGCGTAAACCCCAAAAGAATTCCGTCTCGGGGGCGAAAACGCTCCGTATTGCTCATGTATTGCAGTTTGAACCAAGGCCAACTGAAGCCGAGCAAAATAAACGCGGACAATGCCACCCAGATTAAGACCGAGTACGGAAGCGCATGGCTGTCCGCGTCGACTTTAGAGACGAGTCTGAGTCCGACCAAAACCAGAGCCCAGTGGCTGCCCTCGTCGAATCCATCGCCCATGGCAACGGGGGAAGGCTGCGCGTACAGCAGATAGTTTGTTCCTCCGATGGCTACGCGCGTCGCGGAACTCCCGTGCGACAACCTCTCTAGCTTTCCGGCTACCGGCTTTCTGGCGGGTCCCTTTGCGTCGCTCGCACTTGCAGAGCCCCCGGACGAACTGGAATCAGTCGTACTCGTCCCCGCCGACGGCGGTGTGCCTCCTCCCCAAAATCCAAATACATTCTGTTTTGTATTGATGTCGGCGCCTTGAGACAGGATCAACCGCAAGTTGGCTATACGCGGGCCGTCCTCGGACTGCTGAAACAACACTTGCCCGGTCTCGTCCGCTACCAGAATGTCATCAAAGGAATTCTTGTACTCCTGGAAGGCGTTGTGCACCCACTGCTTCATGTCCATTTGAAGAAAGTGCACGGTCGGTTTGTCGTTTCCAGTGGACTCTGGTTTCTCGATCAGGGGACAAGGAACGGAAACGACGAGTTGGGCGGAGGTCTCGAGCCACTGGAGGTGGACGTTATCGGAATGAGCCCCGAGGCAGTCTAGAAATTTCCTGGTGAGAGGTTTTTCGTTCCAAGATCCTTCGAGATAGGTCTTGGAATACGCCATGGCTTCAAAGCAATTGCCGGAGGTCTCCTTGTCCTGACACTCGTATTCTGACGTATCGCCGGTGGACTGCATGAGTTTGGCCAGGGACCTTACGGAGAGGTGCGCGCGTTTGAACTGGGCGTTTAATTGCGCGGAGAGCCGGTTCAGAGTGCGAAAGTCCCGGTCAATCAGATATTGTCTCTGACCATCCACATAGTAGTTCTCATAGGCGATAAAGAATCCAAGCAGCACTCCCCAGGTCACCAGAAGGAGAATGATCCTGCGCAGTTTCTCACTCGGTTTTTGCAGGAGGCACCTCCGAATGCAACTTCGTAGAAGGCCCCATACCTTCCCTCGATCGTCCGTAAACGCCGGTAGATCCGAACTGTGCCGCTAAGGGCGCTTCGCAATTGAGTTTAGAAGAGGGACACTACCACAGGAGATATATAACCGATACCGGTATTTAGCGAAGTACTACCGTCGCGGAGTTGCAGCCGGGCGGTCGAGGATGTTCGCATCGAACGTCCCATCCGAGGTGCGAAGTCTTTTGGCCGCAACGCGGGTCAAGTCTTGAACTAACCTGCAAAGAGAAACGGATGCAAGTGGTGTTTAAGCCTTGACACGGTACTACTTACTAGAGTACATATCCGAGCAAATGACGGCTTTTGATTCGTAGATCGATCTCCGAACGTCCGCAAAACAGAACTGATCGTCGAATGCCAAGAGTCTCGAAATCGAAAAATACGTTGACGCCAGCGAAGCTGCCGTCAACGCTGGATGATTTCTTGGCTCTTTCGCGGGTTCTCACCGGTGTACAAACGCTGGATGCGGGCATCGCGGGCCAGTATCTCGACCGGCTCAATAGCAGCCCCTTGCAGCCCGGACTGACCACTATTCTGGATCGGTTCCGGCATATCCCACCAGGCCCTGCTGCGGCCGACCAAATCAAGAAAAAGATCGTCGCGGACGACGAACTGCGCCCCGTCGTCAGTCAAATCATTCTGCTGTGGTATACCTCGGCCATGCGCGATAGCGAGAGTGCTTCGCTCGCGCTGCGCTTTGGGACGCCGGAGGGCTATTTCAGCGGGCTGGTCTGGACCATTATCGGCGCGCACCCACCCGGGCTTTCCGGTGGTTATTTCGGGCATTGGCGCTACGCGCCCGAGAACGAGCCATAGGAAGCACCGAAATGAAACTTGATTTCGACGTCGTCGTGGTCGGGGCCGGAGTGGCGGGCGCAATGGTTGCAGAGCGGCTCTCCTTGGCTGGCGCGCGCGTACTTATTCTTGAAGCTGGCAGTCGAAATCCTTCGCGAACGCAAATGGTGGGGTCTTACGCAATTGCCCCCATAAAGGGTCTGCTTCACAACCCGTACCTTAACGCGGAGAGCGACGCGAAAGCTCCGAGTCCGGACTCCTCCCGTTCGTATTACGATCAGCCCCCCGCACCACACACCCAATACGAGAGCACCTACGAACGCCGCACAGGGGGCTCCACCTGGCATTGGCTCGGACACACGCCGCGCATGCTGGTTTCCGATTTCTTGATGAAGACTCGTTACGGGGACGGCCCGAATTTTCCGCCCGCGATGGTGGACTGGCCAATCAGATACGACGATCTGGAGCCCTGGTATTGCGAAGCGGAAACCGAAATGGGGGTCTCCGGATCGGATGAGGAATGGAAAGAGGTGTTCGGCACCAAGCGCAGCAAGCCATTTCCTATGAGCATGATTTGGCCGAGCTACTCGGACAACTGGATTGCCGCCCGTATCAATGGCAAGAAGTTCGACGGTGCCGAGTACCTGGTGCGAAGCACGCCCGCCGCGCGTAACTCCACGTTTTATGACGGCCGTCCACCCTGCGCCGGAAACTCCATTTGCGTTCCGCTTTGTCCGATCGGTGCAAAGTACGATGGTTCGGTTCACGTCGGAAAGGCGCTCCAGGCCGGTGCGGTTTTGTGGGAGCAGTGCGTGGTCTCGAAGCTTGAGAAGGACGCAGATGATGATTCGGTGCATACCGTCCAGTTCATCACCTACGGTGGAGAGCATCGCAGCGTCGCCGCTGCCATCGTTGTGGTCGCAGCGCACGCGATTGAGACGCCCAAGCTGTTACTCATGTCAGGCCTGGCCAACTCGAGCGATCAGGTCGGCCGAAATCTGATGGATCATTTATCGAAAAGTGCGTTTGGAGTGGTGGGAGAGTCGCTGTTCCCATTTCGCGGCCCGCCGTCCACGTCGGGTATCGAATCGTTTCGCGACGGTGAGTTTCGCAAAGAGCGCGCCGGTTTCCGGGTCTCGCTCGACAATGACGGCTGGTCGCGGTTGAACTCGCCTTACGCCGAGATTCTCGACCTCGTGGGCAACCAGAAGTTGATCGGAGCGGAACTGCAATCGGCGTTGTTCGAGCGAGTTTCAAGGCAAGTGCGCCTGAGTTGTTCCGTGGAAGTAGCTCCAGTGTCAAGCAACCGCGTCGAACTTTCGACCGCTACCGACGCACTGGGATTGCCGCATCCGAAAATCACGTTTACACCGCCGGAGTACAGCTATAAGGGTCTCGCGCACGCCGTTAAGACGCTCGCCGACATGTTCCGGCTGATGGATGCCACGAACATTCAGCCCATTGACCCAAAGACATACGACGGAGCGGGGCACATCATGGGCACGTGTCGGATGGGGGAAAATCCTAAATCTTCGGTCGTCGACTCCGATGGCCGTACGCACGACCATGGCAACTTGTTTATCGTCGGTTCGTCTGTGTTTCCGACCGTCGGTAGTCCGAATCCGACGCTAACCCTTGCGGCACTCGCACTGCGCACGGCACAGCGCATTTCTGTCCAACTGGGTGCGAGAACAAAACCGCGCGGAAAATCATGAACCGCCCGCCCACGATCAACACCCGATCAGACCTTCTGAAGCTGCTCTGCGAAGCCGCCGAACTGGAGCACGGCATCGCCTGCTCCTACCTTTACGCGGGATTTTCATTGAAGCGCGACATCGTCGAATGCGGGATGAACTGGGTGGAGCAGCAAATGGTTCGCGGTTGGGCTAACCGGATCTATTCCATCGCTTCGCAGGAGATGCTGCATCTCGCGCTGGTATGGAATATGACTACGGCCATCGGTGGCACGCCGTACTATCTCCGTCCGAACTTTCCACAGAGCTCGAAATACTATCCGATCCACGTGCCGATCGAACTGCAGCCCTTCGGGCCCCGCAGTCTGCGGCGTTTCATCCTCTACGAGCATCCCGAGGACGGCGCGCCAGACCGCAACTTACAGTCTTTGCTCAAATTCGGGGGCGACGACGAGGCGGAGATCGTTTTTGGGTCGGTGGGTGAACTCTACCGTCTCGTCGAATCGGGATTCCGCGATATCGAGCCGAAAAAGTTATTCATCGGTTCTCCCACGCAGCAGATGAACTTAGACCTTATACATTTTCCGGATATCGTTTCCGTCACTGGCCGCGAGTCCGCCATCCGAGCGATCGAAAAAATCACCGAGCAGGGGGAAGGCACTGCTCGCGACCGCAAAGACTCGCATTTCGGAGCCTTCGTTACTACTCTCACCGAATGGAACGAATCAAAGGGGCCAGGTTCCGGTTTTTCGCCAGCGCGTCCCGCTATCGACAATCCGACCGTGTTTCAGGAACCCGGATACGGCGCCAAGGCGAATCCCATTGACGATCCCCTGGCGAGCCAAGTGGCGGCCCTTTTTGACTCTGTCTACAGCTTGATGCTTCGTATGTTGGCGTGGGGGTTCCAGTTCGACGCCGCCGGAAGGGAAGATGGGCTGAGAGGTTTCTGTGCTGTGGCGATTGACCTGATGCCTCGCGTGCTGCTGCCGATGGGAGAAGGGTTGATGCTGATGCCGGCGGGACCGAAATACCCGGGAAAGACAGCGGGCCCAGGCTTCGGACTTACACGCCACGTGCAGCTTCCGGCGTGCCCAACAAATGCCTCGTTGCTCTGCCGGGAAAGATTCCAGGAACTAGCTGGGATCGCAAAGCGTCTCGCAAAGAACGAGCTGTCGAATCCCGCAAGAGCCGGGTGCCAGCATTTGGAGGAAATTGCGGCTGGCTTTGACACACGGGTGAAGCTGTGACGCGACCTGGTCGCGCTAGGATCGCACCACAAGTGCAGGAGAGAGGTTCGCGCCATGGCAAATAAGACAGCAAAGGCTATCGATAGTACGATTCAAAAAAATCTGAACAAACTGCGCAAACGTGGCGTTCTGACCGTTCGGCCGGGGTTCGAGATTGCCAAGCACCAGCTCACCGGGAAATCCGCGATCGTCGCCACCGTCCACACGAAAAAGAAGAGCTTGCCCAAGGCAGACATGCTCCCGAACTCGATTTCGGGCATTCCGGTGGACGTCCGCGAGGCCAGCCCGTTCCAGCGCCTGTGCGCGCACGATTGGCCGGCAGCTGCGGTCACCCAGGTATTCGGACGTCCCGAGAACAAGGAGCCCGTTTGGCCTTTCGAGAGAGTAATGCCCAGCGGCAAGCCACTCAAGAACCTGTGGTCCATGAATCCCAAAGCGCTGGCGAAGTCCACCGCCAGTCAGCCCGCGATGCAGAAGGTCTTAGCGGCCCATGCGAAGAAGAAGCAACTCAACTATGTGCCCGCGAAAAACACGCCACTCACTTCCGTCACGACGAATACCACCATCACCGCCATGGTGAGCCCCGATGCAGGACTAGCTGCGCTCGCGAATTTTCTCGCCGGTACTCAAAAATCTCTGGTTATCGGAATGTACGATTTCACGTCCGGCCCCATCCTCAACGATTTTCAGAGCGCTCTCGGGAGCCCGAAGACGCTGCAAATGGTCCTCGATAATCCACCGCTCAACCCGACAGCGAACCAGCCCGATGCGCAAACCGTCGAGACGCTCAGAACATCTCTTGGGCGTCGTGCCAACATCGCATGGGCTCTGGACCGCTCGGATAAGTTTGCTTCCGCGTGGATGTTTCCCTTCGCCTATCACATCAAAGTCATCGTCCGCGATAGCACTTCGTTCTGGCTCTCCAGCGGCAACCTGAACAACAGCAACGAGCCCAATCTCGCGTCCCCTCCATCACACGAAGACCGCGACTGGCACGTGATCATCGAGAACCCACAGCTGGCAGAAACCTTCGAGGCCTTCCTGAATCAAGACTTCGCTTCCGCGGACGCAAACCAGGCCCCCCCGTCAAGCGCGATCTCGGAAGCCTTGTCCACTGCGAATACGCAACTGGCGCTGGATACCAACGCGCCGCCACCCCCAATAGCGACCGCGCCGAACGGGGTTGCCGCAAAAACCTTCCGCAATATTCCAGTGACCATCACTCCGGTGTTGACTCCGGACACGTTACCCAATTCGACCAACGGGCAGTATCTGACTACGATGACCAAGTTCATTTCCAACGCCAAGAAATCACTTTTCATTCAATTGCAGTACATCGAGGCTTCGAAGGGGACCGGAGACTACGATGCGCTGCTGCGCACTATCGCGGACCGCGTGAAAGCGGGAGTGGATGTGCGACTCATTGAGGATCAGCAGAACGGCGAAAAGTGGGCGGAGAAGATGAAAGCGTCGGGCGTCGATCTCACCGCCAACATCCGTTTGCAAGCGAACCCCAGCGTACACAATAAGGGTTTTGTCATTGATTCGAGCATCGTGGTCGTGAGCAGCCAGAACTTCTCACCTGCAGGCGTACAAACCAATCGTGACGCAGGTGTAATTATAGAGAGCCCAGTCATTGCCCAATACTTCGAGCCAATCTTCCTTTCCGACTGGAACAGACTGAAGCCGTTTGCGCCCAATACCGCCAAATCTCCGGCGGCGAAAACGAGCAGGGGAACTCGAACGAGAACACGCTAGAAGACTCCGCACCGGCCGAAGCCTTGGCGAGAATAGAAACCGTCTAAGCAACGGATTCCACCGCGAATCGACGCCCTGAAGCTCCGACTAGTCGGCTCTCACCTTCCGTCCCGGCGTGGGGGGTACTCTTGAAACGGCCAGCCGATGCAGCCATTTCACTGGCCACGGAAATTGGTTTAAACGCATTGCCCTGTGGACGAACAAAAATCCTCAATGAGTTCGACGTCTCTCCCAAAAACTGGATCCCGACCACCGCGTCTGGTTTCGGTAGTGCTCGGTGCGCTGGCGCCCGTAGCACTGAAACACCTCTTCCGACCAGTTGGCATAGCTTGCATCTTGACCTTTTCCATCCCGGTTGTTCACCACGAAGTCGCAAGCACGCGAGGCCGAATCGAGGGCCTTGTAGATTCCCAGTGAGGAAAGTGGATCGAAACTTTGGGCGGCATCTCCTACGGCGACCCATCCGTCTCCTGAAAACTGGACTCGGCGAGTGGTTGCTGCCGACACGATAGTCAGTTGGCGCGGAACTGCGGCCTTTCCGATTCGATCACGAGTGTAGTGTGTCTTTTGGAGTTGAGAACTCCAGTAACTAGGATTCTCTTTGCGTTTTGCCGAGTAGATATCCGAGTCCGTGAAGTACACTACGGCGAAGCTGCCCTGCGGAAGCCTTGCAGAATAAAACCAGCCGTCATCGACTGCTTCCACGATTGTGTAGC
>Ga0210383_10003654_pt1 | contig 13736 bp, 12 predicted proteins | sample IncBWC14OmetaG_FD_160072 | JGI IMG/M metagenome (GOLD analysis project Ga0210383, IMG submission 160072) | Forest soil microbial communities from Barre Woods Harvard Forest LTER site, Petersham, Massachusetts, United States - Inc-BW-C-14-O ...
ATTCTTGAGCGCCGCCCAGCCGTACCGACGATCCTTCAGCTGTTCCTCTTCACTTACGATGCTCATTAGCCGGGTCGAATACGGAAACTCTCTCCCGCAATCGACACAGCAGACATAATCGAGCCCGTTGCAGCCACGTTGCGGCCAAGTAGTTCTTGGATGGGCGCAATCAAATATGTACGCAAGCATCCGCTTCGCCCAGGTCATGATCTCCTCCCGCACAATCTAGGCTGAAGCGCCCGCTGCATTAATTGCCTGAGCTTCTTCCGCGCTCGTGCCAGTTGGGCCTTTACAGTTCCGGTTGGTATATCCAGCATCTCTGCAGTTTCCCGGATAGAAAGACCATCCATATCGCAGAACTGGAAGGTCCTGAGCAAAGTGGGCGAAAGATGCGTCATCAATTGCCGCATGTGCCAGGTAAGTTCACAATTTTGATATTCCTCCTCCGGGCTAGGTCCACGGCCTGCCAATCGCTCTGAAAATGAATGTTGCTGACCTTCTCCAATCTGCTCGTCTAAAGACACATGGATCTGACGTGGCCGGCGACGCAATTGCATGCGAGCACTGTTGGACACGATCGCAGTCAGCCAGGTAGCGATCTGCGATTCTCCTCGGAACTGATCCAGGTGCTTACAGGCGGAGAGAAGAGCGTCCTGCACCGCATCCTCGGCGTCAGCAGGGTTGCCCAGAAGTCGGTGAGCACTTCTGTGAAGAGAAGGTAGGCGCCTTGCCAGGACGTCATGCAATTCACGAGCGGGCCTTTCTCCATTTAATAGATCAAAATAAGTTTCCGTTCCGATGTGTCCTTTAGCTGGTTGCATTTGATTATTCCTTTCAGTGAGAAGCAGAGTCTCTCCAGAATCCAAACTTGATCTCGGATCGCTTACTGGGCGGCAAAGTAGAAATCATCCGAATCGAAAGCTAAGCGCCCGCGAATGCTCGAATCACAGTTCCCAGGATGGTCCGGGAATAAAACAGCAAAATGCCAGCTGCGAAAACATTCTGCAGAGTTGCACATGCTATGCCTCGAGTTCCCGTGAGTCTGACTCGGTGCAATGGGTGCTGCCTTGGCGATTGATGTGCGTTGTGGGCGCCTTGACGGCTGAAGTCGCGTTCTTCGATCACTGTCGCTGTTTTCTTCTTTGACATATAAGCTGCCTTCTTTCGGATGCAATCAACAATGCAATTAAGCCAGAAGCTTGAAGTCCAATCCATTGGACGATGGTATTGATCGATACCTTCGCATCACTCGGTTCAACGATTGCGATCCGTGAGAAGACAAACGGCGTGATTGTTGAATGAAACTTTGGATATTTCTGTGCGTGGCCGGCTACGAATCAGTTGGAGTTTGGTACTAGCAGCGAAAACAGGCGGAACATTCTTCGACGAAGATCAACGCATGAGTCGCGTCAGATAAGCCAAAGTCTATCGCAGGCTGGGCCGAATCGGCTGCGGTCAAGCTAAGTGAATTGGCGGAGCTGCAGGCCGGAGTTTGCCTGCCATCCTCACCAGGTCGGCGAGGGAATTCGCTTTCATTTTTTGCATGACTTGCCCGCGGTGCGCCTTTACGGTGATCTCGCTGATACCGAGTTCGCCGCCAACCTGTTTATTCAGCAACCCCGAGACGACTAACGCCATCACCTGCCGTTCTCGCGACGTAAGTAAGGCGTAACGGTCGCGAAGTTCCTGCATCTCCGCGTTCTGAGCGAGCGCGACACTGCTTCGTTGGAGGGCGTTTCGGATGGCGCTGACCAAGGCGTCATAATTGACGGGTTTGGTCAAGAATTCCAGAGCGCCGGCTTTCATGGCCTGCACCGACTGCGGCACATCGCCATGTCCGGTGATGAAGATAATTGGCATCTCGACGTGTTCAGCCACAAGCTGCTTCTGCAATTCAAGACCGTTCAGTCCCGGAAGTGAAAGGTCGAGGACAAGACAGCTTGGGACACGTTTTCTCGGGTGGTCGAGGAATTCTTGTGCAGACGCGAATGTCTCCGGCTTCCACTTCTCGTCCCGGACCAACAGTTCCAGCGATTCGCGGACGGATACGTCATCGTCGACAATGAACACGATGGGGATAGCACTCGACATTGGCAAGGCCCCTACTTCACGACTAAGCGTTCGCGCGATATTCATTGTATCCCCCTGGAGATTCACCGGTGGATTCTCAAATGGCTTGCAGTGCGCTCTTGATGGCCGCAAGCAGAGCTGCATCACTGAATGGCTTGATCAGAAACCCCGCTGCGCCCTGCTCGAGCACTCGAGCACGAATCGCCTCATCTTTTTGCGCGGTGATGAATATGGTCGGGATCTGTTCTCCGCGACGCTTTAACTCCTGGTGCAGTTCCGGTCCACTCATGCCTGGCATGGCGACGTCGAGGATCAAACAGCTTGTCTCATCGACAGAGCCGGATGAGAGAAACTCTTCGGCTGACGAAAAAGCTCGGGCTGCAAAGCCGAACTCCTTGATCAGGTCAGGCAGCGACTCGCGCATCGACTCATCATCATCAACTACGGATAGAAGCGGGCTTTCCTTCCCACTCCTGCCCCTAAGCGACTTCATAACAAGATGATGCGCCCTTGAATGAAGCACGTCCATTGTACTTTGGTATCGCTTCCGCTCTCCGGCGGGCCACGGAGCAGCCAAGGAGCGTGGTCTCGCCCAACAGTTGACACGCGCAAACTGATGCAAAGGTATTGACCGATACCATTGTCCAATAGATTCCTTTTCACGCCTCTGGCTTAATGGCGGTTGTTCATCACATTCGGCGTATCGACGCGAAGAAAGTGAGTTTCCTATGAACGAGCACGACTTATTCTCCAATTCGATTTACGAGGAGCAGACGCGGCTGGCAGAGCGTGAGTTGTCTTCCTTCATCGCAGCCGTAACGGAATTGTACGGTCCAGAACAGGCAAGCCTTTCCGCCGAGGATTGGCTCGAAGAATCGGACCTGATGGACAGCCCGCCTCGATCCGAAACCAGGGATTGGCGTGCGGTTACGATCGCAGCTTCGGCTCGATTGGCGAATCGAATCGATGCCTCGCGGCACCGTCAAAAGTCCCTTACCGCCTCAGTCGATCTGAAGGTGTCTCCAGCACCATCGTCCAATTGTTTCGCTTCCGTTCTCTTGGTTTGATTCACTCACTGACCGCCTACGCAATCCAGGCCTGCCCCACAGGAAGACGCATAAAATGGCGAGACATCTGGATTTTGATCTGGATCGAGAGTCAATCGAAAATCGCGCCCAGAAGGATTGAACCCTGGCCGCGCGGGTTCCCTTTTGTTGCCCGGTTTTAACGCTTCTGGTACTGGTGGAAGATATAGTCCTTCGCCTTCACCGCCGTATGACACGCGTTTCCGCAGTCTTGAAGAGCTTGGGGATCGGCTGACGACAGGCTCCGCAATTTTTCTGTCAATCGCTCATCTACCTGCTGTGTTCGCTGCCGCGACCGAAGCCAGGCTCCCGACCTCGCGCCCTTCAAAGATCAAGCACTACGAATCGCCGTGATTACTGCGACGCAATTCATGGCTGCGTCGCAGGTTTCGCGCTGAAGATTCCCTTGAAGCTATCGCGGTACTGAAGGAAGACCAGCACCCATAGTACACAGGCCACCAGGGCCCCAGGAATGCTCTCCGGCGCCATCGTCAGGTGAAACGCAAGGATGTTGTAGAGCTCCGCCGCCAACGCTATCAGCGCAAGTGGCACGAAGTAGCCCGAAAGCAATAGCAGCCCACCGAGGACTTGAATCGCAAACAAGAAAGCGGCAAAGTGCGATGCGACGATGGCGCCAAAAAACTGTAACGCCAGTGGATTCGTGGGCGGCGGCTGGTGGATGAAGTTGAGAAATCCGTTCAACCCAAAGACCGTAAACATAAGGCCTAGTAGATAGCGAGCAACAATCGAAGCAATCTTCATGCGTGATCTCCTTGAAAGGTCTGCGCGTGTGACTGCACGGACTGAAGGTGCGGTGCAAGAAACGCGCCCCGGTTCTGCCCCTGGTTCAGCACAGCGGTCCCCCCAGCGGTGAGGAAGGTCGCGTCCGTCACGCCAAGAAAACCAAATACGGACCGCAGATACGGCTCCACGAAATTGAAAGAGGCCATCTGCGTCTGAGCATCGTAGATTCCGCCGGTTGCGATTATGAAGGTCGCCTTCTTGCCGGTAATCAGGCCCTTCGGCCCTCCCTCCCCGTACGAAAAGGTTCTGCCGACACGCGCAATCTGGTCGATCCATAGCTTAAGCACGGAGGGCACACCAAAATTGTGCATCGGCACTCCAACGACGTACTCAGCGGCCTGCTCCAACTCGGCGAGCAGGGAGTCGGAAAGCGAAAGCAATTCCTTCTGATGCGGAGTGCGGGCCTCTTCCGGAGTATAGGCGGCCCCGACCCATTCCGCATTGACTGGCGGCATTGCGGTTGCGTTGAGGTCGCGGTCAATGACCCTTCCATCGGGGTGCGAAGCCTTCCATTGGTTGACGAACGCAGCGGTCAGCTCGCGGGAGACTGACCGACCGTAAAGTGGGCTGGAATCGATATGAAGCAGAGTTGACATCGAGAATTCCTCCTACACAACAATTGATTAGTAATCAACATATGTCGATTCATAAAATAAACAAGTGTCGTTTAGCTGGCAGGAGTATCCTTTTATAGTAGGAATGGCCCAGCTTCTCCAACCCGAGACCGGAACGACGGATCCGCGCATTCTGCGCAGCCGCCGCATGCTCATGGATTCCCTAGCTAGATTATTGATGAAAAAGGAGTTCGAAGACATTTCAGTGCAGGAGATAGCGGATGACGCGACGCTAAACCGAGCCACCTTTTACCTGCACTATCCGGACAAGAATGCCTTGCTTCAGGCCATGACTGGAGTTCGCTTTCGCGACCTGATAGAGCGCCGAAGCATCACTTTTACAGACTGCCGTGGAGCGCTGCGCGCCATTGCACTCGGCGTCTGCGACTATCTTGCTGAAACCACGAGCTGTCCCAGTCAGTTGGCTCGGATACCACTCGAAGGCTCCATTATCCCTGTCGTCGAGGATATGTTCAAGGAAGGCCTTGCCCTTCACGGGACTGCTCCCGGGGTCGATGCTGCCTTGCTGGCGACCACCGCGGCATGGGCCGTTTTTGGAGCTGCGCGCTGCTGGTTTCAGACCTCCAATCGCATCCCCGCCGAGGAGATGGCGGCCAAGATTGAAAGCATGGTGAGTCCGATCCTCTTCGGCGCCTCTCAATAGCTGAAGGGCGGCGCCGACTATCAAAGCGCGTGCGAGGCAGACTGTGAATCACTAGCGTCGTGCAAGTCGGCGCGATATCCCGATCAACCGTTTCTCGCCGGAAGTTGATTAATTACTGCCGCGCCCGCCTTGCTCACGACTTCGTCCTGGGAGTCCGTGCCTCCCGAACAACCGATTGCGCCAATAATATCGCCTTGGTCGATCAGAGGAATACCGCCTCGAGACGCGATGATTCCGTCGAACGCGAGGAGATAGTTGAGATGCATCAGGTTGATGCCGTCCTCGAAGACCTTTGTCGGGCGCCGGAAGGTCGCGGCCGCTCGCGCCTTGTGCTGCGCAATCTGAATCGACGCGAGCATCGCGCCGTCCATTCGTTGGAAGGCAACTAAGTTACCACCGGAATCGGCGACGGCTACATTCATTTTCCAATTCCGCTTCCTGGCCTCTTCGACTGCGGCCTGAATAACCGCCTGGGCTCGGTAGAGTGATATCGGACGCCCATAGGGCACATCGAATGGTATTTCGTCTGGGATGGCATCAAGGGGATTCGGCGTGAGCGGTGCTACAACGGTGGTTTCTGCCTTGCCTGACATAAATTTCCCTCCGAAGGGTTAGGAAGTTTTCTTCAAAGATTTTGTGCCGCAGCGCAGATTCTGATCAAACCCGCAGCTGGCACCAATCAAAACAGAAGGATGGGGCAGAAACAATTAGACGATGGTGTCGGGTTTACCTTTGTACCGGTTCTACAGCCTGGGGTTTCGCACTTCTAAATTTACGGTCGACACCGACTAGCTCAGAGGGTGAACATCCAGACCCATCCGATGCAGTAAGTCGGCAAAGCGCGGATCGGAGCGCATGCGGCCAAACCGGCGCGTGACGTTCAGAAACGCCATCTGGCTTTCCCGGTCGGTGTACGCTTTCTCCAACCAACCAAACGCATTATCCGAATCGCCCATGCCGGCAAAAACGACCGCCATGTCAAAAGCGGAAACGTAGTGGCTCTTGGACGCGGCCTGCAAACTGCTGACAACTCCGCGCGCGCCTGTTTGATTCCCCGAATACCCGTAAGCAGAACCTAGAGCGGCCAATGCAGGCGGACTCTTTTGGGAAACATCAACCGCCTTTTGGTACTCACCGATGGCTTGGGCCCAGATTCCCTGATCTTCGTACGCGGCACCCAAAGCGATGTGCGCGGGTACAAATGTGGGATCCATTTCCAGCGTGCGACGGCTCAGATCGATGGCTTGGGTAAAGTCGCCCAGGTCGCGATAGCGCCCAGCCAGAGTGGTATTGATGGACAACGAAAGAGGATCGATTTGCTGCGCCTTTCGGGCTTCTTCGACGGCTTCGGGAAAACGGCCCATCGCCGACAGATAGTAACTGTACCATTGGTGGGCGGTCGCGTAGCTCGGGTTTAACTCGATGGCGTGGCGAAATTCCTGCTCGGATTGGACCCAGTCCCAATCGTAATAAAACTCGACCAGCGCCAGTTCGGCGTGTCCTTCTGCAATCGTGGGATCAAGTTCTAACGCCTTAGTGGCGGCAGCGCGGGCTTTTGAACTTGCTACGCGGGCAGGTAAAACATCCGAGCCGAGTATGGAGTAGCTGTCAGCTATGCCCGCATAGGCTGCCGCGAACTTCGGATCTTGTGAAATGGCTTGCTCGAAATAATCGATGCTCTTCTTCAGCCCGTCCTCGGACCTCTTATTCCAGAAGTAACGGCCCTTGAGATAGGCCTCGTAAGCCTCGGGCTTTACCGGATTCTTGTTGATGCGAGGGATATCGACTTGAGCGGGAGCAAACTTTCCTTGGACTTCTTCCGCGATGTCATGCGCGGCCGAACTTTGCAGGACCAAAATGTCTTTCAGTTCGTGATCGTAACTTCTCGCCCAAAGATGCCGATCGGTGGCTGAGTCAATCAATTGAACCCGAATCCGGACTCTATTTCCGGCGCGTTGCACGGTTCCTTCGATCAGCGTGTCCGCGCCAAGTTCGCGACCAATCTCCGGTGCGGTCTTGCTCGCGCCCTTGTAGTGCATCGCGGAAGTCCGGGAAATCACCCGCATGCTCCCCAACTGGGCGAGGTCGGTAGTGAGTTCGTCGGTCATGCCGTCCGCGAAATAGTCCTCGGCCGGTTTGTTGGAGAGATTCTGCAGCGGAAGGACTGCGATCGACCGCAATGGTTTGGGAGCAGAAGCAACTGCAACGGATGCAGTTTTCGTTGAACGAAACAGGGCAAAGAGCCGATCGCGACTTGCCACGTTGAAAACCAGGACCGCCGCTAGCAGGATAAAAGTTGGCACCAAGAAATGAAGCAGGCGAGAGCGGGTTGGACCGTTTTTCCCTGCGCGATTTACCGTCCCTGCGGCGACACTTACAGGTTTAGACTCAGGCGCAAACCCAGGGATCGTTTCGGCGGGAGCTGCCGACGTCCTCGGCGCGGGTTCGACGCTAACCTGTACCGGGGCGATGAATCGATAGCCAAGGCGCGGTAAGGTCTCAATATAGCGAGGTTCGGTAGCAGAGTCGCAGAGCGCTTGCCGTAACTTCTTGATGCAAGTGTTTAAGCCATGCTCGAAATCGACGAAGGTATCGACGGGCCAGAGCTTCTGCCGGATTTCTTCCCGGCTCACCACCTCACCCGCGCGGCTTAACAGCAGTTCCAGGATGAAGAAGGGCTGTCCGCGAAGCTTGACCCTTGTCCCGGTCTTGGACAATTCCTGGGCACACGTCTTCACCTCAAACGGTCCAAAACGGTAGATCGACGAAGAGGTGTCCATGACAGGCCCGGCCAAGCCCCGGGGTTTTCATCGTGGGATTGTAGCACTGTCACGACTGAACTTGGCATAACAAGGATATTTGCGCTTCTTTTCAGCAACTTTAGCGCTCATCTCCGATTCACCTCTAATTCACCCAGTGTGCATTGCTTCTACTAGCCAGAATAGGAGAGAGTGCATGGCTGCGAAGGCAAGACTTCAGCTTGGAGAGTTTTGTGGGGACGCGCTGAGACGGCTTGGAGAGTTTCCGACGTGCAACTTCTGAAACGAACTTGACGCATCCGGCACTATCTATCGCAACGCCACGGTCCCTCGTGGTTCGCGAAAGGATAGTTCAGGTCAACGTTCACTCGGGTTGGGAGTGGGGCGACGCACAATGCGTTAGTGGCTGTTTCTCGATGAAGGACTTTCAGTGCGGATCGGCCGGAGCTGTGCGGTGTAGGCGCTCCAGACCGGCCCGTGCAAGAGACAGTATGGGGCAGAATTCCGAAAAGCTACCATGCTCACGCTCGTGAATCAAGTAGCCGGTCACTGAACAGTTTTGGCTGTTGCGGTTATTGTCGGCCGTCGCAGTCACCTCCGTGTTGAAGTCAGCAACTATAAAAAGGAGAACTTATGTTTCGCATCAGCATTCGTGTGTGTTCGTTTGTTGTGCTTGCCAGCTTCGTTTTGCCGATGGCTGCCCAGCAGCCACTGGCTCCGCCGGTGACTGGTACCGGCACGGCAAACCACATTACCAAGTGGATCACGACCACAAAACTCGGAAACTCGGGCATCTTTGAAAACGCCTCCGGCGATGTGGGAATTGGAACCACAAGCCCTGTCGCACCGCTCGACCTTAACGGCACGGGCGATATCCGCGACACCCTCACCCTGTTTCCTAAGGCGTCGCATCCGGTGCTGAGCATCAACGGAACCGTATTCGCAGTGAGCCACACCGGCAAAGTAACCTTCGTTGCCGGCCAGACTTTCCCAGGAGCGGGCACAGTGACGAACATTGCCAGCGGTGCCGGATTGACCGGCGGCCCTATCACGAAGACTGGGACGCTTAGCATCGCAACCGGCGGTGTGACCAACGGAATGCTGGCCCACCCGTCACTCACTGTGACTGCCAACAGTCCACTATCGGGCGGAGGGTCGGTGTCGTTGGGCGGCAGTACAAGCCTGGGGCTGGCAAACTGCGCCGCAAATCAGATTCTCCAGTTCATTAGCGGTGCGTGGAAGTGCAGCAACGCGGGCTCTGGAACCGTGACGAGCGTAGGCAGCGGCGCGGGATTGACCGGCGGTCCGATTACGACAAGTGGATCGCTAAGCATCGCTTCGGGCGGTGTGACCAATGCAATGCTCGCCAACTCTTCGCTAACCGTAAAGGCTGGCACCGGCTTGAGCGGGGGCGGAGCTGTTTCGCTGGGCAGCAGTGTAACCCTCAACAACGCGGGCATCGTCGCGGTGGGGGTTTCGGCTGGGATTACCACTTCAGGCGGTCAGAGTCCAACCCTGGGCATCGATAACACCGTTGTGCCCGAACTGGCGATCAGTAATTTCTTCACCGCGTCCCAGTTCGTTAGTGGCTACATCGATGCGTTTCCGGAAGACAATAGCGTGGCTCTTTATGGGTTCAACGCCAGTACCGACGTTGACCATCCGACTATGTATCTCGAGAACGACGACGCCACCGACGCCGGGGATCTAGCTCTCGACGTTCAAGGACCTAATTTTGGCGGTGAGTGCTCTATCGACGTCACCGGCAACCTATTTTGCACTGGCACTCTGGGCGCCGCTGTAAAAGGTTCAGGTAACAAGAAGATCGGGCTGTACACCATGCAGTCCTCCGAAGACTGGGTCGAGGATTTCGGGTCCGGCGCACTCAATGGAGGCGTAGCCACCATTCGATTGGAGCAGCGCTTTGCCAAGACCATCAGCGGCCAAGCTGATTACCACGTATTTCTGACGCCTGCCGGGGACTGTGAGGGTTTGTACATCGCCAATCGGACGGCCACCTCATTTGAGGTCCGTGAACTCAAGAGCGGCAGCTCCAGCGTTTCATTCGATTATCGGATAGTCGCTCATCGCAAGGGATTCGAGGCGGCTCGGCTGCCCGATCTAACCCGCAAATTCGGAAACAAGGCGGCGCGGCCTACGGTGCCCGTGGCCCGAAGGTAACCGCGGTTTGCGGATTGCGTCGGAGTGAAACGATGCGTGCATGTCTCGCAGGAAGATCGGGATGCACACGGGAAATTAGGCCCATCGACACGCGCAAGAGACTATTAATGGCGCCCAGTCGACAAGATCGCGAGCAATCGCGGAAGGAGAATTAAGATATGTTCGACAAGCGTGAGAAAAAGAGAATTCGCCTGATGACGAGGCTGAGCATCGGGGCTCTTGGGATCTTTTTGGCCGGCTTCTCATCGCAGGCGGGAGCCCAAGCAGTATCTGACGCAGCGTTGCAGGCAGCCATCCAGCATGCGCTGCCGGGAGCGGTTGCGGCGCATATTGGGAAAGGAGTCGCAGAGGTCCAAAGCCAAGGCATGGTGTCAAGCGGGCCAGCCCGTCCAGTCAACATGTCGGACGTGCCTCAGGCCCTGCACTCGCGTGAATCGGGCGAAGAAACGGGTCACGATCGTCCTTTGTCGGGGCTTACCGAAGAGCAATATCAGGCGCTGAAAAAGGTCGTAGCGAAGAGGGCCGCTGCCGGCGAAATCGGTGCTTTGCCTTCATCCTTCGTTCCGCTTGCCAGTCCTGTCAAGAAGCTGTCTCCGCCATCCGTGGGAGCGAACGTCGGTTTCATAGCTCAGAGCGAGGTTTGCTGCGATCCGCCGGACATGTCGCTGGCGGTGAGCGAAAACTTTGTTCTTCAGATGGTGAACAATTACGTAGCCGTGTACGACAAGCGTGGCAACTTGCAACCTGGTTTCCCCAAGGACGCGGATACTTTTTTCGGTCTTCCTTCGGGCACTTACACCACTGACCCCCGCGCCTTCTATGATTGGGATAGCCATCGTTTCTTCGTGTTGGAGTTGACTGAGACCAATACCGGCAATCCTCAGGGCTCTCCCAATATCGGAGCGATAGCGTGGGCGGTCAGCCAGACGCATGATCCGCGGCAAGGCTGGTTCGTCTATTCCAATAATCTGCAACAAGGTAGTGGCGTGTGTCCAGACTTTCCAACCCTGGGGCAAGACACGACGAATTGGGGCGCCGGAGCCACCAAAGGCGGAATCTACATTGGTCTCAACCTCTGGAGTGGGGCTAACGACTGCGGCGGTGACAGTTTCACCGGCAACGCGATTTTCATCCTGCCCAAGGATCCCCATTACATCGGCGGAGGATACAGCGGTTGGGTCTTCAGTTCGCTGACCCTGGGCGGAACTTTGGTCGATACGCTGCAACCGAACGGCGTGACCGATCGCGCTGACAAGCCCAGTTCCATCTTTTGGACTCACTCGTTCAATTATGACTGGGGAGGCGGAGCCTGTTCCGGCGGCTGTAACGGGCTTGGCATCTGGGACATATCGGGACCGACATCCGGGACTGCCTGTAGCGGATCGTCTGCGGGTTGCCCCAACGATCCCTTCTGGTTCCTGCAGGGTGGAAACGGACCCGTGTTCAGTGAGAAAACTATCAGCACCACGCATAATTACTCATTCCCACCCAATGCTGGCGCTCCGAATTGCAAGGCCGGATCAGGCCCATGCGTCGATGCCGATTACACATTTATTTCCGGCGGAATCAAATATCACGCAGGGGAAATGTTCGGTTCATTCAACACGGGAGTGTCCGTTAGTCCGGCTGTCGTCGGGCCCATCTGGTTCGACATCCATCCCGTTACCGACAACAATGGTCAGCTGACGGCGGTTGAGGAACGTCAGGAAGATTGTTTTCTGTGCGGGGGCTGGGCCAGCAACGGCTCGGCTTACTATGCCACGCTCCAACCGGACCAGGAAAACAATGTGCTCATGGTCTTTGATTTCTCGAGAGACACCGATTATCCCGGCACGGTCTACACTTCGCGTCGCGTCACGTACGGTGACAGCCTGATGGACGGCGCTGGAAACTATCTGGAAGACGGCTCCGGAGCTGTTTCGGGACGCTGGGGCGACTACACCGCCACAGCGCCCGACTTCACAGTCGCTTATCAGGGGTTGCTGTGGTTCTCCGCCCAGTACGCGACTTCTTCTGGAGGCTGGGGAACCGTAATCGGCGCGGCGCAATATGCCACCGCCGAGCAACAGTAGACCTTACAAAATCTCCTCACTTCTGGCCCCAGGTGCACTCTTCCTGGGGCCGTTTTATTTACCCGAAGAGTGGATTGCTCTACCGTAAACCGGTCGATTTATCTCCTACACAAGTCCGGCGCCAAACACTTCTGAGATTGTCTTCCTGACGAACGAGAAAACTAAACAAAGACCGGCACGGCGAAGTCAGCAGCATCGCGGGGGCGGATTAGAGTACAGGGGTACCTGCGACAACCGAAGATGGAATTGCCAATTTCAATTGGTCAAGGGATGTCAGGACGCTCTGCCAACGGGCTGGGTCCTTTTTTGTTTGGATTGGAGCGGAGAGATCGCTATAAAAACTCAAGATGTTGTCGCGTAGCTGCGGTGGCGTCTGGTCGAACTTGCGCTCTGACAATTGGGAGAGCAACTTTGCATAAGTTTCGTCGGTCAATGAGTATTCCCCTGCCTTAGTCGGCTTGCCGCTATCCAGATCACAATCGGGAAGCACAAGCGCATCCGTGCGCGCTCCTTCGAGAAAGGCACGGTACTGATCTACGGTCGTGTTGATGCTCTTGAAATACAAGTCCTCGGTTTGCGGGGTCGGACTCTTGAAAGCCAGCGCCTTGAAAGGGCCGATTTTCGGCATGTATCGCAAGAGGGTTGACAGGAGACGCGTGCCAAATCCCGGCTTCTCATAGTCTTTTCCCCAATCCTTCTCATAATCCGAGCGGGAAAGACGGTACAAGAATTTCTCTTTCGCGAAGTCGGGTTGCTCGCGCATCATGTCTTTCTTATGGGTCTGCAGCGCGACCTGCGTCATCTCTGGAATCATCCGGCTGACCGAGTAGCGATACGAGCCGATCGCAAGATCCTCATGGGTTAGCACGTCTTTCAGTTGCATTCCGTACACGACGGGGAATACGCGCTCCAGCAAGCCTTTGGATACTTTGAAACCAATGAAATCGTGGTACTGTTGCGACGCGTATCGATTCTTCGCGACCTGTACCATGTCGAAGCCGAACTCGGTCTTCAAGTGCGCTGTCTTATCCTGCGCATACTTGACCGAGTTGCCAAACTTCGCTCGCAGCTTCGGATACTCGATCGCGACCGCCGCATTGACGGCGGGATGGCCGGCGATGTCGGACGCATAGTGCGCCAGCGCACCCAGTGCAAATGCGTACTCGTTCACATCCTGGCTCTCGACCAAAAGCTCATGAACGAAGTCTCCACTGCGAACGTAATGCACCAGGTCGCTGAATTCCGTGCTGCCGAACGGATAATAACCAAGGTCTTGGATGACCGCGCCTCCGTAGGCATAGGCGTGTGCCTCTTTGATCTGCTCCTCCGACAAATCTGGATATCGCTTGAGTAGCAATGGACGAATCTCAGCGGTCCACAGGAGATCCACAACCTCCTCATGGGTCAGAACGGAGTATGCCGATGAGCCGCCACTGCATATCAGCAGCATGAGAAGCGATGCCACCACGCGGACAGAAAACCGGCGC
>Ga0210383_10003655_pt1 | contig 13733 bp, 9 predicted proteins | sample IncBWC14OmetaG_FD_160072 | JGI IMG/M metagenome (GOLD analysis project Ga0210383, IMG submission 160072) | Forest soil microbial communities from Barre Woods Harvard Forest LTER site, Petersham, Massachusetts, United States - Inc-BW-C-14-O ...
AGGGGTAGGCTTAGGAGTAGGAGTAGGAGTAGGAGTAGGAGTAGCGACCGGTGTGGGTGAAGGGGTAGGGCTGGGTGTTGTCCCCCCCAACTGATAAGCGCCGCTGCTCCAGGGGCCGGAGGATGGGCGGGCGGTGCCATATTCATCGGTGGTGAACTTGGTGGAATAGTTGATTCCGGCGTTGATGGCAGGGGAGCTTGCGGTTAGGTCAAAATTGGTGGTGGCGTTGACGAAGAGGGGATTGATGTTCTCCAGGTTGTTGGAGTAGGTGAGGTTGGTGACGCCGCCGACAGTGTAGGTGGTGGTCTGCCAGTTGTAGATGATATTGTTGGCGATGACGCCCGAGGTAGGTGCGCCTTCGCCGCCGGTGTACTCGCGGATCCCGAGACCGCCCTGGGCGCCGCCGAGGGAAACGATGGTGTTGTTGTAGACGCCAAAACCGTTGCAGGAGACAAAGATGCATCCATCGTCGGCACCGCCGCTGGTGGCGACGAGCAGGTTATTGTAGATGAGCGAGCCTTCCAGACCGTAAGAAGTGTCTGAGTTACCGGAGATATAAATGAAAGCGGTCGAATCCAGGCCGGTGGCACCGTAGACATAGTTGCCGTAGATCTTCAGACCGGTGATCGTCGAGCCGCCGAAATTGGCCCAAACGTACATTCCGTTATGATGATTGTTATCGTTGGGGTCGTCCCACTGGGTCCCGGGCATGGTGATGATGTTGTCGTAGATTTGGAAATTGTTGACCAAAGCATTGGCGCCGCCGTCGCCGGCCCCGATGCCCCAGTTGCAGGCCGAAATGGTGTTTTGGTCATACTGTCCAGAATAAAGATGGATTATTATTCCTGGTGAGGATTGGGAGGGCAACAAGGTCCCCCGGTGCCGGCAGAACGCCGTTGGCCTTGGGGCGTCCGATGAGAGGACTGGATCAGCGGGCGATCGACTGTTTAACCCGAGGTTCCGGGTGCTCGCCCTCATTCCACGATGGTCCTCGTCCTCGTGCTCGGGTGGCTGGTCGAGATCGCAGGCGAGGTTCGCCGATCTTACACCCATCCACGGCGGGCCAGCGCAGGTCGCGTGAGAAGAGCGCGATCTCGGCCTCGGCGACGACACACCTCGCGCGGGCCACGGCCTCCTTCGGACCGAAGGCGCGCGCAGCACTTCGCGAGCGAACCTTCGCTCGCCCAAGATCGCCGAGCCGGGCCATCGGGATCTCGCGAAGCGCGAGCGCAGTCGCATCGTGGCGCAAGGCGACCAGGTTCAATGCGCCGAGGGGATCACCTGCCGCGAGCGCTCGCGCCGCGGCCGTAATGAACGAGTCCGTCGGAATCCTGCCACACTTGTCACTCTCACCGTTCAATGCCCGATACTTAAGCCTGACTCGACCCCTCACATTGTCGCGATCAGAACTGCGAGCTTGGATGATCCGAGCTCGTTCAACCCGAAAATAGGTGTGTGGACATCAGACGCGCAACCGTGGGACCAAATGAATCCCGCGTTGCCAAAGTTCGAAAAGTATCCTCCGTTTGGAAATTCAGCAGACCCCGCCGCACCTTAACAAGGACCAGGTGATCTGTCGCGAATGCTGCGAGCCGCGATACGAACCTGATCACGCAGCCACACATGCGCTGGTTCATTCGTTAGCCGAGGATGCCAGCTCATGAAGTAGGGGAACGCCTTTAGCTCGCGAGGGGGTTCGATCGTCCGTAAAGTCGATATCTGCTGGGTGACATTCGCCAAGGTGCGCGGGACGGTGAGCACCAGGTCCGTCTGTGCTATCGCGAGAACGGCCGGAAGATAGAACGGAATTCTGAGTGCGACGTGGCGTTTTTGACCGAGTGCTTTGAGCGGCTGGTCAACCATTGCTTGATGACCATCGCCGGTCAGAACCATCGCATGCGGCAGTTGTAGATATTGCTTCAGTGTAACTCGGCGGCTCTTTATTCGTTGGCGCGCGCCGACGAGACAGACAAAGTCGAGGTTGAAAACGGTCTCGTTTTCGAGCTCAGGCGGAACCTCTTCTGCGCAAAGAATCAGATCAATCCGACCTGCCGCAACCTCGTCATAGGTGTGCGGTCCAACGGCGCTCAGGACTAATTCAGAGTCAGGCGCGTCTCTACGTAGTCGCTCGAGCACATTGGGCAGCAGAATCGTCGAGCCGTGGTCCGTCATGGCTATTCGAAAGCGTTCGTGACTTTGCGCAGGGATAAATTCCTGATCGTTCACGAGAGCATTCAGGCGGCGCATGATCGCTTCGGTCTCGCGCAGAACCCGTTCACCTCGCGGTGTGCGTTCATAGGTGCCATCGGAACGGACAAGCAGAGGATCGCCAAATGTTGCCCGCAATCTGTTTAATGCGCGGCTCATCGCGGGCTGGCTTAAGAAAGCACGTTTGGCGGCGCGGCTGATATGCCGCTCTTCTAACAATGGTTGGATCGCCCGCAGCAGGTTCAGGTCAATATTGCTTAGATGCGTGTCACGCATACCGCACATTCTCAAAATGCATTGGCTGAACGTAAGGGAGTAAGCAAATTCGATCAAGAACAGAGAAGCCGTCGTGAAAAATAGACAAAGCGTGGTTCTCAGGGCGGGCTTCAGAAAAGATTATCATCAAGAGAATGAAAGGATTTAGCATGAAGCAGACACTTACAATCCCAGAGACGTTCCTCGGCGTCGGCTACACCAAAAACCGGGACGGGCTTCCACTAGAGGCGGTGCGTGTTCCTGTCCCGCGGCCAGAGGCCGACCAGGTTCTGATCCGCGTCGCCGCCTCGTCGCTCAACCCGCTGGAGTACAAGCTCGCCGAGCTTAACTTCCTTGGGCGGACGCCCCCCGTCATCCTCGGCCTCGACCTGTCCGGCATCGTCGTGGCCAAAGGCAGTGCCGTGCGCGGCGTAGCAGTTGGCGACGCAGTGGTGGCGATGGCTAATTTGAATGGCAACGGCGGCTGGGTCGCCGGGAGTGGCGGCGAAGGCGGCTATGCGCTGGCGCGGGAGTTCCTGACCGTCCCCAAACCGGAATCCCTGAGCTTCCTCTCTGCGGCAGCGCTGCCGATGTGCTTCCTCTCCGCCTTCGCGGGCCTCGACGACACCATGCAAGCCGGCGACACCGTCTATATCCCGGGCGGCGGAGGCGGTGTCGGGCATCTCGCCGTGCAAATGGCCGCGCGCGTCTTCGGGGCTGGCTTGGTCATCAGCAGCGGCAGCACGCCACAATCGACGGCACTGGCCCGGCAATCTGGCGCGCAGTACGTTTTCGACTACAAGCGTGACGACATCGCCGCCGAAATCTCAAAGCTGACTAGTGGCCGGGGCGCCGACCTTGTCTTCGATGCCACTTACAGTGAGCGGGGCTTCGGAGAGACGGCGAAGACTGTGCGCCAGGGCGGCCGCTGGATCGTGCTCGGGGTCGGGCCCGGAAAAACGACCCGGGTAGTCGAAACCGAAAGTCCGGTTGACTCAATCTTGGCCGAGCGCGGTGCTAAGCATATCAACGTCAACATACTGCGCTACTTCTCCGAACCCTCTACCTTGGATGACAAGGCAAAGACCTTCCTCCAGCGCGGCATGACTCTCGCGATGGAGTGGGCGGTGCAAGGGTTGGTGGTGCCGCATGTCGGCAAGACTATCGACAGCACCGTCGAGGCGATCAATGCCGGGCTGCAGTCGCTGAAGGCGGGCACCTGCTCGCCGGGCAAGGTGGCAGTGATCGTAGATCGAGACTTGGTGGAGGGAACTTGAGGTTGCTGTAGACGGGCCAGTATTGAATGGCGCGAAGATGAAGAATGAGGAGGGCATGCTGGGATAGTGGGATCCGCACCACGGAAGATGTGAGCATTTGCTAGGGATCTACAACCGGCTTTCAGCGACCATCCGCCACCGGCGGATGGTCGCCCCCCGCGACAAAGGGGTGAGCCTTATTTGACAGCTCCAAAGGTCAACCCCTGGACAAGCTGTTTTTGGGTTAGCCAGCCGAGCACCATGATTGGAGCGACCGCCAGCAGAGACGCCGCAGAAAGCTTAGCAAAAAACAGGCCTTCCGGACTGGAATAGGAGGCGATAAACGCCGTCAATGGCGCCGCGTTTGCGCCGGTCAAATTGATGCTCCAGAAAGCCTCGTTCCACGCGAAGATGATCAGGATCAGCCCAGTCGAAGAAAGCCCCGGTAAGGTCATCGGGCGCAAAAGGTGCCAAATCTCCTGCCAGAGGGTTGCCCCGTCGATCCGGCCTGCCTCTAGAATCGCCGCAGGAATCTCACAGAAGTAGGTGTAGGACATCCACACCGCGATCGGGAGATTCATTAACGTGTAAATGATAATCAATCCGAATATGTTGTCTAAAAGGCCGCATTGCTTGAAGATCAGGTAAATCGGAACCAAGACGCCGACGGCGGGCATCATCTTGGTCGAGAGCATCCAGAGTAATCTCCCCTGTGTTTTGAGTGTCGGGAAAAACGACATCTTATAGGCAGCTGGAATAGCAAAAATAAAGCAGACCAGGGTCGAGCCAATCGAGACGTAGATGGAGTTCAACACGAACACCAGATAGTTGCTGCGAGCAAACACATCCCTGAAGGACTCAAGCGTCGGCATGAAGATCAGATCTGGCGAGTAAGCGCCGCGCTCGGTTTTGAACGCAGTGATGGTCATCCAGAAAATCGGAAAGAAGATAATAATGGCGATTACCCACCCGATGATGCCGAAAATCAGAGTACCAGATTTTTTCATGTCAGCGGCCTTTGAGATTTTTGGCAAGCATCTTGACCAGGAAATAGGCAACGATGTTCGCAAGTATAACTGCGAGAATACCGCCGGCAGATCCGGTGCCGACATTGAATCCTTGGATACCCAGCGAGTAGACCAGAAAAGCCAGGTTTTCGCTGGCATGTCCGGGACCGCCGGAAGTTGTCGTGTAGATCTCGGCAAAAATCGACAACAGGAAGATTGTCTCGATCATCACCACGACACCGATCGCTCGTTGCAAGTGCGGGACGATGATAAAGAAAAACAGCTGAATGGGATTTGCCCCGTCAATTGAAGCAGCTTCCTTCTGTTCGCTATCCAACGACTTCAGCGAAGTAAACAAGATCAGAAAAGCGAAGGGGAGCCATTCCCAGGCGACGATAATGATGATTGAAAGTAGTGGAAAGTCGGTAAACCAGGCGATCGGGCGGAGCCCCACTTTTCCCAGAACGAAGGCAATGAGTCCGTAATCCGGATGGAATATGAAATTCTTCCAGATCAATGCGCTGACCGTCGGCATGACAAAGAACGGAGCGATCACCAGCAAGGTTGCCACATTCTTACCGAAAAATTCCCGGTCGTAGAGGACCGCCAAGAGCACCCCAAACACGATCGTGATGATCAACACCGCTCCCACCAGGATGATCGTGTTGATGATGGCCGGCCAAAACGCTTCATCCTCGATGAGATATTGGTAGTTTTCGAATCCGGCAAAGCCGCTGACATCCGGATTCAAGAGACTGAATCGAATAAACGAAAAATAAACGGTCAGCGCCAGTGGAACAATCATCCACAGAAACAATGCCCCAACCGACGGGAGCTCTAACAGCCCCAGCAGCCTGTTGGGTTTGTCTGCATCGCCTGGCGTCCCTACCGGCGCCGAGACTGGTGGTTGGGTCGCTACGCTCATAGGTTTGGTGAAGTCGACGGAGTCGGCTCGCGGCGGTTTACACGAGCCGATCTCCGTTCAGAATTTTACTTCTTCGGGTAGCCTGCTTGTTTGACGGCGCGGGAAACCGCAGCCTGACTGTCTTTCAAGGCCTGATCGATGGACATCTTACCGGCCAAGGCACCTGAGATATTCTGTCCGACCACGCCTCCGAAGGATTGGAATTCGGGGATACCGACAAACTGAATTCCGGTGTACGGCACCGGCTTGATGGCGGGATTGGTAGGATCCGCGGTCTGCATCGCCTGCAGGGTGACCGCTGCAAACGGCGCGGCCTTCTGGTATTCAGGATTGTCGTAGGTTGATTTTCTCGTACCTGGAGGCACCGTTGGCCAGCCCGCATCGTCCGCCACTAGTTTGATGTAAGGTTTTGATGTTGCCCAGAGCGCGAACTTCTCCGCCGCTTCAGCATTCTTGGCTTTCTGGGGAATGGCAAAAGCCCAGGACCACAACCAGTGCGCACCATTGGGTGTGGCCTGGATCGGGGCCGGAGCGAAAGCCACCTTATCAGCAACTTGAGATTGAGACTTGTCGTACAGAGGGCCGCCTCCCGAAGTGGCGTCAATCCACATCGCTGCCTTGCCGCTCGCGAATAGGGTCAGGTTTTCGTTAAATCCGTTGGAGCTTGCTCCAGGGGGACCGTCGGCCTTCATCAGGTCCACATAATACGTAATCGCCTTCTTCCATTCCGGGGTGTCAATCGTCGGCTTCCAATCCATGTCAAACCAAGTGGCGCCGAACGTATTGAGGAGGGTGCCGACGTAGGCCATGTTTTCGCCCCAACCCGGCTTGCCGCGCAGCGTGATGCCATAGATCCCTTTGCCCTTATCGGTTAAAGCGTCGGCAAATTTTTTGATGTCGTCATAGGTCGGCTGATCGGGCATTTTCAGCCCCTTTTCGTCCATCAAGTCCTTCCGATACATCAGCATCGAACTCTCGCCATAGAACGGCAAGGCATATAACTTTCCGTTGTAAGACAAACCGTCGCGGATCGATTTAAACACATCATCGATATCGTAATCGGCAGGGATGTTTTTCATCTCTTGCAGCCATCCACGCTTGGCAAAAATCGGCGTTTCGTAGAGACCGATGAAAACCAAGTCGAACTGCCCGCTTCCGGTGGAGACGTCTGTCGTCACACGTTGACGCAGAATATTTTCTTCCACCACCACCCAGTTCAGCTTGATATCTGGGTTTTCGGCTTCGAATTTGGTTGAGAGCTTTTTAAGTTCGATCATCGCGGGGTTATTGACCGTGGCGATGGTGACAGTTTTTTGCTGTGCTAGAGCGGTAATTGCCGACAGCAAGATAGCTACTAGCAGCGGGGGGACGAGACGGTTCATTAGTGGGTTGCTCCTGGGGTTGGCGGGTCAGGCATTTACGCGGCATCGGGAACTGAATGCCGAATACACACCTAATTGGTTGAAAAAGTTCTCATTCACGGCTCGAAAGGTGTCAAGCAATCTCCCTGTCTTCCGACAAGTTTTTTAACCGCTAAACCAGCAAAAAACCGCATCCGCTGCGGCATTCGCCGGCCGTGACATTTCATTTCCTCGACAGCGCACCGGGTTTTGCGAGGGATTCGGAAAACAGCTCTTGATCGAGTTGATAAATTGTCGCTTCGCATAAGTGATCTGTCAGTTGATGGCGATCGTATGGTACGCACTAACAAAACTACCCCAAGACTTTGCGGTTTCCGGCGGTGGGAAAATAAAAAATATCCATCGCAATCCATGTTGTAGTCACTGCAGGCAAACGAGCGAAGAGACTAAATATATTCGGTTGGAGGTTTAGTGTGGCGGTTGGCGTTCAAAGGGGGTGCGACGAGGACTTGGACGTCACGCTCCTCCAACGCCGCGAATAAGTCTCCGGGAGGTTCTGCGTCCGTCACTAGAATATCGATTTTTTCCAGAGATGCGATGTGACCAAGGAGCTGGCGATTGAATTTAGCGGAGTCTGCCAGGACGATGGTTCTGCGGGCAGCGGCGATCATCTTGGCCGTCATCGTTGCCTCCTGCAGCAACTCGGCAAAAATACCGTCCTGGCTAATGCCTCCGGCACCGAGGATGGCGCTGTCGGCGTGGACTGCGATCGCTCCGCAGAAGGCGATGGAACCCACAGTGATGTGGGACTCTGCCCGGTATTCACCGCCGAGTACGAGGATATCGCGAACCGCCTTTTGTGGAAGTGCGGCCGGTATCCCCAGGGAGTTGGTAACTACCGTGAGATCCTTTTTGCCGCCCAGTTCGAAGGCGAATAGGCGCGTCGTCGAACCTCCGTTGAGAATCAGGCTCTCGCCATCTTGGATCAATTCGGATGCGCATTGCGCGATGCGCGTCTTCTCTGCGATTCGCGCACCGTTCCGTTGGGCGGAAGAAGAGCCGCCCTCAACAAGGTAATCCGCCGGGACCGCTCCTCCATGGGTTCGTCGGATGAAACCGTGCACCGAGAGTAAATCGAGATCCCGTCGAATCGTGTCTGCGGAAACTCCAAACTGCGCGGAAAGCTCCGCCACGAAGAGCTGACCTTGTCGCTGGGCGAGGCGAAGCAACTCAAATCGCCGTCGAGCAGGGAGAGATCCGTCACGCATCATATGGGATAGCTGACCGGATCCCTCCACTGGGATCCGGGGCCAGTGGTTCTCGAGCACGAACTGTTTCATTTTGCGTGTGCTGGGGGATTGAGAAAGATTTGGCATTCCGAGAGTCCAAAACCGACTCAAGGCTGTCTGATTGGTCTTATGCTCTTTTAAAAAGCGAATATCAAGCATTTATTTCTACAAAGATATAAAAGATTACATTTCCAGCGCTTCTCTCCCCGGTGGTGGCGATGATCTCTTTCCGGCCTGCGGCGCGCAGGGCAAATTGGTTGGCCAATCTCAATTACTTTCTCTTAGACTCCCAATCGCCGTTCTTCATGACAAACGATCTCCTGCTTGCGATCGACGTGGGAACCGGAAGCGCGCGAGCCGCACTCGTGAGCCAATCCGGAAAGATTATCGCTTTTGCCGCAAAAGAACATTCCCAGATCATTCCTCGTTTTGCGTGGTCACAGCAAAGTCCGCGGATCTGGTGGGAAGGAGTCGTCTGGACGATCCAGCGGGTCATCGAGGAGGTACCCGACGCTGCTGATCGGATCGCCGGAATCGCCGCCTGCGGGCAAATGCATGCGACAGTCTTGATCGACGATGCCGGCGAACTCGCGCTGGAGGAAGTTCCATTGTGGAACGATAAACGGACCCGCGAACTCGTCGTTCGATTCCTGCGGGAGCACGACACGGACGCGTTGTTCTCCATGACAGCAAACCCTCCAACGGTCGCTTGGCCGGCGTTTAAGCTGGCCTGGATTAAGGAGAACCTGCCAGCGGCGTACGACGCGGCGCGAACGTTTCTGACACCCAAGGATTATATCAACTTCAAGCTTACCGGGGAACGCAGAATCGACTTCTGCGAAGCCTCCTGCAGTTACATGTTTGACGTCCGGAGTCGGGTCTGGAGCAAAAAGATGCTGCGTCTTTTGGACTTGGATCCAGATAAATTGCCGGCGCTCGGCGCAGCTTCGGACCTGCTCGGATCGGTGACAAGTGAGGCGGCGAAGCTCACCGGTCTGCGGGTCGGCACGCCGGTGGCGATCGGCGCGGGCGACTTTCCGGCAGCGCTCCTTGGTGCGGGTGTAACAAACCCTGGGGTGGGGTGCGATATCACCGGTACGTCGACGCTCATTGCGTTGCTCTCAGCAGAACCGGCGTTCGACCCGATTATTTCCAACCTGTCCTGCGTTACGGGCGGTTGGGCCGCGTTCACCATTGTGGACGCCGCTGGAGACGCCATACGTTGGGCGCGCGCGTTATTACATCACGACGCCGAGCGCGGCTATGAGGATCTCAACACGCTGGCCGGAAGTGTGCCGCCAGGATCTGACCAGCTTCTATTCCTGCCTTACTTGAACGCCGAACGTCTCACGCAACAAACAAATTCTCGGGCGCAATTTTTTGGTCTCACCAGCGGTCATAGCGCCGCGCATTTGCATCGGGCCGCCATGGAAGGGGTCGGATTTGCCTCCAAAAGGAACATGGAGCTGATGAAGGCACGAGGCGGCTATAGCTTCGATCGGATAATCGCTGCCGGAGGCGGCGCCAAGAGCCGGTTATGGCTGGAAATCAAGGCCAGCATTTACAATTGCCCGATCCTGGTTCCTGCTGAGCCGGAATGCGGGGTGGTTGGCTGCGGAATGCTCGCAGGATGCGCTGCGGGCCTTTTCCCAAATCTCGAAGCTGTCCTTTCTCAGCAGGTTCGATATGACAGCGAAATCAATCCTAACCCGGCATGGACGGAGCGATATGGGAAGATGCAGTTGCTGTTCGATGACCTTTACCACAGCAGCGAAAAATTCTGGGATCGGTTCGAGAGATAACAAATGGACCCGTCATCGCCAAGACAAGAGGAAAAGCTGGAAATAGCGGTCCGCGCCGCCTGGCTTTATCACGTTGCGGGTAACACCCAGCATGAGATTGCACGGAAGCTGCAGATTTCGCGGCCGACCGCACAGAGACTTGTAGCATTTGCGCTGGAACGCGGCCTCATCAAGGTGCGAGTTAACCACAAGGTTGCCAGTTGCCTGGAATTAGCCGTCGCATTGAGGCAGCGGTTCGAACTGGCGGTTTGCGACGTCGTTCCTGTCAACGCGGATAGCGGCGATCAGGTCTTACGAAAGATCGCCGTAGCCGCTGCCCAGTTGATGGAGTCCTACCTGAACGAGGCCCAGCCGAAAATTATCGCGCTCGGTTCGGGTCAGACGATCAAAGCGGTCGTCAGCGAACTAAACATCCTCGTCAGACCACAGCATCGCCTGCTTTCTTTGGTGGGAACGATTGCTCGGGACGGATCCAGCAATCCGTACGACGCCGCTCTGCAAGCTGCGGAAAAGATCGGTGCCAAGTGCTTCCTGATTCCTGCTCCATTGCTTGCCGATTCCGCAGAGGAGCGAAAACAATGGTGTCACCATCGTCTGTACAGGATCGTGGAGGAGCTCTCGAAGCAGGTCGACGTGGCGTTCGTAGGGATTGGAAATATGGGACTCGGATGCCCGATGCATCGCGACGGCTTTCTGACCGGAGAAGAAGTCTTGGAACTCGTAAAGGCGGGCGCAGTCGGGGACCATCTCGGGTGGGCCTTTGACGCGGCAGGAGAACTGGTCCGTGCATCCACCCAGGAGCGGGTGACCAGCATCCAACTGCGCCGGCCGCCAAAAAAGCCGGTCATCGCTTTTGCGGGCGGGGAACACAAGGTTCAAGCGGTGCTGGGAGCGTTGCGCGGCCAATGGATCAATGGGCTGGTGACCGACGAGACTTCTGCGCGAATGATCCTAGCGAGCAAATAGCTCGGTCGACCGGAAGAGTTTGCCTAGTGACGACTGGTCGCTACCCGATATTGGGACAACGTGAAGGTCTTGGGAACATTGAAGAGCGTATTCAGAATCGCACAAGCTGCTCACACTGAAGGGGTAACAACGATTTGCTCATTGAGCTCCAAATCATTGGCATGCCTAATGCTCTCCATTGTAAACCATGACCACGACGACCTGTATCGATAGCAATTCTTCCCGACGATCGCTTTCCTTGACCGTCTTGCGGTGGTCTCAAGAACGGGTGCATACGACCAAATCGATTATCAACGACATGCTTCGCTGGCCTGAACTTTACAACCTGGAAGCTCCGCATTTGCGGGCTGCGCTCGAGGCGTTGGAAAAGGCTGAAGCCGAGTTGAATTTATTGAATTAGCTACGCAATGCTATTCACAAGGGTCGACCGGATTCCTTTTTCGTAAAAGCTCTGCAAGGTATCGCTGACCTCCTTCACAAGCGCGGGAGAATTTGCCAGTTCTTCACTGAAAATCTCTCGCATGGCGAGAAGTTGTCGCGCATCTCTCCCCGCCGCCTTTGCGCGCTGCCGCAAGGTCGGGGCCATCGGATCGAGAAATGGCATTTCTTTGCCCGATTCGTCCAAGCCGCCCAGATAACGGAACCAGGAGGCAATGGTAAAGCTCAGCAGCTTGATGGGTCCTTTCCGTTGCAGCTCCTCTTGGAGGGAGGGGAGGACAAACTTGGGAATACCTGACGAACCGTAAATGCCGATCCGGGAAAGCTGATCGCGAATCGCGGGATTCGCGAAGCGTCCGATCAGGGTCTTTTTGTACTCTGTCAGGTCAATGCCGGGAACGGCGGATAAGAGCGGTGTCACTTCGTGATCCATCATTTTTTCGACGAGGGTCTGGATGTCGCGATCAGCCATGGTCTCGTGCACGAGCTCATATCCAAGCAGCATTCCGATGTAGCAAAGTGCCTGATGACTGGCATTGAGGAGCCGGAGCTTCATTTTTTCGTAGGGCAAGACATCGGTTGTCATTTGTGCGCCCACCAATTCCCACGCCGGCCGACCTTGGACGAAGTGGTCTTCGATCACCCATTGCGTAAAGGATTCCGTCATGACCGGCCATCCATCATCGATTTTGAACTTTTCTTTCACCAAATTGCGATGCTCGTCTGTCGTTGCGGGAGTGATGCGATCGACCATGCTATTTGGAAAGATGCAGTTCTCCGTCAGCCAGTTCCGAAAGACGGGATCTCTCAACTCGGCGAAAGCGGTCAGCATCTTCTTGGCAACCTCACCGTTGCTCTGGATGTTGTCGCAGGACATCAGTGTGATCGGTGGAAGCCCGCGGATGCGACGGCGATCGAGAGCCTCCAGCAGATACCCAAATGAACACCGGGGTTCATGGGGATGAGCTAGATCATATTGAATGTCAGGGTGCTTCTCGTTGAATTCCCCGGTCGATTGATCAATGTAATATCCACCTTCCGTTATCGTGAGTGAAATAATGCGGGTCTCAGGGGATGCCATTTGATCGATCACCTTTTGCGGGTCGTCCGGCGCAAACAGAAAATTAACGATCGAGCCAATGATTCGAGCTTTGTCGCCTTCCAAACTCCGCTCCACGAGCGTGTAAAGGCAATCCTGTGACCGCAAGACATCGCGGATGCGGGCATCATGCTTGAGCAATCCGACGCCGCAATAACCCCAGTGCGAATCGCCACCCTGGTGGAGTAAATCATCCATGTAAAATGCTTGATGCGCACGGTGGAAACCGCCCACGCCGACATGCATGATCGACTGACCGACTTTCTGTCGGTCATACTTTGGAACCTGAATATTCGGATCCAGCAGATTGAGATTTGTTGCGTTGAGTTGAGTAGTCATTGTGTTCGGAGGGTTAACTAACTAGCCTGATCTTCTCTCGAATGCGTCGCGCGAGCAAGAAGACTTGCAAGCGGCAATCGCAAATAATTTGCGAGGGAGACAAACCGGCACTTGAGGCACGTTTGAGAATCGCTCAATAATCCGCGTGTAATCCAGGGTCTTGGTTTCTCACAGAAGGAGAAAAGAGGACTTGAACAGAAGCTAGCAAAGGAAACGAAGGCATAATTTGCGAGCTTGTGCGTGCCCAGTGGTGATCCCGGAAGGCAGTCCTGGTTTCTCACAGAAGGGAGAAAAGAGGACTTGAACAGAAGGTAGCAAAGGAAACGAAGGCATAATTTGCGAGTTTGTGCGAGCCCGTGGTGATCCCGGAAGGCCAGTCCTGGTTTCTCACGGAAGGGAGAAAAGAGGACTTGAACAGAAGGTAGCAAAGGAAACGAAGGCATAATCCTGGTTTCTCACAGAAGGGGAGAAGAGAACTTGAATAGAAGGTAGCAAAGGAAAAGAAGGCATAATTTGCGAGTTTGTGCGTGCCCGTGGTGATCCCGGAAGGCCAGTCCTGGTTTCTCACAGAAGGGGAGAAGAGAACTTGAATAGAAGGTAGCAAAGGAAAACGAAGGCATAATTTGCGAGCCTGTGCGAGCCAGTGATGATCCCGGAAGGCCAGTCCTGGTTTCTCACAGAAGGGGAGAAGAGGACTTGAACAGAAGGTAGCAAAGGAAAACGAAGGTATAATTTGCGAGCTTGTGCGAGCCAGTGGTGATCCCGGAAGGACAGTTCTGGGTTCTCAC
>Ga0210383_10003657_pt1 | contig 13727 bp, 14 predicted proteins | sample IncBWC14OmetaG_FD_160072 | JGI IMG/M metagenome (GOLD analysis project Ga0210383, IMG submission 160072) | Forest soil microbial communities from Barre Woods Harvard Forest LTER site, Petersham, Massachusetts, United States - Inc-BW-C-14-O ...
CTCATAATGGTCACCGCGATGACGCTAGAGAAGGTCGGCACGCAATTGGCCGACTGGCGACACATACACCGCGTCGTCAGCGGAGCGTCGTTTGCGTTGGTGATTAGTGGCCTGGCCGCTTTCCTGGCCGCGCATCGCCGGCCGTCATCGGAACGGCTGACGCCCTAGAGACCTACTTCTATACATGGCTTGTGTCCACCAGCCCCGACGGCCGGAAAACCCGGCACTCCCACAGCCTGCCCCCGGTGGCGTGACTCGGGGGGCGGTGTGCCTTTTAGGGGCCGCCGGCTTCCTGGCTGGAACGGCGGCTGGCATCGGGCAGTCGCCGCCGACGGACTGGCCTGGCCAGTATCAGAGTCATCGCGGCCCCGAGGGCTAGCCATCCGGCAAAGACCGCCAGCTCTCCCCAGCTCACGACGGGATAGCGGTACCCGGTGAGGGCGCACCCTTGGCCCTTGCTACATGCATAGACCGCTGGCGCGGAGGGCTGCCAGTCCGCGACCGGGAAAGCAAGTACGAGGCCAGCAACCCAGGCGACGGGCCACGAAACGGTCCAGTCGGTTCGCCGTAGCCGGACCAGCCCGGCGACCAGCACCGGGACTGTCAGCAGCAGCCATGCCATGGCTCCCAGGTCGCCGGCAAGGAAGATTAGGGTGGGCTCGCCCACCCAGGAGGGAAGCCCGATATAGGCCGCCTCGGGTACATGCGTCGACAGGATGAAGTCATAGCCGGCTCCGGCAGCTCCCAGGCCGGCCCACAGCATCGACAGGCACCAGGCCACGCCGCGGACCCGCAGCCCGCCGAGGACCAGCGCCCGCGTGTCGCGCAAGGTGGGCCAGCTGCGGCCGGGCGGGCTGGCCTCCAGCAGGGTGTCCAGCATCTCCCCGGCCCGCTCACGGCGATACCAGGCCGGATAGGCGCGCAGCAGTAGCCGGCTACGCCGCTCCAGCGGGGTCATGCGGGGCTCGTCTTCCGGGCGATGCCGCCCATTTTCACGCGGCGACCAGGCTCCGTCACCAGGCGGGCCACCTCCGCCATTCGCGATGCCTCGGCCCTGAGCGCGCCCGCGCCCGAAGACGTCAGCCCGTAGGAGCGGCGTGCCCGGCCATTGACGATCTCCTCGCGCGCCAGTTCCACGTAGCCCTCAGCGGTCAGGCGGTCCAGCGCCGTGTACAGCGTCCCGGTGGCGAGCCGGACCCGGCCGCCGGACAGCTCCTCAGTGCGCCTGAGGATGGCGTAACCATGTAGCGGCCCGTCCAGCAGGGACGCGAGGACGAAGTAGGTCGGCTCCCGCATCTGCGTTCTCGGCTTCCCCACCCAGCCCACAATAAGTAGCTGACCGACATATAGCAACTGCGCTAGCCCACGGGCCAAAGGGAGATCTATCCACCGCGGCCAAGCGCCATCAGGCCCGTTGTCACGCGGGGGCGAACCCCTGCAGCCCGGTGTCGATGAGCCGGCCGGCGCGGCGGACGTCGGCGGTCACTCGCCTGCGGAGGAGCGCGGGCGTGGCCGCGTGGTCCAGGTGCCTGCGGAGGCTGTCGCCCTGAATGCGCCACAATCCGAGCAGAGCCCTGGCCGCGATCTGCGGCTCGGGATCGTCCGCGGTAGTTCCGGCCCGGGCGGCCAGGACAGCGGCGGCGGCCGTGGCGGACTGGTCGGTCATATCGGCCTGGTAGGCGCGTAGCGCGGGGGTGGCGCGGATCAGGTCACCGAAGCGGCGGAACGCGTCGCGGCCCTGGCTGGCGTCTTTCTGAGCAGCGAGCCAGCCGGTCATGGCCGCGATCTCATGGTCGAGGACCGCCAGGGCCGCCTGGACCGGAGTGTGAGCGGGGTTGGCGAGTGCGGAGCACAGCGCGGCCAGGTTGGCCTCCAGGCGGTCCATGAGGAGCGCTTCCTTCACCGGGAAGTAGTTGAAGACCGTCTTCTCCGAGACCCCGCACGCCGCGGCGATCTCCGCCACCCGGACCTCGTCGAAGCCGCGCTCCAGGAACATCGCGGTCGCGGTGTCGGACAGCTGCTGGCGCATCAGCCGTTTCTTGCGCTCGCGGAGCCCCTCGGCCGCCAGGCCCGCAGCGTTCGATGACGTCCGGTCCGGCAGTCGTCCGTGCACGACCCTCAGCCTAGTACGGGTTTACAGTTGCCATAAGATTTTAGTAGCAGTAATTTTCTAGTCACAGAATATTTGATGCCGTAAGGAGGCACCCGTGAGCGAGATGCGGATCGTCTGCGACTACCCGTACCCGGTCATCACAGTCTGGCGCGCCCTCACTGATCCCGCCCTGATCCCCCTGTGGACCTCGACCGGGCAGGGTGGGCGCCCCGAGGGATACAAGGCCGAGGTCGGCACCAAATTCAGGTTCATCGGCAAGCCGTTTCCGGGCTGGGACGGCATCGTGCGCTGCGAGGTACTTGCCGTCGAGGAGCCCGTGCTGCTTCGCTACGACTGGCGCAACAAGGAAAGCGATCCGCCCACCGTGGTCACCAACACCCTCGAGGAGATACCGGGCGGCGCCAGACTGACGTGGGAGCACACCGGATTTCACGGCATCGAGGGAGCGTTCATGTCCCGGCTCCTCGGTCGGGTCCGCCGCAAGATGCTCAGCCACGGACTGCCGGCCGTACTGGCCGACATCGGCGACGACGGCCGGCTCCGCCCCGGCAGCGCGCTGCGGGCTAAGCCCTGAACCGGCTCAGCCGGCTATCCGGCGATGGCGCCACCGAGGCCGGTGCGGGCCTCGGGAGCGGCGACGAGCTCGACGCTGGTACCGCTGCGTGCCTCCTCGCCGAGGACACTGGCTACCGCGTCGGTCAGCCTGGCGACCAGCCGTGCCGCGATCTCCGCGCCGCCGGGCCGCGTCAGGGCCGCTTCGCGGATGCCGAACGTGATCGCTGGCGAGGCGTCATCGACGGTCATTCCGCCGATGCCCCAGCGCCCTTTCGGCATGCCGTCGAGATGGACCACCACGAGGTCGCGCGCCCACTCGCCATACACCTGGACGACAGCATCGGTCAGGGCTGTGATCAGTGCCTGCTCGTGGCCGATGAGGCGCGCCTCGGGCAGGCGCGCCGTCAGGTGCGGCATAATCTGATCCTCCCTTTGCCTTCAAAAAGGTTTTGAATACAAAGGTAACAGGCTGGAGGACATGATGGCCAGCGACGAGATGACGACCGCCCGGGCCGTCCGGTCGATGCTGTTGCTGATGCCGCGCCTGGTCGGACGGGCAAAGCGGCTGCCGATCCCGAGTGCGCTGCGCGGGCTGGACCTCGCTCCCCGGCACCTCGCCCTGCTGGCCTATCTCCAATACGAAGGGCCGCTGACAGTGAGCGAGTTGGCTGACCGGCTGGAAGTGGCGCCGACCACGGTCAGCCTCATGGTCGGTGACTTGTCCCGCCGCGGCATCCTGATGCGGCAGGAGGACGACGCCGACCGGCGACGCCGGATAGTCGCGATCGCACCGGACTACGCGGTCCCGATCAAGCAGTGGCTTTCCGGCAGCGCTTCCGCGTGGACCGAGGTGCTGGCCGTGCTCACCTCCGCCGAACGAGCGACGATCGTTGCCACGATGCGCGCCTACGAGGCCGCGCTGGAGAAGCACGCAAGCACCTGACCAGTGCAATTGCATCCGGCAGTCCGGCGGAACCCTTTGGGATCTGGGTGTCTTGCCCGTGTTTACCCACCTGGATCTATGGGCGGAGCAGTGCGAGCGTTGAAGTTAGGGGCCCGGCTGGTGGAAGGGGGGCCAGATGCTCTCGGAAGAGATCGACTTGCACAAGATCTTTAAGATCAATCCCACCGCGATGGCGCTGCTCACGGCCGACTTCGAGTTCATCGACGCCAACGAGGAGTTCCTCTCGGCGATAGGGCATCCACTGGAGGAAGTGATCGGACGCAACGCATTCGAGCTGGTACCCAAGATGCCAGCCGATCCTGGCGGCAATCCCAAGTGGACAGCTTTGGAGGCGGCTCTGACGAGCGGGCGCCGCGAGGCCTACCAGCTAGAGAGGTATGACATCGAAGACCCCACTCGCCCCGGAGTCTTCGCGGAACGCTACTGGTCTGCGATCGTCACCCCCGTGCTCGACCAGGACGGACAGGTCGAAGCACTCGAGCTCAGCGCGCGAGAACTAACCCCGATCATCTGCCAGTTCCGGTCCCTGGAGGTTGAAGCCGAACGCACCGAGCCCAGTGCAGGAGCGCTGCCGCACCCGTGCGCGACTAGCCGGTGAAGCCCTGCTCGGCCAGCAGCTTGTCGATCCTGGCCCGGTGCGCTCGCTCCCAGTCATCGAGAGTCTCTGCGGCCTCCTTCGCCAGCTTCGCCTGGGCCTGCCCGAGCACGTCGTGCTGGCGTGCGAGCGGGACCACGACGACGCCCTCCTCGTCGGCCACAACGATGTCGCCTGCGTACACGGTGACTCCGCCGCATAGCACTGGCTGATTGAGCGGCGCGATGGCGGACTTGCCGCCGGGCACCGGGATGACTCCCCTCGCGAATACCGGGAAGCCCATCTCCCGTACCTCAGCCAGGTCGCGGATCACCCCGTCGAGGACGAACGCGGCTACGCCCCGGCGCTGGGCAATGGCGCAGACATTGCCGCCGGCGGCCGCATAGTCCACGTCGCCCGTGTTGGCCACGATGATGGAGCCTGGCTCGGCCCGGTAGATGGCCGCATGCAGCATGAGGTTGTCGCCGGGCGGGCAGCTGACGGTGAATGCCGGGCCGGCGACTCGCGGTACCGGAGACCACAACGGCCGGACGCCGACATCCATGACCTGCTCGCGGCCAAGCACGTCGGCGAGCGTGGGCGGCGGAATATCGCGGAAGTCAGTTACCTCGGGCATGTGTTCCAGCTCTCTAAGACTGCTGCGCGCTTGTCCGGCGCAGGATGTCGGCGACAGTGTTGATCGAGTCCACGAGGCCGTCGGTCGCGGCGACTAGGCCGGAGGCCTCCTCGCCGTCACCGCCCGCGCGGACGGCTGGCCGCGCACCCGCTGCGGCGGTGACGGCCTCCTGCTGAGCGCGAAGCGGCGGCAGGGGCGGGACCGGGGCGGGCACGTCGAGCGCGGCCTGCTCGCGGAGGACGCGGGCGATCAGGCCGGTGGCCGCATCGACGCCATCAGCGAGCTCGTCCAGCGGCCGGCGCAGCCTCGCGTTCCCGCCATTGGCCGCCGCGGCCTGGTGAACGGCAACGGCGGCGGTCAGCGCGATGCTGGATAGCCCGATGCGATGTGCGGCCGAGCTGAGCGAGCGGCCGAGGGCCCCGGTCATATGCCGATGACCAGGCTCGCCAGCCAGCCGGTCGGCCGAGGCGTCAGCGTCGGTGCGGGCCCGGCGCACCGCGAGCCGCAGGTCGGCAAGCGCGGGCAGACCCTGATGCCCAGGCCGGGTATAAGCGCGCAGTTCGGCGCTCGCGTACTCACCCTGGGCGGCGAACAGCCGGGCGAACTTCTCCGTCGCCGACGTCCGCTCCCAGGTCGGCCACAGGACGTAGGCCAGGACCGCGAGGCCGGTACCGATGCCCGTGCCCACCAGCCGCGCGACCGCGGTCGGGTCGGGCGGCAGGCCGAGCAGCGCGAGCAAGACGACCACGAAGTCGGTCAGGAATACCGCGTACAGCAGGTAGTTCACGGCGAAGACGGCGTAGGCGGCCAGCAGGGCGACGGCGGTACCCGCCAGCAGCGCCCCGTCGCCGAACCGGCCGAGGTGCACGGTGAGAATGCCGAGGCCGACGCCGACCACCGTGCCCGCGGCTCGCTGCAAGCCCCGGTAGAGGGTGGAGCTGTAGTCGGGGCGCAGCACGATGAAGATCGTGATGACGGCCCAGTAGCCGTGCGGGAGGCCGGCGGCCTGAATGATCACCTCGGCCACCGCCGTCACGACCGCAAGCCGCAGCGCGTGCCGCCCGGCCTCCGACCGGGTACTGAGCCCGGCCCGAAGCGTCAGGAGCATGTCCGCGACGTCGGCGCCAGGCGCCGACCAGGGTGCGGTCGTTCTCCGCTGCCCTGGCCGGGCGGGCTCCGCGTCGTCGAGCCGGCCGGCTATCCGGCAGGCGGCCCGGAGCTGGCCGAGCAGAGCTTCCCCCGCCCAGTGCCACTCGGTGCCAGGCGCGAGCGTCACCCTGCCCAGTTCCTCGCGCGCCGCCTCCAGGGGGCCTTCCCGCCGCGGCGGACGCGCGGTCAGGGCCGCCGCGATCTCGCGCAGCACACGCCCGGTCGTCATCAGCAGGTCCCGGACCTCGGGGTCGGGCCCGGCTGGCCGGCTGATGACCAGGCCGATCAGCGACCCGCGGATGCGCTCCGCCTCCTCGGACAGGTCGATCAGCTGCTGCCTGGCCACGCTGCGCAGCATCGGATTGGGATCGCTGACCGCACGGCCGCCAGCCACCGTTGTCTCGTCCGGCAGGTCGTGCGTGCCGGCGGTCAGATCGGCGGCGTAGTTCCCGAGCGCGAGAAACGAAGCGGCCATCGCGGTGCGCTCGGAGTTACCCGGTGCCAGCGCCCACGACGTGATCACGAGCAGGCCCTGCCACAGGCCGCCCGCGAGCACGAGCAGCGCCCGGACACCGGCTTCCCTGGGGCTGAGCGGCAGCGCACTGGCAATCAGCAGGGCGATTGGCCACTGCAAGGTGATGGCCAGGGCGGTTGGGCCGAGCGCGGCGAGCAGGCCGACCATGTACGACCAGATGAAGATGATCGGGACCAGCAGCCACGGGTGACTGGCATCCGTGGCGGCGCCGACGAACGTGGAAACCGCCATCCCGGCAGCGGCCAGGACAATCGCCAGCACCCGGCTGCGCGCGACCCCGCGGAACGCGACGAACCCGGTCGGCAGTGCCCCGAGCGCGGCGAAGCTGCCGAACTCGACGTGGCCGGTGGCAATGCCGATAGCCAGGGGCGTGATCACACCGATCGTGCCCCGGACGGCCCGGCCGCGGGCCAGGTCGTGCCAGCGAAATGCGCCGAAGTCCAGCCAGCCGGGCTGGCTGAGCTCCGTAGCGAGGAAGGCGCGGCCGGCGCGCAGGTCCGCCAATACCTGGCGGAGGGGTTGCCGGGACCTGCCCGGTGCTGTCATCCCGGCCGGACGGGCCGGTAAGTCGGCTGCCACATCAGGGCGTGAATCTGCCCGGCGATATCGCCGTCGAGCGGGCGAGCAGCGACGCCGTCGGCTGCAGCCGCCTCGGCGACGGCGGCCGCCACCGCGAGGGAGGTGTCGCGGAGCGCTGCTACCTGCGGCAGGAGCGGCGCGCCCAGTGTGCTGGTGTCGACGAGCCCGGCGACGGCGTGCGCAGCGGCGCTGAGCATGCCGTCGGTGATCCGCGATGCGCGTGACGCGATCGCGCCGAGCCCGAGACCGGGGAAGATCAGGGCGTTGTTGGCCTGGCCGATGACGTAGCGCGTTCCCTGGTAGTCGACCGGAGGGAACGGGCTGCCGGTTGCCACCAGCGCCCGGCCGCCGGTCCACGTGATGATGTCGGCCGCGGTGGCCTCGGCCAGCTCGGTGGGGTTCGACATCGGCATGATGACGGGCCGGTCGGCGTGCAGGGCCATTTCGATGATGATCTCGCGGCTGAACGCGCCCGGCCGGGCGGAGGTGCCGATCAGGACGGTCGGGTGCACGCGCCGGACGACCTCGGCCAGCGGTATGCCGCCGAGCGCGGCGTCGCGCTGCCAGTCGGCGACCGAGGCCGGGTCGCGCCCGTATCGCCGCTGGCCTTCGGTCAGTTCCGGGTCCCCGGCCACGACGAGCCCGTGCCGGTCTACCGCCCAGAACCTGGCCACGGCCTCCTTGTCCGGCACTCCGGCGACGACCAGCGCGGCCGAGAGCTGGTCGGCAATTCCGGTTCCGGCCGAGCCCGCCCCGAAGATCACGAACCGGTGGTCAGCCAGCTGCATGCCAGTCGCGCTGACCGCCGCGAGGACGGCGGCCAGGTTGACCGCCCCGGTGCCCTGGATGTCGTCGTTGAAGCTCGGGAGCTGGTCGCGGTAGCGGTCAAGCAGCCGCCGGGCGTTGGCCGCGCCGATGTCCTCCCAGTGCAGCAGCGCCTGCGGGTAAACCTCGCGCACGGCCCGGACGAACGCGTCGAGGAAAGCGTCGTACTCCGCGACCGGCACACGCGGGTGCCGGTTCCCGATGTAGAGCGGGTCATCGAGCAGGCTCTGCCGGTCGGTGCCGACGTCGAGCATGACCGGCAGGCAGCGGCGCGGATCGATGCCCGCGGCCGCGGTATAGACGGCAAGCTTCCCGACCGAGATGCTCATCCCGCCGACGCCCCAGTCCCCGATCCCGAGTATGGCCCCCGCGTCGGTGGCGACGATGAGATCGAGGTCCTCGGCGGTACGGCCAGAGGCAAGTAGCGACTCCGCGATCAGCTCCGGCTGATCAACGGACAGGTAGATGCCCCGCGGCCGGCGGTACTCGTGGCTGTAGTGCTCGATCGCCTGGCCCACGGTCGGGGTGTAGACGACTGGCAGCATCTCGCTGAGGTGGTCAGCGAGCAGCCGGTAGTAGAGCACCTCGTTGCGGTCGGCGACCTCCATGAGCAGGACATTGCGGGCGAGGTCAGAGCTTTGGCTGTTGTACTGGGCGTACACACGGCCGGCCTGCTGGTCCAGGGTCATGTGCCCGGCCGGGATCAGGCCGATCAGCCCGAGATCACTCCGTTCCTCGTCGCTGAAGGCCGTGCCCTTGTTGATCCGGGGATCGGCGAGCACCTGGCGGCCGCGCTGAGTCGTGCGCCAGGCCCCGTTCTCGTCCACCCAGAGCGTTCGCACCCGCGAGGTCCCTTCCACCGCGCCGCCGTCCTACTGTCCTACCTTCAGCTCCCCGAGGAAGTAGTCGACCGTATAGCGCAGGCCCTCGTCCAGCTGAACCGTTGGCTGCCAGCCGAGCAGTTCCCTGGCCCGGTCGATGTCCGGCCTGCGGCGCACCGGATCGTCAGATGGCAGGGGGCCGTGCTCGATCGAGCCGTCGCTGCCGGTGAGGGCAAGGACCTTCTTGGCCAGCTCCAGCATCGTGAACGCGCCCGGGTTGCCGAGATTCACCGGACCAGTGACGTCGGGCGCCGAGTTCATGAGGGCGATCAGGCCATCGACCATGTCATCGATATAGCAGAAGGAACGAGTCTGCGACCCGTCGCCGTAGACCGTCAGGGGCTCACCCTTCAGGGCCTGGACGATGAAGCTGGACACGACGCGGCCGTCGTTGGGGAGCATGTTCGGGCCGTAGGTGTTGAAGATGCGCGCGACCTTGATCGGCAGCCGGTGCTGGCGGTAGTAGTCGAAAAAGAGTGTCTCCGCGCAGCGCTTGCCCTCGTCGTAACACGACCGGATGCCGATCGGGTTGACGTTCCCCCAGTACGTCTCCGCCTGCGGATGGACCACTGGGTCGCCGTAGACCTCGGAGGTGGACGTCAGCAGGATGCGGGCGCCGAGGCGCTTGGCCAGCCCCAGCATGTTGATGGATCCGTGCACGCAGGTCTTGGTCGTCTGGACGGGATCCCGCTGGTAGAAGACGGGCGAGGCCGGGCACGCGAGGTGGTAGATCTGATCGACCTCGACGTAGAGCGGGAACGTGATGTCGTGCCGGATCAGCTCGAACCGGGGCTCGCCGATGAGGTCGAGCACGTTACGCCGCGTGCTGGAGTAGAAGTTGTCCGCGACCAGCACCTCGTGACCCTGGGCCAGCAGGCGGCGGCAGAGGTGGGAGCCGATGAAGCCGGAGCCTCCGGTTACCAGGACGCGCTGCGGTGCCGTCGGCGGCAGACGGGGCCCGGTCGGCTGCGTGGTCGGGTTCACTGGGCTCCTTCAATCTCGGCTCGCACCATGGCCTGGGGCGCGATGGTTTATTATCCTTTGAGTCTTTGCTCGGTATTTGCCTATTCATCGACTGTGAGCTGACCCACGTGAAGCTTTCGATCTTGATGCCTGTGTTCAATGAGCGGGCGACGCTGGCCTCGGCGGTGAAGGAGGTCCTGGATGTGGCCTTTCCGTGTGAGGTTGAGCTGGTGATCGTGGATGACGGGTCGACGGACGGGACGCGGGAGCTGTACGGGCAGTGGGCGTCTGATCCGCGGGTGTCGGTGGTGCTGCATGAGCGTAACCAGGGTAAGGGGGCGGCGATTGCGACGGCGGCGGGGGTGGCGTCGGGGGATTACGTGATCATGTGTGATGCGGATCTGGAGTATTCGCCGGCGGAGATTCCGGGGTTGCTGCGTCCGGTGCTGGCGGGGGATGCGCGGGTGGTGTACGGGACGCGGAGTTTCGGGTCGCATAATTCGTATTCGTTTGTGTATGTGCTGGGGAATAAGGGTGTGACGTTGTGCGCGAATGTGCTGTTCAACTGTTACATCAGTGATCTGGAGACGTGTTTTAAGTTGGTGCCGGCTCCGTTGTACCGGGAGCTGGGGGTGCGGGAGACGGGGTTCGGGATGGAGGCGGAGGTGACTGCGAAGTTGCTGAAGCGGGGGATCCGGCCGTATGAGGTGCCGATTAGTTACCGGGCGCGGAGCCGGGAGGCGGGTAAGAAGCTGACGTGGCGGGACGGGGTCGCTGCGGTGTGGATCATCGCCCGGATCAGGTTCTTCCACCGGGTCCGGGCCGCCGCTTAATCGTCCTCGCCCTCGTCGTCCCCGGTCCAGAGCGCGCGCACCGCGTCGATCGTGTCCGCGTCCGCGGCCGTCTTATCCGGCCGGTACCGCAGCACGCGCGCGAATCTGAGCGTCACGCCGCCCGGGTACCGGCTGCTGGCCTGGACGCCGTCGAAAGCGATCTCCACGACGAGCTCCGGACGCACCCGGACGACGCCGCGGCGATTGCCGTCCGCCGCGGCCGGCTCCGCCAGCTCGAGCAGCCGCTTCGTCTGCCAGGTCAGCAGGGCGTCCGTGAGGCCCTTGAACGTCTTGCCGAGCATGACGGCACCGCCGCCAGCCGGGTCCCGTGCGCCGAGGTGCAGGTTGGACAGCCAGCCCTGACGGCGGCCGTGACCCCACTCCGCCGCCAATACGATCAGGTCCAGGGTGTGCCGCGGCTTGACCTTGATCCAGTCGCTGCCCCGCCGGCCCGCCCCGTACGGAGCGTCGACCGACTTGACCACCACGCCCTCGTGCCCGGCGGCGATGGCCGCCGCGAAGAACGCCTCGGCCTCGGCGACGTCGCCGGTGACCAGCCGCGGGATCACCAGCTCGGGCGGGGCCACCGCGGCGAGACGGTCGAATCGCTCGCCGGCGGGCAGGTCCATCAGGTCCTCCCCGTCCGCGTGCAGCATGTCGAACAGGAACAGGGTCAGCGGGACCTGGCCCGCCTGGCGCTGCTCAGACTGGCTCGCGGCTCGCGCCGAGGTGACCTGGAACGGCCGGGGGCGGCCGTCGGGGCGAAGCGCGACTGCCTCGCCGTCAACCACCGCCGACGACGCCCGCAGCGACCGTCCGGCCGTGACGAGCTCGGGCACCCGGTCGGTGATGTCATCCAGCGTGCGGGTGAAGACGCGGACCTCGTCGCCGAGGCGGTGCAGCTGGACCCGGATGCCGTCGATCTTCCAGTCGACCGCGGCCGGCGAAATCCGGTCGAAGGCGGCCGCGACCGTCGGCGCGGACGCAGCCAGCATCGGCCGGATCGGCCGGCCCACCTGCAGGCCGACCGCGCGCAGCGCCTGCGTCGCGGTCGCGGTGTCGCCATCGGCGCTGAGGGCCGCGGCGGCGGCGGCCGGCAGCGACCCGCTGAGCTGATGGGCGCGGCGCACGTCGGCCGCCGACACCCCGGCGGCCTTTGCGATCGCATCGGTCATGACGCCGTCCTGCGCGCCCTGCCGCAGCTCGCCGCCGATTAGCCGACCCAGGAACTCCCGCTCGGACTCGGTGGCGCGGCCGAGCAACTCGGCCAGCAGACCCCGCCGCTCGGCTTGCGAGCCCTGGCCGGCCAGCGCCCCGATCCGGCCCAGGGTCTGGTCGGTCTCGGTCAGTGTCAGCACTGGCTGGGGCTCCGGGGGGTCGTCCGCCTGCCTCGGTGCCTGCCCGTAGCCAATAAGATCCGCGAGGGCCGCGTAGCCGACGCCGATCTGCCGCTGCGTCAGGTCCCCGGACAGGAACGACACCGCCACGGCGATCTCGTCGGCGGGGACCTCCCGCAGCAGCGCCGCGATCTGGTCGACCTTGGCGAGTCGTCCCGGCACCGCCGACACCCCGGCCGAGGTGCGCACCACGCGGTCCAGGAGCATGAGCTACAGCCAGCCCTTCTGCTGGGCCATCTCGACGGCCTCGGCCCTGTTCCTGGCGCCGAGCTTCTGGATCGCGGCCGACAGGTGATTGCGCACGGTGCCGTTAGACAGGTGCAGGCGCCCGGCGATGTCCGCGATCGCGTCGTGCCCGGCGGCTGCCGCCAGGACCTCGGTCTCCCTGTCGGTCAGCGGGCTCTCGCCCTGGGCCAGGGCCGCGGCGGCCAGCGACGGGTCGACGACGCGCTGGCCTTCGGCGACCTTCCGGATGGCCGAAGCCAGGTCGGCTGCGGGGGCGTCCTTGAGCAGGAAGCCGCTGGCGCCGGCGGCCATGGCCGCGCGCAGGTACCCGGGCCGGTCGAACGTCGTGACGATGACGATCTTGCCGGTGAAGCCGGACTGGCCGAGCTGGCCGGCGACCTCGATGCCGCTCGGGCCCGGCATCTCGATGTCGAGGACCGCCACGTCCGGCTGGTACTTGCGGGCCATGGCAATCGCCTCGTGCCCGTCGGCAGCCTGGGCGACGACCTCGATGTCGGGTTCGAGGCCCAGCAGTGCCACCAGCGCCTGGCGGACCATGGTCTGATCCTCGGCAATCATGATCCGCACTGTCACCCGCCTATTCTCACGCCTGCGGGGACAGCGGGACGACTACCCGCAAAAGGAAGCCCTGCGGCTCCACCGAGCCCGCCGCCAGCTCGCCGCCCAGACTGCGAACGCGCTCGGCCAGCCCGGCCAGGCCGGATCCGGCGAAGACCGGCCGGGCCTGTACTGCTGCGCGCCCGTCGGGACCCGCCGTCACCACCGCGGGCCGGCTGCTTGCCGCCAGGTCGGCCGGGACGGCGGGCCCGTTGTCGCTGATCTCCGCGGTGACCGCGGCCGGGTCGGCGCCGACCCGGATGGACACCTGCGTCGCCTTCGAGTGGCGGACGACGTTCGTCGTGCCCTCGCGGACCGCCCAGGCCAGGGCCGCGTCGACGTCCCTGGGCAGGCCGTCGATGCCGGCCGAGGTGATGTGGCTCGCGATCCCGGCCGCATCGAGCAACTGCCTGGCGGCGACGAGCTCCCCGGCTAGGTCGGGCTGCCGGAACCCGGCCACGGCGCCACGCACATCGGACAGCGACTGGCGCGCCACCGACTCGAGCTCGGCCACCTCGGCCGCCGCGCGCTCGGGGTCGGCAGGTATGAGCCGCCCGACCAGCTCGGCCTTGAGCGTGATGAGCGACAGCGAGTGGCCCAGAAGGTCATGGAGGTCGCGCGCGATCCGCAGCCGCTCCTCGGCTACCGCCGCCCTGGCCAGCTCCGCCCGCGTCCGCCGCAGCATCTCGGTCGTCTCGCCCCGCCTGGCCGCGCTGTAGGCCAGGAAACCGCCCAGCGGCCCCACTGCGGCCGCCGAGAACGTGCCGCCGAACCCGGAGTGATACGCCGTGCCAACGGCGATCCCGGCCATCGCGCAGATCGCCGAGACGGTGACGGTCGGCCATCGGGTCCGGCTGTACCGGCCGCAGATGGCCGAGG
>Ga0210383_10003658_pt1 | contig 13726 bp, 11 predicted proteins | sample IncBWC14OmetaG_FD_160072 | JGI IMG/M metagenome (GOLD analysis project Ga0210383, IMG submission 160072) | Forest soil microbial communities from Barre Woods Harvard Forest LTER site, Petersham, Massachusetts, United States - Inc-BW-C-14-O ...
CCTACCCCCCGTCCGTCGAGCTGTTCAGCCGCAACGCTCAGGGCGTCGGGTGGAGGACGAAGCCGAGCTGGTACATCGTGGCCAACAACGACCAGGCCGTCCACCCCGAGCTGGAGCGGGCCGCGGCCAAGCGGATGGGTGCCGCCACCTACGACATCGACAGCAGCCACGTCCCCATGCTGTCCCACCCCGACTACGTCCTCGACGTCATCCGCACCGCAGCAGCAGGCGTCTTAGCCCGCACCGCTTTCTGAGCCCTGCTCGTCAGCAGAGCGAGCAGGGCTCAGAAAGAGCGAGCCCTAAAGAGGGCGATGATCCCGAAGGGCTCGATGAGGCCGTGGGCCAGCTCGATGCTGTCCTGGATGGCGAGGTTCGTGCCCTTGCCGCCGGCCGGCGTGATCAGGTGAGCCGCGTCGCCGGCCAGGAAGAGCAGGCCTTGGTGCATCGGCTCGATCACCCGGACCCGCAGATCGAGAATTCCCGTCTCGCCCAGCGGCGCATCCAGCGGCCTGCCGGTTCCCAGGCGGGCCGCCAGCTCGCTGCGGACCCGGTGCTGCGGCCAGTTCGCGGCGGTGTCGGTCCCGGGGATCTCCAGGTAATAGCGCGTCTGAGCCGGGCCACGGCGCATCTGGCCGGCGAATCCGCGGGGATGCGCGGCGTAGATGGTGTGCTTCTCCACGGGCGGGGCCGCGGCCACCATGACCAGGAACCGTCCCGGCAGCAATTGCTCATTGACCTGGGCCTGGGTCATGGCCGCCGAGACCAGGCTGCCCGATCCATCGCACCCGACGGCGGCCTCGCACCGGACCTGCGACGGCTCACCGTCTGGCCCCTGGACCGACAGGACGATTCCGCTGGAATCCTGGGTCACCGCCCGGACGGCATGGGAGAACCGGACCTCGCCGCCGGCCGCGGTCAGCGCCTCGCACAGCCGCTGCACCAGCTCATGCTGCGGGTAGATGTAGTGCGGCCGCCCGCCGGTCAAGGCGGCGTAGTCCAGCAGCACCGACTCCTCCGGCGTACGGAACTCGCAGCGATGATTTTCGGTCGTGAACTGCAAGATGGAGCCCGCGATGCCCTCCCGGGCCAGCAGTTGCACGGTGCGGTACTCCACTAGTCCCGCCTTGGGACGGCGGGCCAGCTCTGCGAGCCTCTGCCGCTCGAATACCACGAACGGGATTCCCTCGCGCTGCAGCAGGTGAGCAACCACCAGCCCAGCGGGGCCTGCCCCCACGATCGCGACACCCGGCCTGTCCGGCATCAGGTCACCCGCACCTTCCCTCGCAGCATCAGCTGAGTCGTTCGATGTCTTCCGGGTCCAGCTGCGGCACCTTCTCCAGTGCCGTCTTGATGGTGAACACCGCCAGGTCGTCCGGGCGCAGTTCCTTCAGCGATCCCTTGACGGCACGGCCGATCGGGGTGCGAGCAGTGGCGACGATGACTGCCTCGGGCACGGTTAGCGGGCGGTGAGTCCGAGTGCTTGCTCGATGACGGCGGGGAGTTGCCGGCCGCTGTCGGAGGTGTAGCGGGTGGATCGCCAGGCCACGTGCCGGTCGGGGCGTACCAGGACGCAGCCGGTGGTCTCCACCTCACGCAAACAAGCCCACTCGCCGTAAGGGTCGGTCACGCCTTCGCGGCCTCCGATGACATGGACCCGGACGGGTACCCCCGCGCGCGCCGAGGCTTCCGCCGCCGCGCCAGACCACGCCTCACCACCGACTCCGGTGAGCAGCGCGAAGCCCAGGTCGTCGACGAGGTCGAGCGAGGAGACCGGGACGCCGTCGCGTTCGAGCCGGGCGTGCGGGACGCGGGCGCCGGGACGGGTGGTGGGCTGGTAGTACAGCTGGGGATCGCGCACCGGGATGGGGTCGGGGCTGCCGTCGCCGGTGATGGCGTCGCTCTGGTAGCGGTAGCCGAGTTCGATGCCGTGGGCGTTGAACTGGTAGTTGCTCAGCTCGATCGCCTTGCGCAGCGCCTCCCGGCGCTCGTCCCCGGCCGGCCCTGACTCGTACAAGGTATTGAGGGCTTGCCAGCCCGCCTCGGTGGGCTGGGCCGGCTCGTACCCGAGGGCGGCCTCGACCGCGGCTCCTTCCTGCAGGCTGGTGATGGCGCGCTGGACGCCCTGCGCCCCGACCGGCTGCCGTTCCGCCGAGTAGCTGTCCAGCAGGGCGCCGCCCGCCCGGCCGGCCAGGACGAGAGCCAGCTTCCAGCCGAGGTTGTACGCGTCCGCGATGGACATGTTCAGCCCCAGGCCGTTGGTCGGCGGGTGCCGGTGCACCGCGTCGCCCATGCAGAACACGCGCCCGGCCACATAGGCCGGTGCGATCTGCGCGCGCACTTGCCATCCGGCCATACCGAGGATCTCGGCGTCGACGTCCTCGCCGACGAGGGCGCATATCCGTTCCCTCAGCTCGCCGGTACTCATCGCGTCCAGCGACACCTGGTTCGGGTCGTACATGAAGGCCAGCACGAACTCGGTGAACGGCTTATGGCAGATCAACGTGCCCAGCCGAAGCGGCGGCAGCGGTCCCGGCATCACGTTCCAGGTCAGGACCCCGGGCCGGTGCGCCAGGTACCGGGACAAATCGGCGCGGAACCAGATGTTCGCCGCCCGGGCCAGATGGTCGGGGCCCTCGACCGCCAGCCCAGCTTGACCGAGGACCCGGCTGCGGGCGCCGTCGGCACCCACCACGTACCGGGACCGCACGGTCAGCGTCGCGCCGCCGCCACGCTGCCGGACGACGCTGGTGACGCCGTCCTGGTCTTGTGCGAGGCTGACGAACTCCCACCCGAACCGGATGTCGGCGCCCGCGTCCCGGGCGGCGGCCAGCAGCATCGGTTCCAGCACGGTCTGCGGGCAGTTCGCCATCGGCTCCGGACTTGCCATCCGGTAGTCCGCGGCCCGCGCGGCGCTGGTCCCCCACGTTTCCGATCGGGCGACCTCCAGGCCGGCCAGGGTGGTCACCCACAAGTTGTTCGCCATCAGGTGCTGCGGGGTGGCGACCGCGTGGAACCGGTCGCTGATCCCCAGGTGCCGGAAGATCTCCACCGTGCGCTGGTTGATGATGTGCGCGCGCGGCGTGTGGGCCGTGTCCCGGTGCCGCTCGATGACCAGATGCCCCACCCCGTACCGCGCCAACGCGACCGACAGCGCCAGCCCGGCCGGCCCGGCCCCGACGATCAGCACGGGCACCTCGACAGTTGATGGACCGGGAATCGACATCGGCCGCCTCCACCTCGGGGCATCACCCGCCGGGTGGTGCCGCGCTTCTCCGGTCAGTTAACCAGGTAAGTCTCGACAGGGCAATAGTTTATCGATATTCTCTCATTAAACCGTTATCTAGTTAAAACGAGCTATAATGTTGGCGTGACGACCACTCCCGCAACTCGTACCGAACAGGTGTACGACTTGCTCCGGTCTGAGCTGCTCAACGGTGTCCTCCATCCCGGTCAGAAGCTGAAGATGGTCGAGCTCACCGAACGGTTCGGGGTCAGCCAGTCCGTCATCCGGGAGGCGCTCACGCGCCTGACTGAGCAAGGCCTGCTGGTCGCGACACCGCAGCGCGGCTTCCGGGTGCGTGACCTGTCGATCGAGGACATCGCCGAGCTGACCGAGAGCCGCGTCCAGATCGAATCGCTCGCCTTGCGCCTGGCCGTCCAGCGCGGCGACCTGCAGTGGGAGACCGGGATCCTGGCCGCGCACCACCGCCTTGAGCGGACGCCTGTCACCCGGGACGACGGAACGGTCAGCGAGGGCTGGTCCGTTCAGCACCGCGACTTCCACGTGGCCCTGCTGACCGGCTGTGGCAACCGCCGGCTCGAGACCGTCGCCAGCGCGCTCCGGGACAGCGCCGAGCTCTACCGCCGGTGGTACTGGGTGCTCACCGACGATCACCAGCGCGATCTCGCCCGGGAACACCAGCAACTCAAGGAACTCACCCTCGCCCGCGACGCGGACCGGGCCATCGCGGTGCTGACCGAGCACATCGACCGCGCTCCGCGGCTGCTGGTCGCGTACGCGCGTGAGCACGGCGTGGACGACCTAACACCGCCAGCCCCGCAAGACCAGCTCAGCAATTCGACGGAAAGACCGGCCCGCCACGTCAGAGGGACTAGTTGACGCCGCGCCACCAGAGCGCGAACGACTCCAGTTGATCGACGGCTACGTTGAATACATCAGGCAAAGGGCAAGCTTCTTGGCAAGCTTCCGCAGTTTGGACACTTGAAAGCGCGGGTATTTTGTCAACATAACCGTTGCAAGTGCGAAGATGGGACGTCTATCGCCGTTAGCATCAAGTTGCCGCCCACGACTCGCGGGCAGGACTCTGCCGGACAGGACTGATATCGACAACAAGCAGAATATCGATAGAATGGACGAGCGCAGCGTCCGTTCCTTGCTGATCGGGAACGGTGGGTGCGACCTAAGACCAACGATCGCTGGCGGATGCCGGGAACGGCCGCTGAGCCACCGCTCAAGGTAGTTCCATGCGGCAGACGGCTTCACCGATCCGGAGGTGTGGCGCGTGAGCAGTTCGGATGCGACGATGATGACGGCCGGGGCAGGCGAATCGGTCGACGGTGGTGAAGCCGCCGGGATCCCGTTGCTGACCGGCGCGGTCGGCGGGCTGGCCGCGGCGTTGAACCAGGCCACGACGGTGGCCCAAGAAGCTACCCGGCTGGGCGCGGAACTGACCCGCATCGCGTGGGGGCTGTCGGATGTGGCTCCGGCCAAGGGCGACCGGCGTTTTGCTGATCCGGCGTGGACGGTCAACCCGGTGTTCCGGATGATCGGGCAAAGCTATCTGGCCTCCGCGCAGGCGATGGACCGGATCGTCGCCGCGATGGGCGACGGGCGCAGCGACGCCCGGGCGGAGCAGGCCCGGTTCGCGGCGAACATCGTGACCAGCGCCGCCGCGCCGACCAACTTCCTGGCGACCAATCCGGCCGCCCTCAAGCGCGCGTTCGACACCGGCGGCATGAGCCTGGTCCGCGGAGCCCGCAACTTCGCCCGCGACGTGCGCCATAACGGCGCGATGCCGTCGATGATCGAGCCGGATGCCTTCGAGGTGGGCCGGGACCTAGCGGTGACCCCCGGCGCCGTCGTCGCCCGGGACGATGTCGCGGAGGTGCTGCAGTACGCCCCGGCCGCCAGCACCGTGCTCGCCCGGCCGGTGCTGGTCGTCCCGCCGCCCATCGGGCGATTCTACTTCCTGGACCTGCGGCCCGGGCGCAGCTTTGCTGAGTACGCTACCGGCCGCGGCCTGCAGACGTTCATGCTCACCTGGCGCAACCCGGGCCCGGCGCAGGGCCACTGGGACCTGGACACCTACGCCCAGGCGGTGCTGGGGGCCATCGACACCGTCCGGGAGATCACCGGCAGCCCGGATGTCAACCTGATCGGCTTCTGCGCCGGCGGCATCATCGCCACCACCGTACTCAACCACCTGGCCGCCCTGAACGACCACCGCGTGCATAGCATGTCGTACGCGGTGACCCTGCTGGACTTCGGGCTGCGCGCCCCGATCACCGCGTTCTCCGGGCGGCGGCTGATCGGGTTCGCCGGGCGCCGGTCGCGGCGTAAGGGCATCATCACCAGCCGGCAGATGGGCAGCGCGTTTACCTGGCTGCGGCCCGATGACCTGGTGTTCAACTACTGGGTGAACAACTATCTGATGGGCGAGCCGCCGCCGGCCTTCGACATCCTGGCCTGGAATGCCGACGGCACGAACCTGCCCGGCGCGCTGCACGGCCAGTTCCTGGACATCTTCCGGGACAACCTGCTCGCCCGGCGAGGCGGGCTCCGCGTGCTGGGCACCCCACTGCAGCTGCAGGACGTCACCGTGCCCACCTTCGTCACCGGCGCCCTCACCGATCACCTGACCCCGTGGAAAGGCTGCTACCGGACCACCGGGCTGCTCGGCGGGCCAGCCACCTTCGTGCTCAGCTACTCCGGTCACATCGCCAGCCTGGTGAACCCGCCGGGCAACCCCAAGGCGCACTACTGGACCGGCGGCCCGCCCGGCGCCGACCCCGAGCAGTGGCTGGCCCGCGCCGAGAAACACCAGGGCAGCTGGTGGGAGGCATGGGCCAACTGGATAACGGCGCGGGCCGGTCAACGGCAGCCCCAGCCCGACAGCCTTGGCAGCGAGCGGCACCCGGTCCTGGGCCCAGCGCCCGGGCTCTACGTCCGCGACATGGCGCCCGGGTGAGCGCTGAGGGTGCCCTGGCCGTTAGGGCTGCCTGATCCCTGCGACGCTGAGGTCGGCTACGCGGCGACGGCCGCACCCAAGGTCGGGCCAAGGTCAGTGCCGGTGATGTTGGTGATCATCGGGTTGGTGGCGCCCGCGGCGCGATAGCGAGCCACGCCCGCCGCCACGTCCGCCGGTTTCCCGATGGCGCAGAGATCCTCGATGAACGCGTCGCTGATCGCGCCGCGCTGGGCGGCTGCGTCCGCCGCCGCGTCGTAGGCCGCGATGTCGGCCTCGTAGCCCGCCTGGGCGAACATCGCCCGGTAGAAAGGCAGGCCGAAGTAGCGGTGCAGCTCCGCTCGTATTCCGCTGTGGGCGACTGCGGGGTCGTCGACGACCGCGCTCGGGATGGCGGCGCAGATCTCGAAGCCGCCCCGCTCCCGCCCGGCCCGCGCCCGGCCCGCGGCAACCTCCCGCAGGACCACGTCCGCGACGTAGGAGGCGGGGCAGGCCCACAGCACCACCCCGTCGGCGATCTCTCCCGCCAGGCGCAGCATGGCCGGTGACAGCCCGGCCAGGTAGATGGGGATGTCGGCCCGGACCGCGAAGCCGTTGAACGCGAAGCTCGAGTTCCAGCGCTGCCCGGCGGGAGGCTCGCCGCCCGCCAGCAGGGCCCGGACCAGCGCCACGTACTCGCGCATCTCGGCCACCGGGTTTCCGATGTCCTGCCCGTGCCAGCCGCCCATCGTGGCCCGGTGACCGGTGCCCAGGCCGAGCCGGAAGCGGCCGCCGGACAGGTCGTCGATGGTGGCGGCCGTCTGCGCCATCGAGGCGGGGGAGCGGTGGTAGATCGGGGCCACCGCCGTGGCCAAGGTGACCGACGGGGCGAGGTGGGCGAGCCCGGCGAGGGTGGTGAACGAATCGCGGGCGGCGATGTGCGAGCAGTTGACCGAGTCGTAGCCGAGCTGATCGGCCAGCGCGGCGTGCTCGCGCACGGTCGCAATGTCGCCGGTGGTGGGAATCAGCACGCTTGTCTTCATGGGATCGGCGTCCTTGTCTGGTAGGCGGCGAACCACTGCAGGGCATCCGGGTTGTCCACCGCGCCCGCCTCCATGACCTGGCGCGGATCGCCTCCCTGCAGAATCCGCTTGACCGGGATCTCGAGCTTCTTGCCGGTGCGAGTATGCGGGATGGCCGGCACGGCGATGATCTCGTCAGGCACGTGCCGGGGCGAGGCTCCTTCGCGGATGGCCCGCCGGATCTTGCCGGTCAGCGCGTCGTCGAGCTCGTGTCCGGGATTGAGCACCACGAACAGCGGCATCCAGTACTCTCCCTCCGGCCGCTCGACCCCGATCACCAGGGCTTCGGCGATCTCGTCGAGCTGCTCGACCACGCGGTAGATGTCCGAGCTGCCCATCCGGACGCCCTGCCGGTTCAGCGTGGCGTCGGACCGCCCGTGCACCACCACCGAGCCGCGTTCGGTGATCGTGATCCAGTCGCCGTGCCGCCAGGCCCCCGGGTAGATGCCGAAATAGGCGTTCCGGTACCGCGAACCGCCCGGGTCGTTCCAGAACGCCACGGGCATCGACGGCATCGGCTTGGTGACGACAAGCTCGCCGACAGCGCCGCGGACTGGCTTGCCGTGCTCGTCCCACGAGTCGAGGGCCACGCCCAGGCACGGCGCCGACAGCTCACCCGGCCACACTGGCATGACCGGCGAGCCGCCGGCGAAGGCGCTGACGACGTCCGTACCGCCGGACGTGGAGTTGACGCGGACCCGGCGGCCCACATGATCGGCGACCCAGAAATAGGAGTCGCTGGGCAGCGCTGAGCCCGACGACCCGAGCGACCGGAGCGCGGACAGGTCGTAATCACGCGCCGGTTCCACGTCGGCCTGGGCGCAGCCGCGCAGGTGCGCGGGGCTTGTGCCCAGCAGCGTGACGCGATGCTCGGCGGCCAGCGCCCACAGCGCGTCCCACGACGGGTAGCTCGGGCTTCCGTCGTAACAGACGATCCGGGCCCCGGCCAGGAGGCCGGAGACGAGGTAGTTCCATACCATCCAGCTCGGCGAGGTGTACCAGAAAAACGTGTCCTGTTCGCCGAGATCGAGGCTGAGCGACATCGCCTTCAGGTGCTCAAGCAGAACCCCGCCCGTGCTATGCACGATCCCCTTGGGCCGACCGGTGGTGCCCGAGGAGAACAGCACCCACAGCGGGTGGCTGAACGGCACCGCTCGCGGCACCAGCTCAGAAGAACCCGCCGGGCTCGGCCAGCCGAGCCTTCCGGCCGCCGTGTCCGCAGGGAGGCCGAGCCGGGGGAACACGATCGTCGCGCGGAGGGTGGGCAGCAGCGCAGCCAGTTCGGTGACTGATCCGCGCCGGTCGAATTCCCGGCCGCCGTACCGGTATCCGTCGGCCGCGATCAGTACCACCGGGTCCAGTTGCCTCAAGCGCTCGGCCGCCGCGGCAGGCGAGTAGTCCTGACCGCAACCGGACCAGATGGCGCCGAGGCTCGCCGTGGCCAAGAAGGCGATGACCGCCTCGGCCGCGTTCGGCACGTACCCCGCGACCCGGTCCCCGGCACCGACGCCCAGATTCCGCAGCATCATGGCCACGCCGCCGACCTGCTCGCGCAGCATTCCCCACGTCAGGTGGCGGCTGACCGGACCTTCTCCAGGCTGCGCGGATTCCCGGGCGTCGATCAGCGCTACCCGCTCCGGGTCGCGCCCTCGGAACAGGTGCTCGACGTAGCTGACCTGTGCGCCGGTAAACCACTGAACATCCGGCATGACCGACCCGGACAGTACCCGCTCGTATGGGGTGGCCGAACGGACGCCGAAGTAGTCCCAGACGGCCGGCCAGAACTCATCCAGCCGGTCCACCGACCACCGCCACAGCTCCAGGTAGTCACCGGTCAGCCGGGCCCGTTCGTGCTGGGTGAGCCAGCGGGCGAAGCGCGACACGTGCGCGGCCGCGACCTCGCCCGGGTCCGGCACCCAGATCGGCCCGTGGTCCACACTCATCCACGTCACCGCCCCGGCGGAAAGCCCGGCCCGGCGACCAGCGCGTTGCGCAGCTCACCCAGGCCCTCGATCGTGCTGACCAGCGTCGTACCTGGCCGGAGGAACTCCGGCGGCTGCCGCCCCATGCCCACCCCGGACGGCGTACCGGTGAAGATCAGGTCGCCCGGCGACATCGGGCATACGGCGGAGATCCGGGCTACCAGCTCAGGAACGGAGAAGATCATGTCCCTAGTCCGGCCGTCCTGCAGCACCCGGCCGTCGACCGAGCAGCGCAGCTGCAGGTCATCCCGGTCCGGTAGTTCATCGGGTGTCATCAGCCACGGTCCGGTCGGCCCGAAACCGGGAAATGACTTCCCCAGCGAGAACTGCGGCACCGGGCCGGCCAGCTGCACCGTCCGCTCCGACAGATCCTGGCCCACCATCACGCCCGCGACGTAGGACCAGGCCTTCTCCTCCGGCACCCGTTCCGCGGGCCGCGCGATCACTGGGACCAGCTCGACCTCCCAGTCCACCCGATCGCTGGGCAGCTCGACGGCGGCGTAAGGACCGGCCAGGCAGCTGCGGAATTTGGTGAATACCGGCGGCACGTCCGGCGCGTCGACACCGGACTCGGCGGCGTGCTCCCGGTAGTTCAGGCCGATGCCGAACACCTGGGGCGGGGCCAGCACCGGCGCGCCGAGCTCCTCGGGCACCAGTGCCCCGGTGTGCGCGTCGGGGCCGGCGTGCCCGCCGGCCCATTCGGTGAACTGGTCCCAGACCGCGAATACCCGGTCCGGATCGGCGCTGAACTCGCCATCGCTGACGGTCGCGGCGTCGATCACCCCGTCGCCGTCGACGATCACGAGACGGCCATGAGCGCGTCCGATGCGCATGAGGTCTCCTTCGGGCAGGTCAGGCCTTGGGCGCGTGGCTTCCGGTCATCAACGCGGCCAGGTCCTCGGGGTGAATGAACGACGGCGGGGGAGGAGGGCCCCAGTTGTACAGACCGCGGGCGCCTTCCACGACGGACGGCTTCCATAGCTGGTCATCCAGGATGATGTCCAGATCGGAGTAGTACTCCGAGAAGTTGCCCACCGGGTCCTTCAGGTACCAGAAGAAGTTGGACCCGATGTGATGGCGGCCCAGCCCCCAGATGTGCCGCTCCGGATGGCCTTCCAGCATCGCCGTGGCACCCCGGCCGACCTCATCGACGTCGTCGACCTCCCACGCGGTGTGGTGCAGGAAATTCACCGGAGCCTGCTGCACCAGCAGGTTGTGATGATCTGTCGAGCACCGCATGAAGGAGGCCAGCCCCGGCACGCGGTCACTGACCTTGAACCCCAGACCTTCGGTGAAGAACCGCTGCGACGCCTCCTGATCCAGCGAGCCGACCACCACGTGCCCGAGCCTGCGCGGCTGAACCCGGCCTGCCCGCTCGATCGCCGGCGCCCGGCCGTTGGGCCGGTCGGCCCGGCCCGGCCCGTTCGTCGGCTCCTGCTTGGCCGCCGCCTCGGTGATCCGGGGACTGACCTGCACGCTGACCTGAAGCGCCGAGTTCGGATCACGCACCCGCAGGCCTGCCGCATCGCGCTCGAACTCTACCCCGAGCCGCCGCAGGCCCGCCTCCACCCGGCCCAGGTCATCGGGATCGTCGGCGCCGATCCCGATCTCCAGCAGCCGGCGCCGCTCGGCCGGCCGCAATGCCAGCTGCTCGCCGCCGTCGGCGGTGGCGAAAACCAGGCCGCGACCCGGCCGGTCACCCGCCCGGCGCAGCCCGAAGTCCTCGTAGTAAGACGCGACCGCGTCCACATCCGGGACACCCAAAGTTATCGATGTCAGACCGTGCAAGCTCATCGCGTTGCCTGCTCCCTCCGGGCGCGATCCCGGTTCCCAGCCCGGCGATTCGCCGGAGACCACTATCAGGTCTATGCCATGCTTATCGACAAGTCAATAGAATATCGATAATTGAGTGACGCCGTCGCCCGGCGCCCCCGGGTACCCGTCAGCGACGAGCAGATCATGAACTACGTCGCCGAGCGACTGCGTTCGTACTGACACGTCCGGCTTTGACGCTTCTCGGTAGCGCGGCACGGGCTTGACCTGGACCCGAGGTCGTGTTGGGAGCATATGTGGCATGAAGACGCTGGACGGCCCACGTTATCAACGGTAGTGTTGATCACAGTCCATTATTTAGATAGCAATCCAGCCTCATAGACGTATGCGTCGTACGGCTGGAACCGGTCCGACCTAGAGCCTCGAATACGCGAGTGACGGGAACGCGCGAACAACGTCGCACACGGCTCTCGAGAGCCGATCCATATCTCATCACGAAGGGGGAGCCATGGACCCGAAACACTTCCGTCAGGTGCTGGGGCAGTACCCGACCGGAGTAGTCATCGTGACTTCCGTCAGCGCACAGGGGGAAGCGCTGGGCATGACGGTTGGTTCGTTCACGTCCGTATCATTGGATCCGCCCTTGGTCGCCTTCCTGCCCGACAAGGCGTCGAGCTCGTGGAAGGCGCTTCGGGAATCGGGCCCGGGCTTCTGCATCAACGTTCTCGCCGCCCAGCAAGAGGACGTCTGCCGAGCCGTCGCGTCACGCAAGGTCAACAAGTTCCACGACATTCGCTGGCGACCGTCGGCGGCGGGCAATCCGATCATCGATGGCGCGGTTGCCTACATAGACTGCACCGTAGAAGCGATTCACGACGCGGGTGACCACCACATCGTGATTGGTCGGGTCCACGATCTGGACCTCACCGGCACCGGCCACCCTCTGCTGTTCTTCAGAGGCGGCTATGGATCGTTCCGGCCGCAGTCACTGGCAGCCGGTGATGCCGATCTCGTCGAACAGCTCAAGCTCGTCGATCGGGTGCGTACCAACATGGAAGGGCTGGCCGACCGGTTTGGAACCGAAGTAACCGTGGTCTGCCTGGTGAATGACCAGCTCGTGTTGACGGCCGCGGCCGGGCATACCAGAAGCCCGGACCGGCCGACCCGCGTCGGGCTCCGGTTGCCCTTCATGCCGCCCGTGGGAAGCGTGAACGCCGCGTGGGGCTCTGCGGAATTGCGTGAGCGATGGTTGGCTAACCTTCATCCCGGCACCTCTCTGGAGGAGACGGCGCGGATGAAGCGCGTTCCGGAGCTCGTACGCTCCCGCGGCTACACCATTACCCTTGGACACGAACTCAGCGTTGAAGTGGAACGCGCCACAGGTCGCGCAAGTGAACCGGACCCCGACCTCTCACCCCGCGCGCTCCGGGAACTCATCAAGTCCGCCACGGAGTGCTACAACCCGGACTCTCTCGACGGTTCCGATTTCTACGAGCTCCGATCCGTCTCGGCCCCGGTGTTCAACGCGGACGGCGAAGTTGCCTTCACGCTCATCCTGTGGGGGCCCCCGGGGCGGGTGAACCGCGCTACGGTCGACGAATATGCCCACGAACTACTGAAGAGCACCGCGGCGGCAACAGCCGAGATCGGCGGGCTCCCTCCCAGCTAGTGCCGTGGCGCGCAGATCATGCTTTCTTCCGCTCGAGGAACGTGGTCATCCGCTCGTACTTGTCTGCGCTGTCGAACAGCAGCGCTTGCGCCGCCGTGTCGAAGTTGGTGGTGTCCTGACGGTGTGCGCGCAACGCTAGCTTTGTGAGCTCGAGGGCACGCCAGGACCGTTGCGCGATGGTGACGGCCAGGGCCGCGCCACGCGCTGGCAGGTCGTCCGCGATCTCGTCCACCAGGCCGGCGGCAAGGGCCAAGGTGGCGTCGAGCCGAGCCCCGGCGTACAGCATGCGCCGCGCGGTGGCCAGGCCGACGAGTTGTGCGAGCCTCCAGTTCCCGCCCGCACCGGCGAGGATGCCGAGTGACAGTTCCGGCTGGGCGAAGACGGCCCGCGGACTCGCGATCCGGAAGTCGCAGGCGAGCGCCATCTCGCAGCCTCCGCCAAGCGCGGGCCCGTCCACGAGGGCGATCGTCGGCCAGCGGTGCGCCTCGAGCCGCTCGAACAACCCGGCATTGATCGCGCGGAGTGCGTGATCGGAGCCGCGGTCGCGCGTTTCGCGGATGTCGGCGCCCGCGGCGAACATACCCGGCGTGGTCGAGTGGACTAGCAGGATGGACGGCGTGCGGCGCGCCTCGGCCAGTACCGCGTCGAATTCAGCGACCATCGCCTCGTCGTGCGCGTTGCGCCGATCGGGACGGTTCAGGCCGACCCACCACAACTCGCCCTCCCGGCGGACGACGACGCTACTCACGCGGCCTCCAGGAGCAGGGCGATGCCCTGGCCGATGCCGATGCACATCGTCACCACTGCGCGCCGCGCATCGCGGCGCCGCAGCTCGCGCGCCGCGGTGAGCGCAAGGCGTGCGCCGCTCATGCCTAGCGGATGCCCGAGCGCGATGGCGCCACCGTTGGGGTTGACATGTTCGGCGTCGTCGGGTAGCCCGAAGTCGCGCAGTACGGCCAGCGCCTGCGCGGCGAACGCCTCATTCAGTTCGATGACATCGACGTCCCCGACCACCAAACCAGCCCGGTCGAGCAA
>Ga0210383_10003659_pt1 | contig 13726 bp, 11 predicted proteins | sample IncBWC14OmetaG_FD_160072 | JGI IMG/M metagenome (GOLD analysis project Ga0210383, IMG submission 160072) | Forest soil microbial communities from Barre Woods Harvard Forest LTER site, Petersham, Massachusetts, United States - Inc-BW-C-14-O ...
GTCGCTGTATCCGGCGAACGGCTTGGGATTGGCTGCCACGATGTCCGGGTCGAGGAAGGGCAGGACCGTGATCTGGTCGTCGCCGCCGATCGTGGCGAGGATGGCCCGGATCTCGGGGTCGGCGAACGCAGCCATCAGGTCAGCGGCGCGGTCCTGCGGCGACGCGTCCAGCTGGCGGGTCGTCGGGTATTCCACCGGCTCGAGGCCGAAGTCCGTACGCAGCCGGCTCATGGCAAGCTCGTGTACGGCTGGGAACATGCCGGGCGCGGCAAAAGAGGGCGATAGCACGGCCACCTGATCACCGGAAACGAGCTTGGCGTGCTTGGTGAACGTCGGACGCATGCCATTCATTCAATAACGCGAGTCAACTCAATTCAGCCCGGCTGGGCGAGCCGCTGCTCGCTGGCAGCCACCGGAATGGTGGCTGGCGCTCGCCGGTCCCTGCGTTGCGCGTAGCTGAGCACACCCGCGATCACGGCCAGGCCAGCCAGCCCTGCCAGCACGTAGATGTCACCCAGGAGCTGCTCAAACCCGGTCATGACATCGCCCGGCAGGGCCGAGGCAGGCTCGAGCCAGAGCACGCCAGAGAATATGGCCGCCAGGGCGGCGATGCCCAGCCAGCAGGTCAGCCGCCAGCGTCGGGCCGAGGGGAGCGCGAGCGGCCTCATTGCGAAATGCGCCAGCACGACCATCAGCGGCGCGATCCACACCCAGTGGTGCGTCCACGATATCGGCGATACCAGCAGGCCGGTGAGCGCGCAGGTCAGGATGCCGACCATCTCCTGGCCGCGGCGCGAAGCCCAGGCTGCGAGCAGGAGCCCCGCTGTCCCGACTACGGCCACCGCTGCGAACTGGTACGGCCGCGCCGCAGTCGTGCTGCCCGCCAGGCGCGCGATCGCTCCGTACATCGACTGGTTCCCGATATAGCTGACGCTCCCGATGCGATTCGGAGTGAGGAACAGGCCGTTGAGCCAGTAGTCATGCGTTGCCTGGGGCATCAGCAGAGCCGACCCAAGACCGGTGACAGCAAAGGTCGCCGTGGCTACGCCCGCGGCCCGGAATCGGCGCGTGAGGATCAGATACGGGATGAAGATCAGCGGTGTCAGCTTGAAGCCCGCCGCGATGCCAATGCCGACGCCTTTCCACCAGCGACTGTCCGGCATGCACAGGTCCGCCACAATCAGCAGCATCAGCAGCAAGTTGACCTGGCCGTACGACAGCGTCTGCCGGACGGGCTCGATCCAGAGGACCACCGCCGCAGCCCCAAGTGTCCAGCCAACGCGTGCTTGTGTGCGCGCATAGCCGAGGCTGCCCCACGTGAGCCATACCACGGTAACGAGCGCCGCGACGCTGGCCGCCGTGATGAGCCACCTCGTGACCATCAGGTTGAGTGGCACCAGCAGGGCGAATACGGCGGCCGCGAACGGGGTGTATGTGAAAAACAGGAAATGCCGGAAGATGTGCGGGTACGGATTCTGCCCATGGTCTACGAAGGCGCCGCCCCACAGGTAGACGCGCAAGTCGAGCATGGACGACGAGGTCCTCGTGAAGGTCTCCGCCACGGCGAGCACCGCCGGCAGCGAGATCGCCAGGAACACGGCAGCGAGCGCAGGGTCGGGCGCCCACGATGGCTGCAGCTGGCCGTGTCCGGCGCGTCCGGCAGTCATCATGCGGACCCAGCTTCTCCGGCGGGCAGCTGCTGCCCGCTGGGTCCGCCAGTCCCGCGCCGGGTCCTGATCGAGCTGATGATGGCGCTGATCCCGAGTGCGCCGGCTGGCACGAGCGTGACCAGGGCCGGCAGCTGGTACCGCCACGAGAACACGAAGAGATCGGAGACGAGCAGTAGCGACACCGCCGAGGCGAAGAACAGCAGGCAGGCGAGGGCAAGCTGCCGGGTCGGCCCGGCCGCCCGCCTGCGCAACACGAGAACTGAGCCGACCAGCCCGGTCAGCGTGCAAAGCACCAGCACAGGCCCAGGGGTATAGCCACCGTCCAGCTGATAGGCGCGCAGGAAAGCGGCTACCGGCCGCCAGACGGCCGGCTTGCCGCCGCCGAACCGGCCGACCGCAGCGTCGACGATCGCCGGGGTCGCATGCGACGAGAAATACGGAAACGTGGTCTGGAACTGCCAGCGGCTGATAGGCGGGTCGCCGGGCGCGGTGACGCGGTCCACCGCGTACAGCTTCAGCACGTCACGACCGTACGCACCGAGCACCCGCAATGGCTGCTGGGCCAGCACGCGGTGGCCGAAATTCGTCACCAGCGCGTCGACCTCAGCCCGGGGCAGCGTCCGGTAGTAGCCCTGAACCGGGGCATACGCGCCGAACTCGAGCCAGTCGTTCCCCCTGGCCTGTTCAGCCTTCGTCGGGCAGAGCCCGCGCTCGTCGGCGGGCAGCTTGATGGTGGCGCAGTCGACCGCCGCCGCTGTCCGGCCGTAAAGCGACGTGACGCCCTGATGTGACAGGAAGAAGTCGCCGGTGAGGACGAGGGAGCCAGCGCAGTAGGCCAGGATGGGCAGCAAGCAGGCGAGGCATAGTGCCGCTGCCTTCCCGATAGCACGCCGCCAGCCGCCGCCCGCGGCCGCGAGTACGAAGATCGCTGCGGCGGGGATCAGCGCCTCGCCTACCTGGGCCACGGTGGCTGACGTGCCGAGTACGATGCCGCCCGCCACGACCCGTCGCCAGCTGAGAGCCGGCTTCCAGAGCAAGATGGCGAGGCCGACCACAATCAGGGCCTCGAACCAAGTGCCCGGCATGATCGTCTGCTCGTTCTGCAGCTGGTAGCCGTCGAGCAGGATAGGCGCGACGGCAAGGGCGGCGAGCCAGCGGGGCGCGCTGCGCCGCAGCAGCAGCGCGTACAGGAGGACGGCCATGGCCAGGCCGAGCAGATGCTGGATGGCGACGACTGTATTGAAGTTGGCCACCAGCAGGATCGCCCGCAGCGGCAGCTTGTAACCCTCGGGGTCGTTGCCGTCCGCGTTATAGAGGTACTTCACGGAGTCGATGTAGAACAGCGCCGGGCGGTAGGCGAACTGGGCCAGCAGCCGCAGGACCAGGCCCGCCGTGAGCAGCGCGGCAACCAGCCAGTGCTGTCGCACGACGCGCAGAGCACGGGTAGCACTGCCGGCGGCCGCGGCGCGCGACGCCTGCTCCGCCTCGCGGTTCACCGCGGCATTCGGTGCCCCCGCAGGCGCCCACGATCGTGCCTGACCTGACGACCTCACGCTGCTCCTGCAGGTCCGACTAGGTTCTGCCCGCCACCGGAATGCCAGATTGCGAGCAGGACCGTGACGATTGCGAGCCACCGCGTCATCCGGTTGCGGGGAACCTGGGTGAGCGCCACCCAGGCCAGTGCGGTGTACCACGGGAACACCCAGGGGGCGACCAGGATCCAGGCATACGTGAGGGCGAAGGGTGCGACGACCTCTCGCGGTTGATCTGAGGAGATCCGCTGGTAGATCAGCCACGCGACCACGATCAGCGCGATCGGCCAGAGCACGGTGATGATCATCGTCATGACAGCGGAACTGGCTCCCAGACCCTCGCCGGCGAGCTGGAAGACCCGCCACGGGGATGGCAAGATGACGAGCTTCGTGCCACCGAGGAGAGGCTTCACGGCCTCAAGACCGTAAGGGCTGTAGAGCAGGCCAAGAGTCACCACGGCTACCGCCGAGATCCGCGTGATGCGCAGCCACTCGTGGCGACGCAGCATGGGCCACGCGAGGCCGACGGCGACCAGGATCGCGTTGGCCTTGATGCCGCACCCCACGCCGATCAGGACGCCGGTCAGGACGTCGCCCCACAGGCCCTGGTAGCGTCGCGCGACCTGGATCGCGCAGATCGCCGCCCCGGCCAGGAACGTGTCCAGGTGACCGCCGCTGACCAGCTGCTGGATGATGACAGGATTCGCGGTCCACAGCAGCGTCGCCCGGACCGGATCATCGGAGGTCTTGAGGAGCAGCCAGCCCACGCCGATGAACACCAGGCCATTGAGGATCATCAGGACCCAGATGGTGGTGACGGCGTTCGCCCCGCCGATCGTCGCGGCGAATCTCTGGACGGCGGTGGCGACCGGTCCGTACACGGACGGCGTTTTCCGCCAGACGTCACCGATGACCTGGTAGTACTGAGAGTGGGTCCCGAGGCCCTTCAGCGGGCTGATCTGGTACGGATTTTTGCCGAGAGCCGCGATGCGCCCATAAGCCGCATAACTGGCGGTATCGGATGACCCCACCGGGGTCAGGCACACCATGACCGCGACCACGGCCGCGCTGACGAACAGCAGATGACGAGCATCGGGGCGCCAGCCCTGGCTGTGCGCCCACAGCATGCCGGCCAGCCCCAGGCAAGCGAGGACATCGCCGGCATACAGGACTGTCAGGACGAGGGCGTTGTAGTGGATCAGCGACGGCAGGAGATGCGATAGCGGCAACCTGATCTGCAGCGTCGCAGTGTTCGGCGCCGTGGCGCCGACGAGGATCCCAAGCAGCAGCCCGAGCCCGGCTACCGAGACCGCGACCCGGGGATCAGCGAGCCGGCTCCAGGCAAGCTTGCGGATCACGGTACTCATGACCCGCTCGATAGGACTGCTGGGGTTGGGCAACTCGATTGTGCCGTGCGTGTCGGACCCGTCAGCCGGGCTAACCGACCCAGGCACTCCGGCCGACCCTGGCACTCCGGCCGGTCCCGGCACCCCGGGCGGGTCGGCCGAGTCGATGGATGCCCGTGTCACCTCGGCCATACCTCCGTCAGCGGACGTGCGGTCCTGATGTCGTGGCAGGTATCGCCGCGCCGCACGGTCTTGGGCCCCTGCTGCCGTCGCTTCGTGTGCGCAGGCCCGGCTTGCACGTCTTCGCTCAGCGTAAGGCGACCCGCGAAGGCTACACGCCAGATTAGGTCAATTGAGACAGGAGTTTGACCTCCGACACCACGATCGTCAGCCGACAGCCTAACTGGCCACTCCCATCGTCATGGCGCCTGGCCTGGCGCTCCGGCCCGGCGGCTGGCCTTGGCTGCCCTCGCCGGGCCCGTCGATGGCGCAGGACGGCCCGGATGACAATGGCGGCCACCGCCACGACCAGGCCTATCAGCACGTACAGCGAATAACGCGTCACTCCGTTGTAGATCGCGGTGATGTGACTGCCGGCCAGGTAGCCGACCGACGTCCAGACGGCCACCCAAAGGACGGCACCCAGGGCGTTGAAGGCCACGAACCGCAGCCATCGCATCCGGCTTATCCCGGCGACTATGCCGTTCGCCTGACGCAGCCCCTCGATGAACCTGGCGCCCGCGACCACAAAGCCGCCATACCGGGCAAAAAACGCCTCTGCCTTGTCCAGCCGCTCGGCGGTGAGGCGCACGTACGTCCCAAACCGCAGCACGAGCGCGCGCCCGCCGAAGAACCCGATTGCGTAGCCGATGTTGTCGCCCACGATCGCGGCCAGCACCGCCACCAGCGCGACAAGAAAGATGTTGAGCCGGCCGGCCCCTGCGTACACGGCTGCCGCTATCAAGATCGTCTCGCCCGGTACGGGAATGCCGAAGTCCTCTAGCGTGATGAATCCGCCCACGGCGACGTAGCCGTAGTGATCAAGCACGGGCGCCAGGCTGGCCAGCAGTCCTGGCAGTGGCTGCGCGGACATTGGTCCAGGGTGGCACAGCCCGGTTCGGCACTTCCGACAGCCGGCCCGCTGAGCCACGACTCGGCCCGGACCGGGGCTCAGCGTCGGCCCCTGGGCCGGGATGCTTGAATGAACGGCGTGGCGTCGACACAGTAATGACCGAAGGTCGGTGACCTGTGATCCTTGTGACCGGAGCGACCGGGCAGGTGGGCTACCACCTGATGGAAGCGCTGGCTGACCTCCACGCCGAGGCAACTGCGATGGTGCGGGTGCCCGCCAAAGCCGCCGACCTGCCGGGATCCCCGAACCATCTGGTGGCGACGCTCGACGGACCACCACCTGCCGACGTCCTGCGCACATTCGACCCGGTCTTCTTGCTCAGCCCCGCCCATGAGGGCCAGGTCGAGCTTGAGCTGATCTTCATTGACGCGCTGCTCGCCGCGGGCCACCGGCCGCACATCGTGAAGGTCGCAGCCGACGGCTTCGAGGACCCGGACTGTGAGGTCCGCTTCATGCGCAGTCACCGCGAGATCGCGGTCCACCTGGATGCGAGTGGCCTGCCGGTGACCTATCTGGCGCCCAGCCTATATATGGAGAACCTCCTCGAGTCGGCGGACACCATCCGCGACCAGGGCACGATCTTCGCCCCGGCCGGACAAGGCCGAGTCGGGTTCGTGGCCGCCAGTGACGTGGCCAAGGCCGCCGCCCGGGTGCTGACTGGCGAGGGCCACGAGGGCCAGACCTACGTTCTTACCGGCCCGCAGGCTCTGACCTACGCCGACGTGGCCGCGCGAGTGTCGGCTGTCTTGGCCCGCGAGGTGGACTATGGCGACCTGCCGGAGTCACTGGCGAAGGACCAGATGCTCGCTGGCGGGCTGAGCCCATGGCAGGCTGCGGGAACGGTCGAGCTGTTCGACTGGATCCGGCAGGGCGGAACAGACTCTGTCACACCGACCGTGCCGGACCTGACGGGCGAGGACGCCCGCACCCTCGACGACTGGCTCAGCGACCAGCGCGGCGCGTTCCTTGTGCCGCTAGCCTGAGCGGTCGCTCATAGGCGGCCGATCGTCAGCTGCTCAGCCTTGGTTACTCCGACCTGATGTCGTAATCGTCGGATTCGACTACGTGCATCGCGGCTTCCTCGGCTGTCGACGCGCCACCATCGATGCCCGCGTCATGAGCTACCAGGTCCCCGTCGGCGTCGAGGTCTGAGTCCTCGTCTTCGGCCACCAGCCGGCCGGCTCGCGGATCGGGGCCGTCATCAAGCAGGAGCCCGTCCAGGTCTTCGTCCGCGGCGTCGGGATCCGCGGCGGTGTCCGCCGGGTCACCGTCCTCATCGACGTTGTCGTCCGGCTCCTCCTCGGCCAGCAACTGGTCGAGGGATTCCCCGTCCTCCTGCTCGGCGCCGGTCGTGCCGTAGCGGATGGCCGACGTCCAGTGCTGCGGGGGAATTACGCCCGCGTCGAGCGGGTCATCGCCCGGCTGTCCGTCCAGGGTGTCGGAAGCGTCTTCGACCTCGTAATCCTCAAGATCGGCGGACTCGTGCTGGTTCTCCTCAGGCATTCGCCAAGCCTAGCCCCGGTCGGCATGCCCCCGCCGACCCGCCGGCCGAGCCTGGGTGGTACGACCTCGTAGCCGGTGTGATGTACGTCATAGGCTGTAATCTGATATTTCGGATGCGGCTGGTGGGTTTTAGGCGTCAACTGTCGGTTACCGACAGTACCTAGGCGTGTGAGCATCCCCTCCGGGGCAGCGCGTCGCCCTGATCCGCGTCGCGTGCGCGCCCTAGGTCATCGCACGGCGCTACCCGCGCCCGACCAGAGCTACCCGTGCCCTCTCATCGCCGTCCGCCGCAGCACCGGCTGCACCGTGCCCATCGCTACCGTCGCGGGCCCGCGCGGCTGACGCTCGTCGTAGCCGCTGCCACGCTCACTGTGGCCGGGGGTGCATCGGCCGGATTCGCCGCAGCCGCTGGCCCGCCCGGCCAGCCGTCCGGCGCAGATAGCTGGCGCGCCGCTGCGGGCTCGCTCGCGGCCGATAGCAGTTCCGCGGCTCCCGGCCTGGAACAGCAGCGCACGAGTGCGAACCCGAGCAGCAGCCGCCAGCCACCGGCGCCCGGCCATACGAGGGCGCCCGCTGCCGGGAAGGCAACGGCACCGGCCGGGCACCCGACAGCGACAGCCCGGAACGGGGTGAAGTCGGCGCCTGCCCCGCAGACGTACCTGATCTACGATTCGCTATTGCCCGCGGCGCTTCCCGCCGGTCACGTGATCGCGACCTACGCGGACGGACCAGGAGCGGTCTCGTCCGCGGCACTAGCCGGGCGCGGGCCTGTCCTGTGGATCGACGTCAACGCCACCGACCCGGCGGCCAACGTGCTGGACATCGAGGCGGGCAACGCGACTCCGTCAGCCGCCCCGATCTGGGTCTCTCGTCGACTCAGCGCCTATCCGGGGGCACTGGCCATTATCTACACCTCGATCTCCGAGTGGCCTGCAGTGCAGGCTGCCGTGGCGACGCTGCCTCCGGCCATGCGCGGCCAGATCCGCTGGTGGATCGCTGACCCGACCGGCTATCCGCACCTAGTGCCAGGGTCCGACGCCACCCAGTGGTTCTGGGGGTCGAGTTACGACATCTCGACTGCGACTGCGCGCTTCTTAGCTCCTGGCCGCGCGCTGGCTTAGACCCGCACCTGCATGGCGGCCGGCCGGCAAACCGTGCCAGTACACGATTGGCTACACTCTGTAGCCATCGGAGGAACAGCTCAGGCCGCGCAGCGGTCAGCACTCAGGAAGCTGGTCCTGGAGAGCCTGCTGCTGACAGAGCAGGACGAGCCGGCTCACATTTTGGCGCTCGTCGCCAGCGCCGCCGAGTCACTCGTGGCGTGCCAGGCCGTTGGCGTCATCCTCGACGGGCAGTGGCAGGACGTCGGGCAACGCGGACGCGGGATGAGCCCGGCAGATGTCAGCACGGCCGGCTTCGTGGCCGGCGATCCGGTCGCGGCGCCCGGCGTTCCGCCGGCCTGGGCCTTCCCGATCCCGGGCAGCCAACCCGGGTGCCTGGTCGTGGCCGCTGCTGCCCAGCTGGCGGACGCCGACAAGGAGTTGCTCCAGTCGCTCGCCCGGCACGCGGGCGTGGCACTCGCGAGCGCCGGACTGCGCGCCAGCGAGCGGGCGCAGGCCGCCGAGCTGCGAGCCGCCAACCTCGCGCTGCGGCACAGCATGGAGATCCGCGATCGCCTGACGCAGGTGGCCCTGCGCGGCGAAGGCCACGAAGGCATCGCCCGGGCGGTGCACGCGCTCACCGGTCGGGCCGCCGAAGTCGAGGACTCCTACGGCAACCTGATGGCCCGAGCTGGTCCCGGCCAGCCAGGTCAGCCGGCGCAGCGCAAGCCAGAGCACCAAGCCGAGATGCTCCAGCGGGCGTCAGCGGCCCGCGGACCCGTCCGGGACGGAGACCGGCTGGTATCGGTGGCCCTGCTGGCCGGCACGCCCGTAGGCGTGGTCGCCCTGGCCGATCCTGACTCCAGTGCAGGCGAGGCCGACCGCATGGCCGTGGAGCACGCAGCAGCGATACTGGCCATGGAGGCTGCGCGCGCGCGGAGCGTGCGCGAATCGATGGCACACGCACGGAGCCACCTGGTCCTCGACCTGGTCGCTGGCCATGACGGGCCGGGCGTGCTCGGCCGGGCGCAGGCTCTCGGCTACGACCTTGGCCGGCCCCACCGTGTCGTCGCGGTGGAGTGCCGGCCAAGCGGCCCGGACGAGATCGACACCTTCCTGCACGCCGTCAGCCGGGCCGCCACGGCAGGCCGGGTGGGATCGCTGCTGGCAGCCCGCAAGACCGACGTCATCGTGCTGGCCGATTCGGACGCTCCCTGGCAGCGCTTCCAGGCCGCGGTGGACGCGGAGCTGCAAGGCACGCGATGCTCGGTCGGCGTCGGCGGGCGCTGTGAAGGAGTCGCCGAGTTCCCGCGTTCATACCGAGAGTCCCAGCTGGCGCTGCGCATTCAGCGGGCGGTCGGCAGTGGCGACCAGGTAACTGTCTTCGACGACCTGGGTGTTTACCGGGTCCTGGCGACCGAGACCGACATGTCCGCCATGGAATCCTTCGTCAAGGAGTGGCTTGGCGCGCTTCTGGACTACGACGCAGTCCATGGCGCGCAGCTGGTCACCACGCTGAGCGAGTACCTCGATAGCGGTGGCAGCTACGACTCGTCGGCCACAGCGCTCTCGGTGCACCGCAGCACCCTGAAGTACCGACTACGGCGAATCCGCGAAGTCTCCGGCTACGACCTCGGCGTACCAGATACGCAGTTCAACCTGCAGCTCGCCACTCGCGCCTGGCGCACGTTGCAGGCACTGCGCCAGTCCTGACCGGGGACCCGACCCGGCTAGTCCTGGCAGGACAGCGAGTTGGGCCAGGCGGGACGGTGCGCTGAGCCGCGCCGATGGCCGAAGCTGTAGAACAGATCGGACCGTGGATCGGGGGGCTACCACGATGTCTGCCAGTCTTGCTGAGCCCGGGTATGTCCGTGACCTGGAGGAAAATCTTCAGCTGCTGCTGTTCGGGGCGACGGAGAGCACTGACGCAACGGCGGCTGTGCTGCTCGTCCGCGGTGCGCTGGCCCGCGGCGATCGCGTCAAGGCTGCGCAGCTGGCGCGGTCCACCGAGTGGCTAGCCGGGAGCCGGCCCTGGGACCTGGCGGTAGCGACGGCGGCTTCGCATGTCCGCGGCCTGCTCCAGCGAGACTCCGCCGTCCTCGAGCAGGTCGCGGACCGGTATCCCAGCCAGCCGGCCCGCGCCGGTGCGGTCGAGGATGCGGGCCTCGCCTGGGCAGCCCAGGGCAGGCATGACTCCGCGGTGACGCGGCTCCGCGAGGCCTACCGGCTGTACGAGCGCCTGGCCGACGGCGCGGGGATGGCCCGCGTCCGGTCGGAGCTACGCGCCTCGGGCGTCAGGCTGCATCACTGGAAGCGCGCAGCCCGCCCCGCCTTCGGCTGGGAGAGCCTAACCGATACCGAGGGGCGTATCGCCGACCTCGTGGCATCGGGGTTGAGTAACCGCCAGGTAGCCAGTCAGGTGTTCCTGAGTACCCACACCGTGGCGTTCCATCTGCGACATATCTTCTGGAAGCTCGGCGTCACCTCCCGCGTCGAGCTGGCCCGGCTGGCTGCGCAGCGGCCAGCACTGGAGCCGATCTAGAAGAACAGCAGCGTTACCGCTCGGCCCCAGCGGCCGCGCTGGCTGGCTGCTCAAAACCATTCGGGGAAAACTGCGTGCTTTCGGCGTAGTCGCAGGTGCCGTCGGCCTGGAACTGACGCGCTGCCCGCACCACTTCCGCGCCTAGCTCTCGTAGCTGCGCGGCCACCATCTCGTCCACGAGGCGTCCGTCAGGATCGAAGGTCTGCCAGGACTGCGCAACCGGCAGCACCATCGGCACGCTCCAGCCGCGGAGCGCCCGGACGATGAATTCCATGGAGTTCACCGATTGCAGCCCTTGCACGCCGCCGGCCGTCGTAACGAGCCCGACGGGCTTGTTCGTCAGGTATGGCGGGTCACGCTCGGCCAGCAGGATCAGCCAGTCCAGCGCATTCTTCAGGGATCCGCTCACCGAGCCGTGGTAGGTCGGCGTGCTCAAGATCAGCGCGTCGCTTGTGTAGGCAGCGTCGGCCAGTTCACGGGCCGCAGGTGGCACCGCCTGCTCCGGGGTATACAGCGGCAGGTCCAGGTCCCGCAGCCAGATCAGGCGGGGCTCGGCCCCCGCGGCCAGCACTCCGTCCAGGGCCGTTTGCAGTGCAGTCCGACTGGTCGACTGGGCCCGCAGTGAACCGCCGAGACCGACTACCCGCACAGGTACCGGCATCGTCCCCCTCCTTCGTGCGAGGCATGGTCCCAGCCTGTCCGCACCGCTACCTGCGTACTTCACCAGGTTGACTAGTCTGCCGGCCCGGTCAGGTGCGCCGCTGTTCCCAGCTGGCAGCTGATCAGGCCCGCGTACTAGCTGATCTGAGGATGTGGGCGCGGCCATGTCGGCAGGAGTGTGGTGGCGTAGCCCAGACCACACCAGCGGCGGCTGAGCAGGAGGTCAAGCGATGGCAAGGGCAGTGGGCATCGATCTCGGCACGACCAACTCGGTGATCGCGGTGACTGAAGACGGTAAGCCGACGGTCATTCCTAACGCCGAAGGGTCGAGGACGACTCCATCAGTCGTGGCCTTCACCCCCCAGGGCGAGCGCCTCGTCGGACAGCTCGCCAGGCGCCAGGCGATCTTGAACCCCAAGGGGACCATCTACTCGGCTAAGCGGTTCATCGGGCGGATGTACAGCGAAGTGGAGAGCGAGATCAATGCGGTCTCATACGACGTGGTATCCGGCCCCGACGGCGCCGCCCGGTTCAGCATCAGTGGCCGGGAGTATGCGCCAGAGGAGATCTCCGCTCTAGTGCTGCGCAAGCTAGCCGAGGATGCGGCCAAGTTCCTGGGGGAGAAGGTCACCGAGGCGGTCATCACCGTGCCGGCCTACTTCAACGACGCCCAGCGGCAGGCCACCAAGGACGCTGGCCGCATCGCTGGCCTGGAAGTCCTGCGGATCATCAACGAGCCGACAGCCGCCGCACTCGCTTATGGCCTCGACAAGAAGCAGAGCGAAACCGTGCTGGTGTTCGACCTTGGCGGCGGGACTTTTGACGTCAGCATCCTGGACATCGGTGACGGGGTCGTCGAGGTGCGGGCGACCGCCGGAGATACTCACCTGGGCGGCGACGACTTCGACCGGCGGATCGTCGACTACCTGGCTGACGAGTTCCAGCGGGACAACGGGATCGACCTGCGGACAGACCCGCAGGCGCTCCAGCGGCTGTTCGAGGCCGCCGAGAAGGCCAAGGTCGAGCTGTCCTCAGTCACCCAGACGACCATCAGCCTGCCGTTCATCACCGCAGACGCCTCCGGGCCGAAGCACCTCAACACCACCCTCATGCGCTCGACGTTCGACCAGATCACCGCGGACCTCGTGGAGCGCACTGTTGGCCCAGTCCGGCAGGCCCTGGCGGACGCCAAGCTGACCGAGAACGATGTGGACGAGGTCATCCTCGTCGGCGGGTCAACCCGGATACCGGCGGTCCAGAACCAGGTCCGGCGCCTGACCGGTGGCAAGGACCCGAACATGACGGTCAACCCGGACGAGGTCGTCGCGCTCGGCGCCGCGGTCCAGGCTGCCGTGCTGAAGGGCGAGGTCAAGGACGTCCTGCTCCTGGACGTCACGCCGCTGTCGCTCGGCATCGAGACGCTTGGCGGTCTGTTCACGAAGATCATCGAGCGGAACACCACAATTCCGGCCCGCCGGACGGAGGTGTTCAGCACAGCAGAGGACAACCAGTCCGCAGTGGACATCGTGGTCCTCCAGGGCGAGCGCGAGCGCGCTGCTGACAACCGCGTACTCGGCCGCTTCCGGCTCGAAAACATCCGCCCGGCCCCGCGCGGCACTCCGCAGGTCGAAGTCACGTTCGACATCGATGCGAACGGGATCCTGAACGTGTCGGCGCGGGACAAGGACACCAACGCCGAGCAGCGGATCACCATCAGCGAGTCGTCCAACCTCGAGCAGTCCGAGGTGGAGCGCATGGTCGAGGACGCCGAGCGGCATCGCGACGAGGATCGACAGGTGCGAGAGCTCACCGATGCCCGCAATGCTCTCGACACCGCCGCTTACCAGGTGGAAAACCTACTGGCAGAGCGCGGTGACGCGGTGCCGGTACACGAGCGGGCACGTGCCGACGACCTCGTCGCGCAGGCGCGGCAGTCGCTCAAGGATGAGGCGCCGCTGGACCGGCTGCGGACCATGACTGCTGAGCTTCAGCAGCTCTACCAGAGCCTGGGCGCGGCCAGCCAGGGCCAGCCCGCCGGACCGGGCGCGGGTAGCCAGGGCCAGGGCGACGATGGCGACGACGTCATCGATGCCGAGTTCACGACCCATGAGTGAGCCGGCCATGAGCGGCCAGGCTGCCAACGGCGCGGCACCCGGCGCCGGCGACCCAACCACGGGCGACCCAACCACGGGCGACCCAACCACGGGCGACCCAACCACGGGCGACCCAACCACGGGCGAC
>Ga0210383_10003660_pt1 | contig 13726 bp, 14 predicted proteins | sample IncBWC14OmetaG_FD_160072 | JGI IMG/M metagenome (GOLD analysis project Ga0210383, IMG submission 160072) | Forest soil microbial communities from Barre Woods Harvard Forest LTER site, Petersham, Massachusetts, United States - Inc-BW-C-14-O ...
CCACACCGGCATTCGCACCGGCAGTCGCAACGCTCGCCGTCTGTCCGGCGATTCCCCGGCGTGTGAGCCCTGAAACCAGTGGCGCAACCAGCCCCACGGCGAATTGCCGTTTGAAGCGCCTTCCAAAGTCTCGCCTCCACCGCTCTGAAATCAGCGCGCGCGTTCCGCACGAGCCGGCCTGACCCCACGCTTTCACGATACACCTCTTCGCCCGTATTTCATTCGCGAAGCACCGTCCATTCTCCGCGCCGGCGTCTTCCATCGCTCTCTTCGCCTTCGCTTGGTCGGCTGGCCGGTTCGATGCTACAGTCGCGCCTTCGGCCGGCGTCACTGGACTCTTTCTTGCCCGCCGAATTCACCTTTGGCCGATCCCGCACACTCCGGAGCGACTGACACAACGCCACAATCCGGTTCTTCGCTTTCCTCGCGTCTCGGTTTGTTCGACGCCACGATGATCGTTATGGGGGGAATCGTCGGCTCGGGCATTTTCATAAATTCCTACGTCGTCGCGCAGCTCGTGCACACGCCCGCGCTCATCCTTGGCGCTTGGATAGCCGGTGGCGCGCTCGCTCTCGTCGGCGGTTTCGTCTATGCCGAACTGGCCGGCCGCATGCCTGCGGTCGGCGGGCAGTACGCGTATCTCCGCGAAGCGTTTCATCCAGCGTTCGGTTTTCTCTACGGTTGGGCGCTTTTGTTCGTCATCGGCGCGGGCGGGACCGCTGCCACCGCTGTCACATTCGCAAAATATTTCCACGATCTCTCGCACTTCGGCGTGCCGGAAAATCTCGTGGCGGCAATTGCGGTCGCCATCCTCACGATCATCAATTGTCTCGGCGTCCGCGCCGGCAGCGGCGTGCAGAGTTTCTTCATGGTGCTGCGCATTCTCGCAGTAGCACTTGTGATTGCCGCGGGCGTTTGGATCGTCCTTCGTCCCGGCGAAGCGCCGCCGCTGGCGTGGCATCCCGTGCTCGACCGGCCCGTCTCTTTCGATCTGCTCACCGTTTTCGGCGCGACGATGGTTCCGGTGATGTTTGCTTATGGCGGATGGCAGACTTCGAACTTTATCGCCGCTGAAGTGCGCGATCCGCGCCGCAATATGCCACGCGCACTCCTGCTCGGCGTGATCGGCGTGATCGTGCTCTACGTTTCCGTGAACTATATTTACGTTCGCGCGCTTGGCCCCGCCGGCCTTGCCGCGATCAAGACGCCGGCCTCCGCCGTGATGCACCATGCAATGGGCGCCGCTGGCTCGGCGATCATCGCCGTCGCAATCGCGATATCGACGCTCGGCTTCCTCAGCAACGCCATGCTCACTTATCCGCGCGTCTACTTCGCGATGGCCGAGGACAAGGTTTTTCCGCGTGTCTTCGCGAAAGTGGGCTCGCGAAGCCGCGTGCCCGTCTGGTCGATCGCTTTGCAAGGCGCGCTCACGGCCACCGTGGCGCTGCTCGGAACTTATGAACAGATTCTGAGCTACGTGATCGTGATGGACTGGCTCTTCTTCGGGCTCTCAGCGAGCTGTCTTTTCGTGTTTCGACGCCGCGAGAAGCTGGCCGCGAGCGAAGCGATGGAGTCCGCCGATACGCACGCTGATTCTCCGCCGCCCGGTTATCGCGTGCCAGGACATCCGTGGACGACTGGAATCTTCGTGGTAGCCGCTGGGTTAATCGTTCTCAATACAATCTTCAAGTTTCCGCGTGATTCCGCCGTGGCGGTGTGTATCCTTTTAGTCGGGGTCCCTGTCTATTTTCTCTTTCGGGCGCAAGGCCGCTCGACCAAACACACGGAGTAGCGAATTCATGAGTTCTCGACGTGAGATTCGTTCGGCGTACCTCGAATGGGCGAAGCTACGGTCTGCCTCGAAGTACAGCCTCACCACGAGCGACGTGCAACATTTTCCCTTTGAGGAGCTGGGAGTGCGGTTCGAGGATTTGTCGCTCGATCCGCCGGGTGGCTACGGCTACGCCCCGTTGCTCGAACGCCTGGGTTCGCGCCTCGGTGTTTCGGCCGATTGCGTGGTCCATGCGCAGGGCACTTCGATGGCGAATCATCTCGCCATGGCCGCGCTGCTCGAAGCCGGAGACGAGGTGCTGATCGAGCAGCCCGCTTACGAACCGCTTCTCGCAGTGGCCCAATATCTCGGCGCGAAAATCCGCCGCTTCCCGCGCAAATTCGAGAACGGCTTTCTGATCGACCCCCGCGAAGTGGAGCGCGCCATCACTCCTCGCACGCGCCTTATCGTGCTCACGAACTTGCACAATCCGAGCGGTGTGCGCACGCCGGATTCGGCTTTAAGAATGGTGGGCGAAATCGCGCGCAGCGTGGGTGCGCACGTTCTGGTGGATGAAGTCTACCTGGAGGCTTGCTTCGATGCGCCCTGGAAATCTTCGCATCATCTGGGCCCGAATTTCGTAGCCACCAGCAGCCTGACAAAAGCCTATGGCCTCACGGCGCTCCGCTGCGGCTGGATTCTTGCCGCGCCGCCTCTCGCCGAGCGCATGTGGCGCATCAACGATCTCTTCGGCAGTGTTTCATCGTATCCCACGCAGCTGATGAGCGTGGTCGCGCTCGAAAATTTACCGAAAATCGCCGCGCGCGCGAAAGCCCTGGTGGATGCAAACCGCGCCATCCTGAAATCGTTTCTCGATTCGCGCAAGGAATTGCTGGCCATCTGGCCCGTGGCCGGCACGATTGTGTTCCCTCAGCTAATCGCCGGACACACCGAAGCATTTGTCCAATTGCTGCGTGAGAAATATGAAACGGGAGTGGTCCCCGGCCGCTTTTTCGAGGCGCCCGATCATTTCCGGATGGGAATCGGCGGCACTACGGCCAAGCTTCGCGAGTCACTGTCGCGTGTGTCGGCGGCGCTCGACGAGATTTCCGCGCGCGCTTAAGCGTTTCCGACCTTGGTCTTTTTCTCGGCTTTTGGAGAATCGGCGGAGCGACTCGCTTTGTCGTCTGGCCTTTCTCCGCGGTGTGGCTTGGCTCGCAAGATTTCCACCAGCCCCTGCGCCGCTGCGCTCAGCGCGCGATCCTGGCGGTAGACCACGTAGAGCTTTCGCTGAATTTGCATCTGCTTCAGCTTCACTTCGCGCAGAGCGCCTTCTTCGATTTCGTGCGCCGCGCACATTCTTGGAACGATCGCCACGCCCTTCTTCAACTTCACGAACATCTTGATGCTCTCTATCGTCGGCATCTCTATTTCCATTCGCAGCGGCACGCGATGACGCGCGAACATCTGCTCCACGCGATGCCGGTACGGCGATTCCACGATATGTGCGACGAACGTCTCCGTCGCCAACTCCTCGATATCCACTTCGCGTCTTTTCGCCAGCGGATGTTGCGGCCACACCACTAGCGCCAGCGAATCGCGGAAAAATTCGAGTGCCGCCAGCTCCTGTTCCCTTGGCACGTAGGAAATCACGCCGAGATCGAGCTGATGGCTTAAGACTTCGCGCGGAACCTCCCGCGAGAACACTCGATGCACGCGAATCTGAATCTTCGGATGCAACTGGCGGTAGCGCTCGAGCGCCGGCATCAAGGCGTGAATCGCGCTCTCGTTCACTCCGATGGAAACTTGTCCGCGCTCGAGGTCTTGCAACTGCTTCACGCCCTTGCGGATTTCCTCGCGCAGATTCAGCATGCGATCCGCGTATTCGAGGAGCAGAGAACCTGCGTCGGTCAAGGTGCGGGCTCCCGAGCCGCGCACGAAGAGCGGCTGGCCCACCCAGTCTTCGAGTTTGCGAATCGCGATGCTTACCGCCGGCTGCGTGCGGTAGAGTTTTTCCGCGGCTCGCGAAAAGCTTTGCTCGCGCGCAACGGTCTGAAACACATGCAAAGATGCCAAATCCAAGTTCGGACCTCTCTTTCGCCCCCTCTTTTCTGCCTGGTCACTATATAAGGTACACTTATTCTGCTTGCAACAATTATAAATTGGACTAGTGCCGCTCTCCGCGCTCCAATGAAGAGGTACAAGGGTTTGCGCCGGCAAGCCTGCGGGTGGCGTTGTGAAAGAGTTTCGGGGTCTGCACTTGCGATCCCCGGGCTTAGAAATGGAGTGACCATGGAAATCGTCCGTATCTTCGATACCACGCTCCGCGATGGCGAGCAGTCTCCAGGTTTTTCCATGAACACGGAAGAAAAACTCAAGCTCGCTCACGCGATCGAAGAACTCGGAGCGGATATCATCGAGGCCGGTTTTCCGATTGCTTCTCCCGGCGATCTCGAAGCAACGCGCGCCGTCGCCTCCGAGATCAAGCACTCCCGCGTGGCCGCGCTCGCTCGCGCCCGTCAGGAAGATGTGGACGCGGCTCTCCGTGGCCTTGAACCCGCGGCCAAGCCGCGGCTGCACGTGTTTCTGGCGACTTCCGACCTGCACCTGAAGCACAAGCTGCGCATCTCGCGCGAACAGGCTCTCGATCGCATCACGAGCATGGTGCGGCACGGCCGCAATCATTGCGAGGAAGTGGAATTCTCAGCCGAGGATGCGAGTCGCACCGATCCCGAATTTCTCGTCACCGCCGTACTTGCAGCGATCGAATCCGGCGCGACGATCATCAATTTGCCTGACACGGTGGGTTACTTCACCCCCTCGGAATACACGGCGATGTTTCGGAACGTGCGCACGCAAATCCAGGCGCATCCGAATGTGACGCTCAGCGCGCATTGCCATGATGATCTGGGCCTTGCCGTGGCGAATTCCCTGGCTGCAATTGACGGCGGCGCGCGGCAGATCGAATGCACCATCAACGGCATCGGTGAACGCGCCGGAAATGCCTCGCTGGAGGAACTGGTGGTGGCGCTGCACGTGCGCCAGAACCATTTCGGAGTGAAGACGGATATCGTTCTCGAGAAAATCTATCCCACGAGCCGCCTGCTGACTTCGATTACGAACGTCGGCGTGGCGCCAAACAAAGCGGTGGTCGGCGCCAACGCATTCGCACACGAAGCGGGAATCCATCAGGACGGTATCCTGAAGAATCCGCTTACGTACGAAATTATCTCTCCGGAAAAAGTAGGAGTGCCGGCGCGCCGTCTGATCCTGGGAAAACATTCGGGCCGCAGTGCGTTTCGCTCGCGCCTGGCGGATCTCGGCTTCGAGACCACCGAAGCGGAACTTGCCGAGTTCTACCGGCTCGCGATCGCGCGCGCCGACGCCGAGAAAGAAATCTCGGATCGCGATCTGATCGCGCTCGTCCATCAGGTCCGCCGAAGCCATGCGCAGGTCGCCGCCGGACAGGGCGCGACGTCCGTAGCCTGATGGGTGGCCGGCTTCGAAAAAGGACACAGTCTGGTTTATGACGCAGGTACAGAAAACGATCGCGGTTCTTCCCGGAGACGGAATCGGCCCCGAAGTCACCCGGGCTGCCATTCAGCTACTCACTGACTGCGCTGCTGCGTTCAATCACAAGTTCGAATTCAACGAGTTCCCGTTCGGCGGCGCCGCGATCGATCAGGCGGGCGTGCCGCTGCCCCCCGAAACGCTCAACGGCTGCCGCTCGTCTTCCGCGATTTTGCTCGGCGCGATTGGCGGCCCCAAGTGGGATTCGCTTCCTCTCGAAAAGCGGCCGGAATCGGGCCTGCTGGGGCTGCGACAGGCGCTTGGGCTCTACATCAATCTGCGTCCGATACGACTGTCTCGCGCGTTGCAGGGGATTTCGCCGTTGAAGGCGGAGCGCCTCGTGGATTGCGACTTCGAAATCGTCCGCGAACTCGCGGGTGACATCTACTTCGGCGAGCACGAAATCAAGGGCGAAGGCTGGGAATCGTGCGCTCGCGATGTGGCATCCTATTCTGCGCCCGAGATCGAACGCGTCGCTCGATTCGCCTTTCATCGCGCCAGTGAGCGCAATCATCGTGTGACGAGCGTCGATAAAGCTAACGTTTTGGCCACCTCCGCGCTCTGGCGCCGCACTGTGAATACGATCTCTGCCGAATTTCCGGACGTCGCTCTCGACCATCTCTACGTGGACAACGCGGCGATGCAGATCATGCTCAAGCCGAAGCAATTCGACGTGATCCTGACTTCGAATCTCTTCGGCGACATCCTCAGCGACGAAGCAGCCGCTCTCGCGGGCTCGATCGGCCTGATCCCGTCGATGAGCCGCGGCCGCGAAGGCGATCCGGCGCTGTACGAACCGATTCACGGCTCTGCGCCGTCGCTTGCCGGGAAAGACGTGGCCTGCCCGATCGGCGCGATTTACTCCGCTTGCCTTATGCTGCGGGAATCGTTTGGATTGGAAATCGAAGCGCAGTGGATTGAAACGGCCGTGGAGCGCGTGCTCGATCGCGGTTACCGCACAATGGACATCGCCGAACCTTCCGGCCGCACGCTGCGCTGCTCGGAATTTACCGAGCAAATCCGCAGTGAGATGAACGACGTGCTCGTACACCACGAGCGCTACGGCTGGGGCGTCTGAAAATCTCTCAGTAAAGTGTGACTCAGGTTTTCCGCAAGACCAGGCAACTTGCGATCATATCGTGCAGCGCCTGCTTCTTTTCCGTTAACCCCGCCATGATGTAGCCGATGAAGAACGGGATCAGGCCCGTAATGATTTTCGAGAAGTAGCGGCCCGTGGCGCGGCCAAACGATACGCGCCGCCCCTGTAAGTCGGTAACGATTAACCCCAGCGCCATCTTCCCGAATGTTCCCTGATAGCTCGAACTCTCCATCCAGGCGAAATAGAGCCATTGGCCAACGGTCAGTGCCAGTACAACGAACACGATGCCCAGGATGATCGACGCGGGCAGAAAGTCCGCCGCGTTATCCGAGTCAAAAGCATTCTGCAATGTGCCAAGGCCGATGATAGCAATCACCACGGCGATAAGAATCCCGGCGCCGATCATCAAAATGATGGAATCGATCATCAGGGCCACGAAGCGCAACCAAAATCCGGCAAACGGAGAGGGCATCGGCACGTAGACAGCCTGTCCCGGCGACAAATAAGGAGCGCTCGCGGCGCCACTCGGACTTGGCGGCCAAGTTCCGATCGACGGTGGCGGCGTGTAGGTGGCGCCCGGCGGAGGCGCTGAATTTGCTCCTGCGGGAGGCAAAGCCGTGGCGGCAGGCGCTATGGGCGGCACCGCAGGTGGAACCGGCAAGCCCGGCTGGGGAAAGGGCGGCGCGGCGAGCGATTGCCCGCAATTCACACAGAACACCGCGCTATCGGGTATTTGGCTGCCGCATTTCGAACAATACATCGCCACTCCTCCCGGTTCCCGTCAGCTAGATTTTTCGAATTACGAGGCAGCCCGCGATCATGTCGGAGAGCGCCTGTTTCTTTTCCGTGAATCCCGCGCAGATGCTGCTGATAAAGAAATACAAAGCACCGAGATAGGGAAACAGAGGCGCACCCCTGCCGGCAAAAAATCTGCCAGTGGCCCGGCCGAAGCTGATGCGCCGCCCCTGCAGATCAACCACCGAGAGGCCGAGCGCTTTTTTTCCGAGAGTAGCTTGCCAGGAAGACGACTCGAGCAGCGACCAGTAGAGCCACATCAATAGAATGGTAACGAAACGGATGAACATGAGTCGGGGAAGCATCGTGGAGACGAGGGCGAAGGGATTTCGGCCGAACTCGTCACCATGGTTCATGAATTGAGGTATTAGGCTCGCGAAAGCGACCAGATAGATCGGCACCATGGGTACCGCCATCACGAGGCCGTCAATGATGGCAGCCACAAAGCGCAGCCAGAAGCCCGCGTAGGTCACGGTCGGACGCGCTGCTGCGTACCCCGGCGCGTAGCCGCCAGGAACCGCTGCGGCGGGAGCATAACCCCCGGCTGGTGGAGGCGCTGCTCCGCCCGCTTGCCCGCCCACGGAATAGCCAGCAACCGGCATCCCGCAGGACGAGCAAAATGCCGTTCCCTCCGCTACGTTCGCGCCACACTTGGAGCAAAACATGGTGCCTCCTGAATCGGCCAGTTCGCGATGTGCCAACGCGCGGGCCGCAGCTTTCCCACTCTGCAGCGATCGCGCGACAATGGTAATTTGCTGCGCATGCTACAGAACTCGCGAGCAGCGGGTCAACACCAATCGCTCCTCCGCGTTCGCTGTTTCCGCCGGCGCACTTCACTCTAACCTTAAGATACGTCGATTCGCCCTTGAAAGTTGCCGGATGCCGAAAGCGTCGCGTACACTCTCTGCGTCTAAATTGCCGACGGGGGGAATCATGCGAATGCAACTGACGAAGACGGCGAAGGCGCTTGGCGCGGGGCTCGTCGCGCTGGGACTATTTGCGGGTGGCTATGTGGCCGGGCAAGCAAAGTTCGGCCAGCCGAAGACGGTGCTGCACATCGTCGAGCTGAAGTGGCGGCCGGGCGTGCCGCAGGTGGAAAAAGACGCCGCCATCGAGGGAATCAAGGACATGGCTGGAAAAATTCCCGGCGTGAAGAATATCTGGATCAAGTGGGACCGCCTCGAGCCGCGCGATTTCAGCGCCGCCTTCGCGATTGAATTTCGCAATCGCGATGCCGCCGACGCTTACGCCGAAAGCCCGATCCACGATGCCTGGGAGAAGGAATACGTTCCGCTGCGCGAGGCAAGCGTGTCGATCCAGGTAACGAATCCGTAGTCGCGATTTCAAATATGTTTCGCGATGAAAATTGCTCGCTCCCGCGGGCCAAGAGTGCTAGTCTCCGCCATCATGAAGAAGCTCCTCCTGGCCATCATCGCCGCGTACGTGCTCCTCATGGGAACCAACTATCTCGTTCACAGCATCATCCTGATGCCGGACTACGACGCGATCCCGCTCAGCCATCGAACGAATGCCGGAATCGCGGAGCGTATGTGGGCGATGGCGATCGGACAATTTTTCCTCGCCGCTGCCTTTGCTTTTATCTATACGCGTGGTCAAGAGCGCAAGCCGTGGCTCCTTCAGGGAATTCGCTACGGAATCCTCATCACGTTTCTCACCGTGGTGCCGTATTCGCTCAGCGAATACATGGTGTACCTCGTTCCTTACATGCTCGCCATCAAGTGGATGGTCGCTGGCGGCATTCAGATGATCCTCATGGGTATTGTGGTCGCGGCCATCTGCAAGGAATAGGAAACAAGCTCGCAGGAAAACCGGGACGAGTTGCCGCTTGGGAATGCGGCCACTCCGAGCGCCTCGGACTTATTTTGCCGCGGGCGACGCCGCCTTGGCCTTCTGGTAGTCCTCTTCGGATTGTTTCACGTATTCCTGGTACCCCGCGGGATCGATGAAGGGATTCAGCTGCGCGCCTTTTGCGAGCGCTTCGCGCTTTTCCGTCAAATTGAAAAATGATCCGTGCGGGCCGAGGAACACATCGCAGGGCAGCGATTTCAAAACCTGGAATGATTTCTCATAATCCGCGGCGATGCCGGGATAGCTCTGGGGTTTCGTGAGCCGATAGTTCGAAAGCACCGAAGTGCTCCCGACAAACACCACGCGATACGATTTTCCCCCGTCCTCGACCGTCATCGTCCAGGTTGTGTCCCCCCGCGTGTGGCCGGCGGTGAGATGCGCCGTCATTACCACACCTCCGAGGCGGACGGTATCGCCGTCGTGAATAATTCGATCCGGTTTCACCACCGGAAACTGCAGGCCCTTGCCGCCGAACGCGAAATCCGTTTTTCCGCCACTGGCAAGCACTTGCGCGTCTCCATCCATCGCCACCAGTTTCGCTCCCGTACGCCGCTTGAGCTCGGCAAGGCCGCCGCAGTGGTCGAAATGCGCGTGGCTATTGAGCAGGAACTTCACGTCTGTGAGCTTGAATCCGAGCGTTCGAATGTTAGCTTCGATCTGGGGCGCGGTCTCTGCGTAGCCGCCGTCGAGCAGGATGTCACTTATGGGCGAGACGATGAGGAACGAAGTCACATCCGAAGCGCCCACATAATAAATATTGCCAATGATGCGGAAAGGCGCGACCGGCTGATTGCGCTCGCGGGAATCGGCATCGGACTGGCCTAGAGCCGCCCCGGCCAAAATCACCACCAACGCGGCCGCGCCCAGCCCCGCAAGCCAAATTTGCCACGGAGACCCTGCGCGTTTCACTTTTTCGATTCTCCTTGAAGCACGGCTCGCATTTTGTCGAGCCCTAATTGCTTTGCAATTCCGTTATCAAACATTCGATCCGGGAGCAGCCACTTCATGCGATTCGCCATTTTGGCGTCCGGCGTCACCAAGTAGCGCGTTTTCGGCGGATCATCCTCCACCGCCTGCAAGACCACGCGTGCGCAATCTTCCGGCGTGGTAGTGGCTTTTTGCGTTCCGTCTTGGAAGTGCTTTTGCACCGCGTCATAAATCGGGCCATAAGGGCTCGAGGGCGCCGCACCCGCATAAGCCGCCGAAAGTTGCATGGCGTTTGCGCCGATGTTCGTGGGAATAATTCCCGGCTCGATGATCGCCACATGAAGTCCAAATGGCGCAAGCTCCAGCCGTAGCGCGTCGCTCATGGCTTCGAGAGCAAACTTGCTAGCGCTGTAGGGTCCCATGATGGGCAGCACGGCCTTGCCGGCAATCGAGCTCATATTGACGATCCGGCCGCGCCGTCGCTTCCGCATTTCCGGCACAACTCTTTGGATCACGCGCAACACGCCGAGGAAATTCGTATCGAACTGCTTCTGCATGTCTTCGATGCTGACTTCCTCGATCGCCGCGGCAATCACGATACCTGCGTTATTGAACAGCACTTCGACGGGTCCTGCCTTTGCCTCCACTTCGCTCACCGCGCGGCCAACCGAGCCGTCGTCCGTCACGTCCAGTTCTACCGTCTCGAGCGGTAGATTCTTTTCACGCGCATATTTCGCGAGCGCGGCGAGGCGTTCGGCATTGCGGCTGCCGGCAAACACACGATAGCCGCACTCCGCCAGCAGAATCGCAGCCGCGCGCCCTAGACCATCGGTGCCGCCGGTCACCAGCGTCGTCTTGGATTTTTCACTTGCGCTGTTTTGTGCCACTTCGTTTTCCTCCGCCTTGGGAAGATAGCTCAAAGCCGGCATGCCGAACCAGTAGTCCTTACGAGGAACGCTCGATTGCGCCACGTCGCTCGCCGTCGAACTATGGCATCTGGAGGCGCATCGTGATCAAGAAAACGAAAGAGGGTTACAAAGTCACATCGGAGAAGGGGAAAAATCTCGGCGGTCCCTACAAGACGAAGGCAGCAGCCGAAAAACGGCTGCGAGAAGTGGAATACTTCAAGCACAACAAATAAGCGCCGCGAATCGTCGTCGGGAATAGCCGTCTCGGCTTTGCATCTTTCGCAATTTCGTCGCCGTATCCGGGGGCGTGATGCCCCTGATTGCGCCGGGCCCGAGGTTCCGCTCTGGCTTCCCGGAAATCGCTGTAGTATTGTGCACTGTAGCCCTCTCAGCGAGCCACCCCCGGCCCGCCGCGGCAAGGGGAGTTCAAGTGCGGCGGTGCCAGCGGCCTGATGCGGATCTTAAAGACAGTCCAATCGTATTTCCCTTTTCAGGACCGAGGTGGCCCCGTCTTCAAGGTGCGTTCCCTCGCGCAAGGGCTGGCAAAGCGCGGGCACGAAATTACCGTCCTCACGGCTGATCTCGGCTTGCGCAGGCTCAACGGTAACGGAATCCATACCGAGCCGTGCGCATGGGGCTCGCGAGCGCAATCCGATGGAGTCGAGACGGTTTATCTTTCAACGCTCGGGCGCTATCGCGCTCTGACGCTGAATCCCGGTGTGATACGATTTTGCAGTGCTTCCCTCAGACGCTTTGATTTGGTTCACGTTTTCGGGCTCTATGATCTGTTAGGGCCCGCCGTCGCGCACTATTGCAGGCGCGAGGGAATTCCGTACGTGATTGAGCCGATGGGGATGTTTCGTCCGATCGTGCGCGCTCTTCCGTTGAAGCGTGCCTATCATCGAATTCTCGGCGGGCACATGATCGCCGGAGCGCACTATTTGATCGCTACATCCGAACGGGAAAAAAGCGAACTAGTCGAAGGCGGCATTGCGCCGCCGCGCGTCGTCGTTCGCCGCAACGGGATCGAGATTCCCGCGCAGTTGCCTGGACGCGGGAAGTTCCGCCGCCAGTGGAATATTGCGCCGGACGTGAAACTCATTCTGTTCCTCGGACGTCTGGTATCAAAGAAAAGCCCCGATCTTTTAATCGAAGCCTTTGCCGCTTGGCGACGAAAGAGCAGCGAGCGGGCCGGCGCTACACTCGTGCTCGCCGGTCCAGAGGAAGGCGACGGTTTCGCGGATCGATTGAAGAAAATGGCCGCCGATCTCGGCATTGCGGAGCAAGTGCGTTTCGTGGGCGCGCTTTATGACGACGCCAAGTGGCAGGCCTACTGCGACGCTGATATTTTCGTGCTGCCCTCGCTGAATGAGAACTTCGGCAACACGGCCGGAGAGGCCGCAGCATGTGGCGCCCCGGTAATCGTAACCGATTGCTGTGGCATCGCACCCTTCGTCGGCCGCGCCGGGATCGTAATTCGCCACGAAGCTGCGGACCTCGAGCGTGCGCTCGATTTGGTGCTGAGCAATCCTGCGCCGCGCGAGAGTCGCCGCCAGGGCTGCGAGGAAATGGCACGGGCGCTCTCGTGGGAAGGTCCGTTGGCCCAGAGCGAGGAGCTCTATCAACAATGCCTCGCGGAAGTGCGTCCATGAAGTTCTGCCACGTCTCCGCCAGCACCGGGTTGGAGAGGGCGCTGTGACCGGCGGACAGGCAGCCAGGATGGCAAAGAGCAAGCCCGCGTCTGCGGAACCACGAGAGATGCTCGCCACACCCGCACGTGTCGAATCGGCGGCGTCTGCCGCCGAGCCGTCTCCTCGCCATCGCGCCTTCCTGGTGGTGTGGTACTCGTTGAACTTCGTGCTCATTTGCTCGTTCCTGGCCGCGGCGTACTGCGTCGGGTGGGAATACTCCACGCGCCGGTATCTCAAAGGCTTTTCGGATGCGATCATTCCTCTCGCCGCCAGCCCGGAAGAGAAAATTGCTGCGATTCTGAATTGGATGGCGCACGGCCCGGGCCGTCAGGTCTCCGCCGCGAACGTTCCGCTCACTGACCGCGACCCCACAGACACGCTGAACTACGCATCGCTTCTGCAAGTCTGCGGCACGGCGACAAACGCGTTCATCAATCTCGCCGACAGCAGCGGGCTCGCGACGCGCCGGCTCTTGCTGCTCGATTCGAATCGGGCCACAGTCCACGTCGTGGCCGAGGTGCTGATCGGGGGCCGTTGGATCATCGTGGATCCCGCGTATCGGACGATGCCCCGGAGCGCCGACGGCGGCTTGCTTACCGCGCAAGACCTCGCTAATTCCCAGGTGTTCGCCGCCGCGACTGGCAACATTCCCGGATACGATTCGAGCTATGCCTACACTCTCACAACACACGTGCGAGTGTCCCGAATCGCCTACATGGGGAGGCCGCTGCGCGCCGCCCTCGATCGTCTCTTGCCCGGCTGGGAAGATTCCACCACCGCGAGTCTCCTGCTCGAACGGAAGTCCATGGCCGATATGACGATCGCGCTGGCGATTCTTTTTCTTCTTTTGCTCGTCCGCACCGCCGTCCGCTGGTACGGCGAACGCCACATGGGTTTGCGCGCGATGCGGATTCGCTCGCAGATGAAACGCGCCGTTGTCGCGTTTCTGGATACGGCGAGCTGACGCATGTGCGGAATTTGCGGAGTCATCGGAAACGAATCGCCACAAGCTAGCGAAGCGATCGCCCGCCGGATGCTCACAGCCATCGTGCATCGCGGGCCCGACGAAGAAGGCATTCTGCTTGCTCCCCCCATG
>Ga0210383_10003661_pt1 | contig 13725 bp, 15 predicted proteins | sample IncBWC14OmetaG_FD_160072 | JGI IMG/M metagenome (GOLD analysis project Ga0210383, IMG submission 160072) | Forest soil microbial communities from Barre Woods Harvard Forest LTER site, Petersham, Massachusetts, United States - Inc-BW-C-14-O ...
CGTGCGTATCGAGCGGTGGAGTGCTGCTGCGTCGATGCCCTGCGGATGGCGGGACCGATCCAGCCAGATCCGCCGGCTTGGCAACACGGCCGCGACGTGATCATCTGCTGCCGAAGAAGGCCGGACGATAGCGATAAGCACGCAAGTCGCTGGCGTTGCGCGCCCTCCAAATAGCAGGGGCGGGACTCGAACCCGCGACCCCGGCATTATGAGTTTGATCCGCCACCCCTCGAGGAGGGCCTATCGGAGTGAACGACGGGCGTCGCGAGGCGTCGAAAAGAGGTGAATTGAGGGATCGTCTTGTAGCATCTCTTGTACCAACTCGGTCGAGTTGTAGCCGATTTCCGCGCCGCGCTGTCGACACGAGTTCAATCGCAACTGAACATCGCCACTAACCGACGACGAACCGTCGATCGCGCTCGGCAATTGATCTAATGGGACCGGCTGCGCGCCGAGTAATTGCCGCTCCGTCCGTTCGGCAGCCGCGATTAACGACGAAGGATACTTCACCGCGTTACCTTGGCGCGCGGTCGATGTGCTCGACGTCGAAGCGGACGTGGTCATCGTGGCCCATATAACGCGATCGACCTAGAGCGCGCGATCAGCGCGCTACCCGATGGCGCCCGCGACGTGTTCGTCCTACAGGACGTCCAAGGCTACACGCATCAAGAGATCGCTGGATGCTGGGCATCGTGCAGGCCACTTCGAAAAGTCAGCGCGCGCGTCTGCTTGACTAACGTGAGTGCGTCTGTGGAGGCCACATACACATCACGACTACGTGGCCGTAATATCAAGTACGCACACATGCACGATCGGCCGTTATTCACGGGTCACATGCCCAGCGTGACACGGACTGTCGGGCGCGTTGGTCGGGGGCGTTCGTTGAAGCCGGGGCAACCTTAGGGTTGCGGTCCGGGCGTTCGGGTACCGCATGACCCCACGGAGTCTAGGGTTGGATAGGTGGTGGGCCAATCGAACCGGCGCCGGGGGTCAACACGCCAGCAGGAGGGCAGTACGCCTCAAGCTTGGCGAACTGGGGCGATCTTAGGTCGCGGTCTACATCTTTGTCCTTCACATACCCGTGGTAGCCGTATGCGTAACCAGAGCACTCTACTCGTCCATCGGTGCGGAACATTGCAAATGTTGCTACTGACCCACCACTAAAGAATATCGAGTTCCAGCTCACGACTAGCGCCACAGTGTGCGACTTGACGAGTTGGATTCCACCGGATTCGAGGGCGTGCAGCGTGAGAATGTGTACTCGGTCGAGGTCCGCCGGATCCAGTGCGGATGCATAATTCCAAATCCTATGAGCAAGCAAGTCGCCTGCGAGTATCGTTTGGAGCGTGTTACTAGCATTCGCGGTAGACTGCGACATGTTGCCCTGCTGGCCGAGCTGACCAGATGGTGGCGGTGCACTTCCTGCCGGAGGCCCCCCTGAGACAGGCGGCGTTCCGCCGCTCGGCGCTGAGGGAGAAGAACCGGGGGCCTGGGTGCCACCGCCTTGAGATGTTGGTGGGGCACTGATCTGACCAAGTAGACTGGCCTCGAAACTGTCGATTGTGCTGCTGATCGACAACAAGGCAACACCAACTGCATTGTATGCAATCGAATCGTTGATCACACCCTGTGCAGTTGTGACATCCTGCTCCGTCATGCCGCCAGTTTTACCGATATTCAGTACAGCTCTGGCTATTGAGACCGCGGTTGCATAGTTCGCATAATCGGCCAATACGACTGCACGTGAGGTTTCTAGGCTATCGAGCGCTTTTCCTAGCAGCGTCTGAGCGAGGTCCGGAACCGCTACCAGATCGGGTAAGTAGACGCTCGGCACGAATACTTGCACACCCGCCGAGTCCAGAGCGCCTGCAACGAGATTAACCAACGGCGTGTCATTCAGGGTTCCCGCGTATGCTGTAACGGTCTGGGTAGTGGCAAACGCCCCTGACAGTGTCTGCAAGATCTGAGCAAGCGCTTGCACTTGGCCGAGTACACCGGGCGCAGCGGCAGCCGCCGGTGCAGCAGCGTTGGCTGCAAGAGGACGCGGAGCGGGGGTTGAAGGAGCGGGTGATACCGGTCGCGAGTAATTCGGTATCGGGACGCTGCTGGTCAATACATCGCGCTTGGCCACACGAGTTTGAATTAAACTCAGTTGACCCATCACGTTCCGCCAAAGCACTAGCGACAACGCGTCCTGTTGCGTCAAAATCGCGATGCGTGGCGCAGCCCCAGACCGGTCTTCGAGTCGCGAATAGATCTTTGTTGCGATTCGAGCAGCGGCGCCGGCGAGCGCCTGATACGCGAATAGCGTCGCCTGTATGGGCGGGGCCGCCCCCCCAGTAATGCCTGGAGGGTTGCCCTGCGACGACCCCCCGGACGCATTCGATGAGGATTGATTGGATTGCGACGACCCCTGCGCCGCCGCGATTGAAGCCATCGTGACCTGTGCTATCGCAATGGCAGCCAGTTTTACAAGACGTTGTACCATGCGCTGAGAGAAGGCTGACGTACGATGATGGGAAGCGAACCAGCAACACTTGACCCTTGCAATCGCCACGCGTGGTCGCAAAGGTCAATCTCTGACTCTAGCAAACTCGATTCTGACATTCGCCTGACCAGCGCTTCCGCGTCTTCGATGCTTGGATCTCACCGCTTAGCTGGCGGCGCGCCCGGGCATGTTGCGTCCCGCGGATTCGTCGCATCAGGGTCAAGAACGAAGAAGAACGGGTCAATTGAGATCGCCACAGAAGTACGTCCGTCAACGCCGAGCAGTTGACCCCGCGCGAAGTCAGCATTTCGCAAGAATCTGACGCCGGACGGGAAGTGCGAACACACTGGGTCGTTGCTTGATGAGAAAGTGCCGTAAAACTTGTTCGCGACCGATGTCATATTGAGATAATCACCCAGGTATGGCAGCTCACTGGCCGGTGGCACATCGGCGAGAGCGTCCGCCAGCACGTACCTTTCAGTGCTCGCCATCGCATCGCGGCTCAGTTCAACGATGGATTGCCAGTGCTGCTTGCCGTCGTCCCCGCGAGCGAGCTGCTGATACAAGAATGCTACTTGGCCTACAGCATTCACCGCGATCGCGGGGTTCTTTGCGTACGGACGGGCCACGAGGTCACCGGACCAAGTCGCGCCGCCATCGGTGGATCGGCGCAGATGGAGGACATACCCGGCGCTACCACCATCGTCCGCCCAGGCAACATAGACCGTCTTACTGTTACCGTGGTCCACAGCTAGTGCCAAGTCTGCCCCAATCCGCTCTTGGCCCAGCAACGGGCCTGAGTCCGAAGAAGGGATGCGGACAGCCGACACAATTGGCGTGCCGATGATTCCATCCCCGGCCACTAGTTCACCGAACCGTGTCGCGCCCACGCCCCCTCGGTCGTCACGCAAGATCATCACATCTGCGATACTAGAAAAGCCCGTGAACTTATGCAGATGAAAGAACGTCGCGTACACCGTCCCATCGTTGGCAATGTCGATACGCGTTGGCGCAAGGTCAATTGGACTTGCATCACGACGCTCAATGTGATCATCAAAGAACTCTGGTTGGGTTACGCTCACATCAAGCGACAGGTCGACCGCGGCGGAGTGCGCCCAATTCGCTGTGGTCCAATCGTTGTTACCGACGAACACTCGGGGTTGTGCACCGCTAGTTGGCGCAAAAGCTCGAATGAAGGGTTGATCGCGATCGGTGGCGGTCCCCAGCACGCGCATCACTGCCGAGTCCTCGACTCGAGGGGCGCTCAGAACGTTGAGGAGCATCGCGCCGGGGTGACGCAGTATGCCGGCATACAACACCCCAGGCTTACCAGCAAAATCAATTGTGATGTCGTCCAGTCCATATTGAAAATCGTCTCCTGGGATAATGCACGTAATGGACCAATTCGTGCCGCCATCAGTTGACACGAAGAGGCCCGCACGATCACCAGGACACACGTCGTGTGGGCTTACGAACGCCGAGAGCGCCAACCGCGTGGGGTCGCTGTGGTCGACCGCTACCATCGGTTCGGAGTTCTGATCAATCTCATTGCTAAAACCGCGCGGGACTACATCCGTAACCGTTATGCTAACCTTCTGGGCGCCTGCCACTCCAACAACACAAAATAGTGCGAGTGTTGGCAGTGCAGATCGCGATTTGAAGAACGGTGCGAGCATCTGATAAACCAGGATTTATGGATGACGCTAGCGTCGCAGCACAGAATCAATGTGTGAACGTCGTTCAATTGGCTGCGCGTCATCAGCTGCTAGCGCGGTATACGATGACTGGCGCAGGGCGGACGGGACGAGTCGTACAGTGAGATCCGCCCGTCGAAGGAAATAGACGCCGGTCTCGTTTAATTGAAATTTGTGAGCTTCACGCCAGGCGATGTCCTTGCTCTGGGGAAACAGCACTCTGACTTGACTATCTACCGCGACTGATCCTTTGAACACTTGCCGCACGCGTATGCGCGCCTCCGTCCATTTGGGATCGTGCTCGCTGAGTGGGCGCAGTACGCCGGGGCCAATACTTAGTGACTCGGCTGGTAGTGATGAAACGGTGCTGACGTCGCCGGCAATGACCAGGTCGGCGCTATCAGCGCGTCTCCGCAAGGCAAAGTTGGCTACTCGAATCGGCAGGTTACGAAGGTTTGCCGCGGCGGCGAGCGGTGCGATCGGTGCGATCGGCTGATGCGCGATCTCGCGAACAGAGTAAATGCTGTCGACTTTCCAGCCGGCAGCGAAGAATGTGGCTCGCGTGCCGATCGGCATCTTGCCAGTGTCGGCTAGTAGGACGACAATGTTTTGCCCAGTAAGCAATCCCGCGATAGCGGGGCTGCTTATTACCTGCTGAACCCGTACTCTCACTGTGTTCAGACTTCTGGCACCAACTTGCGTGGGCACCTGCTGATCAACCGTACCCGAAAATATGAAGGTCGCGCTTTGCGCAGCCGCATCTAAGGGTGCCTGGGCCAGCACGCAGTCTGAGGTTGCTGCGATGAGAAAAATCAGTGAGAAGATCAACATTGGCCAATTGCGCCGGTGAGACGTTGCACGCGGACGTCGGATCACGAGACACACTCGGCAATCATGTTCAGATGGTCGGTTTCGCGCTTAGAATGCCCCAAACGAAGTCAATAGGTAGGTACTTGGGCGTCCACGGGTTCGTGGCTTCGTTGTAAAACCACGTTGGATCCGGCGCCCCATTTGTACTTTGGCCGTCTGGCGTAAAACCAACTGACGGCGGAAACTGACCTTGGGCATCAGCACTCGCTTGCGCGTGACACGTCATGCACGAGGAGCTTGGTACGAAACCAGCCTCCGTCACTGAGTTCCCCAAGAGGCTATGTTTGCCGGTCACGTCAACGAAATCGGTCTGGGATCCCTTGAGTCGGTAGTTTTGCCACTCAGGCGAAAGTCCAGATTGCCGAAACAAGGCCAGCAACGCAGGGGACAGCTGACCGCCCGGATACTGACCGCCCACCTTCGCATTCGGAGGAACAACCCCCGGGATGGCTCCATAGTAGTCGCGACATCCTATATAGTCGCAGCGGCCGGGATTGCCGACCCACTCCCACGTTGCCCACGTCCAGTTGGGGATCGCCTTAGACATAATGTGCAGAGCGATCAGGCCAAATAGCTTGCCGTGGCTGTCATAGTTCCAATGGTACTGCGATTGCTCAGCCGCGGAGATGGGCTTCCACCGTGCCTTGATTTCTATAGCTCCAATGGGAAATGTGATAGGAGTGTCTTCTCGAAAAGCAGCCTGTAAGCCTTGCACGTACCAGAGTTTCTCGGAGACGATGAAGTCGAAGCTATCCTTGTTTCGTCGAACTTCTTCAGAACCTCCTTCGGTCGGTATGCGTGGAAGCGGCACCGGCTGAGGTCGAAACTGTTCGGGGACGTTCGCGCTCGCTTGACTGCGAAGCCGAGCGGCGAACAGCTGCTGTGTGGATACTGCTAGTTGTTTTGCCGGAGCAGCCCCGGGCGCCGGCCACGCAGGGGGAGATTTAGGGTCGGGATGTGCTGGAAACGTGATTTCATCGTCCGCCCACGTTTCCCAGATCGCATTGTTGGTAGTCGCCTGTGCGGGCCCGATTTGCGATTGCTGTGGAGCAATCTGATTGATGCGCGCAAATAGCTCCCAGTTGAACCGATCTGGTTCGTTTAGAGCCTCGTTTGGGTCTGCATCGCCTGCTCGAGTGCTACGCCAAGTGGTCGCATCCGCGCTCAGGCCGACATTGTAGGTCCACGCGACAACGGGCATCACAAAACCAAGCGTCAACGAAAGAGTCAACGCTCGGTAACTGAAACCTCTTGGCATTGTGTGCCTCCGCGCGCGCAGGTCAAAGCAGTGGTACATCGGTCCGTTAGGACATAATTGAGCTTGCGTTGTGCGGGCGGGAGGTCTATTTCGTGACAATAACGTGCACGATTCTGACATCCACCGAGCGGCAACGAAACGTCGTCATAGCCGGCGCCGCCTTCGTAACGCCGGTCTCGACGGCGCATCACCACCGTCAACGCGTTGCAAGTCGAACGGGCCCGGGGCACGGTCATGAGCCACCGCGACTGGCTCGCGGCAGACGCGGCGCGTGTGGCGCTGCAGCAGCAATGGCATACCTTCTTTCGCGAATGGGATGTGGTGGTACTACCGGACTTTTCCATTCCAGCCTTCCCCCACGACCATTCCGAGCCGATCGAAGCGCGGCATCTCGATATCGATGGACAGTCGGTTCCTTATTGGGCTGCGGGCACCATAGGGGGAGATCCCGCGTCGACTCTCGGTTTGCCCGCAACCGCGGCCCCGATCGATCGAACCCCTCCGGCTTGCCCATCGGGGTGCAAATCTTCGGACCTTCCCTCGGCGATCGCACGACGATCGCGTTCGCTGAGCTACTCGAGCGAGAGTTTGGCGGATTCATGCCGCCGCCACTTCAGCAACCCACCGATTGAGATGAGCAGACGCGCCACGCCCGGTCCTTCGCCGTTCAACATCGACCGCACCCATCCGGGCCGGTAGAACTACTGTGTGGAACGAGCGTCTCGCGTCTCGCGTTCCAGCCTGCCTTCCAAAGCCCAATCGCTGCACACCATGCAGAAACGAACAAGGCACGCAAACCATAGAGGGCCCGTGCTTTAGTTAAATGGCAGGGGCGGGACTCGAACCCGCGACCCCGGCAATGGCGCACACGCTGGAAGTCGCGCCACACCCTCGCACGCGGCTTGGCATAATGGTACGCGCGTATTCCATAGCGAGACGACAGAAGCCCAGAACATCACGTCAACTTTAAAGTTGCCGGCAACCTATAGATTGACACACCCTTCCGATCCGCCTATCTTAGCATCGATGCAACCGACAACAGGCGGGACCGTAGGGAGTACGACTCAGAATGAATTCAGGCGAGGTGATCAAGCACTCGAAGACGACGGTTGGTACGAGGTGAAGTTGACGAGCGGCTCGTCACATCGCCAGTTCAAGCACGCGACCAAGAAGGGACGAGTGACCGTCAAGCATCCGGCAAAGGACTTCCCCATCGGGACCCTCAAATCCATCGAGCGTCAATCGGGTGTGAAGCTGCGCTGAACCGGGGAACAGATCGAACGCACGATTGCGGCGAGCAGGACGCAATCCAGCTCGCCGCCCCAGGATCAATGACCAATGGCCACGAACCACGAACCAAGGACCAGGAGCAGGACATGCAGTACCACGCCATCGTTACGCGCGACGGCAAGCGCCGACTCGTCGAGTTCATCGACGCGCCCGGTTGTCAGACGTTCGCTGAGCCGAACGAGGATGTCGCCGCGGTTGCAGCCGACGCCTTGATCGGATGGCTCGAGGCATGGCTAATCGATGAAGACGAAGGTCCTCCGCGGCCGCGCCGATCCGTTCGCGCCCCCGCGTCAGGCGAGCTGCTCGCCGTGCGGGTCCCCGCGGTCCTTGCTGCGCGTATCGAATTGCGATGGGCGCGCGAGGCCATGGGATTGTCGCAGGCCGCGCTCGCCAAGCGCATCGGCGTCAGCCGTCAATCAGTCTCGAAGCTCGAGCGCCCGGGCAAGGATCTCCAAGTGGGCACACTCGAACGCGTAGCCCACGCCTTGGGGCTGACGGTAGACGTGCATCTGGTCGAGCGGTGAGGATGAGCCGTCACCGCGGCGTGATTTCCTATACTCGCTTGCCTACGGATGCAACTCGGCCATCTCGACCTGCTTGTCGATTGGGTCGCCGCTGTTCGGCGCAAACCGTATGGTGCCCGTTGCTCCCGCCAACGGCGGCGCGTGCGCGATCCAGTCGCGGATGCGCGCGCGATTCGGTCCGACCGCGAGCTCGGCTCTCCCGATCACCGTGGCGGCATCGTACGCGAGCGCGGCCCCCGGTTCCGCCGGCACGCCGAATCGCCGTCGATACGCCTCGGCGAACGCGCGAGTGGCCGAGGACGAATCGGTCGGATCGTAGAACGTCGTGTATCGCAAGCCCGCGAATTCCTTCGCCAGCGCGGGCACGGATCGCATGCCGGAGAACGCGTCACCGCCGATGAGCGCGGCGCGACTGCCTTGGCGACGGGCCTCGCGAATGATCGGGAGCACGTCCGTGTACTCGCCGGCCATGATGATCGCCTCGGCGCCGCGGCGCGTCAGCCGCGTCGCATAGGCATCATATCCGCTGATGTTGCTGACGTAGGGGTCGTGCTCCAACACCGTCACGCCGTGCGCGTCGAGCTCCCTGGTGACGGACGTCCAGTACCCGCGCCCGAACAAATTATCCTGGTAGAGGATCGCGACCCGTGTCAGATGCAGTGACACGGCGACATACCGCGCGACCGCCCGTGCGCCATCGTTGTCCGTCGGGCACACGCGGAAGACCCAGTGGGTGGTTTGTGTGACGCGCGGATTGGTCGACGTGGGCGCGACGGCGACCAAGGCATGCCGTCCATCGTGTTCGAGGTCCGCGTACACTGGCGCCGCCGCCATGGTGGGCCCGCTACCCAGATGGCCAATCACGCCGACGACCGTGGGGTCGTCGCGGAATGCCACCGCGAGTGGGAGGTCGCTCAGCCCACGCCGTGGCAACCGCAGGGCCAGCGGTCGTGCACCCCGAGGGCGTGTGGCGTTCAGCTGGTCCAGCCCGAGGCGGGCGCCGTTCGCGTACGGGGCGATGGCTGATCCGTTCCCGGTATCCGCTACCGGGATCGCAAAACCGACGTAGGCACTATCCGCCACGCCGCCGAAGATGGCGCTCGGCGCATTGGCGCATCCGATCGAGCATCCAACCGCCAAGACGATAACGACATACCGTGCGGCCATGCCCGAGCGACGGTTCGCGGTTTGAAACGTCACGCCTCGCCATCGGCATGAGACGAAAATCATGCACGGAACGCCGAGGCGAGCTCGCAGGATGTCGCGCGACCCGATGTCGGTGAGCCCCGCGTGCAGTACGATATCTGATGGGCGGAGCGGTGGCAGCTGAAAGCGCACGCCCACGTCGATGGTCCCCGCCGGTGCGACGCGATAGGATAACGCCGCCACAGCGAGCCCGCGGCGACTCCCGCGCGCACGGCCGATGAGCTGCGGCAATGAAAAGCTTCGGTCCACGGAATCCCCGCGGCGTCCAGCGAGCCACCACATAACCCGCTCATGGGCAGAAAGAGCAGCCGCGACACCTTTGGCTTTGGCGGATCATCATGCTGCGTCGCTTGGTGTGACCCGCGCCGGGAACTCGTTGCTGTCTACCTGTGCAACAAGTCAGTCCCAGATCCGATTGGATTCGCCCAACTCCTCGACTTGTCAGACCGAATCCTCGACGCCTGTGAGTGAGGCGGGCGCGCGTCAGTCGCTCAGCCTCCGGCGGGCGGTCGTACGTTGGCGAAGTCAAAATCGGCGGTGACCTTCATGATGTCCTCATCGAGGACATCGCGGATGAGCAATCCGCTCTTCGCGGAAACAAAGAGCTGGGCCTGTTCACCAGATTCCATCTTGGCGGCATAGACCGCCACAGGCGCTCCGCGGACCGCACCATCGCTCAGACGCCGGCACTCGCTGTAGTGGGCGACCCCGCCCGTCACGCTTCCCAACACGTTGTCCGCCGACACTTGGGTGCTCACCCAAGGACTAGCGCCAACCTTTACGAACAGCTTGTTGCCAGCCCAGATGGCTTCGTCTGTGGAGGTAGGGAACTGACCCGGTCGGGTCGCCGTCTTGGTGATGAGGACGTGGAAGGGTGTCTTGTAGAGCAGCGCTACCGCGGCTTGCACCGGTGCACAATCAGAGCCACTGCCCGTCGTCCGGTTGGGCATGGGGTAGGCGGCGACTAGTAAGGACAGAATACCGAAAGCCGATCGCATGGGATCCTCTAAGGCAGGTGTGGTGGAAGGCATACTAAGGGGCCACCGTCTATCCGCTGTCTGGCAGCCGTCTGTTGGGAATTATTCGCCGACCCTCGGATGAACAGACACCCACCTCCGCGGCCTCTGCTAACTCTGCCCATTTTACCGACACTACCGCAGCTGCAGCTCAGCCATTCACGTCTTCCGGGGTCGGATCAACCCTGACCCTCCCTGGGAACGCACTGCTGGCAACCGTGCCAAGGGATTTCGTAGGTCTCAGTTTCGCGCCGCTGGCTGGATGAGGCAAGCGAGGAACGGCCGCACGTCACAAGTGCGATCGACATCGTCCTGCGCGAAGCGCCACGGATGCGCGCTGACCGTCACCGAGTTTCTACTGATCGTTCTCGACACCCAGCACGGCGTTACGAGAACGATCACGCTGAATCGCAAAGATTCGTGCAGCGCGGGCATCACGACGGGCGTCACGACCCGAGCGCAATATCAGGCCGCCATCGTCGAAGGCGCCGCCGCATTTGTGCTCGTCCACAACCACACCAGTGGCGACCCGTCGCCCTCGCCAGAAGACCACGTACTGACGCAGCGGCTGGCCACGGCCGGCCGGCAGCTCGACATCCCCATGTACGACCACGTCATCATCGGCCGTGACCGCTATATGAGCTTTTTGGAGGAGCGGTGGCTGTAAACCATTATACTGCCCAACTAGCTATTTTGGCCAGTTCGGCAGTATATTGATTCCCATGCCGCTCGACCCGATCCAGATCCGCGAGGCGTTCCACTGCCTGGTGCTACAGTCCGTAGCGCCGGGCGAGGGCATCGCCTTGCGGGTCAAGGGCGGCGTCAACCTCCGCTTCTTCTACGGCAGCGAGCGGTATTCGGAGGACATGGACCTCGATGCGGACCCACGGCTCCGCCAGCGGCTCAAGGCGCTCCTTCGGAAGACCCTGCACGCACCAACGCTGCGCCGCGAGCTGCTCGCGCTCGGCATCCGCGACGTGGACTTGCCGGAGCGACCGGCCAAGGACACCGACACGGTCCTGCGCTACAAGCTCGGCCTCATCGCCGGCGGCGTGCGATACCCAACGAAGATCGAGGTCTCGTATCGCGGCGAAGCACCCGCGACTTGGGCCACCCTCGCCCGCCCGCTGTCCGAGGTGGTTGATTCGTACATTGCAGTCGGGACGACGTACCCTCACGTCGGCCACTACGGTCGGACGCCGGCCGTATGGCAGAAGATCGCGGCGCTCGCGCTGCGCAGCGAGGTCCAGGCGCGCGACGTGTTCGATCTGAATGTCCTGCTCAGCGAGGAGGTCGACGCGCGGCAGCCGCACGTCGACCTCGCCCTGCTGCGTGATCACCTGTCCAATCAGGTCCTTCGTGAGGCCGCCACACGAGCCCTCGACATGTCGCACGACCAGTTCGAGGACCAAGTCGCCGCGTTCCTCCGCTCTGACGCCCGCGCCCGCCACAGTGCACAGTGGGACGCCATGCAAGTACGCGTCGCGAGCTTTATCGAGCGACTGGAGCAACAGCCCAAGTCGAACGCAGAGTCGCGAGGGACACGCCCATGACCCAGGTCGGCCCGATCGTCTTGCGCGACGTTACTCCGCGGGGGCCGATCTTCACGACCGCCACCGCCGCGGCCGCCGCGGACGTGTCACCGAATACGGCGTCTCGTGGCCTGGCTCGCCTTCAAGAACAAGGTCTGGTCACGCGACTCGTCCGCGGACTGTGGGCCGATACCAGTCACCCGGACTTTTCGCCGTACGCCGTGGTGCCTTTCCTGCTCGCGCGATCTTCGTCGCAGGAAGGACAGCCATCAGTCGGGTATGTGTCGTTCCTGTCGGCCCTGCACCTGCACGGGATCCTGTCTCAGATCCCGCCAGCAATCCAGGTCGCCGTCGCCGAGCAACACGAGGCAGTGCGCACGCCCGTCGGTGACTTCGAGTTCCACCAGATCCAGCCGGAGCTCGTCGACGGCTACTCGGCTGGCGATGCCTACGGCCGCTTCGAGCTGGCGACGCCGGCCAAGGCACTCTTCGACACCCTGTACGTGTCGGCGCGCCGCGGCCGCCGATTCAGTCACTTGCCCGAGCTGGCCATCCGCGGCTCGATCTCAGACGCGGACATGCAGCGCTGGATCGCGCGAATCGAGTACCCATCACTTCGCATCGCGGTCGACGAGCGCTGGGCTACCGTCCGCCACCGCGCCCATAGGCCGTCTACCCGTAGACTTCGACGGTAACGACCTGGCTTGCCCGCTAAGTCACACCGCCTGCCCCGGACGCTGTAGGCAGAACACGCAGCCTACAGCGAACGCATGGAGCGAGAGCTCGCCCGAATCCGTGCTGTCCGCGAGCAATTGCCCAGCGGCGACGACGTCCGTCAGCGAGCGTGCGGCGCTGCCCGCGAGCTGCGGCCCAATGATCTCACACGCCTTCGCCGCATGGTAGGTTCCACAGTCACCGATCTCGCGGTCCTGCTGCAACATCACGTCGTTCGCGACATCGTGATGGGCCGCGAGCTATCCGAGAATATGTAGCGCGCAAACCATTGGGTTCGCGTGGCTTATCAAATAGCAGGGGCGGGACTCGAACCCGCGACCCCGGCATTATGAGTGCCGTGCTCTAACCAGCTGAGCTACCCTGCCGTGCGAGCGACGTAATCTAGCGGCCCCTCCAGCACGGGCCAACGGCGCTAGTCGCGCGGGGCGGCCGAGGAAGGGACGAAGAGAAAGAAGAGGGCGGGTACGGCATAGAATAGCAGCCAGTGGCCAGAAAACGCGCGGCTCGTATAGACCTCGATCTCGTGCGCGCTAGCGGCGTCGGTCGGCGGCGGCTGGTGGCGCTGTGGCAAGTGACTGGTCGCATTGGCGAAGTTAAATACCACGTAGACCGCGAGCGCGACGGCAAGCACGGGCACCCATCGCGGGAAATAGGGCCTCAGCTCACCGAGGCGAGAGCGATAGCGCCACGAGCTCGTGCGCTCGCGCCAGCGGCGCAATCGCATCACCATCACGATGAAGGGCGGGAATATCCCGATGTGGAGTACCCAGAACCAGGGCGACGACGACTGGGCCGCGATCGAGAAATAGCTCAGCGCGTGGACGACGGCGCTGATCGCGAAACCCAGCGCGGCCCAGACGCCGAAGAACGTCCAGTGCAGCTCGGGGCGCGTGGGCGGGGGCGTCATGAGCTATGGCTGGGGCGAGACGTTCTCCAAGAACGTCGCCGGCGGCACGAAGTATTGGGAGCCGGTGACGGCACGGCTGAAATCCAACAGGCGATCGTAGTTCCCCGGGGGGCGGCCAACGAACATGTTCGTGAGCATCTGCTCGATCGTGCCGAGTGATCGCGCGTAGCCGATGAAATACGTTCCGAACTCGCCCCGGGACGGA
>Ga0210383_10003662_pt1 | contig 13724 bp, 12 predicted proteins | sample IncBWC14OmetaG_FD_160072 | JGI IMG/M metagenome (GOLD analysis project Ga0210383, IMG submission 160072) | Forest soil microbial communities from Barre Woods Harvard Forest LTER site, Petersham, Massachusetts, United States - Inc-BW-C-14-O ...
CTTCGACGCTTCAAATTCCTGCTGAAGTGATCGCTGATCTCGACGCAATCGGCGGAAATGCCTGAGAGGGGAGGCGAACGTTTTCCTTCTCGCCTATTTACGAACCAATCGAAGGATCGACTAATCCTGGCTATGCGCATCCCAAGCGAAGCGGGTGAGAATCTGCATTCTCACCCGCCGCTCCGTTTCTGTGCGGGTTGAGGTATCACTGATTGGCTGGTGCTGAGGTGGCAACCTCCTCGATGAGCTTGGCTGCTTCGGGAACTGCTGCGGCGCTAAACCAGGACTGTTCCGCCATCCACCACCACCATCTGCCCGGTGCTAAATCCTTCTTGCATTAGAAATAGATAGGCTTGCGCTACGTCATGAGCCTCGCCGACTCGGCCAACGGGGAGACTCTTTCCCACGCTTTCGTATAGACGTTCGCGCTCCGGTGCGCTCATGCTCTGCCAGAGGTTTGTCCGAACGACTCCGGGAGACACTGCGTTAACCCGTATGGGTGCCAACTCGACCGCCAGGGCCCGCGTTAGTGCTTCGATGGTTCCGCAAACGCTGGCCGCGATTACCCATCCCTTTTGCGGGCGCTGGCCAGCGATTCCGGTTGTGAGCACGATAGAGCCTTGCTTGCGAATATAGGGGCTTCCGTATTTCACCGCGGCGAGTGCTGCCCAATAACGTAGCTCAAAGGCATGTCTGGCCTGTTGGAGATCCGTAGCGGCAAGCTCGTGCAAATGTAGGCTGTCGCCCGCGGTGAAGACCAAATGATCGAAAGTGCCAAGCTTGGAAAAGAAGGTTGCAAGGGCTCGTTCGTCCGAGACGTCAACTACCTGTCCCTGCGCTTCTGCGCCGATGGATTCAACAGCTTTCTGAACTCGTTCCGCACTACTGGAAGCGATAACAACGCTCGCTCCCTGCGATGCCGCCTGCTTGGCGACCTCCAAACCAATTCCCGACGAACCTCCGAGCACAACCACCCGCTTATCTTGCAAACCGTTTCCCTGCATTGAATCCTCCTTCTGCACTCTTCTTGCTTACACAGTCAAAGATGATTCCTCAACGACATGCGGCTCATGCATAATGGTCATAGCTGTCATGCGTTTAGAGAAACTACGACAGGTCGATTTGAACCTCCTGATTACATTTTGCCAGCGGACTCGGTTCGGGTAAAGCATTTGGCTTTTTGTCAAATTGAGGGCTCAAGATGAACGATCAACCAAAGAATGGTCCACAAAAGAAGGAGCAGTACTCTGGAGTGCGAGATCAAGAGATCCGTGCGGCACTGGGACAGCATTGGGCGGCGTCCGATGCCAACGATTTTGAAACGGAGCACCTCATCTATCACGAGGACGCGGTGCTGGATTACCCGCAGTCAGGCGAGCGAACCCGCAGCCGAAGCAATATACAGGGCCAACGCTCTAGTCAGCCGAGCAAGAAGCGGTTTACTGTCCGACGAATCGTTGGTGGCGGTGATCTTTGGGTCACCGAGCTCATCCTGACATATGATCGCAAGCCGACCTATACCGTGAGCATCATGGAGTTCAGGGGCGACAAGGTTGCGCGAGAAACACAGTATTTTGCGGATCCATTCGTGGCTCCCGCATTTCGCGCTCAATTGGTCGAACGGATGGACGCATAATCTCGAGGCGTGAGAATTCGCCGCCTGACAAGAGCTTGATGGTCATTACCAGAACTCTTAAGCCGCCCGCTGCACCGAAATAAAAAAGATGTTAACCATGCGCTGGGCTTCGACGAGGTACGCATGCCCCGATTGCTTTCAGTAAATGTAGGCCTTCCGCGCGACGTGACATGGAACGGCAAAACGGTTCGAACGGCAGTCTGGAAATCTCCGGTCACGGGACGGCGAATGGTGCGCAAGCTCGGCATCGATGGCGATGCGCAAGCCGATCTCGCCGGCCCAGAAAGGATTACGGTGGCCGACACTGACGCCCTCCTGTATTTGCCAGGACATTCCAGCGAGGAACTGCAACGCGCGCTGCGGATTCCTGCACTCAGCAAGGGTTGGCAGAGTTCGTTCCAGGCAATGCTGCAGCAAGACCTCCAACAAGACCTGAGCTCCAAAACCACGATGGGGAATCTGGGACTCGCCTAGGAGGAACAAGCCTCAGGAACTCCGTGAGGCCTGGAATGCGGGTGAACCTCTGGCGTTTCCACGGATGGAACAAGCGTGATGGAAAAACTGGACAAGAGTGAGAGCGTCGAGCATGAACCCTTTATTTCAAAGAAAATCTTACTCAGGGAGGACCAATGACAAAACTTACAAGCTTTGAAGCGGATATACGCCCGTTGTTTACAGATCGAGACATTCGTGCGATGAGCAAGGCATTCAACCTCGGAAGTTACAACGATGTAAAGACGCACGCCAGCGCCATCTACGACCGCATTCGGGGCATCGGCGGCGCCGTGATGCCGCCCCCGCCACCGAGGGGAGAAGGTCCCTGGCCTCAATCTCGGATCGACTTATTCGCCAAGTGGATGGCGGAAGGGTACCAGCCTTAATCGCTTCGCGACAAGGCGGAGACCACAGGCTGCCACAGGCTGCCGGAGGCATGCCTCCGGCACACTGCATGGGCAGGGAGGAACACGTCTGGGGCGCATGACCCTCCCGGTCCCCATGCCGGGTCGCAGCTCCTTGCGGTGCGGGACATGCCGCACTCCGGCACGCCCGGATCAGCTCCTTTACGCCTTCGGCATTTCGGCAAGACACATGGGGGGTGCGCGCAATTTCATAGAAAGCCTCGCGGACGCCTAGACGTCCTGGAAAAGCAAACAAAAGCAGCACCCTGAAGGCAGCCAGTTAAATCAAAGGGTATGGAGCTCTTGCTAAAACGCGCCAATATGAAAGGAGTATGCATATGGCAGCACAGGTCCAACCACTGACGAAGCCAGCGAGAACCGAACAACCCAGAAGGGAAGACCGCGCGCAACGGCCCAAGCCACTGACCGATTTTTATGGGGAGAATCGTCATGAACTGGTGCAAAAACTGGCATACCAACATTGGGAAAAAAGAGGCAGTCCGCTTGGGTCACCGGAAATTGATTGGTTCGCGGCCGAAAAGGCTATGCGTGCCTACCTTTTAGCATCAGGAATTGAGCTCGGCCCAGACGAGGATATGTACTCTTGACTGAGTGGCTTCGAGTCTTAAACACGACCGTTCTACAACCTAGAAAACTAAGGACCATCTTATGAGCACCAATCGTGTGGCGCGCGCAAGCTCCGCAAAAGTCGTTCCCATGACCACTGGCGCAACGAATGTTTCAGCCGCCCTGCAACAGTACGGGTACGGTGCGATGCCGCTTATCGGGACGGAAAACGCTTTTTATGAACGGCATCTGGTTTTTGACAGAGCGATCGATCCCAAAGTAGCGAGTGCGCGGGAGCGCTTTGAAGCGTTCTCCCATTCCGTGCGAGACATTCTCGCTCAGCGTTGGGTGCTGACCAAGAACACTTATGAGCGAGAGAATGCCAAGCGCATCTATTACCTCTCCATGGAGTTTCTCATCGGACGTTCGTTGGCCAACAACATCACCAACCTGTTGCTGGATCCGCTTTTACCGGATGCAGCTCAAGACCATGGTATCGACTGGCTGGAGTTGATTGAGCAGGAACCGGATGCTGGGCTGGGCAACGGCGGCCTGGGCCGCCTCGCGGCGTGCTTTCTCGACTCGATGGCGACCATGCAACTCCCGGGCACCGGTTATGGTCTGCGCTATGAGTACGGCATGTTCAAGCAATCGATCGTAGATGGCTGGCAAAAAGAGAATCCCGACAACTGGCTCCGCGATGGCGATCCCTGGGAGATTGCCCGGCTCCACGAGAAGGTGGAAATCAGGCTGAACGTCTCATTCAAGCTGGAAGAGGGTAATTTTCAAGTCATCCGCGACCGGCCCTCAAGCCTGATCGGTATCCCGTTTGACCGTCCCGTGGTGGGCTATGGTGGAAAGACGATCAATACGCTCCGGCTCTGGGCCGCGGCGGCGCCCGATTATTTCGATTTTGAGAAGTTTGGCGCCGGAGACTTCGTGGGCGCACTCGGCGAAACTCTCCAAGCGGAGTCGCTTACTCGCGTGCTGTATCCGGACGATTCTACGACGAAGGGGCAGGGGCTGCGCTTTCTGCAGGAATATTTCCTGGTCGCGTGTTCCATGGCCGATTTGGTGCGCCGTTTTCAGCGCCACAACTCCGATTGGGAAAAGTTTCCCGAGAAAGCCGCGATTCAACTCAATGACACGCATCCTTCCATGTCGGTCCCGGAACTGATGCGAATCTTGCTCGACGATGTGCACTTGGGATGGGACCAGGCCTGGGACCTGACGAAGAGGACACTCGGGTACACAAATCACACCTTGCTGCCTGAGGCTTTGGAGAAATGGCCGGTCACGTGGTTCGAGACCCTGCTTCCTCGTCACCTGGAGATCATCTACGAGGTTAACCGCCGGCTGCTCGATGAAGTTCGAGTTCGCTTCCCGGGCGACGAAGGGCGGGTGCAGTGCATGAGCCTGGTGGAAGAAGGCAGCACGCGCAAAATCCGGATGGCCAACCTCGCCATTGTTGGCTCGCATAGCACCAACGGAGTGTCTGCTGTCCACTCGAAGCTACTGCGAACCACGACGGTCAAGGATCTCGCGGAAATGTTTCCCGAGCGTTTCAGCAACAAGACAAACGGAGTCACGCCCCGGCGCTGGTTGCTCGAGGCCAATCCCGCGCTGGCCCGCGAAATCACGCAAGTCATCGGAGATCGCTGGATCACGGATCTTAGCCTACTAAAACAGCTCAAGCCATTCGCGGAGGATTCCAATGCTCGCGAACGCTTCCTCACGTCAAAACGAGAGTCCAAAGTGCAGTTTGCCAATTGGCTCAGGTCAACGTCGGGTCGTATCGTGGACCCGGATACCATCTTCGACTGCCACATTAAGCGCATTCACGAGTATAAAAGGCAATTGATGAATGCGCTGCGAATTGTGATTGTGTATAACCGGCTGCGGGAAAATCCGGGTTTAAAGATAGTGCCGCGGACATTTTTCTTCGCCGGCAAAGCGGCGCCGGCTTACAAGCTGGCCAAGCTCATCATAAAGTTCATCAACAACCTGGCGGGCACGATCGATGCCGACCCCTCGGCGCGTGGCCGGCTCAACGTCGTCTTTCTCCCTGAGTACAATGTTTCGTTGGCGGAACGGCTGATTCCGGCCAGCGATGTCTCCAACCAGATTTCGACCGCCGGTTACGAAGCCAGCGGAACCAGCAACATGAAATTTATGATGAACGGAGCCTTGACGGTCGGAACCCGCGACGGTGCGACTATCGAAATGGCGGAGGAAGCCGGAGAAGAAAACATGTTCCTGTTCGGGCTCACGGTGGAGCAAGTCGAGAACAGCCGCGCCTGGTATAACCCGCATTGGCACTACGAAAATGAACCCGAGACTCGATCTGCACTGGACATGATTTCCTCTGACTACTTCAGCCGCAATGAACCAGGAGTATTCGCTCCCTTGCGCGATATGCTCCTGACCCAAGGCGATCACTATATGCATCTGGCAGACCTGACCTCGTATTGCAACGCACAAGACCGGCTCGGCGCGCTCTATGCCGAACCCGGCGCATGGGCGCAGAAAGCCATCTTGAACGTCGCCAGCTCCGGGAAGTTTTCGAGCGATCGCTCGATTGCGGAATACGCAAGCGAGATTTGGAAGGTGGAACCATGCCCAGTACTTTAGAAACACAATCGCTGACCGGTGAACCTAACATTTCGCCGCTGGCCGGCAAACCAGCGCCGAAGGACCTGCTGGTGGACGTGGCTCGCCTGCAGAAGGAATATTTCGAACGGCGACCCGACCTGGATGATCCAACCCAGCTCGTCAGCTTCGGCACCAGCGGACACCGGGGCTCGCCCCTGCGCGGCACGTTTAACGAAGCGCACATCCTCGCAATTACTCAGGCGATCTGCGAATTCCGGCGCGAGCAGGGAACTGGCGGCCCGCTCTATATGGGGAAAGATACCCACGCAGTCTCGGAGCCCGCGCAGCGCACTGCCCTTGAGGTGCTGGCGGCAAACAACGTGGACACGATCATTCAGCAAGGCGACGGGATCACTCCGACGCCGGTTATCTCGCGAGCGATTCTGGTTTACAACCGCAGCCGCAAGGAGAAAGACCATCTCGCCGACGGCATCGTGATTACGCCGTCGCACAATCCCCCGGAGGATGGAGGCTTCAAGTACAACCCGCCCAACGGCGGCCCGGCTGATACCGACGTGACCCGCTGGGTAGAGGATCGCGCGAACGAATTGTTGCGAGCAGAGAATGCAGGGGTCAAGCGGATTCCGTTTGCGAAGGCCATCCGGTCCGCGACCACTCACCAGGAAGACTTCATCCTGCCGTACGTTCGCGATCTCAAAAATGTCGTGGACATGGATGCGATTCGCGGCGCTCACCTTAAGCTTGGCGTCGACCCATTAGGAGGAGCGTCGCTTCCTTATTGGGAACCGATCAACTCGATTTACGGGCTGGATGTAGTCGTCACCAATAAAATAATCGACCCGACATTTTCATTTATGACGGTTGACCACGACGGCAAAATTCGCATGGACTGCTCGAGTCCCTATGCGATGGCCCGGCTGGTCGGTCTGAAAGATCAGTATCAGGTGGCTTTCGGGAACGATACCGACGCTGATCGGCACGGGATCGTAACTCCGGTTGCGGGTTTGATGAACCCGAATCATTACCTTGCCGTCGCCATCCGCTATTTGCTCACGCACCGGCCCCAGTGGCGCGACACAGTTGCGGTCGGCAAGACGCTGGTGAGCAGCAGCATGATTGACCGGGTCGTCAAAAAGCTCGGCCGCAAGCTCAGCGAAGTGCCGGTGGGTTTCAAGTGGTTCGTGCCGGGCCTGGTCGATGGCTCGTATTGTTTCGGGGGAGAAGAAAGCGCTGGAGCGAGTTTTCTTCGTCTTGACGGCACTGTATGGACGACCGACAAGGACGGGCCAATCATGGACTTGCTGGCGGCGGAGATTACCGCGTGCACCGGCAAGAATCCCGGAGAACATTACCGCGAACTGACGGCGGAGTTCGGCATCCCATACTACACGCGCATCGACGCACCCGCCACGCCCGAGCAGAAAGCAAAGTTAGCGAAACTGACTCCGGACGCGGTCAAGGAATCAGACCTGGCGGGCGAGCCAATCACCGCCAAGCTAACCAAAGCCCCGGGCAACGATGCCCCCATCGGCGGCTTGAAAGTTGTGGCGGAGAGCGGTTGGTTTGCGGCGCGACCTTCCGGCACCGAGAACATTTATAAGATCTACGCCGAGAGTTTCAAGAGCCAGACTCATCTGAAGGCGATTCTCAACGAGGCGCAGGCGATGGTAAATAATGCGCTGGGTTCGGGAGCGCGAGAATGACCGGTAGCGACGGGCACACGAATGTTCCGCCGTTTCCGACTGAATATCGTGCTTCCGGCTTGCTGTTACACGTCACCTCTCTGCCGTCTCCGTACGGCGTTGGCGATTTGGGATCGTCGGCCTTCTCATGGATTGATCGTCTCCACGATGCTGGCCAGAGGTGGTGGCAGGCGCTACCACTTGGCCCGACCGGTTACGGAAACTCGCCCTATCAATCAATGTCGTCGTTTGCGGGCAACGAGCTGCTGATCGGTCCTGGCTCTCTCATTTCGGACGGGCTGATACAGGCGAGTGATGCTCAGGCTCACTTCTCGGCGGACGCGGTTGACTACGATTCTGTCATCCCGTTCAAACGGCGGCTGCTCGAAACGGCATGGGCAAACTTCCAAGCCGGGCAGCGTAGTGCCGGAGATCTCTCGCCTGCCTACGACGAGTTCTGCGCGGAGCAGGCGCATTGGCTGGAAGACTATGCTCTGTTCCGGGCGCTGAAAGAAAGGTATCGCGGAGCTTATTATCTGGACTGGCCAGCGGAGTTGGTCGAGCGCAGCCCGAGTGCTCTCGCCGAGGCGCGGCGAGAGTTAGGAAGTCAAATCGATCAGGTGCGCTTCGCGCAATTCCTGCTGTTCCGCCAGGCCGATCAGCTCAAGGAGCATGCCCATGCCAGGGGCGTGAGCGTGATCGGCGATCTGCCTTTCTTTGTTTCCCCGGATTCCAGCGATGTTTGGGCGAACCCTGAGCTATTCCTGCTCGATGAGCAGCATCGGCCACGCTTCGTCGCTGGAGTTCCGCCCGATTATTTCAGCGCGCAAGGTCAATTGTGGGGCAATCCCGTTTACAACTGGGATGCCGCGCGTGCGACTGGTTATCGGTGGTGCATCGATCGGTTGCGTGCTCTGCTGGCTCACGTCGATGTGATTCGTTTGGATCACTTCCGCGGGTTTGCGGCTGCGTGGCACGTTCCAGCCGGAGCGCCAACGGCTCAGTCCGGGCAGTGGGTGGCGGGTCCGGGAGCCAGCTTTTTTCAAGCAGTGCAAACAGAGCTGGGTTTTCTACCCTTCATCGCGGAAGATTTGGGTTTGATTACGGCCGACGTGCAGGCTCTGCGCGACCAGTTTCGTCTGCCGGGGATGCGCGTCCTGCAATTCGCCTTTGATGGTCATGCGGATAATCCATATCTGACGCACAACTTTGTCCACAATACAGTCGCCTATACCGGTACGCATGACAATGCTACAACTCGACAATGGTATGAGGAATTGCCCGACTACCAGCGGCAGAACTTCTGGAGCTACCTGAAGCGTGCGCCGGGAAGCAGTGCCGATGCCGCTCCAGAGTTGATGCGGCTGACATGGTCGTCACCCGCGGCGCTCGCGATTGCTCCGTTGCAGGATCTGCTCAACCTGGGAAGCGAAGCTCGCATGAACGTTCCTGGTCGTGCCGATGGGAACTGGCGTTGGCGGGTCCGGGAAGACATGCTATCCTCTCAGGCTTTCCAGTGGCTGCGGGATTTGACGGAGAGTTCCAATCGCTCGGTCAGTCCTGCAACATCAGTGAGGACGCAAGTGGACCGCGGACGGGCCAGCGCTCAAATCTAGAAACACACGGAGGGTTAGCCTGGTCATTCAAGTTGCCAAGAGTATTCTCCTGGTGGTGAGCGCGCTGTTTCCGATCGTGGATCCGATCGGAGGCGCTCCGGTCTTTCTGCTGCTTACGCGAGACTACGCGGCCGAGACACGACGAGTGCTGGCGCGCCGCATTGCGGTGGATAGTTTCATACTGCTGATCGCGTCCTTTACCCTCGGGGCGCACGTACTCTCCTTCTTTGGGATTTCGCTCCCGGTTGTGCAGGTCGGCGGTGGACTGATCGTGATTTCGACCGGCTGGGCGATGCTGAATCAGAAAGACGCGAGCGATCAAGGCTCACCCAGGCGAACGGTCACTTGCGCCGATGCTCTGAGCCAGGCGTTTTACCCCCTGACGCTTCCCTTGACAGTCGGTCCCGGCTCCATCTCGATTGCGATCACTCTGGGCGCGAATGCGCCGCAGCGCCTGGGCGCAAACCTGCTGGTAATTCTTGCGGCGGCGATTGGTTCCGCTTTCATCGCGGTAACTATTTATCTCTGCTACGGCTACGCCGATCGGCTGGCGAGCAAAATGGGCCCCACGGGGACAAATGTAATTTTAAAACTCACCGCGTTCCTGCTGGTGTGTATTGGAGTGCAAATATTCTGGAACGGCGCGAGCAAGTTGCTCAGTTCGTTGCCGCAGTTTGGTGGAGTTGTAGCGCTGCCTCATTGAAAACGAAACCAGCGGTTGGAGTGGAGGAAGGAGTCGATGAAAGAGAGGGACAGTGAAAAGTTCAAGCGTTGATGCGCTCGCCAACATGGATGGTCCGGCCAAGGCTGCCAACACTGTGCCGGCTCCACTCATGAAACGACCGACTTGGGACCAGGCTGAGGGCAACCCGTTGCCACTTGGCGTCAAGTGGATCGAAGAGGAGCAAGCATTCAATTTTGCCGTCCACTCGGAACATGCGGAGAGCGTCACTCTACTGCTCTATTCTCCAGCCGATCTAGTGAATCCTCTTCTAAGGCTTCAATTGAATTTTCTGCACAACAAATCGGGGCGGATATGGCACTGCCGGATCCCGGTTACAAAACTTGGTGCCGCTTGTTATTACGCGTATTCCGTATCAGGAGAGACGATTCCTCAACTGCACAGTTTCGATCCGCAGAAAGTGCTGCTTGACCCGTACGCGAAGTGCATTTTCTTTCCACCCGGTTTTGATCGTAGCCTAGCCATGCGAGAAGGATCCAATGCAGGCCACGCGCCTTTGGGAGTCCTGTTTGATCGCCGATCGACATTTGACTGGTCGGGGGATCGGTCTCCGTATCATGAGGCGGATGCAGTCATCTACGAGCTTCACGTGAAAGGTTTCACGAAGAACCCTAACTCGGGAGTCGACCCATCGTGTGCTGGCACATACGCCGGCCTCGTCAAAAAGATCCCCTATCTAAAGGAACTCGGGGTGACGGTTGTTGAGCTGATGCCGGTTTTTCAGCGCGATCCAGAAGAGGGCGACTACTGGGGCTATATGCCTTTGAATTTCTTCGCGCCCCATGCTCAGTACGCGAGCACTCCGCGTGTTGATGAGCAGCGTCTTGAATTCAAGAATATGGTAAGAGCTTTTCATGCGGCTGATATCGGCGTGGTGCTCGACGTCGTCTACAACCACACGTGCGAGGGCGACTCCAAAGGGCCGATCTACAGCTTCAAGGGTTTCGACAGCGCCGGTTATTACATGCTTTCCTCCGATCCGGCAAACCCCTACGCCAATTATTCCGGCACCGGCAATACCTTGAATTTCGGCCAGGCACATGTGCGCAAGATGGTGATTGATAGTTTGCGTTATTGGAAGCGAGGGATGCATATCGACGGATTCCGGTTTGATTTGGCGTCGGTTTTCAGCCGCAATGCGGACGGATCTCTCAACTGGGGCGAAGCGCCCATCTTCAGTGAAATTGCCGCGGACCCGGAATTAGGGCGGGTGCGTTTGATCGCAGAACCCTGGGACACAGCCGCTTATCAGCTCGGGCGGGGCTTCCCGGGCCTGACTTGGCTCCAGTGGAACGGGCGGTTTCGCGACGACATTCGCCGCCTGGTCAAGGGCGACACAGGGATGGTCCCCGAAGTGATGCGACGCATCTATGGCAGCGATGATTTATTTCCAGACAGCCGCGCCGACGCTTACCATGCATATCAAAGCGTGAATTACATAACTTCCCACGACGGTTTCACGCTCTACGATCTGGTCTCTTACGATCGCAAGCACAATTGGCAAAACGGAAATAATAATCGGGACGGTACTGACGCGAACTACAGTTGGAATTGTGGGCAGGAAGGGGATGAAGCTATCTCCCCGGCAGTCCACGCATTGCGCCGGCAGCAGGTGAAGAATTTCTGTTGCCTGCTGTTCTTGTCCAACGGTACGCCGATGTTTCGCGCTGGCGACGAGTTTCTGAACACGCAATTGGGCAACAACAATCCCTACAACCAAGACAACGAAATTGGATGGCTGGATTGGAGTCAACTTCAGGCGAACCGCGACATTTTCCGGTTCTTCAAGCGTATGATTGCGTTCCGGAAAAATCATCCTTCGCTGAGCCGGAGCAGATTCTGGCGGGAGGATGTTTCCTGGTACGGTGTCGGCGCCACAGTCGATTTGTCCCACGATTCCCATAGCCTGGCATTCTGCCTGCATGGCGCTTCTCAAGATGACGATGACATCTACGTGATGATCAATGCGTACTGGGAAGAGTTGGAGTTCCATGTGCAGGAGGGAACAGCACAGGAATGGAAGAGGATCGTGGACACCGCTTTGCCCAGTCCAGATGATTTCTCGGACGAAGGAAGCCCTTTAGAACGGACGAAATACCTAGTGGCTCCGAGATCGATTGTGGTCTTATGTCGACCCCAAGCAGAGGCTCGATGAAGTGGCGAAAACAGGTGTCCTTGGTTTTATCGCACAAGGTAGATGAACATGGGGACATACTGCCTTAACAAAAGGGTTCACGGGAAGACTCGCGCGAGCAATCCCCAACCGCGTGATGGAGAACTTGAACCGAAACGGAACCGAGATCTTGCCATATCCTCTGCAACGCGAACCCGTCAGAAATCTCGCAAGCGCAGCAGAGGCCGTGGGCCGGACCGATCTTGTGCCTATGTGGGCCGGACAAAGCGCCCATCTTTCGACTTGCACCGACGTATCAGCTTTCTTGACCTCATTGGTCGAGGAGGTTTCTGAAATCGCGGGGCCCATCATGCACGCCCAGGGAAAGGAACGTTCCATGAAACACCCGACGCTTTATCGCACGATACAGGTAGATGGACTCTCCATCTTTTACAGAGAGGCCGGGCCGAAAGACGCGCCAACGCTTTTGCTGTTGCACGGGCTTCCTTCCTCATCCCGAATGTTCGAGCCACTTTTCGCCCGGCTGTCCGATCGTTATCACCTTGTCGCGCCGGATTACCCTGGCTTCGGACACAGTGACTGGCCAGACCCGAAAAAATTCGCGTACACGTTCGATCACATCGCCGAAACCATGAATCACTTCACCGATGCTCTTCAGCTCTCGCGTTACACGCTTTACATGCAGGATTACGGCGGCCCTGTGGGTTTTCGCATGGCCTTAACCCAGTCGGACCGGATCGAGGCCCTGATCGTGCAGGACGCCGTGGCACACAATGAAGGCCTGGGGGCGAACTGGAAACCGCGCCGGGCCTTTTGGGCCGAGCGCGCCGCCAACGAGAGCGCGCTTCGCACCAACCTCCTGTCGTTGCAGACGACGCGGACGCGCCATGTCGGAAGCGATCCCAACGTGGAACGCTATGACCCCGATCTGTGGGCGGATGAATTTGCTTTTCTCAATCAACCCGGCCAGGCCGAGATTCAGAGCAATCTCTTCTACGACTACCGCACTAACCTCGACAACTATCCCAGGTGGCAGGCTTGGATGCGTGAGAAGCAGCCGCGCCTGCTGGTGATTTGGGGCAAGTATGAGTTATCGTTTGACGCCTCGGAGCCGGAATCCTATCGGCGAGATGTGCCCAACGCTGAGGTCCACATTGTCGATGGTGGTCATTTCGCATTGGATACGGCAGCGGATGAAATTGCGGCGCTTATCGATCAGTTCATGAGGACAAAGAAATGAACTACCATTCGCGAACCATTGGCCGGCTCCAGGTGGTCAAGGGACAAGATTTTATGGGCAAGAGACTGCCATTCACTCCAAGAGAATAAAAGAACGAGGCCAGGCAAAAGGATTCGAAGACCGCAACCTCAAAGCGCCCGAAAAAGTGTCGCGCGTTTTCTTGTCACGAGGGTCGACTCGCCGCTCCATTTAGTTTTATTCCGTCGCGTTGTCCCAGGCCTCTGCCCTGTTGCGACATTGGTCTAACCAAACCGGAAATTGCAACCGGTTATGTTCTCGGATTGCTTACGGCGATCAAACAGAGAGAGTGGGTTCTAAGGTTTCGAAATTCCCCGCGGAGCATTCGAGCCGGCTCGGGTGCGTCCGGCACGGCAAATTGCATCCGAAAAGGCGGAATCAGTCACGCACGTATTTGTTGAACCAGTCAATTGTGCGTTGCCAGGCCAGATCGGCCGCGGCTTTGTTATATCGTTCCGGCGTCGCATCGCAATTGAAGCCATGTACGGCGCCCGGATAAATGTAGCCCTCGTGTGGAACGTTCGCCTCGCGCAGCTCCTTGTCGTATGCCGGCCACGTGGCTGCGAGCCGGGTGTCA
>Ga0210383_10003663_pt1 | contig 13724 bp, 10 predicted proteins | sample IncBWC14OmetaG_FD_160072 | JGI IMG/M metagenome (GOLD analysis project Ga0210383, IMG submission 160072) | Forest soil microbial communities from Barre Woods Harvard Forest LTER site, Petersham, Massachusetts, United States - Inc-BW-C-14-O ...
TCCCGAAACCTTTTCAGCTTCGTCGAGACCGCTGATTTTCTTGCCCACTTCGAAAGTGCCTGGATATCCTCCGGAAGCCATCACCACGCAAACCGAAGCATCCCCGGACCAGCGGCAGTCACCCTCGCTGACCCGGCCTTCAATCGAAGCCTCCAGCGCCTCCACCAGATCGCTTTCCAAACGCATCAGGATGGGCTGTGTCTCCGGATCGCCAAAGCGGCAGTTGAACTCGAGCACCATCGGTCCCCGAGCCGTCATCATCAGGCCGCAATACAGCACACCTTTATACTCTGCGCCCTCCGCCTTCATTCCCGCCACCACCGGACGCGCAATGTGCTGCAGTAGCCAGTTCTGCATCTGCGCATCGACCATAGTCTCGGTAGAGTACGCGCCCATGCCGCCGGTGTTCGCGCCCGTGTCGCCCTCGCCCACTCGCTTGTGATCCTGCGCCGCCGCAAGCGCGACCACGCGTTCACCGTCGCTCAGCACCAGAAACGAAAGCTCCTCGCCCTTCAGGCATTCTTCAAGCACGACGCGCGATCCGGCCTCGCCCAGCATTTTTCCGCTGAGCATCTCCGCTGCCACCGCCGAAGCCTCTTCCTTGTTCTTGCAGATCACCACACCCTTGCCCGCGGCCAGTCCGTCGGCCTTGACCACTACCGGCATATGGAAATGGGGCAGCGCGTCGGCAACCTCCTTCAACGAATTGCAAATGGCATAGTGCGCCGTCGGGATGTGATGGCGCTGCATGAACTCCTTGGCGAAACTCTTGCTGGATTCGAGCCGCGCCGCAGCCCGGGTGGGGCCAAAGATCCGATATCCGTGCCGGGTAAACTCATCCACCACGCCCAGTTGCAGCGGCAACTCCGGGCCAACGACCGTCAGGTCCGGCTTGATCTGCATCGCCAGCGCCAGCAGCGACTCGACACTCTTTACGTCGGCCGGCAGACATTCCGCTTCCGCCGCAGCCCCAGCATTCCCAGGCGCGCAATAAACCTTCGAGACACGCGGAGACTGGCGCAGTTTCCAAACCAGCGCATGCTCGCGTCCGCCACTTCCGATCACGAGAATCTTCATAGCTCGGGATAAACAAGGGTAGGGGTCAGAGCAGATGATGTCAAACGGAGAAATTGTTGATCGTTGCCTGATCTCGCCAGTTAACCATGCTTAAGCCGTATAATCTTTCCCAATGATCACCGTCTCCAAAGAGGACTATCTCAAGGCCATCCTAGCGGCCGAGAGCGAAGGTGAGACTGTGATTTCAGCCACGCTTGCCCACTGGCTATCCGTGTCGCCGCCCGCCGTCACCATGGCTCTTCGCCGCTTGAAGAAAGATGGCTTGGTGCGGGTGCAGGGCGACGGCCACGTCGGGCTGACCGCTGCCGGACGCAAGATTGCCCGCAAGCTCACGCTTCGCCATCACCTTATCGAGCGCATGCTCGCTGAAATGTTTGGAATGGAGTGGTATCGCGTGCACGACGAGGCCGAGCGTTTGGAACATGCCGTTTCCCCCGACTTTGAAGCCCGGCTGCTCGCCAAGCTGGGCCGCGGCGGTGCCTGTCCTCATGGTAATTTAAGCGAGCTCGAGAGCCCCAGCAGCCGCCGCCGACGTGGCTTGGTGCTGCTGGCCCATGCCGACGCGGGGAAAAATTATGTTGTGAGTGGAATCTACGAGCGCGACCGCCATTTGCTGGAGTTCCTCGAGGGGCGAGGCGTTCGTCCCGGTGCACGAGTGCACGTCGCGGGACGGAACTACGATCAAACCTTAACCCTCGCGACCGACGCCGGAACGGTCGCTCTTGGCCGCTCGGCCGCGGAGAGAGTCTGGGTGTCCGCCGAGCCGGGCAAGTCGCGGCGGCCTTCTTCCCATTCCTCGCCTTGAAGAGTTACGCCAGATGTTTCTCCGCAGTAATTAACCGTAGTTTACCTTCTGATGTATACTTACGCTAACTTATTGGCCATGAGTGTAGGTTCACAACCCCCCCAGACGATTCGCGTTGCAGGCGAAGACGAAGTCGTTGTCATCACCCACGAGGACGTGGATCGGGCGCAGGATCGCGTCCGAGTCTCCGCCGCTCGCGCGCAGCGCGGCTTCTTTTCCAATGCGCGGCTTCTGTGGTTGCTGGTCGGTCCCGGGGTTCTGGTCATGCTGGGAGAGAATGACGGGCCCAGCATGCTCTCCTACGCGGCTACAGGCGCAAAGTTTGGCATCGGCTTCTTCATTCCCTTTGTTGCCCTCACGTTTTGCATGGCCATCGTTGTGCAGGAGATGACCGTGCGTCTCGGCGCCGCAACCCATCGCGGCCACGCTGAACTCATCTTCGACCGCTTCGGGCCGTTCTGGGGATGGTTCTCGATGATCGACCTGGCCATCGGGAACTTCCTCACTCTCATCACCGAGTTCATTGCCATTCGGGCCGGGCTTGGTTTCTTTGGCGTGCCTCCTTGGATGGCAGTTTTGATTGCGCTTGTCATCCTCTACTCGGCGCTGATGAGCCATCGTTATTGGACCTGGGAGCGGATCACGCTCGCTGCGGCCGCTTTTAACCTAGTGTTTATTCCAGTCGCGCTGATGACGCATCCGAGTTGGCATTCGGTGGGCCACTCTTTCATCACCTGGCAACCGCTTCCCGGTTTCAACAAGGACACTCTGCTGATCGTCCTGGCCGACATCGGAGCGACGGTGACACCATGGATGCTCTTCTTTCAACAAAGCGCAACCGTCGACAAGGGTCTTACCACGAAAGACATTCACTTTGGCCGCATCGACACTGTGCTTGGAGCGGCATTAGCAACCGCTGCTGCGGTGGCTACGATTCTCGCGACAGCGCCGTTATTCGCTCACCAGATGACGGCCGACAATTTTCAGGCGGCCGAATTCGCCCAGGCTCTCCAGCCAATCATCGGACGATTTGGCGCTTCGCTGTTTGCCCTTGGTATGGTCGAGGCCGGAATCGTAGCGTCGATCACGATTTCAACTTCTTCGGCATATGCATTCGGAGAGGTCACTCATAAGCCGCACAGCCTGAACCTTCCCATTAGCCAGGGCAAATCTTTTTACTCCGTCCTCACTTTGTGCGCTGTAGCTGCGGCGGGCATCGTTCTCATCCCGGGACTGCCGCTGGTGTATGTGGTTTTGTTGGTCAATGTGGTTGCGGTTTTGGCGATGCCTCCGGCGCTCGTGTTTCTATTCATGTTGGTGAACGACAAGGAAGTCATGGGCGACCTGGTCAGTCCGCTTTGGGCCAACGTGCTGGCTGGCGGCGTGGTGTTTCTGTTGACCGCCGCAGGCGTGCTATTTGGTATCAGCGTGATTGCGCCTAACATTTTTGCGGCCTTAGGCGGAAGGTAGGAAATTAGCCATGGTGAGAAAAGACGAAGCTTTGAGATCCAGTCCCGGGCTTTCCAATGCTGATCGGAGCTTGGTTTTATCTTCGCTTGAACACGATCAACTGGTGCGGGCGAAGAAGCATCTGATCCCGAGGCGGCATCTCAAAGGTCCCGAACTCGCCGTGCTCTGGGGGCTTCGAATCTACCTTGTATTCATGATGGCGGTGGTCGTTTATCAGGTCTGGACGGCCGCGCGCTAGCGTCCTGGATTGGGACGAGTTTACTGTTTGGTACCGGGTACCCCCCCTCCCCTTTTTGCCTGCAAAATCATGAAAATAAACGATCTATTTTGGTACTAATAGCGTTGACTCACCTATGTCTAGGTGTGACAGTTATCTTGGTCATAAAACATGTGTTGTAGACTGTGCGCCGAATGGCATGCACAGTACAATCATCTCGCCTTCACCCCGAGGAGTACGTAGAGATTGGCTCCGGTGAGCCGATTGGGAGCGAGAATCTAGTGGAATTTCATTTACTCTACAGCGGCCCTTTGCACAGCGCCGGACAAGAAAACCCGCGCAAGGAAAAGCACGCGATTCGTAAGGTTTTTCATTCACAATTGCGACGGTTATGGGAGACACATCCAAATCTCAGATATAGGGCAGTCAAGGCTATTAATGCCTCTATTTTGCGACTACCTTCTAGATCTTTGAGTTTGCAGGAGTTGCGGGCAAAATCTAGAGAACATGGGAGTTACGGCGAGTGCGGAGTACTGCTCGGCTCATTCTGGGACCGGAGGTATTCGGAGGGCCCGAGGTGCTTGCGCGACTCTCTCAGTAAAATTGTCAAAGACCGGATGTTATCCAGCAGATAATGTCTACTGCAAGAATATCATCTGATTGTGGACAATGCCGTCAATCGATGATTGTTGGCCAACTCAGAACCGCATCGAATTTCTCGCTTTTATCTTCATGCCGTCATCGGCGGGAAACAACTCTTACGCAATATTATTTGTGCTTATGGTTTAGCAGTTCGGCAACTGATTGATTGCGTTTGTAGCGTTTATTTGATACTCTTTGCCTAGGTAAACCCTACCGTACCTGGAGGAGGAAACACACGAATGGTCACCAATAGCGAAGCACCCGTTGATATTTCCCCAAAAGAACAGAGGGAAATCATCGACATTTATGCAAAGCTTCGCGAGGCTGAGGCGAAGCTCATCGGACCCGATGGCAGAACCGAGATTTTGCCCAATAACCTCTATTCGTTCTTGCTACGTTTGCTTGCCGATCTTCGAGCTGGTCATTCCGTCACCATCTTGCAGAATAAGCATGAACTCACAACCGTTGAAGCCGGCAAAATTCTTGGGATGTCGAGGCAGTATCTCATTCAGCTGCTGGAGAAAGGAGAAATCCCCTTTCACCTTGTGGGCACCCATCGCCGCATGTACGTCCGCGATGTGATCGCCTTCAAATCCAGACGCGACACCACGCGAAGAAGCACTTTAGACGCATTAGCCAAGCATGAGTTCGACAAAGGGGATTACGACAAAATCCCGGATGATTTTCACACAGGAAAATGAGTACTCGGCGGTGCTGGATGCGTGTGTTCTCGTGCCAGCATCGCTATGTGACACTTTGCTGCGACTCGCAGAAGAGCCGGCCATGTATCGACCTTTGTGGAGCGAACAGATTTTGGCGGAGATGATCAAGGCGTTAAGGACAAAGCTTCATCGAAGCGCCGCCGACACCACGTACAGGCGTCAGCAAATGATAGATTCCTTCCCCGAAGCGATGGTTAAGGTTCCGCCTGATTTGCTGAAGGCAGTCGAATGTATTCCTGACCCGAACGACAGGCACGTGCTGGCCGCTGCAATCATGGCGCGTGCCGATACGATCGTTACGCAGAACACGAAACACTTTCCAAAAGAATGCCTGGAATCGTTCGGCGTACAGTGCCAGAATGCTGATGATTTTCTGGTGCACCAATATCACTTGTCTCCTCAACTCGTTCTGGACAAGCTGGATGATCAAGGCGTCGGAATTGGCCAGGACAGGGCGTACGTAGTGGCTAGTCTCAGGCGCTCGGCCGCCAACTTTTGCAGGTTAATAGAGCAGCATCCAATGTAGTCGCCCGGGACTTGACTTGCAGAATCATGTGGTCGGAGATTCTTTTCGGCGAGTGCATCGAGCGCTTGTTTCACCTCGGGACGCCGGGCCAGGCTTGGTGAATGACGGGTTGCTCAGAAAAGCCGAAGGCCCGCTGGAAGTGCGGGCCTTTGGGATCACGCTCTAAAAAAGACTTAGTACGCCCAGAACGGGCCGGATCCGATGCCATTGACGGTTTGGCCATCGATGGCGGTAAAGATCGTCTGGCCGTAGAAGAAGGGCAGTCCCCAGTCGAATTGGCACGAGCCAGTGCCTTGGCTGGTGCAGGTGTTCGGGCTGCCATTCGGTCCCCCGAGGGTTTGGAATGCTGTGTCTGGTGGAGTGAGATTGAAAAGGTTGTCAGCGTTGTCGATGTTGAAATTCACATTGCTTACTGGCGCACCAGCCTGGTATCCCTGATTGGTTGCCGACTGCGGGGTCAGCCCCGGCGGGCAGAAGAAGCCAGCATTGTCCGCGCATACGGTCAGGGAAGAGGGAAAGAACAACGCGCTCGATCCGCTGTCAATAACGCTGTTGGGAAGAGTTTGGCCGGCGTAAGTGGTGATGAAGCTGTCATTCGACAGCCCAAACAGGATCGCGTTGCTGGGAATCATGTTGTTTGTTTGGGTGTTAACGCCGAAGGTCAGCGCGCCGCTCAGCGTAGGTGCGGCGTACGGCGGGGTGGAAAGCGGCAGGGGGAATTGGATGGCGACGCCGTTATTGTCGGTGAACAGGAATACGGGGTTCACAACCTGGCTGCCCGCGGCTATGGTGATCGGGGTCGTAGTTGAGGAACACCCCGAACTTGCACAGGAGAAGTAGGCTGGGGGTGGGCCCTGCCCGGTGCTCCCGTCACAAAGATTAACCAGGCCCTGGACGAAGCAGTCGGTCGGTTCGAGGCCTACTCCGATGATGCCGTTGGCACCGAGAGTCGTTGGAGTGTTTTCGTCCCCGGGACCGCTGCCGGTCGAGCAGGCCGTCGGTATGCCCGCAGTCGAGGTGCTTACGGTTTGAATAAGTTCTCCATTCGTTGCAGTAGCGACCTCGCCGCCTATTCTGACGTCCGCTTCTTGCACTGGTCCCCATAGGAATGAGGTATCCGCGAACTGGACGCAGTTGAATATCGTGTTGCCGGTGGAATCCATCAGCGAAGGAAGAGAAAGGGACGGCATTGCCGACTGCAGAATTCTCAGACCGGCAGATCCGGTATCAACCTGAATATTGTCGACGGTTTGACACGTCGTGGTGCCGGGAACGCAGATGGTGACGCTGACAAAAGCGATGTTGGAGGAGTTCCCCGCAGGGCCGCTGTTGACATTCAGTGCGGCAACGTTAGAACCGGCACCGGACTGAAACACCGTGATCTCGAGCGCCGCTGTGGCGTTGGCGTCGGACACGGACGTCGCCGTAAGTGTGACAGGTGTATTGCCGCCCACGCTTCCTGGCGCGACGTAGGTCACGGCGGTCGAGGTTTGGTTGGTCAGAGTACCGGCACCTGTCGACGGCGAAAGGCTCCAGGTCACACCTTTCTTAGCGGGGTCGTTCGTGGTCGCGCTAACGGAGAGCTGCTGTCCCTGATTGATCGTCTGAGGACCCGCTGGCGCCGACGAAGGGGCAATCGATAGAGAGACAGCGATCGCGGAACTTTGCAGCGAAATCTGTATGCTTGCGGTAACCGTGGAACTGGCCGCGGAAGTTGCAGTAATCGTCGCCGATGTTGGAGTTGGCACGCTTGCCGGCGCGGTATAAACCACTGTGGTCGAGGTCTGGCCACTCAGGGTGCCACCGCCGCTGGTGATGCTCCAGGTCACGCCTTTATTACTGGTATCGTTCGCAACCGTAGCGGTAATAGTGGTGGATTGGCCAGGAGCCACTGAATTAGCAGACGCAGCTAGAGTGATCGTAATCTGAACTCCGACGGGCGTACCGCTGCCACCGCATGCGGACAGAAAGACCAACCCCGCGACCAACACTATTGCTAAAAATGCGCGCACCGTTCCTCCTCTACCGTATGTCATTGGCGCTAACTCCTTGGGGCAGCTTTCCGGGATCGTAGGCTCTGCCTGAGAATGACCGCATGTGGCCGGTGGACTCGACTACCAAACCAGGTTCCTGAATATAGAGCGGGCCGTGACCGGGGTGAGCGGCTTTCTGGGCTTTCACAGCGTCCGAGAAGTTTTGAAAGTAGCTACCCAGAAGCTGTTGCAGATTGGGCATCCCTGAACCGTGCCAGGACACGCCAAACACCTGGCCAGCAGGCGAAACATATTCGCGCACTACCATTCCGGCCGGAGATTTGATCTCGTGGAGGGTGAACACGACGGCTTCCGTGGTTTTCAGGCTGCCCTTCATCTGCGCCTGGTCTTCGTGGACCGATGCGACGTCCCCGCCCAACGCAGCCAATGCGGGGATGGGAAGCGCCAGCAGCAGGACGGCAATTCCGATCCATGAGGTTCGCGACAATGACGTTCGTGACACCGAAGTTCGTGACACCGAGATCCGAGAATTTGGTTTCATTTGACTCACTCTGCTTTCTATCGTGCGCTAGGCCGAGTTCGTTGCCTTAGACCCGAAAGATAGTGATAAGTTGCGGTTGCCAGCTAGGATTTCAATCGCGGCTCCCGGGTTGCTTCTCGTGTGGAGCGGACACTTTCGTCCACGTTTGACTCTTGATTTCCGATAAAACGCAAGAAATCGAAATCAACAACGAAATCGACTCTTAACCTCAGAATCAACCTCGACTTCAAGATTAAAGGCGGCGGACCGGAGTGTCCACCTTACACTTGGATGTACTACATTCTATCCCTTTTGCCGCTTTGGTATGTCAAGGGTTGTAAAGTTCCTTTACTCTTTGCATTCCCCCGGCGTGGTGGCGCGGGAGCCAGCTAAACGGTAAATTGTTAGGCGGAGAGATTGATGTCTATCTGCGTTTCGTGCGGTTCGCAAGTGGCTGAAGCGGGGCGATTCTGCTCGTCTTGCGGAGCGGTTGTGGCGTCGGGGAATGCGTTGGACGATCTCGCGACTATGGAGTATGTGGACTCGAAGCCGAGGCCATCGGCGAGAGCGTCATCCGGATCGGGCGCAAAGCTCGCGAGTTCCTCGGGCAGCTTGCTGACGGAAGGCCGATTTCTTCCCGGACGTCTTCTGGCCGGCCGCTATCGCATCATCGCGTTGCTGGGTCGCGGCGGCATGGGCGAAGTGTACCGCGCCGATGATCTGACTTTGGGCCAGCCGGTTGCGCTCAAATTTCTGCCCGAAGAGGCGAGCCGCGACGAAGCTCTGGTGGAACGCTTCCGCAATGAGGTTCGGTTGTCGCGGCGAGTTTCGCATCCCAATGTTTGCCGGGTTTACGACGTGGGGGAAGTCGATGGACACACATTTTTCACCATGGAGTACGTGGACGGCGAGGACTTGGCTTCGTTGCTGCGGCGGATTGGTCGCTTGCCCGCGGACAAGGCTTTGGAAATTGCACGCCAGCTTTGCGCGGGGTTGGCGGCGGCGCATACCAAGGGAGTGCTGCACCGTGATTTGAAGCCGGCCAACATCATGCTCGATGGACGGGGCCAAGTAGTGGTTACAGATTTCGGCTTGGCCGGGTTGGTCGATCAGATCCCGGGCAGCGATGTGCGGAGCGGCACGCCGGCTTACATGGCTCCGGAACAACTGGAAGGCAAAGAGGTCAACGTAAAGACCGACATTTATTCGCTGGGCCTGGTGCTTTACGAAATCTTTACCGGCAAGCGAGCGTTCAGCGTGGAGTCGTTGCCGGAACTGGTGCGGGTGCGCAGTGAATCGGCGCCGAGCAAGCCATCCACTCTGGTGAAGGATCTTGATCCCGCAGTGGAGCGGGTGATCTTGCGTTGTCTCGAACCTGATCCGGCGAGCAGGATGAGTTCGGCGTTGAGCGTTGCCGCAGCGTTACCGGGCGGTGATCCGCTGGCTGCGGCTTTGGCGGCGGGTGAGACGCCGTCTCCGCAGATGGTTGCGGCGGCGGGAGAAACTTCAGGGCTGGCGCCGCGAACAGCGTTGCTTTGTCTAGCGGCGGCGCTCGTAGGTTTGGGGTTGGTTAGTTATTTGTCGATCAAGGCCAGCGGGATGGGGAAACTCGGTTTGGAGCAATCGCCGGAAGTCCTGACTCAAAAGGCCAAAGAAATCGTCAGCCAACTTGGGTATGCAGACAAGCCGGTGGACAGCGCTGCGGACTACTCTTACGACAAGGATTTTCTGGATTACGTAAAGAAGAACGACAAACCACATCCGCACTGGGACGAAATACTTCCCGGGCGGCCAGCGCCGCTGCAGTACTGGTATCGGCAAAGCGCGCAATACATGGCGGCGAGCCGCTTCCATGACACCGTGCTCACTCCGGGAGTTGTAACCGATGACGATCCGACGACGGTCCTGTCGGGGATGGTGAATGTGACGCTGGATCCGCGAGGACGGCTGACATTTTTCCAGGCGATCCCGCCGCAAGTGCAAAGTAAAAGTGAAGAGAGCGGGCCGCATGCGCCGCCGTTCGATTGGAATATCTTATTTCGTGCGGCCGGACTGGATGCGACGCAATTCAAAACCACGGAGCCGATATGGACTTCCCTGGCCGCATCCGACACGAGGGTGGCGTGGACAGGCACCTGGCCCGGCAGCGGCCGTCCGTTACGCGTTGAGGCGGCAGCATTTCAGGGCAAGCCGGTATTCTTTTCGTTGATTGGACCCTGGACCAGACCGCAACGCATGCGGCCGGACCCGCCGACCACGGGGGGGCGAAGAGCGGGCAATTTGATTCTTCTCGCAATCGTGGTTGTGGTTGTGGCGGGAGCGGCGTTGCTGGCGCGCCGGAATTATGTACGGGGAAGGGTGGATCGCCGGGGCGCGTTGCGCCTCTCTGGTGTGCTCTTCGCAACGATGATCGCGCTGTGGCTGTGCCGAGGGCACATCGTTCCGACGCTGGAAATGCTTTTGCCTTTCGCTTTGGCCATCGGCATAGGGCTTTTTTTCTCTGGCCTGATTTGGATACTGTACCTTTCGGTGGAACCCTACGTGCGCCGCCATTGGCCGCAAGCGCTGGTCTCCTGGAGCCGGCTGGCGATGGGCCAGTTGAGAGATCCGCTGGTAGGCCGCGATGTTTTGTATGGCGTGATCCTCGGCGTGGTTTGGATGCTGATTTTTGAAATCAGTGAACTGCTGACCATGCGTAAAGGCGAGCCTCCGCTGTTGTTTTCGACGGACTATCTTTTGGGAGGCCGGCACGCGCTGGGAGCATGGCTATTTCAAATTCCGGATGCAATCGAAAGCACTCTCATTTTCTTTTTTTTGCTCTTCGTGTTGCGGGTGTTTTTGCGGAAGGAATGGCTGGCGGCAGTTGTGTTCGTGGCAATCTGGGTGACATTGAAAACTTTGGGAAGCGACTATCCGTGGATCGATGGATCGGTGTATGCGCTGCTTTTCGGAGGCGCGGCGGTCATGGTCTTTCGCTTCGGATTCGTGGCCCTCGCCGTGGGAATATTCGCCACCGAAATGCTGCTGAATGTGCCGCTTACTCTGGACTTTTCAGCCTGGTATTTGAGCAGCGTCATGCTTCCGCTGTTGAGCATCGTTGCCCTGGCAGTTTGGGGTTTCTATCATTCACTGGCCGGGCAGAAATTGTGGCAGGGGGATCGGTTCGGTTAGATCTCGCCGAATGGCTAGGGTCCGTGAGTTCGCCCTCCTTTGTGTACCTTTGTGTCCTTTGTGGTTGATGAAGTTCAAATGCTAGAACCACAAAGGACACAAAGGTATATAAAGGAGGGCGAATTTAAATGCCTCGTCCCGTGGCCCGTTTAACTCATTTGGCGCTGCCTACCAACTTTTCTACGTCGGACATCTCCTTTGGTACGCTCGACGATAGTATTTCCGGACCATTGTCGGTGATCAGAATTGTGTCTTCGACGCGGAAGTGCATTTGCTGGTCGGGGAACTCGACGATAGGCTCAATCGTGACCACCTGGCCAGCCTTCACCGGGCCGGTTGGATGCTTTACATCGTGAGTGGCGAGGCCGACGAAATGGCCGGGGAAACCGTACCATTGCTTCGCAATGCCGTTCTTTTCAAATACCGCTTTGCCGGCGTCGGCGACCTGTTCGTAGGTGTTTCCGGGCTTGAGCATGGCGATGGATGCCTTTTGCGATTCGAGATCGACGGCGTACCACTTGGCCTGCTCGGGCGTAAATTTCCCGCTGATGTTGAACGTGCGCGTGATGTCCATGGTCATATGATCAAGGTCGGCTGCGAAGTCGAAAACAACTAACTCGTTGGGCTGGATCTGGCGGCGGTCACTGAAGTAGTGCCAGGTGTTGATGTTTTCCGCAGAGCTGACGATGGCGGGATACGCCCAGCCTTGGGCGCCGCCGTTGCGAAAGACAAAAGCGGCCTGCGCTTCGATCTGGTACTCGAACATCGGAGGGTGGGCGTGCGCGATTGCCTGCTTGATTCCCTCGGCACTGAGTTTTCCGTTGCGACGAAGTAGTTCGATCTCCTGTGGAGTTTTGATGTTGCGCATATCGTCGATGAACCCAGTCGCGTCGCGTTGATGAGCGGCAGGATAACGCTCGGCTAACTTTTTCAGCGCGGCGCGGTCGCCGGGGAGAGGATCGCCGTATGGGTTTATATATTCAGCGGCATAGTCCCGGCCGGTCTCCTGGCGTGCGCCGTCGGCCTTGTCGGGGAAAGTCAGACGCAGCCACACATCAGTTTCCTTGCCCAAAAGAGATGACAGCATGCCGTCCAGGCTACCGAGCGGTAATACTGTTTTGAAGCCAAATTTTTCCTGGGCTTCGGGAGTCATGGAGAGCAAGTTTGCGCCGTAGACCTGCTTTCCTCGCGGGCCTTGAGGGGGCTCAAAGATCGTAGTGTTGCCATTGGTCGCGTCCATGAGCATGATCGCGCCGGGATCGGCCAATCCGGTGAAATAGAAGAAATCGTTGTCCTCGCGATAATGATTTGCCTCGGGGAGAACCGTGCGAGCAAACAAAATCAGGTGGCCGGTCTGAAGCTGTTTGGCGAGTTCCTGGCGACGCCGCGCGAACTCCTGCGGACCGCCAAGATCGTTGATCGCGACCGGATCGGTATACTGCGCCAGCGCCGGCATCGCCAGCATCGAAAGCAACAAACTCACCACTACAAACCGGACCCCAAGCGCGAAAGCTTTCACATGTTCCTCCTGAGAGCCGCGAGTTTAACGCGTGCGCGGCGAAGTTGACAAGCACGTGAAGGGCGGGCGTCAACCTGACTCCACTTCTTCCGCAAGTTCGCTGATCGCAATTGGCACGAAGTTGTTCTGACGCAGATGCTGGTTGAATTGCGGCAGCCAGTTTGTCTTGACGTGATTCCAATCCGCAATGCGCAACTTCAGTGCCTGGCTCGACTCGTGGTACAGATCAATGGCCTGTGAAGGCACGGCGCGATCGCCACTCTCGACGACTCCCAACGAAGAGGTTAGCCCGGCGCTGGCGTTTTGCAGACCTGTGGCGTTGCTCGCAGAATCTTCACCGCCGGTCGTGATCCTGTGAATCTCAGTTTGTAGTTGGGCCAGCGCAGTTTTCAGATCCGCGTGCCCTCCGCCGAGTTTCTGTTCCAGGTCCGACAATTGTTTTTGTACGGACCTGATTTCAGCCAAAGTCTCGCGGCTGCTGATGGCTTCGGCGAAAATCTGCCGACCTAGTTCCAGCTGTTGCTCGAGGTCGTGCGCGGTGGCGGAGGATCGCGGATCCATGACGATCTTTAGCGGCTGAGAAAAACTTTTCCCGTCGACAGTGAGTCGCACTTCGTAAGTGCCCGGAACAGCGCGCGGACCTCGGGGAGGACGATACTCGTCGTCGATGGATTGATCCGCAGCTTTCCCGTTCGGATTGCCCCAGGCCAGATTCCAAATGAAGCGATGCATGCCCGGAGTTGTCTCAAGAATTTCTGGTTTCGGAAACCATCGTTCTGCGATCGGGCGGGGAGAATGCCTTTGTTCTTTCGCGTCATCCGAGGAAAAGCTGGCAACCAGGTTTTGCTTCTGGTCAACAATCTTGAGGTTGACGTGGCCGGCGGCGGTTTTGAGGAAGTAGTCGAGGATCGCGCCATTGGGGGGATTGTTTGCCGTGGGTTCTTCAGGCGGCAAGGGAGAGCTGAGGAAAGAATCATTGTCGATTCGGACGGCTGTAGTTGGCCGATAAAACCATGAGCCAGCCGCTTTCGTGACGTCGTGTGCCTGCCGCAAAGGTGTGA
>Ga0210383_10003666_pt1 | contig 13716 bp, 13 predicted proteins | sample IncBWC14OmetaG_FD_160072 | JGI IMG/M metagenome (GOLD analysis project Ga0210383, IMG submission 160072) | Forest soil microbial communities from Barre Woods Harvard Forest LTER site, Petersham, Massachusetts, United States - Inc-BW-C-14-O ...
TATCTGAAGACGGCTGCTATCTCCAAGGTCGTGCCCGGGACGATGCTGGCGTGGTTCAATACGCCCGAAGGTAGGGGATTCAAGAAAGAGTTAGTGGACGACGATACGCCGGACGCTGTCATGGCTCAGTCAATTGACAAGGGTCCTCTTCGTCGCGGGCGCCAGGTGGTTGCTTATCTGGCCAGCAAAGATACCAACTTTCTCTTTGGTACGGACACTCCGTCCGCTCCGACCTACGGAAATATCCCGGGGTTGAACGGCTATTTGGAGATGCAGCAGCTGCAAAAAGCCGGGTTGTCGTTGGCGCAGATCTTCAAGGCAGCCACGATCAGCAATGCGCGGGAGTTCAAGCTGGATGGGCAACTCGGAACGATTGAGCCGGGAAAGATTGCGAATCTCGTCCTGCTGAAGAGATCTCCGTTGGAGAGCGTGGATGCGTACGACACCATCGTCACAGTCTGGGTTCACGGAACGCCGGTCTCGCGCGATAATCTGGCGATCGAGACCGGCAAGTGATTCGGTCGTTGCTCCAATCGGGAAGCTTCTAATTCGCTCGAGATAGTTGCGGATTCGCTGGAGTTGGCTGGCGGAGGGCGGCGGGGACAAACTCTGTGCTCAGCATTTTGGGGCTGGCGGTGAGGTAATAGGTCGGGATTTTGGGGAACTGCTCTTCGGTCAGGATGAGGGTGCGGAAGTCGAAGCTCTGGATTTCGGCGCGGTCTTCCATGTGGTTGCGGGCGATGGCTCCGGCGAGTGTGGTGACGAAGGTCTGTGGGTCGACGGTGTGGTTGGTGGTGGGCTCGCCGGTTGCGGAGGGCAGGGGTTTGCCGGGTTCGTCGTTGGGGAGCGGGAGGATTTTGGTTTCGATGTTGAAACGGACTTTGGCGGCGTTGGCGGCGCGCTCCTTGGCATGGGGCTGCGATTTGCCGGGGCCTTTGCTGTAGTAGTCAACGTAGAAGGCGGTGAAGCGGAAGAGCTGCTCGACGTAGGTGGGGACGTAGGGGCTGATGAGGTGCTCGTGCTGGGCGAAGGCTACGGCTACGGGCGAGAGGGCGAGGTCGTTCTTCTGGTCTGGGAACTGAGTGTGGAGCTTGTCGCAGATGAAGGTGCGCTGGGCGTCGGTGCTGGAGATGTCGCGGAGGTAAACGCGGTTTTCGAGGGTGTAGGGGGCTCCGTCGGCGCGGCGGCAGGACTGCGGGTTGAGGAACTGATCGTGCCAGATGAGCGAGACGTGGTCGGTGGTGACGCCGGTGTCGGTCTCGAGGGTGGTGCTGAGCTGGTCGAGGCCGGACTCGAAGGAGGGCAGGGTGTTTTCGGGGCGAAGGCCGCGGCCTCCACGGTGCGCGGAGATGTCGAAGGCGGCGAAGTAGGCGGCGTCGGCGGGGTGGGCGGCGGCTTCTTCTTTGACGACGGCGCGGAGGAGGTCGGGGCGGTCGGAGATGATGCCGTCGACGCGAAGATTGATGAGGGCGCGCATCTTTTCGGGGTCGTTGGTGGTCCACGGGACGACCTGGAAGCCGGCTTTGTGGAGCTGGGCGACGTCGACGGGAGGATTGGCGCTGAGGAGGGTCGCGTCGACGGGCGAGAGGACCGGGGTAAGGGCGCCGTGGGCTTTCGCGTGGTCGCGGGCGGCAGTCATGAGGCCGAGGTAGGGATTGGTGGGCATGGTATTGGCCTGCTGGGCAGCGGCGATGCCGGTGAGGACGACAAGAACTGCGGTGCGGGTCCCGAGAGAAATGATTGACATGAGGGCTGATGATAGAGGAGCAGGATTGCAATGTTGTGAATTAGGTGGACCGAGATAGCGTCGTCTCTTCTGTTTCATTGACAAAGTAGGCTACGAAGACGAGCCAACGAAGCGGGTCGATTCCTCTCGTTATCGCAGCTTCTATATCCGGCCAGTTTAGTGCTTCCTTTTTGAAGTCTGTGTTGGTCGCTAAGTTTTTGAATGCACTCAAAACCTCTGTACAGGAACGGCGACAATAATTCAACCAAGACTCATCAGGAACTCGTTCGTTACAGTCGGCGTTGAGCCAATACATCTCACATGTGCCGTTGTCCAAACGAAACTGAAATTGTCCGCCGAGGCAGGCATAACCGAGCGCTTCCGCCTTCGTAAGCGCATTCGGAAAGGCATTGATATCCCATGCATACTCATTTCCTCGCAGGGAGGCGCCGTGAGCAATATCGGGTGGAAGATCGCTGTTCATCATCCACATTCCTCTCCTGGAAAATCTGGCTAGATGATACCTACAGAGTGCGAAGCTGCATTTCTATAGCACTGACTGCAGAACGGCCGCGAGTCTTCCGTGGGCGGCCAGGAGTTTGGCCTCGGCGGCGGAACGAGTGAGCGAGAGCTTCTGCATGACAATGGCGGTTTTGACGGAGCCGGCTTGTTCGAGCAGGTGCCCGGCGGTGGGTTGGTCGACTCCCGTGGCTGCGGCGATGATGCGCTGGGCACGGTCGATGAGCTTGGCGTTGGTGGGCTGTACGTTGACCATGAGGTTGCTGTAGACGGCTCCGGCTTTGATCATGATGCCGGTGCTCAGCATGTTGAGGACGAGCTTGGTGGCGGTTCCGGCTTTGAGGCGCGTGCTGCCGGTGAGGACTTCGGGGCCGGTGACGGGGGCGATGGCGATGTCGGAGACGGCGGCCATCTGCGAGTTGGGGACGCAGGTGAGGGAGATGGTGAGGGCACCGACAGAGCGGGCGTGGGCGAGTGCGCCGAGAACGTAGGGGGTGCGTCCGCTGGCGGCGATGCCGACGAGAGTGTCCTGCGGGGTGAAGTCGGCTGCGATGAGGTCGCGGCTTCCCTGCTCGGGCGAGTCTTCGGAGCGCTCGCTGGAGGTGCGGAGGGCGGAGTCTCCACCGGCGATGATGCCTCGGACAAGTGTGGGCGGGACGGAGAAGGTGGGCGGGCACTCGGAGGCGTCGAGTACGCCGAGGCGGCCGCTGGTGCCGGCTCCCATGTAGAAGAGGCGGCCTCCCTGTTCGAGGCGGGCTGCAATGGCGTCGACGGCTTTGGCGATGTTGGGGAGTTCGGCGGCTACGGCTGCGGCGACTGTGGCGTCGGCTTCGTTGATGATGCGGAGCATGTCGAGGGTGGGAAGCTGGTCGATGTGCTCGGAGGCGGGGTTGCGGGCTTCGGTGGGGAGCGTGGCGAGATCCATGTGCTCCATGATGGAGGATGGAGGGTGCTGGCGGCAATTCGGGTGTGGATTGCCGCCGTGGAGTTTGCGATTAGTGCGAAGGGATCGCGACTGGAACCGCTGACTTCGCGGTTACGATTGCTCCACTGAGGCAGAGAGCGATCAAGACCTCGGTGATCACCGGTGGCGGGAAGAAGTACGTCAAGGAGACCTGGGCGAAGGCAAGATAGGCCACCGTGAACGTTGTGAGGATTGGGCGGAGGCGGAGGGCATCGGTCTTTGCTAGTGAGGCAAGCTGCCAAAAGACTATGGCCTCGGCCGTCAGAAAGACACTGACGGCGAGGCCCATGCCCATGTAGAAGTCCCAGAAGCTGCGGGTGAATCCCATGACCGGGAAAGTGTTGGCTTTCATGGCCGATACGGCTATTTGTTGTGGACCCGGAGCTGGTGAGCCGAAGACGCCTCCGATGGTGTGAAGCGCGGCGTGAATGAAGGTCAGGACGGATGCGATGCGCAGGAAGATAACGGGCTTCATGCCTGAGCCTCCCGAGTGACTGCTTTGGCGAACTCTGAAAGGGTGCGCGACCAGGCGTCTGGGGTGTCCAGCATCTCGCGGAGCTTCTCGTAGCCTTCGCCGTGGCGCTCGAGTGCGCTGTGCTCCAACTCGACGAGCGTGGCTGAGGGGCCCTCGGCGGTGAAGCGAATCTCGACTTCGCTGGCTTTGTCGAGGTCGGGATCGAACTTCCAGTCCGGGCCAAGGTGCCAGGAGAGGATGACGCGATGCGGAGGTTCCCATGCGAGGATGTGGCCCCAGTTGCAGTCGTTTCCCTCGGCGTCGCGCTCGTACCAGCGGCCGCCTTTGCGCGGTTCGACGATGATGCTTTGGAATGGTTTGTCGCCGATGTGGTGTTCGGCGGGCCACCAGGTCTCCATCTGCTCGACGAAGACAGAGAAGGCGCGTTCGATGGGAACGGGAACGCGCACGCTTTTATTGACGACGGCTGGTTCGACGATGTTTGCCATGCTTTACTTCCCCTTTCTGCGATGCGGCTTTTTGAGAGGTGACTGAGGCTTGAAATGCGCTCATGGCCTTGTCCCAGACCTGGTCGAAGTGCGCACGGAGGCGAGCGACTCCTTCGGGATCTAACTGATAGAGGCGGCGGGTTCCGGTCTTCCTGTCGGTGACAAGGCCGGCGTCCTTGAGCACGCGCAGGTGCTGGGAGACTGCCGGGCGGCTGACGGGAAAGGTCTCTGCGAGTTCGTGAACGGCCATGGGCCCGTTGGCGAGTCTCTGGAAGATGGCCATTCGGGTGCTGTCGCCGAGGGCGTCGAGGCCGGCTTGTAGGTAAGCGTCCACTTACGGTAAGTGGTAACTTACGGATAAGGAATCTGTCAATAGAGAATTTTTTCTCATGCCATTCCCGAAAAATCAGCCGGGATTCTGCTGTGTCCTGAGTGACCGCTGGAATCGCCTTCGTCTCCGCCACACAAGTAACCAGATGATTGCGATAAGAATCGCAGCAGCAAAATACGGAAGATGGGTAACCAGCCATATTGCTCTTTGGATCCGTGCCCTAAGCTGTGTGGCTTTTCGGATCGACTCTGCGGGGATCTCGACCGGTTGGTCCCAGTTCATCGTCCTGAGGCGAGGCAGAAATCCCTGATGAACGCAGCCTGCCAGGTTGTAGACACCGACCACGCGCGAGAAATGGTTGGCAACGATCAGGTCACGCGAAAATTCCTCCCAATTCAGCGGTGCAAATCGGGGTGCTGCATCGGAACCGCTGGTAACACCCACCGCAATGGCCTGGGCATCCGGGCCATAGACCCAGATCAACGCTGAGTCGAGCCGCTTGTTGAAGCTGGTGTAGATCATGAGGACTTCGCGATCGCCTCTGACATCGACGATGCCGGCAAGCCGTTCCAGTAGAGTGGAATGTACTCTTCGCGCGTCGGCGATAAACGGAAACTGATAGGTCTCTACCGGATACCCATGGGCTTGAATTTCGTGAATGAGTGAGGCGTAGGATTCCCTGGCGCGTCGGACGCGGTCGATGTCGAAGTAGCGCTTGATGAGCGTCCAGGCCAGACGCCATTTGCTGCTTCGCAATGCGGCGAACTCCTGGATGTTCGGTTCTATGTCCAGTCCTACGCCAGCCCATCGCAAATCGTAGGTGCTGGTCCATGTTCGAAAGTCTGCAAAGCGCGTTGCTGCTTCCTGGGCATTGCTGGCATTCAAGTAGTAGCCCCGCTCAGCCGGGAGCGCAAGCCACGCGGTTACAGGAATGCCAGCACTGTTCAGTTGGCGGACAATGCGGGCACGGTCGGGGCTAAGATCCGGAAGCGCCAGCGCGATGCCCGCATTCAAGGCTTTGAGATCAGGGATTACATCCGGTTGAGAGAACAGAGTTTCCAGTTCACTCGTGGACCCATCGCAGGCAAATACCAGATGCGGAGGACCGTCTCTGTTTTCGCCGGAGAGACGGATGTCTCCCGATGACGGATTGCCCGGTCCCGGGGCGTATCCACCAATCGAGATAGACAGGATGGCGATTGCCGCGAGTGAGAGCCAGGAAGTCATACGCCAGACACTCCACTTCGAGGACCGAAGCGCGAAGGTGTTCCCTCATCTTTAGGTTATGCCGTTGCTGACCTGACGGTGATATGAAATCTGTTGTAGGCCCGGGCGAACGGGGGCGACTGTATCGTAAGGGCTGGCATCCTACGGATGAGAGAATCAGGAATTTCGGCGGCCACCTTTTACATTGACTATGAGCCCTTCACGCTACGCGCTTTCTGCTGCAGTCGTCGCGGTTGTGCTCTTCCTTGTCTGGCTTGTTTGGCCTGCGCGTACAAAGAGCAACGCTTCAAACCCGCCAACGACCAGTGAGGCGACTGTGCCGGCACCAAGCGTGGCGGTCGCCCATGAAGAAGGAGTGACGACGGTCTACGCACATAACCTGATGCTGCGTAAAGGGCCGGATTTTCGCATCTACGTCCGTTGGATTCGCGGTCAGATGCTGCGCACTCGAAAGGATGATGAGCCTTCGCTTGATGATCCAGACTCGTTTGTCTTCCTCATCCAGAAGGGCGTCATTCACGCGAATCTCGGTGACATTGGCACCTTCCTGAACACGAGCATGCCTGGATCTCCGCTCAAGAAGATCGCCGTGACGGGTGAGGGGGATCAGCTCAGAATCAGCGGCACTCTGCATAAGCTGTTGATGCCGCTGCCTGTCGAGATGGTCAGCACGATTTCGGCCATGCCGGATGGGCGCGTTCATCTGCACATCACCAAGATTGGCGTACTGAGGATTCCGGTGAAAGGGTTGATGCGCGGGTTTCATCTGGATATCAAGGACATCGTGGGTTCCACGCCTGTGTCGGGTGTCGAGGTCTCGGGCAATGATCTTTTTCTGGATACTACGAGGCTGCTGCCGCCACCTCACATTCGTGGCCTGCTTACCAGCATTACGGTGGCGGCGCCCGATCTTGTGCTGGTCTACGGCAATGCTCCGAATGACGAGACGAAGCTTGCGGAGTGGCATAATTTTCTGCGGTTCGAGGGCGGCACGGTCGACTTCGGCAGGCTGACCATGCACCGCGCGGATCTGACTCTTATCGATGCGTCGGACGATCCATGGTTTGATCTTGATCTGGTCAATTATCAGGCGCAACTCGTTAATGGTGTCAGCCGGATGACGCCGGAGGCCGGGCTCGAGATCTTTATGCCGGATCTTAACGACCAAAATAAGTCGGTTAAGAAGATTCCTCTGGATTGGCTTAAGGATCGCAATCGCTCGCTGCCTCAGGGTGTTCCGATGCCGGCCAAGTAGCAGCAGAGATTGGAACGCTAGTTCTTCAGCAGATCCTCGAGGTCGGGGTCGAGGTCTTTTTTTGTTGTCTTCGCGGGAGCGAGTTCGACGTTCTGTCCGGTTACGTCGCTGTCGCCGACGATGACGGACTGCTTGCCATCCTGGTAGCTGCGCAGCGTGTTAGTCGACTCAACAGTTATGAAAGCTGTCGGTTTTTTCGTCGAGGGTTCGGTGTCGGCCGCATTGCTCACTATCAGGTCGTAGGTGCCGGGGGGAACGAACGTCACCGTGAAGTTGCCGTGGGCATCGACGTTGGCTGAGCGCCCAAAATCCTTGTCCTGCGTATCTCTGAGCAGTACTAGCGCTGCGTTGAGTCCGTGGTGGTCCTCGGCTGAGGCGATGCGGCCGCTGACGGAGTGCAGGCCTCCGAGTTTGATGGTCACCTCTTCGTCGCCGCGGTCTTCCGCGGTATGCAGGGTCACGGGCTTCGCGTCGGCCTGATGAAATGCGGCGGGGGCGAAGACGACGAGCGGGGATTCCATCATCCTGCCCATGTTCATGACGCCGTTCGTCATCTCGAACTGCGAGTGGGTCTGCAACGTTGCCCGGATGAGATAGTCCCCGGGGGCCAACCCCGAGATGCGAAAGTGACCCAGGTCGTCGGTGAACGACATCGTACCGCCGCCACCCGGAAGGGCGCCCATTGACAGCATCGCGAACTGTGGCGGAACAAACTTCTCTTTGGTCTTCAGAGAGGCGACTGTAACTGTGACTTGCGTAGCCGGGCTGCCATCGTCCCATACGACCTTGCCGGAGATGGCAGCTCCGCGATTGACGAGGAGATCGGCCCGGATCGAGCGGTCGGCGATGACATGCACCATCGGAGTGTCGGGGATCGACTTGCGAAGATCAGCACCGGCATCGAGGGCTGCCTGCACGATATTTCCCGGCTGTACGTATCCCGGGACGGAGGCGAAGACGTAATAATCTCCCGGAGCCACATTGGTTGCTTCAAAGCCGCCGTCGATGTCGGTCTGTGTCTGCACTATGTTGCCCTGTGTGTAAAACTTCAGCGCGGCCCTGATATGGGCGGCATCGGGTTTGGCGTTGGGATCGGGGTTTGGCGGCGGTGTGATCTCTGCGGGCACGCCTAAGAGCATCACGTGAGCGAATCTTGCGGGACGCTGCGTGTCGCTGCATGTGACGTGGCCAGTGACGGTGCCGCCGGGTGGTGCAGGCGCGGGCTGTTGCGCCAGAGAGGGACAGGCGAGCAGAACGAGAATCAGGGCGCGAATCCTGAAGGGTCGCATCGGCCAAGTATCGGACTGGATTTTTGGAGGAGCAAGAGAAAAATTGCTGGTAGTGAAGGCTTCGCATTCCCGAGGTGAGGAATGGTTACGGGATGATGACGACGGCTCCGTCTGCGGTCTCCTGCTTTACGGCGTGGACGGCTTCGTTGGCCTGCGCGAGGGGGAAGGTTTTGATGCGAGGCTTGAGGCCGATCTCTCCGGCGAGCTTGAGGAAGTCGCGGGCGTCGGCGCGGGTCATATTGGCTACACTGCGGATCTGGCGCTCGCCCCAGAGGAGCTTGTCGTAGTCGAAGGCGGGCATCTGATCGAGGTGGATGGCGTTGATGGCTACGACTCCGCCTTTGCGCAGGCTGGAGAGTGCGCTGACGACGACGGCTCCGCTGGGAGCGAAGGTGATGGCGCGGTCGAGTTCGACGGGAGGGCTCTGCTGGTCGGTGCCGACCCAGGTCGCGCCGAGGGCGGTGGCTGCGGCGCGGTGGGCTTCGCCGCGGGTGGAGACGTAGACTTCGCAACCCCAGTGGCGGAGGACTTCGATGGTCAGACTGGCGGAGGAGCCAAAGCCGAAGAGGCCGACGCGTTCGCGGGGTTTGACTCCGGCTACGCGCAGGCTGCGAAATCCGATGATACCGGCGCAGAGCAGAGGGGCGACATGGGCGTCGTCGAGCGTGGTAGGGAGGGGAAAGGTGAAACCGGCGCGGACGAGGACGTATTCGGCGTAGCCTCCATCGACGGTGTAGCCGGTGAAGATGGGGTTGTCGCAGAGGTTCTCTTCGCCACGGAGGCAGTAGGGGCAGATGCCGTCGGTTCCGCCGACCCAGGAGACGCCGACGCGCGCGCCTGCTGGAAGTGCCGGGGAGCCGCCTTCGACGACCTCGCCGACGATCTGGTGGCCGGGGATGAGATGGGGTCGGATGGGCGGGAGGTCGCCCTCGATGATGTGCAGATCGGTGCGGCAGACTCCGCAGGCCAATACGCGCAGGAGGACGTATCCGGAGATGAGCTTGGGCCGGGGGACGTCCTCGACGGTGAGAATGGGTGGGGCTGTGCGGCGGAAAGAATTGAAGACTGCGGCCTTCACGGGGCTCCTCGACAGATGTAAGCGTTGCCAGCAGTTGCTGATTGCTTCGATGCACAAGCGATAGCGGACGTACCGGGCTCTCGGTAAAAGTAGTTCAGTACTGGCCGTAGTGGCCCTTGATGGAGTCGAAGAGCTTGGCGGAGTCGTAGCCTACGCCGTCTTTGAAGACGATCTCGACGTTTTCGATGTCGGAGATTTTGGCGCTGGGGTCGCCTTTGATGACGACGAGGTCAGCGTTTTTGCCCGTGGCGATGGAGCCGATGTGCGCTTGCTGGTTGAGGTAGGTGGCGCCGTTGAGCGTGGCGATTTTGATGGCTTCGACGGGAGTGAAGCCAGCCTGGACGAGGAGTTCGACCTCGCGCTGGTCGCCGAAGCCGGGCAGGACGTGGCCGTCGCCGGTGGGGTCGGGGCCGGCGAGCAGGGTTCCTCCGGCGGCGGCGAAGGCTCGTTCCATGTCGAGTTCGCGCTGGAAGAGAACGGCTCGGGGGTTGGGGTTCTGTCGGGCTGTGGGCGCGGTGCTCTGGAGGTTGCGGACGTAGAGGTAAGCCTCGCGGGCCTGGGGCGTCATGGCGGCGAAGATGCGGGGTTCGAGCGGTGGGCGACCGTTGCCGTCAGCCTCGAAGACCGGCAGCGTTGAGGTGATGGCGACGTGGTGGTCGATGAGAGTTTTGAAGAGGGCCTTTGCCTCGGGGCTGTCGGGCAGCATTTTCTGGCGGGTGGGGGTGCCGATGGTCTTGGGGCAGAGGTCAGGCTGCTTGTCGGGGTCGAGCTGCGTGTTGACGACGAAGCCGTGCTCGAGGTTGTCGATGCCTAGCTCTGCGGCCTCGGGGTAGGTGACGGAGCAGAGGTGGCCGGTGACCTTGAGGTTGAGCTTGTGCGCTTCGTCGATGGCGGCTTTCAGCTCGTCGCGGGTGATGTTCATGTACGCCTTGAAGCTGGTGACACCTTGCGCGGCCCAGAAGCGGACGGTCTGGCGGGCGTCGTCGGCGTCGCGGAGGTTGTGCATCTGGAGGAAGGGGGAGTTGGGGCCTTCGAGATAGGGGCCGGTGACGTCCATGTGCGGGCCGGGAAAGTGGTCGGCGTCGATCTCGCGGCGGAGGTTGAGGTCGGTGTAGGGCTCGACGCTGCCGGTGGTGCGCAGGGTGGTGACGCCGGCCGCGAGGTACATGCGCGGTGCCGAGAAGGTCATCTGGGGGACGATCAGCGGTGGTTCACTGTTGCCGAGCGCGTCGAAGTTGGGACGGGCGATGTAGTACATGTGGTCGTGCATGCCCACCAGGCCGGGGATGACGGTGTAGCCGTGGAGATCGAGGATTTCGGCGTGGGAAGTGGTTGGGAGGTCTTTCGCGATGCTGGCGATCTTGCCGTCTTCGATGAGGATGGACTGGTCTTCGAGGGGAGTGGCGCCGGTGCCGTCGATGATGCGGACGTGGGTAAGGAGAGTCCGGGGGCCGTTGACTCTGATGAATTTGGCGACTGCAGGGGGTGGGGTCTGTGCGTGGGTGATGGCGGCGGTGACGAGGCAGATCGCCAGAGCGGCGGTGCGGCGACGGTCCATGGGGTTCTCCAGTGGGAGAGTTTACGCGAGATTTGGCCGGACGCGACGATTTTAGGGCGTTCAGAGCCGTAAAATAGAGAGGATTGCGGGAAATCTGAACGGCGCATGGCGCAAAGGACTAGACGAGTAGATGAGCATTGAATCGAAGGCGGTTTTGGCAGGGCAGGTAGAGGCAGCGGCGAAGGCGGCCGGGCTGGTGGCGGTTTCGAGCGAAGTGGGCAAAGACTTTTCCGGCAACCCGACGACGCGGTTCACGCTGGCGCTGGCCGCTGATAAGCCGAAGACACAGGTGCTGGAGCTGAGCGATCACTTCGATTTCAGCCGGGCGGATCTGCTGGAAGAGGTGGGCGCGTATCTGGCGGAGACCGCTAAGCGGCTGAGGAATCCGCGGCCCGATTGCTACCTGACGCTGCATGGTTTTCCGCTGAGCTTCGGCAATTTTGCGTGGCCCTTCCATCTGTCGACCTCGGGCGCGGATACCTATCTGGTGCATGGCGAGATACGGCTGGAGGATGGGCAGGAGAGCGTGCTGCACGCGAAGATCGCCGCTTCGATGACGGTGACGTTTGCCGAGATCGTGAAGGCTCCGGAGCAGCCGTTTGCCGAGGGCTTTATCTATAACGCGGTGCGCAAGACGATGGACCAGGGGCAGCTGGAGCTGGTCAAGAGCGGCAATCGCCAGCCGGTGCCGGTGACGACGCGCTACTACAGCCCGTGGAAGAAGCGGTTCAGCTTCAACGACACGACAGAGGCGCAGCGGCAGGAGTTTCTGGCGGCGAAGGCGTTCTGGCTGTCGGGCGTGTTGGGCGGTGGACAGCCTGTTTGGTTGCTGGATCCACGGGATGCACAGTACCTGAACACGACGGTCGAGGAGCTGAAGAAGTCGGCAGTAGCGCTGGCTCGCGAGGGCGTGTTGCTGCTGGCGGCGGATACGGAGTTTGCCACGCCGACCGAGGCTCTGATGGGGCATCGCACCAAATATGAGGCAGAAGTTGCGGCGCAGCTGGCGTTCATCAAGCCGTCCTTCACTGAAGAGATGCGCGGCGGCCACACGAATATGTAATCAGGCGAATTTTGTGTTCGTAATGGGCACAATTGGGGCCGCGTGGATAGTATTCACGCGGCTTTCATATTGATCGGTCTCGGATTTGCTCTGCGATTTTCTGGTGGGTTTCGTCTAATAGCCTGTGTTTACTGGGTTTGTCCATTCCACTTTTGGTGATTTGCAAGTGATCGCGCGGTTATGTTAGTGTCCCTGTCGGCCTTAAGGTGAACATTGGCCTGTAGGCAATGAGGAAATGATGAAACAGCTAATTCGCATTGCAACGCCACTGATGGCAGTGGCTCTTATGAGCGGCGCCCCGATTTTCGCGCATGCCCAGAACCAAACCTCCTCTGCACAGACGCAGGAATGGAACACTCCGCCGCAAGGCACAGAACAGGCCCAGCAGGGCTATCGCGATGGCGTCGAAGCCGCGCAGCTGGATCGGGCTGCCAAGCGCAAGATCGATGCCAAGGCATCGCATCTGTATCTGCACCCGCCAGTGAAGGGCGCGGCTCGTGATGAGTATCGTTCCGGCTTTGAAGCGGGGTACGATGCGGCAATCAAGCACAGCAACTCGGGCGTCTAAACGGAGAGAAATTCCGCGGCGTTTGCCGAAATTGCTGTACAAAAGAAATAAGAAAAAGGTCCCAGCGCGGGACCTTTTTCTTTGGTCTATGGTTTACATAGGACTCTGTATATGGGGAGATGTTTGCGATGCGGGTGATGGGAGTGCTGTCTGCGGTGTTGCTGGCGAGCTATGCAGGAATCGCTTTGGCGCAGGATGTTTCTCCGGCAAGCGGTGCGGCGGCGCAGGCGGCACCGACGGGCAGGGCTGCGGAGGCTTCGATTGATGGGCTGGTCCGCAAGGATCCATATACCGTTGCGTTGACGCTGCCTGGCAAGCACATGGCGCATGGCGTCGACGCCGGGCCTGATCTGCTGCTGAATGACTTTGAGTTTGAAGGTCAGCCGGTAATGACCGACAAGCTGCACTTTAAGCAGCTCGCGTCAGGCGTGGTCGAGATCACAAGTCTGGCGTACTCGGTGGGGGACTGGCGGTTCCGTGTGCGCGATGCGGGGAACTACTACGGGCTGGGCGAGCGCTTCGACACCCTGAATCATTCGCACACAATCGTGATGAACTCCTCGCAGGACAACGCCGGATCGAAGGGATCGACGACCTATCAGCCGATCCCGTTTTTCATGAGCACGACGGGCTATGGGCTTTGGCTGGATACAACGTCTGAGGCCGCCTTCGACATGAACGCGACGAACGTGTCGGACGTGATCGTCGATGTGCCCGCGCAGAAGCTGCGGCTAGTGCTGTTTACGGGGCCGGAGTTTCCGAAGATTCTCGAACGCTTTACCGCGCAGGCGGGACGCGCGATTCTGCCGCCGTACTGGGCCTTCGCGCCGTGGATGGGCCGTGACTACCACCAGAATCAGGCGCAGGTGTTGGAAGATGTCGACAAGACACGGGCGCTGGGGCTGCCGGCCAGCGTTATCCTGATAGACTCGCCGTGGACAACATCCTATAACAGTTACAAATTCAACCCCAAGCAGTTTGACGATGCTGCGGCGATGGTGAAACATCTGCACGGCGAGGGCTACAAGCTGGTGCTGTGGCATACGTCGTGGATTAACTCGCATTCGGACACGCCGCACGAGGCAGGCTTCGCGGACAAGATGGAACCGCATGCGGAGAACTACGATGAGGCTGCGGGTAATGGTTTTTTTGTAAAGGCTCCCGATGGCAAGCCG
>Ga0210383_10003667_pt1 | contig 13714 bp, 4 predicted proteins | sample IncBWC14OmetaG_FD_160072 | JGI IMG/M metagenome (GOLD analysis project Ga0210383, IMG submission 160072) | Forest soil microbial communities from Barre Woods Harvard Forest LTER site, Petersham, Massachusetts, United States - Inc-BW-C-14-O ...
TTGCTGGACCTCTGCAGTTTGGTAATGGTGGCACCATTGGAAGCATCACCGGAGCCATCACCGACAATGGAACGTTGGCCTTTGATCGGAGTGACTCTGTAACGTTTGGCGGAGCAATCACCGGGACCGGTGGATTGGTGCAGCTGGGGAGCGGCACAGTGATTTTGACAGGGACCAACACCTACTCCGGGGGGACGACGATTAGCGCTGGAACACTGCAAATTGGTGACGGCACCACGAACGGAAGCATCGCCGGCAATGTCAGCGACTCTGGAACGTTGGCGTTTGATCCGAACGGGACTGTCTCTTTCGGCGGAGCCATCATCGGCACTGGCAAATTGTTGAAGCTGGGTACTGGCACAGAGATTTTGACCGGAACCAATGCCTACTCTGGCGGGACAACGATTGGCGTGGGAACGCTGCAGATTGGCAATGGCGGGACAATTGGAAGCATTACCGGAGCCGTCATCGACAATGGAACATTGGCCTTTGATCGGAGTGACTCTGTAACGTTTGGCGGAGCAATCACCGGGACCGGCGGATTGGTGCAAATGGGGAGCGGCACAGAGACTTTGACCGGGACCAACACCTACTCCGGCGTTACGACAGTGAGTCTTGGAACGTTGACAGCAGGTTCCGCCACGGCGTTCAGTCCCAACTCCGCCTTCACGGTGAACGCCGAGCTGGATGTCAATGGTTTCTCCAACACCGTGGGTTCATTGGCCGGTAGCGGAACCGTTACCAATTACGGAGCAATCCAGGCGACATTGACCGCTGGCGGAAATGGCACGAACACACTCTTCAGTGGAACCTTGACCGACGGGGTTGCCGACCTTGGATTTATCAAAACCGGTATTGGAGTGATGATCCTTACCGGCACGAACACCTACTCCGGCGGGACCACAATCAACGCTGGAACACTGCAGATTGGGAACGGCGGGACGAGTGGAAGCATCACTGGAGATGTCACGGACAATGGAACATTGGCCTTTGACCGGAGCGACTCTGTTACATTTGATGGAGCGATCAGTGGGACAGGTGGCATGGTCCAACTGGGGAGCGGCACGCTGATTTTGACCGGGACCAATACCTACACGGGCGGGACGACGATCAGCGCGGGAACATTGCAGCTCGGTGACGGCGTGACGAACGGAAGCATCACTGGCAATGTCAGCGACATTGGGTCCTTGGCGTTTGATCCGAGTGGCTCTGTCAGTTACGGCGGGATCATCAGCGGCAGTGGTAGCCTGGTCAAGCTGGGAACTGGCACTGTTGTATTGACTGGGACAAATACCTACTTGGGCGGGACGACGATTAGCGCGGGAACGCTGCAGCTCGGTAATGGCGTCACCAACGGAAGCATCGCCGGCAACGTGACCGACAACGGGACATTAGCGTTTGATCCAGTGGGGTCTGTCACATTCGGCGGAGTCATCAACGGGACCGGCAACTTAGTGCAACTGGGAACCGGCACGGTGATTTTGACCGGGACCAATACCTACTTGGGCGGGACGACGATTAGTGCTGGAACGCTGCAGCTCGGTGACGGCGTCACCAACGGAAGTATTACCGGAGACGTCACCGACAACGGGACGTTAGCATTCGATCCGAACGGCTCTGTTACGATCGGCGCAGTGATCGGGGGGACCGGCAATTTGATAAAGCTGGGTAGTGGCACAGTGATCTTGACCGGGACGAGTACCTACACCGGCGGGACGACAATTAGTGCAGGAACGCTGCAGCTCGGTAACGGTGTAACGAACGGAAGTATCACTGGAGATGTCACCGATAACGGGACATTGGCATTCGATCCGAACGGCTCAGTCACCATTGGTGCAGCGATCGGCGGGACCGGTAATTTGGTGAAGCTGGGTAATGGCACGGTGATTTTGACTGGGACGAGTAACTACACGGGCGGGACGACGATTAGCGGGGGAACGCTGCAGCTCGGAGACGGCGTCACCAACGGAAGTATTACCGGAGATGTCACCGATAGCGGGACGTTGGCGTTCGATCCGAATGGCTCGGTCACTTTCGGCGCAGCGATCAGCGGGACCGGCAACCTGGTGAAGCTGGGAACCAGCACGTTAATTTTGACTGGGGCGAATACTTACTTGGGTGGGACGACGATTGGCGCGGGAACGCTGCAGCTCGGTGACGGCGTAACGAACGGAAGCATCACCGGCAATGTGACCGACAACGGGACATTGGCGTTTGATTCAGTGGGGTCCGTCACTCTCGGCGGAGTCATCAGCGGCAGCGGCAACTTGGTGCAGCTGGGAACCGGCACGGTGATTTTGACCGGGGCCAATACCTACTCGGGTGGGACGACGATTAGTGCGGGAACGTTGCAGCTCGGTGACGGAGTAACCAATGGAAGCATCACTGGGGATGTGACCGACAATGGGACGTTGGCGTTTGATCCGAACGGCTCTGTCACTATTGGGGCAGTGATCGGCGGGACCGGCAATTTGGTGAAGCTCGGTACCGGCACGGTGATTTTGACCGGGACCAACACCTACACGGGCGGGACGACGATCAGTGCCGGAACGCTGCAGCTCGGTGACGGCGCAACCAATGGAAGCATCACCGGAGATGTGACCGACAACGGGACTTTGGCGTTTGATCCGGTGGGCTCTGTCTCTATCGGCGCAGTGATCAGCGGAGCCGGTAACCTGGTAAAGCTGGGAACCGGCACGGTGATTTTGACCGGGACCAATACCTACGCGGGCGGGACGACGATCAGTGCGGGAACGCTGCAGCTCGGTGACGGCGTAACCAACGGAAGCATTGTCGGAGATGTCACCGATAACGGGACGTTGGCGTTCGATCCGAACGGCTCAGTCACTTTCGGCGCAGCGATCAGCGGGACCGGCAACCTGGTGAAGCAGGGAACTGGTACGGTGATTTTGACTGGGACGAATACCTATTTGGGCGGGACGACGATTAGCGCGGGAACGCTGCAGCTCGGGAACGGCACCACGGATGGAAGCATCACGGGGGATGTCACTGACAACGGGACATTGGCTTTAGATCCGGTGGGTTCTGTGACAATCGCCGGAGCCATTAGCGGGAGCGGCAACTTGGTGCAGCTGGGAACTGGCACCGTGGTTTTGACCGGGACTAATACCTACTCGGGCGGCACGACGATCAATTCTGGAACGCTGCAGCTCGGAGACGGCTTAACAAATGGAAGCATCACCGGGGATGTGACCGACAATGGGACCTTGGCGTTTGATCCGAACGGCTCGGTCGCTATCGGCGCAGTGATCAGCGGGACCGGCAACCTGGTGAAGCTGGGTAGTGGCACGGTGATTTTGACCGGGGTCAATACCTACACGGGCGGGACCATGATTAGTGCGGGAACGCTGCAGCTCGGAGACGGCGCATCCAATGGAAGTATTAAGGGGGATGTCACCGACAATGGGACGTTGGCGTTCGATCCGAATGGCTCGGTCGCTATTGGCGCAGTGATCAGCGGGACCGGTAATCTGGTGAAGCTGGGTAGTGGTACAGTGATTTTGACCGGAACCAATACCTACACGGGCGGGACGTCGATTAGTGCGGGAACGCTGCAACTCGGAGACGGTGTAACCAACGGAAGCATTGCCGGAGACGTCACTGATAACGGGACGTTGGCGTTCGATCCGAACGGCTCAGTCACTTTCGGGGCAGCGATCAGCGGGACCGGCAACCTGGTGAAACTGGGAACTGGCACGTTAACTTTGACTGGGACGAATACCTATTTGGGCGGGACGACGATTAGCGCGGGAACGCTGCAGCTCGGGAACGGAGTAACCGACGGAAGCATCATCGGGGATGTAACCAACAATGGGACATTAGCGTTTGATTCGGTGGGGTCTGTCACTCTCGGCGGAGTCATCAGCGGCGCGGGCAACCTGGTGCAACTGGGAACCGGCACGGTGATTTTGACCGGGGCCAATACTTACTCGGGTGGGACGACAATTAGTGCGGGAACGCTGCAGCTCGGTGACGGCGTAACCAATGGAAGTATCACTGGAGATGTCACCGATAACGGGACATTGGCGTTCGATCCGAACGGCTCAGTTGCTATTGGCGCAGTGATCGGCGGGACCGGCAATTTGGTGAAGCTCGGTAGTGGAACGGTGATTTTAACCGGGGCCAATACCTACACGGGTGGGACGACGATTAGTGCGGGAACACTACAGCTTGGTGACGGTGTAACGAACGGAAGCATCACTGGGGATGTCACCGATAACGGAACATTGGCATTCGATCCGAACGGCTCAGTCACTATTGGCGCAGCGATCGGCGGAACCGGCAATTTGGTGAAGCTGGGTACTGGCACGGTGATTTTGACCGGGACCAATACATACTCGGGCGGCACCACGATTGATTCTGGAACGCTGGTGATCGGTGACAACACAGCCAGCGGAAGTATCACCGGCGACGTCCTCGACAACGGTACATTGGTATTTAATCGCCCGGACACGGTCACTTTTGGCGGTGCAATCACTGGCGGAGGTAAAATGGTGAAGTCAGGTGCAGGAGCTTTAATTTTAACCGGGACCAATACCTACTCCGGCGGTACCACGATTAGTCAGGGAATGCTGCAACTCGGTGACGGCATTACAAACGGAAGTATCACTGGCAATGTCGTCGACAATGGGACTTTGGAGTTTGATCTCGTCTCCCAGCTTACATTCAGTGGGGCGATTAGTGGGACCGGGGGCCTCACCCAAATCGGTGTCGGCACCGTGACCTTGGCAGGAAATAACACCTACACCGGGACGACCAACGTTGCTTCCGGCATCCTCCGGGCGGGCTCAGTGACAGCGTTCAGTGCGGGTTCAGCATTCATCGTGAATTTTCTGCTGGATCTGAATGGCTTTGATAACGCGATCGGTTCACTCGCTGGGACCGGAACAGTTTTCAACACCAAGGCAAATAGTCTAGCGACCTTAACGCTTGGAAGTAACGACGAGAGCACGACATTTTTTGGAGCTATCAACGATCAGGCCGGCACCCTGGCCCTGGTAAAGGTCGGTACGGGAACTTTTACCCTCGCAGGCACCAGCACCTATTCCGGCGGCACGACGATCGAAAACGGAGCGGTGATCGCCGCGTCGAATGGTGCACTCGGAATTGGTCCGGTCACGGTGAGCGGCCCCTTGAACGCTTTAGAAATCAACGCGGGCGCGACGCTGACCAATATCGTGACGCTCATCAACGGAGGAATACTCAACAATTCCGGGACGCTGAACGAGGGTGCATCCAATTTGACCGTCACGAATGGCGGGACGATCACAAACAATGTCGGCGGAGTTATCACGGTAAGTCAGGTCCTGTCTACGGGAGCTGCAGTCAGCCTCTTCAACAGCGGTACGATCCATGGCAACATTGCCTTGGCTAACTTTGCCAATACGGTGCAGCTGTTTGTCGGCAGCAGCATTGTGGGCAACCTCGATCTGGGCGCAGATCCAGGCGCCAATTTAATCCTCGATGGCAGTGGCCCAGCACTTCTTAGTCAAGCCGTTACCGGCACGCTGACCGACGGCGGCTCCCTGGTGAAGCAAGGGACCGGCACCTGGACGCTGGACCGCGACTTGAATGTGCCAGTGGCAACAAATATTTCCGTGGGCACCCTCGTGTTGGCCGGTCAGTTGACCAGTCCACAGGTGAACGTCTCCGAGGGCGCCGTGCTGCAAGTCGGTAACGGCGGCAGCACCGGAAGCCTGCTCGGCAACGTCGTCGACAATGGTTCAGTTTTGTTCGATCGCACTGGTACGCTGGCCTTCGGCGGGACAATTAGCGGGGCGGGTAGCGTCACCCAAGGCGGCAGTGGGACCACCGTCCTCAGTGCTATCAACACTTATACCGGAGGCACGGTTGTCAACGCAGGCACCCTGGTGGTGAACAGCGTACAGGCGCTGGGCGTCGGTGATGTCGTGGTCAATGGAGGGATTCTCACGACCGACCCTCAGCCTATCAATGTCTTAGGCAATTACACGCAAAACGCCGGTGGCACCTTGCAGTTGCAGGTCGCCGGCGCCAACCCTGGCCAATACGACACTCTGCACGTTACTGGAAACGCTACTCTTGGTGGCACCTTGCAACTAATTTCTTCTCTATTCCAGCCCAAGGCCGGGGAGCAGTTGACGCTGGTTACGACGGGCGGCGCGGTTGCAGGCCGGTTCGCACAGTTTCTCGATCCGTTTACGCCAGGACCTGGATTTAATACGATTAATCTGATCTACGGGCGAAACTCGGTTCTGTTGCAGTTCCTGAATATGACGGGTCCGATTTCGCCGGTGATCCCGACGATTCCTCCGAGCACCCCGACGAAGGTGATTGCCACCGTGAATTTTGCCTCGTTTGCCTTGACGCCCAATGGACTCGCGGCTGCCAACCTTGTCGATCGGGTGGAGTTGAACCCAAAAGCGGCGAATCTCATTGCGTTTCTTTTTCAAGAGCCGGTCGCCAACCTGCCGGGCGCCTTTGAAAAAATGTCCCCCGAAGGTCTGACAGCCTTTGATGAGATCACCTTTTCGAACGCCAACATTCAAAGGCTGAACCTGGAAGGCCGGCTCGACGATATCCGTAACGGGTCCAACGGGTTCAGTTCCAATATGAAGGTCAATGGCGCCACGGTGAATCTAGAGGACAGAACCGACGCGGACGGAAAATCCTCCAAAGCCGTCGTGGAGCCGATCCTTCAGCCCGGTCCCGAAAATCGCTGGGGCGTGTGGGTGACAGGCTTCGGTGACTTTGTCAGTGTGGACGCCGACGCGAATGCGAGGGGGTACGATTTCACCACCGGCGGATTCAGCCTGGGCATCGATTACCGCATCACCGATCAACTGGCCATCGGGGCGATGGGTGACTACTCGCATACCTGGACCTCTCTCCAGCCGAGCGGTCATATTGATGTTGATAGCGGACGAGGCGGGTTGTACGCCACCTGGTACCACCATGGGATTTATCTCGATGCAGCGATTTATGGCGGGCACAACAACTATGATTCGGGCCGTTCCGGCCTGGGAGGGCTGGCGACCGGTGGCACTGAGGGAGCGGAGTGGAGCACGTTTATCAGTGGCGGGTACGATTTTCACTTTGGTCCTCTGAGCGTCGGTCCGATTGGCGCGCTTCAATATACTTACGTGAACGTCGACGGGTTCAGCGAGAAGGGATCGCTGGCGCCCTTGCAGATCCATTCGGGTTCCGCCGAGTCACTGCGGAGCGACGTCGGTTTCAGAGCCTTTTACCAATGGCAGATCGGAAGAATCGTTGTCGCGCCCTCCCTCAAAGCGGCCTGGGAACATGAGTACAAGTATTCAGCACTCCCGATCACGGCCGGTTTTGCCGGAATTCCAGGGCCATCGGCGACCTTCTTTGGTCCGAGCGAAGGTCACGATAGCGCTATTGTCAGCGCCGGCGTCACGGTTCAATGGACGTCCGCTATTTCCACCTATGTGAATTACGATGGGCAGTTAGGGCGCGGGAACTATGATTCAAATGCCGTGACGGGCGGGTTTAAGTTTAGTTTCTGAATAAGTTGCCAGTGCCGGTGTCAGTGTCAGTGGAAGAGGCCTGGTAAGCGAAGGGTCCGCTTTGCCTCTTCAGCACCTCACTTGGCTGGCGCCATCTGTTGGAAGAAAGGACCTTTTAGTTCCTGAGAAGGTGGGCGAGGCGTTCTGCCTGCTTAGTCTTGACTGGATGGCGATGAGCTGAGAAGAGTCAGAGACGCCGCGGAAGATCCAAGACGCTCGCGCTCGCAACCCAACCCGTTCTCCCCTATGCCTACTTTTGCAATCTTGCCACGTTGGTGGATTACGGCTGCTGCTCTGACCGTTTCGGCGATGCTGTTATCGCCCTTCTACTGGGTACTGGTCGGTAGTTTCATGACCCCGGCAGAGCTTTTCGGGGGTCACATGTCTCTTTGGCCGAAACACTTTGCCTTCGAGAACTGGTCCGTAGCGTTGAGCCGGTTGTGGCCGCACATTCAAAACAGCCTCCTGGTGAGCGCGGTGGCATCCATTGGCACACTCCTGGTCACCGCGCCGGCCGCCTACGGGATTGTCTGGAGGAAACCGCTGGGCCGCCAAACCTTAATGGCGTTTATGTTGATGACGCAGATGCTGCCGGCGATCGTCTTTGTGATCCCGTTATTCATCGTGTTCACCAAGATCAACCTCGTGAATACGCTGGCCGGGCTGATTCTGGCCGACATGACCTTTACGATTCCCTTCGCGCTGATCATGCTCTCCGCCTACATGAAGGACTTGCCTTACGAGCTGGTCGAGGCCGCGCTGGTGGACGGGGCGGGCCAGTTGCGAGCGTTTCTGATGATCGTCCTGCCGATGACGCTTCCTGGTCTCATCACCGTCGGCGTTTTCAGTTTCCTGATACCCTGGGGTGACCTCATTTTTGCTTTAAGCCTGATCACTGATGCGAGCCTGCAACCACTGACCCTGGAGCTCTACAAGGCCTTCGGCCAGTACGGAGTTGACTGGGGGTTCTTATTGCCGGGAAGCGTTCTGACGGCCATTCCGGCCGTGATTTTCGTCATCGCAGCGAGTCGGTTCATCGTGGCGGGTGTGACGCGCGGCGCCATCAAATGATTTCCGAACGACGATGAGCCCCAACGCCAACACGCCGGCAAAAAAGGAAGCGAAAGCGGTCGTCGCGGAACAATCCCGGCCGACGCCGCGGAAAGCCCGTTTCGACACCTCTCCCTACCTGTTTATTCTGCCCTTCGTCCTTTTCTGCCTGGCGCTGCTGCTGTACCCGGTCGTCTACAGTTTGACCTTGAGTTTTCGGCAGGCCACCGTCGACACCTTTGTCAGCGGAGACATGCCGTTCAACGGACTGACCCAGTACCAGGCCGCCGTGGCCGACCCGGTTTTCTGGAGAGCGGTCGTCAACACCGTCCTCTTCGCATTTTTTAGCATTCTGTTCCAGTTCTCCATCGGGTTTCTTTTGGCGTTATTATTCCAGGTCGATTTTCCCCTCAAAAATTTCTGCCTGGCATTGCTCCTTATCCCGTGGGTTTCGCCGGTGCTGACCGCCGCGAACATTTTTAAAGGGTTGTTTAATGAGATTGGCCCGGTGAACCAGATCCTCCATCTGATGGGCTTAGGTTCAGTCCCGTGGCTGGCAGATCCCGTCTATGCATTTCCGGCCACGATCGTGGCAAACATCTGGATCGGGTTTCCCTTCAATTTCATCCTCCTGTATGCAGGGATGCGAAGTATCCCGATCGAGGTCTACGAGGCGGCGAAAATTGACGGCGCGCGTTTCTGGAAGCGGGTGGCCTTCATCACGTTGCCGATGCTGAAACCGGTCTCCGTAGCGGTCCTCACGCTGGGGACCATCTACACCGTGAAAGTCTTTGACCTGGTGTTCATCATGACTGGGGGAGGTCCTGCGAATGGGACCCAACTCCTGTCCACGTACGCCTACCAGGTGGGTTTCTCAATTTTGAATTTCGGGGAGGCCGCGGCGATTGCGACCCTCATGGTCCTGCTGGTGCTTTTGCTTAACCTGGTGCAATTGATCCTGCAGCGAAGGTGAGACTGCGAACCATTCTTTCCCATACCCAAACGACGTGGTTAGACGTCGAGAAGTGCAGGTGGAAAATCTGACCGTCCGGGCCGATACTTAGCCTTTCAGATTTATCCTCTGCCGTGAACACCAACCAACCGCAACCAAGATGAGTACAGAACCAAATAAAGAAGAGTCGGAGAAGAAAAGTACCGAAGATACCGAGGTAAAATTCGTTCCTGAAGGAACTTTCGGGGGCACTATAGAGAAGCCCATTATCTACAAAAAGGGTAAGGAGGTACCCGAAGATACCGGGGGGCAGGGTGGAGGCCAAAACTGAGCCCGTCGCGCTAGGGCCAGGAAGGCGCCACGGTTAACCTCCCAATCTACATAGCGTCTTCTTGTCATTGCGGAAGCGCGCTCACCGGCAAAAGAGAAAGATCACGATGTCAGTTCAAACTCCAGCTCGTGGCTACCGACAGCGGGCTGGAGGATGATCCCAAGCGGATCAGGAGTGGTGTGCGCGCCATTCCGCGCCGTGATCGTTCTTATTCCGGCGAGCTGAAGTTGCCAGCGGACCGAAGCATCTCCCGCGGCGCTAGCGGTCACCTGCCGGCCCGTACGCCGCACGTTTAGCCGCACGGCATCAGCACGTTGCGGCGCTGACACTGCGCACCTAAGCCGGTCACCGTCGGCGAGTTCGTAGACGCGAAACGTGACGCCGTCGGCATAGTCGTAGTCCGGGCGGTGATCCACCGCGCCCAGGGGCAAGATTGTCCCCGGACGAACCATCAGCGGCAGGCTGAGAAAGTTGTGATGTTCGCGATGCCAGCCAGGACCTTGTTGTGCCTGGCCCGTCAGCAAGTTCGTCCAACGGCCGGCCGGCAAATAATAGTCTACCGTGCCGTCCTCAGTGAAGACGGGAGCAACGAGGAGCGAATCGCCGAGCATGTACTGGCGATCGAGCGTGTCACAGGCAGGATCGTTTGGAAATTCGATCAGCATGGCGCGCATCGTGGGCACACCTTCGCGGTTCGCTTCCAGTGCCGCACCCCAGAGATACGGCATGAGCCGGCACTTCAGTTTCGTGAACAGCCGGAGTACGTCGCACGCTTCTTCATCATAGGCCCAGGGAACGCGATAGCTTCCGCTGCCATGCAGGCGGCTGTGCGAGGAGAGCAGGCCGAAGGCCGTCCAGCGTTTGTATACGTAAGCGGGTGCAGTGCCCTCGAAGCCGCCGATGTCATGGCTCCAGAAGCCGAAACCGCAAAGACCGAGGGACAAGCCGCCGCGCAGGGACTCGGCCATCGACTCAAAGGTAGACCAGCAGTCGCCTCCCCAGTGCACAGGAAACCGTTGACCGGAGGCATAGGACGAGCGGGCAAAGAGGACGGCCTCACCGAGACCGCGTTTCGCTTCGATCGCGCGGAAGACGGTCTCGTTGTACACGATCGGGTAGAAATTGTGCATCTTCACCGGATCGGAGCCGTCGTGGTAAACGATTCCCTCGGTGGGGATCCGCTCGCCAAAGTCGGTTTTGATGGCGTCCACGCCCATGTCGAGAAGACGAGCGATATGACTCGCGAACCAGTCGCAGGCGGCTGGGTTGGTGAAATCCACGATCGCCATACCCGGTTGCCAAAGATCGGTTTGCCAGACGGATCCGTCGGTCCGCTTGATGAAAAAACCCTTGCTCGCACCCTCGGCGAAGAGCTGCGAGCGTTGGGCGATATAGGAATTGATCCACACGCAGATCATCAGACCGCGCGCATGAAGGCGCCGAAGCATGCCCGCCGGATCAGGAAAGACGCTCGGATCCCATTCAAAATTCGTCCACTCAAACTCGCGCATCCAGAAACAGTCGAAATGGAAAACATGGAGCGGCAAATCGCGCTGTTTCATGCCCTCAATGAAACCGGTGACCGTATTCTCGTCATAGTTCGTCGTAAACGAAGTTGAGAGCCACAGGCCGAACGACCACGCGGGCGGCAGCGCCGGTCGGCCGGTAAGGGCGGTGAGCTTGCGCAGAACTTCCTTAGGCGTGGGTCCGTAAATCAGGAAATATTCGAGACTTTCGCCTTCGAGCGAAAACTGGACGCGAGCCACTTTTTCGGAGGCAACTTCAAAGGAGACCGGGCCGGTCTCGTTGACGAGGACACCGTATCCGCGGTTGGTGAGGTAGAAGGGAACACTCTTGTAAGCCTGCTCGCTCGCCGTACCGCCGTCCTTGTTGGTGATTTCGACGACCTGGCCATTCTTCACAAAGGCCGTGAAGCGTTCGCCCAGACCGTAGACGCACTCGCCCACTCCGAGCGAGAGTTGTTCGACGACGTGGCAGCCTCGTTCCGCCGTCTGCATATAACCGATGCCGCGCCATCCGCTCGTTGTCAGCACGCGGCCACCCGCCTCGAAGGTGATTCCCCAGGTGCTTTTTCTGACTCGGGCAGTGAGTTCGCCCGCTCTGAGGGTGGCAGACTCGGGACCGTCATCAATCTCGACAACCATCTCGGGCGCTGGCGCCAGCGGAATATGCGGACCGCGCGCCAGTCCGCCCATGAAATGCTCGATCCGCACCCGCAGGATGTCGGGCAACGGCGCGCTAAGCGTAATCGTCAGAAGCGGGCCCTGAAGGGTGTCCCCTCTGTCCTTGATCGGGCGCACCGGAGCGTGAACCACCAGTTTGCCGTCCGCCGAAGCGATCGAACGGGCTTCGGCGGCGTAGTAGGCAATCACCCCAGGCTGGTGCAGCCATTGGCCATCGGTAAATTTCATGCGGTCCTTTTCAGGAGTTCAGGAGGCAAATACCGGTGGCCAGGAACACTTACTGGCGTCGAATCGTCGAGACCCCTGCCTCTCGACTCCTGACTCCTGACTCCTGTCTAACCTATTTCCCAGGTAGAATCGCCTTGATCTTTGCGGCGGCGTCCTTGAGCGCCTCTTCGACGGTAGCTTGACCCGTGAGCGCGCGCTGAATTGCCGTCCGAGCCGCCAAGGAGATCTCCGGGTACTTTGCCCCGCCATCTTGCGATCTGGCCCGGGCGGTGGCCATCTGGTCCACAAAAGGTTTCAACTCGGGATTGGCTTCGCCCTGTTGCTTGGCGACGCTTTGGATCGACGAAATGTAGTTGAGGGTATCGCAGATCTTGCGCAAACGCTCCGGCTCCTGCGTGAATTGAATGAACTTGACCGCCGCCGCTTCAACTTTTGGGTCACCCTTCAGCACGCACCAGACCTCACCGCCGAGCGGCACCACCGGCTTCGAGCCCTCTTTCGGCACGGGAATCGTCACGATGCCGAAGTCGACACCGCTCTTCTTTACGTTTGCCAGCTGCCAGGGTCCCATCACCATGGTGGCTGCGCGTCCGCTGATAAATTCGTTAGGAACGTCGCCTTGATTCCAATTGACTACGTCTTTGGAAGCGTACCCCTTTTTGACCCAATCTACCCAAAGTTGCAGGGCGACCTGCGCGTTCTTGGAGCTGAGATCGCTCAAGGTGCCGCCGTTACTCCAAAGAAATGGCTCCCACTGCCAGGTGGCTTCCTCGGTATTCACCGCAGAGAAGGCGATCCCGTACACCGGGCTCTTGGTTGTTTTGCTGGCGGTCTCAGTGAGTTGGTCCCAGGTCTGGGGCGGAGCCGCGACGCCGCCATCGGTGAGCATCTTTTTATTGTAGTACAAAGCGAGGCTATTGCTTCCGACTGGCACACCGTACACCTTGCTGCCGTCGGTTACCGCGGCCTTGGGACCGGGATAGATATCACTCCATAGCTGGATCTTGGCGACATCCGCGGAGATGTCTTTGAGGACGCCCGCTTTCGCGACCCGCAGCACGTCGGGATTATCGATCGCGGAAATGGCCGGCGGCTTGTGCACTGCAGCCATCTGCAGCGTACGGCTGACCAGCTCGCCGAACGGCACATACGTGAAACGTAGTTTGACGTCTGGATTGGCGGCTTCAAAGTCTTTCTGCAATTGACCTAGTTCGTCAATCTGACCTTGCACGTTGAAGTAGTGCACGATTTCGACAGTGGTCTCTGCGGCCGGCGCGTTGACTAGCCCGAAACCTGCGAGGGCGGAACCGAGCAGGATCAACCAGCGGAACCGCAGTTTTAGTTTGGTTTGGATTTTCATTGGATTTAACTTGGGGTTGTACGGGGGGAAATCGATTTTGAGGAGACACGATCGTTA
>Ga0210383_10003668_pt1 | contig 13712 bp, 10 predicted proteins | sample IncBWC14OmetaG_FD_160072 | JGI IMG/M metagenome (GOLD analysis project Ga0210383, IMG submission 160072) | Forest soil microbial communities from Barre Woods Harvard Forest LTER site, Petersham, Massachusetts, United States - Inc-BW-C-14-O ...
CGGCAGCGTCTGGTTCGCCACCACCGACCCGGTATACGCCGACAAGACCAACGCCACGGCGATACACGCGGCCCTGGACCTCCAGCCGGGCATCATCGCGGTGGATCTGGGCGCGAGCCTGCGCTCCGGCATCGTCGCGCTGCTCGTCGCAGCGCGGGACGGCGGGCTTGCCGTGCTGGCCGACCGGCGTGGCGGCCCGGCCGGCGGCACCGACGAGCGCGAAGGAGCCGACGCGGCGGCCGCCTTCCTGTTCGGCGAGGAGGATCCGCTCGCCCGGATCATCTGTACCGCATCGGTCACGGCCGAGTTCATCGACCGGTGGCGCGCACCCGGGGCCCCGGACGGCGCGGCCTGGGAGGAACGTTTCGGCGAGCAGCGCTACACCGAGCTCGCCGACCAGCTGCTGACCAGGCTGGCCGGGGCCGAGCTCGGCGACGTCCAGCGGTTTGCCGTCGCGGGCAGCAACGCGCGTGCGGTACGCAGCGTCGCGGGCATCGTGCAGAAAGCGACCGGGGCGCGGCTCGAAGGGGCCGGCCTCGCCGACGCCATCGGCAACGCGGGAGCCGCCCAGGCGGGCATCGTGCTGGCCGACCTGCTCGACGCGGCCAGCGCCGGTGAGACGCTGCTGCTGATCTCGCTGGCCGATGGCGCTGACGCGCTGATCCTGCAGGCGACCGAGGCCATCGCGGTCGGCCGCGGCGAGCCGCTGCGGGCGCAGTTCGACCGCGGCGTGGCCATCGGCTACCCGCAGTATCTGCTCTGGCGGGAGCGGCTCGCGGCGGAGCGGCCGCGCCGTCCCGATCCTGACCGTCCCTCGGCGCCGTTCGCGTGGCGCAACCGGCGGTACAAGCTCTCGATGACCGGAGGCCGGTGCGGCAAATGCGGGGCCGTGCAGTTCCCGCTGCCGAGGGTCTGCTACCAGTGTCACGCGGCCGATGACTTCGAGCCGGCGCCCGCCTCCGGCCAGACCGGACGCATCGTCACCTTCACGGTCGACCGGCTCGCGTACTCGCCGAGCCCGCCGTTGGTGAGCGCGATTGTCGCCTTCACCCACGGCGGGCGGCTGCAGTGCGAGCTGACCGATGTCTGCCGGCCGATAAAGGTTGGTGACGAAGTGGTACCGACCTTCCGCCGGGGCGCCACGGTCGGCGGAATCCGCAACTACATCTGGAAGGCCCGCCCCGTGGACCCGACGACGCCGGACGCTGCCGGGCGCCCCGGCGGCGAACCTGAGAGCTAGGAGGCGCGCGTGGCGCAGCACAGCCTGAGCGATCGTGTGGCCATCATCTCGATGGGCTGCACGCGATTCGCGGAGCACTTTGACCGCAGCGCGGACGAGCTCGCCGTCGATGCCGTCGTCGAGGCGATGGACGGCGCCGACCTGACCCGTGACGACATCGACGCGTTCTGGCTGGGCACCTATGTGTCCGGGATCAGCGGCATGGCGCTGGCCCGGCCGCTGAGGTTGGTCGGCAAGCCGGTCACGCGGGTGGAGAACATGTGCGCGACCGGCTCCGAGGCGCTGCGCGCGGCGGTCTACGCCGTTGCCAGCGGCGCCGTGGACGTCGCGATGGCCGTCGGCGTGGAAAAGCTCAAGGACACCGGCTACGCCGGCTTGATCTCGCCGAAGATCCAGGATGACGGCACCCGGGTGAACACCTCGGCACCCGCCAACTTCAGCCTGCTCGTGCCCGCGTACCGGGAGCGCTATGGCGTCGCGCCGGAGGAGTTCCGGGCCGCCATGACCCACGTGGCCGCCAAGAACCACGCGAACGGCGCGCTGAACCCCCGCGCGCAGTTCCGCCGGGCGGTATCGAAGGAGGCCATCGAGCGTTCCCCGGCCGTGGCCGGGGAGCTGGGGGTGATGGACTGCTCGGGCGTGGCCGACGGCGCTGCGGCCGCGATCGTGACCCGGGCGGAGGACGCGCACAAGTACACCGGTACGCCCCTGTACATCAAGGCGCTGGCGCTGGTCACCGGGGACGGCTCCGGCGCGGCCGACCCCCGGTACGACTACACCAGCTTCCCCGAGGTCGTCGACTGCGCGCGGCAGGCCTACGCGCAGGCCGGCATCACCGACCCTCGCCGAGAGCTCGCCCTCGCCGAGGTCCACGACTGCTTCACCCCGACCGAGATCATCCTGATGGAAGACCTCGGCTTCGCCGAGCGCGGTCACGCCTGGCGGGACCTCCTGGACGGGGTCTACGACCGAGACGGCGAGCTGCCCGTGAACCCCGACGGGGGCCTGAAGAGCTTCGGCCATCCGGTCGGGGCCAGCGGGCTGCGGATGATCTACGAGTGCTGGCTCCAGCTACGCGGACAGGCCGGGGCCCGCCAGGTCGCTACCGCGCACCGCGGGCTTGCCCTGACCCAGAACCTCGGCGGCGCACCAGGCGACTGTGTCTGCTTCATCTCCGTGGTGGGCAGCAGGCCGACGTGATCGCTCGATCTCCGTGGTGGGCTGCAGGCCGCGTGATCCGCTCATCCGCTCCCCGGCCGTTCCGCCAGGAAGATGTCGGCCCGGGCGACATAACGACCCTTGTGCATACAAAAATGGATGCGATAATGGAAGCAGGAGCTGTGAGCACGAGCTCCGCCCGGTGGCCAGGGGACAGACGGATGCTGCCGTCGCCCGGCACCTCCTTGCGCCCACACGGCGTGCGGTGCAGCCAGCAGAGACGGGATTCGGCATGCAAGTGATCGAGACGGCAAAGATTCCGTGGACCTTGGTCAGCAAGAGCAACCGGCCAGGCCGCGTCCACCGCAAGCTCGTGCACGAGGGATCGGTCTCGCCGGGTCTCGGGTACACGGCTGACCTCGTCCGCTACGAGGGCGGGCACGGCACCTTCAGCGCGCCGCGGCATAAGCACAACTTCGATCAGATCCGCTACGTGGTCAGCGGCAGCCCCGACTTCGGCCACTACCAGGTCGCCTCGCACGGCCAGTCGGCGTTCTTCCCTGCGGGCGCCGCCTACGGGCCTGAGACCATCGAAGAGGCCGAGATCCTGCTGATCCAGTGGGGCGAGCACTGGATGACGCGGGCCCAGCACGACGAGACCTACGCCAGCATGCAGCAGTCCGGCGAGTTCAAGGACGGCTACTACGTCACGGTCGACGCCGCCGGGAACGAGCAGCGCGCCGACGGTCGCAACGCGGTCTGGGAGACCTTCAACGGGCGCAAGCTCGTCTACCCGACCCCGAGGTATCCGCAGCCGGTGATCATGGAGCCGGAGGGTTTCGAGTGGCGCCTGGTCAGCCGGGGCGTCTCAGCCAAGGTCATGGGCCGTTTCACCGAGGACGACGTGTACGTCGGGAACTACCGTTGGGACGAAGGCGACGGCCTGCTCACGCTGGGTCCGGAGCGCACTCAGCTGCTGTGGATCATCGACGGGAAGCTGACCGTCGACGGCGCCTCCTACGACCGCTTCACGGTCATCTTCTCCGAGTTCGGCGAGACCACCCAACTGGCCGGCGCCGCGGGCGCCGAGGCGGTCGTCTTCGGCCTGCCGCTGCCCGTCATTATCCCGGCCTGACATGGTGACGGGACCGCTCCAGGGCGTTCGTGTCATCGACCTGACCATCTGGATGTCGGGCGCGATAGCCTCGATGCTGCTCGGGGATCTCGGCGCCGACGTGATCAAAGTGGAAGGCCCGTCGGGGGACCCGGTTCGCCGCTATGTACCGATCGGCCTGACCGGATCAGCCGATGCTCCGGGCGGGGTGAACTACGCGTACGCGCTCTGCAACCGGAACAAGCGGCAGATCAGGCTCGACCTCCGCGACCCGGCCGACCGCGACCGGCTTTACGAACTTGTCCGGGGCGCGGATGTCTTTATCACCAGCATGCAGGCAGAAACGCTGGTTGCGCTGGGCGCCGACGAAGAATCCATCAAGTCGGTCAACCCCGCGGTGGTGTACGCCAGGGCCGGAGGGCTGGGCGCGGCCGGGCCACGGGCGAACGACCGCTGCCAGGACATGCTCGGGATGGCGTACGCGGGCCTGCTCTTCACCGCCTCACCCGAGCCAGACGAGCCGTTCGCCCCGCCGGGCGCGACCAATGACGTGCTCACCGGCACGATGACCGCGTTCGGCGTGCTGGCCGCGCTGATGCAACGGCAGCAATCGGGAACCGGGGAAACCGTCCACACGTCCCTGCTGCACACGGCGCTCTGGACGCAGCTGATCCAGTTCGGCACCATCGCTAACGCGCCCCAGCTGCTCCTGCCGGCCAGGTCACGGGATGAGCCGCGCAGTCCGGGGGTCAATCAGTACAAGTGCTCGGACGGACGATGGATTGCCGTCGCGGCCGTCACCGCCGACGCGTGGGCCCGGTTCGTGAAGGCGCTTGATCTCGACGTCATCGATCCCGAGACAGGCGCCGAGCTGTCCTACGCCGGGGTACTTGCTCAGGCGAGCCGCGTGCGCGAGAGGCTCGACGAGCACTTCGCCGAGCGGCCTAGGTCCCACTGGCTCGAGCGCCTCGAGGCGGCGGGCATCTGGTGCACGCCGGTGAACACGCTGGCCGACGTCATGGACGACGAACAGGTCAACGCGAACGGGTACCTGAGCACGCTCGACGACGGCTCGAGGACGGTAACGATGCCGTTCGTACTGGCCGGCTACCAGCCTCCGGCCCGCGCGGCCCGTCGCCAGGGGGAGGACGACGACGCCGTGCTTGGCGAGCTCTGATCATTCCCGGAGATGTTGATCATTCCCGGAGCTGGGGCGACTCGTCAGGAGAAGCTCAGCGGCAGGTGGACCCAGCCGTTGCGCAGCAGCTGCCGGATCTCGATCACCTCTCCCGTGACCTTTATCGTGTCGTAGCGGTCTAGCAGCGCGCCGTACAGCTCGCGCGCCTCGAGCCGGGCGAGGTGGGCGGCGATGCACAGGTGCGGACCGTAGCCGAAGCCGAGATGCGCGTGGGCGTTCGGCCGCTCGATGTCGTATTTCCATGGGTCCGCGAAGACCTCCGCGTCCCGGTTGCCGGCGTCGTAGAGCAAATAGACTCGCTGGCCGGCCTTGATGTCGACACCGCGGACCTGGGTATCCGCGAGGGCTGTGCGCATGAACCCGCGGGCCGGCGTGGTCCAGCGCAGCGACTCCTCGATCGCCCCCTCGAGCAGCCCGGGATTCGCCTTGAGCTTGCTCAGCTGATCTGGATGCTCGGCGAACGCGAGCGCCATTCCGGCGATGAGGGACCGTGTCGTATCGCTGCCCGCGGCGAGAAATGTACTGCAGTAGGTGAGCAGGTCCGGTTCTGACAGGGGCTTTCCGTCGAGCTGAGCGGCGAGCAGGGTTGAGATTAGGTCATCGCCCGGGTTGGCCCGCTTGGCCGTGAACTGAGCCAGGAAGAACTCGCTCATCTCGGCGAACTGCCGGACCGTCGCCCGGATGTTGTCCGCGCCCCGGATTAGCTTCATGGCCTCCAGAGCGTCGCTCCACCGGCGTATGTCCGCGTCGTGGCCAGGCGGCAAGCCGATGAACGCGGCCGCCACTCGGATCGGCAAAACCGCCGCCACCTCGTCGACGAAGTCGAGCGACTGGCCCGGCTCGATCCTGCCGGTGAGGTCCGCGACGTCGCGGCGCACCTGATCCCCCAGCCTGGTCAGCGGCCGCGGGGCGAAGGCCCGGGTGGCCACGCCACGCAGCTCGCGATGCCGTGGCGGGTCCGCGAAGGCGAATTGCTGGCCTCCGGCGTAGAGCGTGGCGTAGGCCTCTACCTCCGACGGCGTGAGCCGGAGCTGGTGCAGGTGCAGTCCGCGGGAAGAGGAGAAGATCTCCGGTCTGCGCGCGGCTTCCCTGATGTCCTCGTGTTTGGTCAGAACGAAGAGATCAAGCGGTTCGTAATAGTAGACCGGGCACTCGGCGTGCAGTCGCTCGTAGCTTTCGCGTCGGCCTTCGAAGTAGAAATCCGGATCTTCGAGCCGTACGCTCTCTTTGGTCAGTCCCATCATTCGCCTACTAATTCGAGGGTGACGTGTCTGGTGCGTACGTCGTCGGCTCTCGGTTGAGAATGATGGCCTTGGTCTCCAGGTACGGCAGCAGACCCTCGCGGCCGCCCTCGCGCCCGATACCCGACTGCTTGAAGCCGCCGAACGCGAAGGCATGAGAGTTGCGATGCGCGTTGTGCCCGACCGTGCCCGAACGTATCTGGCGCGCGAACGCCCAGGCGCGGTCCTCGTCGTTGGTAAACACCGCGGAGTTGAGTCCGTAGATGGAGTCGTTGGCGATCGTGATCTGGTCCTGCTCGCTCTCCGTCGGGATAACGGTCAGCACCGGGCCGAAGATCTCGTTGCGAGCGATCGTCGAGTGGTTGTCCACGTTGCCGAAGACGGTGGGCTCGATGAACCAGCCGACGTCGAGGCCGGTCGGCCGGTGCCCGCCCGCCGCCACCACGGCGCCTTCCTCGCGGCCCGCCTCGAGCAGCCCGCATATCTTGTCGAGCTGCCGCTTCATGGCCACCGGCCCCATGTCGCTGTTCGCGTCGAACGGATCACCGACCCGCACCTTGGCGAATTCAGCGCTCAGCGCCTCGACCAGCTCGTCGTGCCGGTTCTTGGTCACGATGACCCGGGTGAGCGCCGAGCACACCTGACCGGTGAGCTCGGTGGCCGACTCGGCGAGGGACGCGGCGGCGGTGCCGATGTCGTAGTCGTCGAGGATGAGCGCGGCCGACTTGCCGCCGAGCTCGAGGTTGACCCGCGCCACCCGCTCCGCGCAGATTCCGGCGATCCGGCGGCCCGCGGCCGTCGAGCCGGTGAAGCTGATCTTGTCGATGCCCGGATCGCGCACCAGGTCCTCGGAGACCTCACGGTCGGCGGTGACGATGTTCAGCACCCCGGGCGGCAGGCCGGCCCGCTCCGCCACCTCGGCGAGCAGGTAGGCCGCCACCGGCGCTTCCGGCGCGGACTTTAGCACGACCGTGCAGCCGGCCAGCAGGGCCGGAGCGATCTTCCAGCTCATTGCGACGATGGCCGCGTTCCACGGGATGATGGCGCCGACGACGCCGACCGGTTCCCGCACCAGCCACCCGTAACCGCCCCCGGCGGGCTCGTGCCGCTCGACGAATTCGAAATCCTCGGCCAGCCCGGCGTAGAACTCGTAGATACCCGGAATGCGCGCCCCGCGGGCGACGGCATCGACGTGCAGGATGCCCATCTCGGAAGACCAGATGTAGCTCAGGTCCTCGGCCCGCTCCCGCAGGCCGGCCGCGATCGCCCGCAGGTACTCCGCACGCTGGGCGTGCGTCATGCGTGGCCAAGGTCCCCGGTCGAAGGCCTGCCGGGCCGCGGCGACCGCCCGGTGCACGTCCGCCGTGCGGGCGGCGGCGATACGGACCCAGACGTCCTCGGTGGCGGGCTGGATCACGTCGATGAGATCGGCGCTGCTGGGCGTGACCCATTCACCGCCGATGTAGAACCGGTCCGGGCTCTTGACCGGCACGTCATATGTCTTGCCGACAGGCATTGGTACGGGCCTTTCTCCATTGATTGAATTCATCTGCGCACGCAGCGTCAGTCCTCCCAGCCGGGTGACGCCCAGGCGGTCACCGGCCCCAGGACCTGGCCTCCGTCGACGACCAGCGAAGTACCTGTGACATAGGACGAATCGTCCGACACGAGGTAGAGCAGCGCGTCGGCGATCTCGTCGGGCTGGCCGATTCGCGGAATGGCCATGCGCCCGAACCACCCGTCGCGGTCAAGTGCGCCGAAGTCCGGGCCGGAGTTCATCGGCGTCTCGACCCCCCCTGGATGCAGGGCGTTCACCCGGATGCCGAGCGGGCCGAGCTCCCGGGCGGCGCAGCGTGCGTAGGTGGCGTTGGCCGCCTTGCTGCTGGCGTAGGGAAGAAAGCCGGCGCCGCCGATAATCGATGCGATGGACGACACGAAGACGATCGCGCCCCCGCCGGCGGCGCGCATTCCCGGCACGCATGCTGCCGTACCGAGAGCAGGCCCGAGGACGTTCACGTCGAATGCGAATCGCATGGCGGCCTCGTCGGCGTTCGCCGCGGTGCCCCGGACCATCACGCCGGCATTGTGCACCAGGATGGTGGGCGCGGTCCCGAAGCGATCCCGGGCCGCCCCGATCGCCTGGCCCCACGCGGCCTGTTGCCGCACGTCCAGGTGGGTATACATCGCCTGCTCGCCCAGTTCGGCGGCCACCGCGGCACCATCGTCGTCCAGCACATCCGCCAGCACGACCTGGGCGCCCTCGGCCGCGAAACGGCGGGCGGCCGCTGCCCCGATGCCGCGTGCGGCGCCTGTCACGAGGGCGACGCGGCCGGCCAGGCGGCGCCAGCAGCCGCTTGCCATCGCCACTCAGCCCGCGAGCACGTCGGCGGCGGCGATCCGGTGCCGTAGCGGGGCCGTGATGAACTCCAGCAGAACGACCGCTCCGGCCTCGGCGCTGGCGATGCCATCGCCAATGGCCGCCGCGACCTCCCCGGGCTTGCTGATGCGGGCGGCCTCCGCGCCCAGTGCGCGGCCGATCTCGGCGTAACGGCCGGTCAGGGTCTTGAGGCCGAACCGCTCCTCGGCCACGCGCTGGTGATCCCCGTAGCCGGTCATCTCGGAGTTGTTCACCAGGATGCACAGCACCGGGATGTTGTTGCGGACCGCGGTCTCCAGTTCCAGGCCGCACTGCCCGAACGCGGCGTCGCCGAGGAAGCAGATCGACAGCTTGTCCGGCGCGGCCACCTTCGCGCCCAGCGCGAGGCCCAGCGACGAGCCGAGCGGCGTGGAGTTACCCCAGCCCAGGTAGCCTCTGGGCCGGGTGCTCACGTAGTGCGGAGCCAGGTGGTCGCGCGGGTACCCGGAGTCGTGCGTGATGACCGTACGCGCCGGATCCACCGCCCGCATCAGCTCGCCGATCACCCGCAGCGGGCTGATGGGCACCTCGTCTGAGCGGAATCGCGGATTCCATTCGGCTGCGGTCTGCGCGGCGACGGCGGCGACCTCGGCCCGCGTATCGCGGCCGGCGCTGGCCGTCTTCCGCGCCTTCAGCCGGCTGCGTAGCTCCTCGGTCAGCTGCAGGAGAACCAGCTGGGCATCGCCCACCAGACCGCACGCGATCGGGTACTGCTGGGACAGGTCATCGGCGTCATTCGTGGCCTGGATGATGGTCTTGCCCGGCGGGAGCTGGAAGGAACCCAGCGTCGTGATGAGGCTCGCGCCGATGCTGAGGACGACATCGGCATCGGGAACAAAGGCCCGGATCCCCGGGCTGACCGCCGTCCCGCCCGAACCGACCGAAAGCGGGTGGTCCTCCGGGAAGGCGCTCTTCCCCACGTAGGTGGTCGCGACCGGCGCGTTGATCAACTCCGCGAACTCGACCAGGGCGTCGGTCGCGCTGGCCCACAGCACGCCCTGGCCGGCCCGGATCAACGGCCGTTCGGCGTCGATCAGCAGCTCGACGGCACGCTCGACGTCGCGCGGGTCGGCCGCGCTGCGGTACCGGAGCGGCGGAGAGTAATCGAACAGCGCGTCGTCGAACTCCTCCTCGGCGACGTCGAGCGGCAGCTCCAGAACGACCGGGCCGGGACGCCCCGAGCGCATCAGCTGGAACGCCCGGCGCATCTGCTCATGGACGGTCTGCGGCGTGGAGAAGCGGGCCGCCCACTTCGTGATGGGCCGGTAGGCCTCGACCGCATCGAAGGTGGTCCGCAATCCGAGCTCTCGCAAGGTATTGCCGTTCGGCAGCAGCAGCAGCGGCACCGAATCGGCGTAGGCCTGGGCGATGCCACCGAACGCGTGCTCGGCGCCCGGGCCGTGCTGAACCATCGCGACGCCGATGCGCGCTCCGTTCGAGGTCCGGCTGTACGCGTCGGCCATGTTGATGACGCTGCGCTCCTGCCGCCCCACGATCGGCCGGATGCCCGCCGCCGCTGCGGTGTCGATCATTTTGTTGGCCGGGAAGCAGAAGACCGTATCGACGCCTTCGCGCCGCAGCACCTCGGCGACCGCCTGGCTACCCTTCATGCGCCGATCCCTTCACCGTCTGGATTACATTAATTATTGCATACATTCTTGTTCCGGTCACTGGCGCAGGGCGACGATGTCCAGCGCGATACAGCTGGTCTGGTCCGCCTCGGCGATGACCCGCGGCGGATTGATCTCGATCTCGGCCAGCGAAGGCGCCTTGGCCAGATACACCTCGGCGATCGTGCGAGCCACCGAGGCGAGCACGGAAAGATCGCAGCCCGGCTGCCCGCGAAAGCCCGCCAGGTGCGGCCACAGGCGCAGGCCCCGCAGCGCTCGCAGGAGTTCTTCGTCCCGGAACGGAATCGCGAGATGGACGACGTCCCGCTCGACCTCGGTGGCCACGCCGCCCGCCCCGACGGTCAGGACCGCCCCGAACACCTCGTCGTCGTGGACGCTCACCAGCAGATCCAGTCCGTTAGCGACCATTTCCTGCACGAAGACGCCGTCTGCTTCGATCCCGAAGGACGCCAGCCGCCTGGGCGATGCCATCTCCGCGAAGGCGGCCCCGGCCTGCTCACCGCCGCGGATGCCGAGCCGTACCCCGCCCACCTCGGTCTTGTGGATCAGGCCGGGTGCGCTCAGCTTCATCGCGACCGCGCCCCCGATCCGTTCGGCCGCCTCGGCCGCATCCTGCGCGCTGGTGACGAACGACTCGCGCGGGACACGCACTCCCGCGGACGACAGCAGCTCCCTCGACTGCTCATACGTCAGCGCCCGCTCGCTCGTCGCCGACGCTGGGCCGGGCGTCTCGGCCGGGGGATCCGGCGGACCGGACGCGGCGGGAGCGAGCGCGCTACCTTGCCACTCGGCAAAGCGCCGCAGAGCCTGCACCGCGCGGTAGACGCCATCCATCGGCGCCAGCCCGGCCGCGTCCAGCACCTGGTATCCACCGCCGCGCCGGGGCGACATCCACACGGGAATCAGCAGCGTCCCGGTGGCCTGCGCGATCTCGACCGCGTCGCTGGATACCGCCACGGTGCTCTCGCCGTAGTCCGCCGGCATCGCGAACAACACCGAGCCGACGTTCGGGTCGTTGCAGACGAGTTCGAACACGGCCCGGTTCAAATCGGCGTCGGTGAAGACCTTGGTCGTGAGATCGACCGGATTGTCGACAAACCCGAAGGCCGGGGCCCGCGCCGTGAGCGCCGCCAGGGTCGCAGGCTCGAAGGCCGCCAGTTCCAGGCCGGCGCTGCCCACCAGGTCCGCGGCTAGCGACGCCGTGCCCCCGGAGAACGAATACACACAGGTCCGCGTGACGTCGCGGTCGGCCACCGCCAGGGCCCGGGAGAACAGGTGCAAAGTCTCGCCCAGCTCATCGACGTCGTTCACCCGTACCACGCCGTACTGGGCGAAGACCGCGGATGCCACCGCGTCGTTTCCGGCGATCGATGCGGTGTGCGACGCGGCGGTCTTCTCCCCATACTCCGAGCGGCCGATCTTCAGGATCACGATCGGCTTGCCGGCCTCGCGAGCGCGGCGTGCCACCGCGAGGAACTTCCGGCCCTGACTGAAGCCCTCGACCACAGCGCCGACGACCCTGATCCGGTCGTCGTCGACCATGTGATTGATGAAGTCGGCGATGTCCAGGTCGGCTTCGTTGCCGGGTGAACACCACAGGCCGATGCCGAGCCCGCGATCCATCCACTGCATGAGCGCGCGACCGAGACCACCGCCCTGAGTCACCAACCCGACCGGGCCGCTGGTCACGTCCGCGCCGGCCACAGGCGACATGCTCAGCAGCACCCGGTCGGCGATGTTGGCCAGCCCAGGCGAGTTCGGCCCGTAGACGCGCATCCCGGATGCGCGAGCGAGCCGGACCATTTCCTCCTGCAGGCCGCGACCGGCCTCGCTAGTCTCGGAGAAGCCAGAGCTCAGCACGACGAGGTACCGCACTCCCGATGCCGCACAGTCCTTCACGACATCCAGTACCTGCTCGGCGGTCACCAGGACGATGGCCACGTCGATCGGGTCACCCGGGACGTCCGAGACCCTCGGGTAGCAGCGGTCTGAAAGCACCGACTCATACCGCGGGTTGACGGGCACCGCGCCAGCGGAGATGACCGAGTTATTCCGCACGTTGTGGTAAGTCGAGTACCCGAGCGACCCTGGCCGATCGGAGGCACCGACCACGGCGACCCGGCGCGGGCGCACCAGCCGGGATATATCGGCGAAGGCTATCGGCGGGCTCACCGAACCCCGATCATGCGCCGCCGTCGACTGCCGCAACGTGTCTGCTCGCACTGGGACCAGCCTCCGTGTGATGACTTCTCCGGCAAAACTGTACACTAAAATGCATACATTTTGGAGAAGTGTTCCGGCGGACTGCTAGTCCGTGATGGCCGCTGAGGCGTCAGCGCCCGGTGGTGTGGGTGAGCCCGCTCAGCGTTCCCTCCCAGCCGCCGACGCGGTGCGCGTCGCAGATCTCCACAAGCCGGTCCAGGTCGTACCGCCGCAGGGCGCTGATGATCGCTTTGTGCTCGGCGTTGATGCGCTTTCTCGCCTCGGGCTGACGCCACCACCATGCGGCGCTGTAACCCTCCGACATCTGCCAGAGCCGGCGTACTTCGCGGCGGAACTGGCTAAGCGACGACAAGTCGAAGATGGCGAAGTGGAATTCACGGTTGTACCGCAGCACCTCTGGGACGTTGTGCTCATCGATCGCGACCATCATCTTCTCGTTGAGGTCCTTCAGATCGCTCAGTACGGCCGCATCCGGGCGCTCCACGGTGCGCAGCAACTCGTCCTCGAGCAGCGTGCGCATCCGGTGGATCTGGCTGAGGTCGTCGTCATCGAGCTTGGCGACGACGTAGCCTCGGTTAATCTCGTAGGCGACCACACCTTCAGACTCAAGCGTCCTGAGCGCTTCGCGCAGCGGGCTGCGGGAAACTCCGATGCGCTCGGCCAGCTCGACCTGCCTGATCTTCTCCCCGGGGAGCAGCACTCGGTCGATGATCAGACCGCGGATCTGCGCTGCGGCCTCCAGAGTCAACTGAAGCGGTTCGGCGTCGGCGGACTTAGGAGAGATGAGTCCACTCGAGGCGGTCCCGCCTCGGCTCGAGGTAGCGCCGGGCGACCGAGAGTCGGCGACCATCAGGAGACTCCTTTTGTGGGCAAGGTTGCATTCACTTTACCGCGACAGCGTATGCCACCCCGGAACGCGGCGCCTCGGCCAGTTGGGCCCTGCTGCTTGAGTTTCTCCGGCCGAAACCGTCAGATTGCATTTCAGCAGCATTAGCTGCATAATGATGCTATGAGTACGTCCATCACCGTGCGGGACGTTCCCGATCAGACGCGCGACGAACTCGCCTCCCGCGCGGCGCTGACCGGGCGATCCCTCCAGGAGTACCTGCGCGCCAAGCTCGTCGAACTTGCCCGCCAGCCCGATGCCGAGGTGCTGATAGCGCGCGTGCGGGCACGTAAGGCGGCAAGTGCCTCCTCGCTGCCGGCCGACCGTATCCTCACGCACCGCGACGAGGATCGCCGGTGACGCTGGTCGTCGACGCCTCTATGGTCGTCGCCGGGCTGACGGACGCCGGTTCGGACGGGCGCTGGGCCGAGTCATTGCTGGCGGGCGATTCGCTGGCGGCTCCGCACCTGATGCCGGTCGAGGTCGCGAACATCTTGCGGAGGGCGGCCCTGGCCGGCGACATCTCGGCTGACGTGGCCTCGCTCGCGCACGCCGACCTGCTGGACCTGCGCGTGGAGTTCTTCCCCTACCAGCCCTGCGCTGCG
>Ga0210383_10003669_pt1 | contig 13711 bp, 12 predicted proteins | sample IncBWC14OmetaG_FD_160072 | JGI IMG/M metagenome (GOLD analysis project Ga0210383, IMG submission 160072) | Forest soil microbial communities from Barre Woods Harvard Forest LTER site, Petersham, Massachusetts, United States - Inc-BW-C-14-O ...
TGCAGGATCAGGACGTTGCGCACATCGGTGACGGTCTGGAAGCCGACCAGCGGCAGCAACAGCCCGAAGGCAACCAGCGTCGTGAAGCCGGCGTCCTTGAGTGCGGCAATACCGTCGAAGCGCCGGCCCGGCGCGGCGCCGACCGTGTTGGACGTTTCCGACATCAGACCTTCTCGACGTCCGGCCGGCCGAACAGGCCTTGCGGCAGGAAGATCAGCGTGATGGCTAGAACGGAAAAGGCCGCGACGTCCTTGTAGTCGATGGAGACGTAGCCGGACCACATAACCTCGATCAGGCCGACGAGCAGCCCGCCGACCACCGCGCCCGGCAACGAGCCGATGCCGCCGAGCACGGCGGCGGTGAAAGCTTTGACGCCGGGGATGAAGCCGTCGGAAAAACTGAGCACGCCGTAATTCATCAGATACATGGTGCCGGCAATGGCGGCGAGGGCTGCCGCGATGACAAAGGTCATGGCAACGGTGCGGTTGACGTCGACGCCGACTAACGCGGCCATTTTCTGATCCTGCTCGCAGGCGCGCATATTACGGCCGAGCGGTGTCTTGGCGACGACGTACCAGAACACGACCAGGAGCGCGGCGGTCACGCCCCAGATGATGAGCTGCTTATAGGACAGCGCGACCGAAAAGCCGCCGCCGTTGAGCAAAGTGAAATCGCCGCGCACCATCGGCGGGATCGATTTGTTGCGCGGGCCCTGCGCGACCTGGACGAAATTCGACAGGAAGATCGACATGCCGATCGCCGAGATCAGCGGCGCCAGGCGAAACGAGCCGCGCAGCGGCCGATAGGCGACGCGCTCGATGGTCCAGTTCACCAAAGCGGTGAACAGCATGGAGACGATCAGCACGATGAACAGCGCGAGCGCGATCGAGGTGATGCCGAGCCATGTCGTCAGGATCAGGAAGGCGATCAGCGCGATGAAGGCCGACACCATGAACACGTCGCCATGGGCGAAGTTCACCATGCCGATGATGCCGTAGACCATCGTATAGCCGATGGCGATCAGGCCGTAGATCGAACCGAGCGTGATGCCGTTGATGAGCTGCTGGACGAAATAGTCCATGCGTCCGCGCGCCTTTCGATTCCCGGCTGTTACCCGTAAAAACTCTAACAGGGGTGCGGAACAGCGGCAACGCTCGGGCGGCTTGGCCGCAGGCAAAACCTAGGGCGTGGACTCATAAACGCGCAGCCATGTCCGGTTTCGGGGTCAAAGCGGACATCCCCACGTGATTGGGCCGCGGCAGCTAATGATCCAAGGCGGACATCGGCGGTTCGGTCGCGAGCAAAATTTCATGCTTACGGGCGACGTGCATACTTTGGAATCACCGCCATCCGGTTCCTTGATATTCGTATAAGCGCGGCCCGCGCATCAGCCAGTCCCTGTTTGGCAGCCAATCTATACAGTCTCACCGCCTCCTGAGAATTCCTTGGAACCGTTCCGAGGCCGGTCTCATAGAGCGCTCCCAGAAGGTACTCTGCCTCAGCGTTACCTTTGTCCGCGCCTAGCTTTAACCGCCGCGCGTCATACATCAAATCCTGTGATGGCGATAAGCCCTGGGTGGGAGCAAGCTTAAGATATTCCGCTTGCGGGTAGCCCTGATCAGCGGCGAGCTTTAAGAGCCGCGCCGCCTCGCGATCGTCTCGGGTCAATCCCAACTGACCGGCAGCATACGCGTTGCCGAGACTGAACTGCGCAATCGCCAGGCCTTGGTCGGCAGCGAGCTTGAAGAGGCGCACGGCGTCTTCATCGCTGTTCGGCAGCCCACCGCGACCGGCTGCGTAGAAGGCTCCAAGAACGTATTGTGCCGACGCATTATCTTGGTCGGCGGCAAGCTTGAAGAGGCGCGCCGCTTCGCGATCATCCTGCGGTAGCCCGCGCTGGCCGTAAGCATAGGAGGTACCTAGAGCGTACTGCGCAGGAGCTATGCCCTGATCGGCGGCAAGCTTGAAGAGGCGTACGGCTTCCTCCTCATTCTTCGGCACGCCGCCAAGGCCATTGTCGTAGAAAGTTGCGAGACCGTATTGTGACATTCCGAATCCTTGGCCGGCGGCGAGCTTGAGGAGGCGCTCTTCGGCAACCCACCGAGACCGCGAGCGTAGAAGTTCGAGAGATTGTGTTGGGCGCCTGGGTTGCCGCGGGCAGCGGCTTTTTCGTAGAACGTCCGAGCCTGGGTGTCGTCTTTGTTTGCTTCGTAAGCCCGCCCCATCTCGTACAGCAGACGTGGGTTTTCCGGGTCTGTTGCAAGCGCCGCCTGGCAGGCCGGCAACGCGACTTTGGCGTCGATCTTCTCAAAGCTGATCCCTGGGATTTCCGAGGGTCGCATTGAGTCATACGGGCTTGCCGCCGCAAGGTCGCAGGCGTGCGCGGGTGCTTCTTGCGCCCGAGACGCGGCGGGAAATAGAACGAGACCAATCAAGAGACCGAGGAAGACGCGACGCATCACACTCTCCAAAGCGGACATTCGTATCGAGCGGCTCTCTGTGTTCAGCAATCGTTCCCGATTGCCGATTTGTTCCTATGTACAGGCGGGTACTGGCCCTTTCCGAAGCCACTGGCCCCTTTTGAAAACTAGGGTGGTCCCTTTTCGTGGCCCGCTATGATCTAAGATCAATTTCCAACGAAGGATCGCGCGTCCAACTCGTGTGGTCACCGCGCGGAGGGCGTCGCCAATACTCTAGCACCCGAATTGGCTCGCAACTCGTGGCCGATCCGGCGGCACACGTTTTGAGGTTGTGCCTCGGCGGCTCAATAAAGATGAGCTTTTCTTTGATCCCTTCAGCAAGGGTCATGATATTCATGTGCCCAAAGTTCATGCCCGAAAAAGCTACTCGAAAGCGCTGAGCGCACTCCTGACAACTGATCTCGATAAGCGCAATTTCAGAAGTGAAAATATTGGCCGACCGGTTCGGCTCAAATGCACAGTAGCGCGGGACAGCGTGCTCATCGAACCATAAGGGCTCTGTATCTATGCGCGCAATTATGTCGTCGTAACTTGGGTGCATGACAGGTCAACTTCTAGGCCGCCTCAGCCCGGCGCTTATTAAGACCCCTGCAATTCCGAGAAGCGCTGCTGTCATCAACATGTAAGGCCATACGGCAGGCAAGGGCTCCCTACCTCGTCCAGTGGATGCAGCAAAAGAACAAGCGGGCCTCCGACAATCCCAGTCGCCACGCACCCGGCTGCGCTAGACACCTTAGGGCTGCATCGCCCCAATGCCCTTGCTAAACCGTAAGCAGACGGAGAGAGCGGCAACGCTACGAGCGTCCATATCGCCCAATCCAGTGCATCGCTTATGCTCGTGGCCGCCTCAGTTGGCGGCCTATTTAATATCAAACCATCGATGGCATGTCGCCTATTGGCCCTTAGCTGCCGCGCCAGGCGGTAGCCGTCGCGGCGGCTTTCGGGGGCAAAGCGGACATTGACTAACTTTCGGCCATCGAACTCAATTTATATGAGTACGCGCCCCAGGTAGGGAAGGGCGGTTAGCGGTCGGCGGATGCCGGCAGGGGGCCGAGATGGATGCCGCACTCGGTCTTGCCAAGTCCGCTCCAGCGGCCGTCGCGGATCGAGCCGTCAACGGACGGCTTGTGCGTGCAAGGCACGCAGCCGATCGAGGTGAAGCCGAGCGATTCCAGCGGATGCCTTGGCAATTTGGCCGTCGCGAAGACGGCGTTGAGCTCGGGCCGCGACAGGCGGGCGAGCGGATTGAATTTCAGCCGCCGACCGTCTTCCTCGACGATCGGCAGTGCCGCGCGGTCGCCACCGTGGTAGCGCTTGCGGCCGCTCATCCAGCCGTCGAAACCGGCGAGCTCAGCGGCAAGCGGGGCGACTTTGCGGATTTCGCAGCAGGCGTCGCGGTCGCGGAAGGCCAGATCGCGCTTGGGATCGCGGATCGCGAGCGCGCTCGGCGATGGTGTCACGGTGCGCACATCGGTGAGCCCGAGACGGGCGGTGAGCGCGTCACGATAGGCCAGCGTTTCTTTGAACAGCCATTGCGTGTCGAGAAACAACACCGGCAAGGACGGATCGACTTCGGCGACGAATTTCAGCAGCACCGCGGATTCGGCGCCGAACGACGACACCACCGCCATCCGGCCGGGCGCGAAGCGGATTGCAGCCTCGACGATGTCGCGCGGGCTCGCCTGCGCGAGCTCGGCCTCGAGCGCGGCCACGTTGAACCGCCGCGGCGGCGCGGCCGCCGGTATCGTCTCCGGGTTCTCGGGGTCTATGAACATCTGTGAAATGGCCGAATTGCCGCGCTTCCTAGAAGGATTTTCTATATAAAGGGGCGCAGCAAACCCTTAAAGGGAATGGATTTTCATATTGAGCAGCGAGCCAGCGATGACGTTCTGCGGCGGGCAGCGGCGGTGGCATCAGCGTTTCGGCGCCTCGATTGGCAGCCACGCGCCGACAAGCATTGCCTGCCCACCGGCACGGAGGTACGCCAGCGAGGACAGGGTGGGCGGGAAAAAATCTGAGGAAACGGCCGGATGAAATCCGAAGACGCGATCGGGACCAAGGGACGGCCATTCACCGGCGCGGAATATCTCGAGAGCCTGCGCGACGGGCGAGAGGTCTATGTCTATGGCGAGCGGGTCAAGGACGTCACGACGCATCCCGCCTTCCGCAATGCCGCGCGCTCGATCGCACGCCTCTACGACGCGCTGCATGATGCCAAGACCAAAGCGGTTTTGACCTCGCCGACCGATACCGGCTCTGGCGGCTACACCCACAAATTCTTCCGCGCCGCGCACTCGCGCGAGGATCTCCTCGGCCAGCGCGATGCCATCGCGCAATGGGCGCGCATGTCCTACGGCTGGATGGGCCGTTCGCCGGACTACAAGGCGTCGCTGATGAACACGCTCGGCGCCAATTTCGACTTCTACGGCAAGTTCTCCGACAACGCCAAGGCGTGGTACCGCCGCGCCCAGGAAAACGTGCTGTTCATGAACCACGCCATCGTCAATCCGCCGGTCGATCGTTCGCGGCCGGTCGATCAGGTCAAGGACGTCTTCATCACCATCCAGAAAGACACCGATGCCGGGATCTATATATCGGGCGCCAAAGTGGTGGCGACCTCATCGGCGCTGACGCATTACAATTTCCTCGGCCAGAATGCCGCGGTGCCGCTGCACGATACTGACTTGGCGGTGATGTTCATCGCGCCGATGAGCGCGCCCGGCGTAAAACTGTTCTGCCGCACGTCTTATGAGATGACGGCGAGCGTCATGGGCACGCCGTTCGACTATCCGCTGTCGTCGCGGTTCGACGAGAATGACGCGATCTTCGTCTTCGATAATGTCTTCATCCCCTGGGAAGACGTGCTGCTGCACCGCGACCTCGAGAAGCTGAAAGTTTTTTTCCCGCAATCGGGCTTCCTCGCCGGCTATCAGTTCCAGGGCTGCACGCGGCTTGCAGTGAAGCTCGATTTCATGGCCGGCGTGATCGCCAAAGCGCTGCACGCGGCGGGATCCGACGAATTTCGCGGCAATCAGGCGATGCTCGGCGAGATCATCGCCTGGCGCCATCTGTTCTGGTCCTTGACCGAGGCGATGGCGATGAATCCGACGGACTGGGTGAACGGCGCGGTATTGCCGAACTACCAATCCGGCTCGAGCTATCGGGTCTTTGCCGGCGACGCTTACGGGCGGGTCAAGGAGATCGTGGAAAAGATCGTCGCCTCGTCGCTGATCTATCTGCCGTCGTCGGCCAAGGATTTCAAAAATCCGGCGATCGACCGTTACCTGGCGCGTTATGTGCGCGGCTCCTACGGCATCGACTACAAAGAGCGCATCAAGGTCATGAAGCTTCTGTGGGACGCGATCGGCACCGAATTCGGCGGCCGCCACGAGCTGTACGAGCGCAACTACGCCGGCAATCACGAAGACATCCGTATTCAGGCGCTGTGGAATGCGCGCAGCACCGGCACGCTCGATCAGATGACGGCGCTCGCCGAGCAATGCATGTCGGAATACGATGAGAACGGCTGGACCGATGACACGTGGCTCGATCCCGACGATGTCGCCTATCCGGGTCTGCCCGACGCCCTCGCTGCCGAATGAGGATTGAAAGACGATGAGCTGGATCGATCAACGGCCCGACGATGCCATGGACGGCGCTTTCACTGCGGTCGGGCCCGCGCCGCTTGTCAGCGTCGAGCCGCAAACGTTTCGCGAAGCGATGAGCCGGCTCGGCGCCGCCGTGCATATCGTCACCACGGCGGGCACCGGCGGCAAGACCGGCTTCACCGCGACCGCGGTCTGCTCGGTGTCGGATACGCCGGCGACGCTCCTTGTCTGTCTCAATCGCCGCAGCCAGAGCGGGCCGGTTCTCGCGCAGAACAATGTATTCTGCGTCAACACGCTTCCCGCCAGCGACGAAAAGCTCGCCGATATGTTTGCCGGCCGCAGCGGCGCAAAATTGCACGAGCGTTTCGCGCACGGCGAATGGACCACGTTGAAGACCGGTGCGCCGGTGCTCGCTTCCGCGGTCGTTGCCTTTGACTGCCGCATCATGGAGATCAAGGCGGTCGCGTCGCACAATGTGATTTTCGGCTCGGTCGAGGCGGTGCGGCTTGGGCCCGCAGGGTCGGCACTGGTCTATCACGAGCGCGCCTACAAGCCCGTCTAAGTCGCTCCCTTAGTCGCTCCGTTAGTCGCTCCTTGGTCGCTCCCTTGCCGCAACCCGGCCGTGTAAATTTCCACAGTGGTATCAAGGTGTTGGCTGGCGACTCCCGACCAAACCGAGGAACCCCGGGCGATCTCGCGGGTTATCTCCTTTGGGAGGGGGTTCACAACGGAGAACGTCCCGATGGCAAACGAACAGAACAATCAAGGCAATCCGCAACAAGGCGGACAGAATAAACCCGGCCAGCAACAGAGCGGACAGAGCAAGCCCGGACAGCCGCAGCAGGGTGGCCAGAACAAGCCTGGTCAGCAGCAGCAAGGCGGTCAGCACAAGCCTGGCCAGCAGGGCGGTCAGGGCGAACACGGCGGCCGGTAACCGGTAACGTTCTCTCTTCTCAAGGCGGCGGCGTGCGAAGGCGCGCTGCCGCTTTTGATTCTCATTTCAACAAAAACCCAAGCACCGTATCCGCATAGGCCTGCGGTTGCTCGACATTGGCAATGTGCGCGGCGTCAAGCACTGCGAGCTTGGCGCCTGGAATGTTCTTCTGAATATATTCGTTGCCTTCGAGCGGCGTCGCCGGATCGTGTTTGCCGGCGATGACCAGAGTCGGAGCAGCGATCTTCGGCAATAGCGGACGATGATCCATGTCACGCACCGCTTCGCCGCAGCCGATATAGCCGTCGAGCTTGGTGGCGACGAACATGTCGTGCATCTTTTTCATGTCTTGCGGCGCGCGCTCGCGGAATCCCTTGGTGAACCAGCGCTCCATATTGGCATCGACCATGCCGGCCAGGCCCTTTTCGCGAACCATTTGCAGGCGGCCGTTCCACATCGCCTTGTCGGGGAAATAAGACGAGGTGTTGGAGAGGATAAGCTTGTTGACGCGGTTGCCGGCATTGGCACCGAGCCATTGCCCGACCATGCCGCCCATCGACAGCCCGCACCAATTGATCTTTGCGACGCCGAGTCCGTCGAGCACTGCCAGCACGTCGCGGCCGAGCCGCTCCATCGTATAGGGACCTTTCGGCACGCTCGATTGGCCGTGGCCGCGGCGGTCGTAGCGCAGCAGCCGGAAGTGTTTGGTGAACGGCGCCACCTGGTCGTCCCACATATGCAGATTGGTGCCGAGCGAGTTCGACAGCATCAGCACCGGCGCATTGTCCGGCCCTTCGATCTCGGCATGGATGGTGCAGCCGTCGTCGGTCTTGATGTCCGGCATTGAATTTTTCCTTCCCTGTGCTTGCGGTGCTAAAATCCTTAGCCGCCTCCTTAGCCGCCTCCTTGGGCGCCGCCAACCCCGTCAGGCGACCTTTTCATGCGCAGCGTCAGGCTGTAGGCGATAAGCGCGAAAGTGACTATGTATTCGATCAGGTTTTCGATGACGCAAGCGATCAGGCTGCGAGCAGGGAGTAATATGAAATGGCGATGACGATGAACGGCGAGGTTCAGCTCGCGGCACCGATCCAGACGGTTTGGGAAAAGCTCAATGACACCGAAACGCTCAAAGCCTGCATTCCCGGCTGCGAGCAGCTTGACAAGACCGGCGAGAATGAGATGTCGGCCGTGGCCACGGTGAAGATCGGGCCGGTCAAGGCGAAGTTCAAAGGCAAGGTCACATTGTCCGATCTCGATCCGCCGAACGGCTACAAGATCAGCGGCCAGGGTGACGGCGGCGTTGCCGGTTTCGCCAAAGGCGGCGCGACGGTGAAGCTGACGCCGAAGGATGGCGGCACGCTGTTGTCCTACAATGTCGACGCCCAGATCGGCGGCAAGCTGGCGCAGCTCGGCCAGCGGCTGGTGAACGGCGCGGCCAAGAAAGTCGCCGACGATTTCTTTGAGAATTTCGCCAAGGCGGTCAATCCCGCGGCTGCATAAAGCAGCGCGCCGGTTCGCATCTTGCAAAATCGCAAGTCAGAGAGCCGGTCAGAAAATCGGCAGTCCGCTTTTCCAGAGGACTGCCGATCAGCATTCTTCGATTTCACGGCTGACTGATTACTGCTAGCAGCGATGCCGCTGTCCGTCGCGGCCGAGATAAGTGCCGGTCGACGGATCGTAAGAGCGGAACCGCTGCGCGCAGCTGCCGCCGCCGGCTTGATTATACAATCCGGTGCCGATTGTGGGGCCGGTTCCAACGACTTGGCCCGTGCCGTTGTACTCCGCCACGCCACTCTGCGACGGGGCAGCGCCCGTTTGCGCGGGAGCGAAACCGCCGTCATTCATGGCGCGCCCTTGCGCAAACGCCGGCGACGCGACAACGACACTGCTCAGGGCGAACAAAGTTACAGGAACGATCATCCGAAACCGCATGACGTTTACTCCGTGTTTATTTGGTTGCAACCGCCGCGCTCGCGCGCTTCCCCTGCTCGGCAAACGCCAGCGCTGTCGGTCGTTCCTGCGCGCAATGCAAAGCTGATCCGCGCGACGCTTATACGTGCGACTTTTATAGATCGCGCGCGGACGTCGCTAACAATGAGCTCCGGCCAGAACGGAGACGACACGCGCCGCTTTATCGGCAGCGACGCGTCAATTTCGTGCGGCGAATTTGGCGCAAAGAACCGCCAAGGAACCGTCTTGACCGCAGCCAGAACTGCGGTTCAGAGTAATAATCGTTAAAGGGTACGAAAAACGGCGAAAACGCCCAGATTTCACCCCTAAACTTGGCCGGTGAGCGAGATTTGCCGGCGAATCGCACCATTTGGCCGGAATTTTTCGAGGAGGAAGCCCCCATGGCCGCATCAACGGCAGCCCAAAAGGGAGCCCAGACGGTCGCCGTTTCCATGACCGTGAACGGCAAGCCCGTCACCGGTGAAATCGATCCGCGCACTTTGCTGGTGCAATTCCTGCGCGAGCAGCTGCGGCTCACCGGCACGCATGTCGGCTGCGACACTTCGCAATGCGGCGCCTGTGTCGTTCACGTCAACGGCGTGGCGATCAAGTCGTGCACGGCGCTGGCGCTGGCGCTTGAAGGCGCCGATGTGCTGACCATCGAAGGTCTTGCCGCGCCGGACGGGCCGCTGCATCCGATGCAGGAGGCGTTCCGCGAAAATCACGGCTTGCAGTGCGGCTATTGCACGCCGGGCATGATCATGACGGCCGTCGATATGGTCCGCCGCAAGGGCAACGAGCTCGACGACCGCACCATCCGCGAAGAGCTCGAAGGCAACATCTGTCGTTGCACCGGCTACCACAACATCGTCAAGGCGATCGCCGCCGGCGCGCGCGCGATGAAGGGCATGAGTCCGAGCGCGGGTCCGACAAGCAAGGCTGCCGAGTAACAAGAAAACTTCGTCGAGGAGCGCAACCGGGAGGCAAGGCCATGAGTGCTGCGTCATGAGTGCTGCGTCATGAGTGCGACCGGGATCGGCGCCGCGGTGCGCCGCAAGGAAGATCGCCGCTTCATCACCGGCACGGGCCATTATACCGACGACATCAACCGGCCGGGCCAGGCTTTCGCCTATTTCGTCCGCTCGCCGCATGCCCATGCGACGATCAAGGCGATCGACGCCAATGCCGCGGCCGCCATGCCGGGCGTGCTCGCGGTGCTCACCGGCGCGCAACTCGCCGGCGACAAGATCGGCGATCTGATCTGCGGCTGGATGATTCATTCCAAGGACGGCTCGCCGATGAAAATGGCGGCGCATCCCGTGCTCGCCAACGGCAAAGCCTGCCATGTCGGCGATGCGGTCGCCGTGGTGATCGGCGAGACGCTGGCCCAAGCGCGCGATGCCGCGGAAAAAGTGAAAGTCGATTACGCGGTGCTGCCCGCCGTCGCCGATCCCGCCGCGGCGCAGCAGCAAGGCGCGCCGTTGATCCACGACGTCGCGCCGAAGAATACGATCTATCAATGGAGCCTCGGCGACGCCAAAGCGGCCGATGCCGCATTCAAATCCGCCAAGCACGTCACCAAACTCGACATCGTCAACAATCGCCTGGTGCCCAACGCCATCGAGCCGCGCGCCGCGATCGGCGAATACGATTCCGGCACCGGGACGTTCACGTTGTGGAATACGACGCAGAACCCGCACGTGGCGCGGCTTGTCATCGCCGCCTTTGTCGGCATGGCGCCAGAGCACAAACTCCGCGTCATCGCGCCCGATGTCGGCGGCGGTTTCGGCTCGAAGATTTTCATCTATCCGGAAGAGGTCGTGGCGCTGTGGGCGTCAAAGCGCGTCGGGCGGCCGGTGAAATGGGTCGCCGATCGCTCGGAAGCTTTCCTTGCCGACGCGCATGGCCGCGATCACGTCACCCATGCCGAAATGGCCTTTGACGGCGACGGCAAGATACTGGCGTTGCGCGCCCGAACAATCGCCAATCTCGGCGCCTATATGTCGACCTTCTCGTCGTCGGTGCCGACTTATCTCTATGCCACGCTGCTCTCGGGCCAGTACGAGATCCCGCAAATCTATTGCGAGGTCGACGCGGTCTATACCAATACCGTGCCGGTCGACGCCTATCGCGGCGCGGGCCGTCCGGAAGCGACCTTCGTGGTCGAGCGGCTCGTCGAAGTCGGCGCTCGCGAATTGGGACAGGACCCTGCCGATCTGCGGCGCAAGAATTTCATCAACAAATTCCCGCACCAGACGCCGGTGATCATGAATTACGACGCCGGCGACTATAATGCCTCGCTGAAGAAGGCGATGGAGCTTGCCGATTACAAAGGCTTCGCCAAGCGCAAGCGTGAAGCCGCGCGCCACGGCAAGCTGCGCGGCATCGGCCTATCGACTTATATCGAGGCCTGCGGCATTGCGCCGTCGCAAGCGGTCGGCTCGCTCGGCGCCGGCGTGGGCTTATGGGAATCCGCCGAAGTGCGCGTCAATCCGACCGGCTCGGTGGAAGTGCTCACCGGCAGTCATGCGCATGGGCAGGGCCACGAGACGACCTTCGCTCAGGTTGTTTCGGAACGGCTCGGCATTCCGATCGACAATATCTCCGTCGTGCACGGCGATACCGACAAAGTGCAGTTCGGCATGGGCACCTACGGCTCGCGCTCCGGCGCCGTCGGCATGTCAGCGCTGGTCAAGGCGCTCGACAAGGTCGAAGCCAAGGCGAAGAAAGTCGCCGCCTATATGCTCGAAGCCGCTGAAGGCGACATCGAGTTCAAGGACGGTAAGTTCAGCGTCGCCGGTACCGACAAGACCGCGGCCTGGAATGACGTCACGCTCAACGCCTATATCGCGCACAAATTCTCCGGCCAGGAGCTTGAGCCCGGCCTGAAGGAGGGCGCGTTCTACGATCCGACCAATTTCACGTTCCCGGCCGGCTGCCATATCTGCGAAGTCGAGGTCGATACCGACACCGGCACCACCGAGATCGTGGCCTGGACTGCGGTCGACGATTTCGGCGTCGTCATCAATCCGATGATCGTCGAGGGCCAGGTCCACGGCGGCATCGCACAGGGCGTCGGCCAGGCTTTGTGCGAGGGCGCGATCTACGACAAGGACGGCCAGCTCGTGACCGGCTCGTTCATGGACTATTGCATGCCGCGCGCCGATCATTTGCCGTCGCTGAAGGTCGATACAACCGTGACCAAATGCCCGTCGAATCCGCTAGGCATCAAAGGCTGCGGCGAGGCTGGCGCGATCGCGGCGCCGGCCGCGGTGATCAACGCTATCACCGACGCCATCGGCACCGAACTGCTCGCCATGCCGGCCACGCCGCAAACGGTGTGGGCGGCGCTGCAGAAATTAAACAAGATGCCGCACGCGGCATGAGGACATTCTTCTCGCTTGAGACGGCGAGAGCTTGATATCAACGGAGGCTTGCGATGTACGCTTTCACTTTCCATCGGCCGCAGACGGTGCGGCAGGCGGCAGGTCTATTGACGAAGAACGAGGAGGCGAAACTTCTTGCCGGCGGCCAGACGCTGTTGCCGACGATGAAGCTGCGTCTCGCCGGCCCGCCGCAGATCGTTGATATGACGCTGATCGAGGGCTTGAGCGGCATCGAGCTGAGCGGCCGCTCGCTGACCGTCGGCGCCATGACCCGGCATTACGAAGTGAACGCCTCGCCGGTCGTGCAGCAAGAGGTGCCGGTGCTGGCGAAGCTCGCCGGCATGATCGGCGATCCGGCGGTGCGCCATCGCGGCACCATCGGCGGCTCGGTCGCCAATAACGATCCGAATGCCGATTATCCGGCGGCGTGCCTCGGTCTGGGCGCCACCATCATCACCAACAAGCGCCGCATCAAGGCCGACGATTTCTTCACCGGCATGTTCTCGACCGTGCTCGAGCCGACCGAGATCATCACCAAGGTGAGCTTCCCGATCCCGAAGAAGGCGGCCTATCAGAAATTCCGCAATCAGGCGTCGCGCTTCGCGCTGGTCGGCGTGTTCGTCGCCAAGCGCGGCAGCGAGATCCGCGTCGCCGTCACCGGCGCCGGCTCCAACGGCGTGTTCCGCGTGACCGCGTTCGAGGAGGCGCTGAAGAAACGCTTCTCGCCGAAATCGCTCGAAGGCATGACCATTCCGGCCGACGGCATGAACTCGGACATCCATGGCAGCGCCGAATACCGCGCCCATCTGGTCGGCGTACTCGCTCGCCGGGCGGTGGCGGAAGCAATCGGGAAATAGGCCAAAAGCGGCAGAAATGCTTGTTTGCTATATCCGCAGGATTGGCCCGGACGACGGGACAAATCCTGCGGCGATGACTACATTGCTGGCATGACCAAGGCCGCCATCCCAACGTCTTCGATGACCACGTCGCCCCGCCCGCTGCCCGCTTCCATTGACGCCACTGTCGATCTCCTCGCCGAGGGCGAATATCTGGCCGACCGTTCGCTCGGCACGGTGCTGTTTCTGGCGCTGAAAATGGGCCGGCCGATTTTCCTCGAAGGCGAGGCGGGTGTCGGCAAGACCGAGATCGCCAAGGTGCTGGCCTCGACGCTCGGGCGCCGCCTCATCCGGCTGCAATGTTACGAGGGCCTCGATGTCGCGGCCGCGGTCTATGAATGGAATTACGCCGCGCAGATGATCGCCATCCGCGTCGCCGAGGCCGAAGGCGATCACGATCGCACGCGCCTCGAACACGATGTGTTCTCGGAGCGGTTTCTGATCAAGCGGCCGCTGT
>Ga0210383_10003670_pt1 | contig 13710 bp, 9 predicted proteins | sample IncBWC14OmetaG_FD_160072 | JGI IMG/M metagenome (GOLD analysis project Ga0210383, IMG submission 160072) | Forest soil microbial communities from Barre Woods Harvard Forest LTER site, Petersham, Massachusetts, United States - Inc-BW-C-14-O ...
AACCGTAACCCCACGACTTATTATGGAAGAACATCAGGGGTCGGTGTGGCTCTCGAGTATTGCTGCGAAGGGCCGAAACGCATCGGGGTGATCGGTTTGGGAGCAGGAACGCTCGCAGCGTACGGAAAACCTGGCGATGCGTTCCGCTTTTACGAGATTAATCCGCAGGTTATGGATGTCGCGAACAGCTGGTTTACCTTTCTCAAGCAGAGTCCGGCAAAGACCGAGCTTATTCTGGGAGACGCGCGGCTTTCGCTGGAAAGCGAGCCGCCGCAGCAATTTGATGTCCTGGCTGTTGATGCCTTCTCCGGTGACGCCATTCCTGTGCACCTGCTCACCAAAGAGGCCTTTGCCGTTTATTTCAGGCACCTGAAGCCGGAGGGCATCCTCGCCGTGCATACGTCGAACACCTATCTCAACCTGGCGCCGGTCGTGAAACTGCTGGCCGAAGACGCCGACTATCCTGTACGGCTGATTGCGAGCGACGAAGATGAGTCAAGGATGATTTCCTCGGCAGATTGGGTGCTGATAACGCGAAATCAGCAATTCTTGAATAACCCGGACACGTTCGCGGGCAGCGAAACCATCGAGGTTCCTGCGCATTTGCGTCTTTGGACCGACGGGTACAACAATCTTTTCGAAATTCTTCGCCCGGTGCGCTATTCGACGGGGCAAACCGGTGGTTCGTAATCTCGATTTTCGCGGATACGCGCGCGCGAAACAAATGATTCAGGATGTGAAACAAGAACAGGTAAACCCTGTGTTCGATTGAAGTTGCAGAACTGGGGCGACTTGCGTCTTTCCGGAAATACCTGTGTTTCTTGTTCTTAAAACGTTTTTGTAGACGAATATGCGCGTATTTTCGAACATCGAGGAATAAGAATGTTCTCTTGACTGAATGCCTCATTCTGGTACACTCCGCGCAATTTATTGCAGGAGGCGGCTGCGTTTGTCCCAATTTGATCCGCCAGGAGAAACATCCAGGTCTCCGTCAGGAGGAGAGAATCGGTGCAAGGAACCGTCAAATGGTTTAACAACTCAAAAGGGTATGGCTTCATAGGGCGCGACGATGGTCCAGATGTATTTGTTCATTATTCCGCGATCGTGGGGGATGGCTACCGCACTTTGCAGGAAGGAGATGCGGTAGAGTTCGAGATTGTCCAGGGACCGAAAGGCCCCCAGGCAGCGAACGTGCAAAAGCCAGTGTAAATAAACCAGGCATCATTGGACCGGCAGAGTGCGCCTCTCTGCCGGTCTTTTTTATTTGGTGGGAGGGAGGCCTGGTCAGCGGGTAGAGACAAGTGACGACCGCTTCGATGCGGCCGGCTAGGGAGCGGCGAGGCGGCCAATTTGAAGACGGAAGAAGGCCTCCGCATCCGAGTGCATGCAGACTTGGGCATTGGGAGCACCTGGCTCAGAGCGCGTGAAGCCTTTGTCGTCGACCCGGATGTACATCGGTTGGACCGGACAAATCTTTTGATTGAGCATATAGGCTACCGTCACGGGATCGAAGAGGGTGGGCGTTTGCTGGCCCCACTCGTGATAGAGAAGCGTCAGAGCGTCCGTGAGCGGAGTCCCCTGCTTGAATAGGAAGGCTCGCTTGACCTCGTCGAGCTTCAATTGCGTGGAATCGAGCGGCATGACATAGAGCGGTACACCGGAAAGAAAGAGTTTCTTGGCGGAGGGAATGTCATTGATGATGTTCCACTCCGCGTCTGGTCCGTGCGCCGTGCAGAACCAAAGATCGCCATAGCCGCATTCGATCGAACCACCCATCATCACTACGCGTTTGAGTTTGAGGAAGGTTGTCGGATCTTTGTCGATGAGCGCGCCCACGTTCATCAACGGGCCGATGGCGATCAGCGTGATTTGGCCGGGATAGCGACGAATCTGGTCGAGGATGAAGTCCACTGCGTTTGGATGCTCGGCTCTAGCGAAATGGCCAGCTTCCCCGTAGCGGCGCTGATTCATCACATTGGCGGTGCGCGTCGGGGCGCCGGTGACGACGGGAATGTCGCTTCGGCCGGCTTCGCCGAGAAATCGATCGACGATTTTGGCTCTGGCCTGGGTGTCGCCAAAGGTGGTGGATATGCCGAGAATTTCAAGTTCCGGGCTGCGGAGAGCCAGCGCGATTGCGAAGGCGTCGTCGATGTCATCGCCAATGTCGGTATCGATGATGACTTTCTCTGACGTGCTTGGGACTTGCGCGGACTTTTGCGTTTGGGCGCGGGAAACAGGGCCAATGAACAATGAGAAGAGAATTGCCAAAGTCGAAAAACGCACTCTGCCCTCCAAATAATCATTCCGGCCGGCACTCACTGCGATGCAGCCAATTTGTGCACCACTTTCTGAAAAAGAGTCTATCGCACCGCGAGCGTCGGCAATCCTTGATTCTGGCTCTTCTCTGTCCCGCTCCACTCCGCGGAGGGACTCACGGTTGGCAGCAACTTTGGGATAACGGTTACCATAACTCGCACGAGGAAATGCCGCCAAAACCTTCCGCCGGAGGAGTTCGGACCGCTCTCCGATGGCTGCGGTGACAGGCCATCTCAGTTCGTCCAGTTCCTGACGTAACTCCGCTCTCCCGCAACGCGAAGGGACAGGGCGACTAGCCGCGTAAATCCCGGCAAGCGCATGATAGGAAACTGAGGATCCACTGCCGAGACTTCACGCCCGTGTTTTTCGCTGGCTTATAGCTTTATAATCTGCCCATGGACAACAAACAGATCGCCCGCATCCTCCGCGAAACCGCGCAACTTCTGGAAATCGACGGGGCCATTATCGGCAGGCACCGCAGCGACGAAAAGGCCGCCGAGCTGATCGATGGACTTCCGGAATCCATCGAGCAGCTTGTTACAGAGCCGGAAAAATTGGAAGAGCTTCCGGGAATTGGCGAGCGCATGGTGGAACATCTGCAGGAAATCGTTCGGACCGGCGATTATGCGCTTAGGAAAAAGCTGCTGAAGAAATATCCAGCAACGATCCTGGATTTGCTTCAATTGCAATCGCTCGGGCCCAAGAAGGTGGCGTTTCTGTGGTCCCACTTCAAGGCGGCTACCGTCGCCGATGTGGAGAAGATCGCAAAGGAAGGCAAACTTCGCGACCTTCCTGGTTTTGGCGAAAAGAGCGAACAGAACATTCTGAAGGCCATCGAGGTGTTCAAAAAATCTTCGGGCCGGTTTCACCTTGATCAGGCGGAGGCCGCGGCCGCGGAAATCGTTGCGCATATCAAGAAAGCTGGAAAGGCTGTGGAGGACGTGACTCCGGCCGGGTCACTGCGACGCGGCAAGGAGACGGTGGGAGATTTGGATTTGCTGTTGACGCTTGGTGCGGGTCACACATCGCAAAAACAGGTTGATGCGCTGGCCAAGCATATATTGGAGTTTCCCGGGATTGACCAGACATTGGCGCATGGGGAGAACAAGGTCAGCTTTACGCTCGAGAACGGATTGCAGGTGGATGTGCGGCTGCTCGAAAAGGAAAGCTTTGGCGCGGCCTTGCTCTACTTCACTGGATCGAAGGAACATAACGTTTCGCTGCGCGGGCGCGCCAACGATATGGGGCTGACTTTGAACGAGTACGCGCTGGCGACGCTCAAGGGCGAAAAGCCGGTCGCCAGGCGGACCGAGGAGGAGATCTACCGAAAGCTGAAGCTGGACTACATACCGCCCGAGCTGCGCGAAAACACTGGCGAAATCGCCGCAGCGGAAGCGCACAAACTGCCGGACTTGATTGCATTGAAAGACATCAAAGGCGATTTGCAGATGCACACCACGTCCAGTGATGGAAAGAATTCCATCGAGGAAATGGCCGAAGCCGCGCGCAAACTGGGGCACCAGTACATCGCGATTACCGACCACTCGAAGGCCGTCACGGTGGCCAACGGGCTCGATGAAAAGCGCATGGCAGCGCATATCGAGAAGATTCATGAGACGAGCGACCAGGGGCTTGGGATTCGCGTACTGGCCGGCGCGGAAGTGGACATCCTGAAGGATGGCTCCCTGGATTACTCGGACGAGTTGCTCCGGCAATTGGATGTGGTGGTGTGCTCGATTCACTCGTATTTCAATCTGGATCGGGCAGCTATGACCGAGCGGATGCTCGCGGCGATTGAAAACCCGTACACGCAGATCATCGCGCATCCGACGGGGCGGTTGCTTCTGCGACGAGACCCGCTCGACTATGACATGGAAAAAATCCTGGAGGCTTGCGCCAAGCACGGCGTGGCCATGGAGTGCAATTCTTATCCTGACCGGCTGGATTTGAAAGACGTCTATTTGCGGATGTGCAAAGACCGCGGGGTAAAGGTCGTCATTTCGACGGACTCGCATAGCGCGGCCAATCTGTCGTTTATCGGTTACGGGGTGACCATGGCGCGGCGGGGCTGGCTGGAAAAGCGCGATGTGATCAATACCCTGCCAACGGAGCAGTTCCTGGCGGCGCTGCGGGCCAAGCCGGATGTGGCTCGGAAGAAACGAGCCGCTAAATAATCCGGAAGCTTTCCAGATCGTCTCGAACGGACTGGGGTGCGATTGGGCCAGACAATAACGGCCTTGATGTCGTCGGAAGGTGTAAGTTTGGGATGGGGGGACAGCACGCGAGAAACGGAACATTTTTACCCCGGGTGTCGTACCTACTCTAGAACGCCCTGTTACGGAGGCTCCTAGCCATGAATTTGCTTGCTTGCCGCAATACCGCCGCGCGGTTTGGAATAATCTGTGCTTCCCTGCTTGCTGCCGTAGCCCTGGTGCCCGAGGCCAACGCCACGGAGTGGACCAAAAACTACACGGTCACCGGGCGGGCCAGTGTTCGGATCGACACGAACGATGGCGGCGTGCGGGTGAGCACAAGCGACTCCAAGAACGTCGAGTTCAGGGTCGAGTATGAAGGCTATGAAATGGATAAGAATCTCCACGTTGAGGCGCACCAAAGCGGCGACCAAGTGGAGCTCGTCGCGCGGGTTACAGGACACTGGGGATTTTCGTGGGGCACGCGCGGGCGGAGGCTGCACATAGAAGTCAGGATGCCCAAAGACGCTGATTTGAATGCACATACGGGGGATGGGTCGGTGGAGGCGAGTTCCATCAACGGAAATGTCACCGTCGAGACAGGAGATGGGTCGATCAGAGCAAACAGCCTAACCGGCACCATCGATCTCCATACGCACGACGGCAGCATCAACGTGGACACGTTGAAGGGCGACCTGAAGCTGCATACCGGTGACGGCTCGATTGAGGCGCGGGAATTGGATGGAAAGTTGGATGCCGACAGCGGGGACGGGCATGTGAGGATCGCTGGGCGGTTCGATGCGCTGAACGTCAAGACTAGCGATGGCAGCGTGGACACGCGCGTCCTGCCGGGATCTAAGATGGCTACTAGCTGGAACATACGGACAGGCGACGGCAGCGTGGACCTATCTCTGCCGGGCGACTTTCAGGCAAACATCGACGCCAGCACCGGAGATGGGCACATAAGCGTGGGCTTGCCGGTGACGGTCGAGGGAACGTTCAGCAACTCGCAGCTTCACGGGAAGATGAATGGCGGGGGCCAGTCTCTGACGGTGCATACCGGGGATGGGTCGATCCGGCTTAGCAAGGCATAGCTGGTTGTCTGTCTCTTTTCTCTGCCCTTCGGTTTGCGATTCGAGAGAGCTGTTTCTGGGACGACGGCTGGGTACCAGGACCGGCGTAAAGTACGTTCTGCCTGACACTTGTCCTACTTGGATTACAGAATTCCATATTTAATCCTCTTATCTCACTGATAATACAAAAATTGAGTTTGGCAGCCTAGCTGCACGTAAATCTGGCGTCTCAGGAGGGCGAGTGCCGTGGTCGTCGTCATTCTAGCGTTTGCTATGGTGGCTTTGGTCTCACTCACGATTGCCAGCTCGATTTCCGCCATGAACCGGCGTCGCGGGTCCTGACCGAGCTCCTCCGTTAGGCTCCCTGGCCGAGCTTGGTTTCAGGATGTTGGTCACACCGCAACTCCGCTGCTTCGTCACGCGCATATAACTTCTGATCGTTCTACCCGTTTGACGCCCGCTTATTGTGGAGCATAATCAAGCGCTGCAGGACGAGTTCATGAATCGACGCACATCTAGGAACAGAGATACACACCTGGCGGCGGCGACGCCGCAGGCCGCCGTGTTGGGTCTCACGCGAGCGCAGGGATGGGGGATTCTTCTACTCGTCTACACGGTCATCTTTGTCCTGATTTTCGGCTACCACTGCCTCGACGATCTTTCCCGCCAGCGGCCGGGCACGTTTGCGGTGCGTTTTCTCGAGGAGTTTACCGGGGTGTATACGGTTTTCCTTCTTCTGCCGCTGGTTTTGCGTGCGGCGGACTTCTATCTATTCAAAGTGAAGGGTTGGGTGCGTCAGGTTGCATACTATTTGGCCGCGGCGGTGGGATTCTCTTTTCTACACACGAGTTTGATGGGACTCAGCCGCTGGATTGTGGCTCCCTGGATTGGTCTTGGGAGGTACGACTACGGAATTATGCGGTTTCGGTATCCCATGGAGTTCTCCAATGATTTGATGAGCTACACGGTTATCGTGCTGGTGTACTACTTTTTCGAGCGGTTGCGGATCGCGCAGGCGCAGCAGCTCGCCGCGGCAGAATTGCAAGCGGAACTTGCGCAGGCGCAGTTGGAGAATTTGCGATTGCAGTTGCAACCGCATTTTTTGTTTAACACACTGAACACGATTTCTTCGGTGATGTATGAGGATGTACCTGCGGCTGACGCGATGTTGACGCAATTGAGCGACTTGCTGCGATTGACGCTGCGGACAGCCAACTCCCACGAAATTCCGTTGGCGCAAGAGCTGGAAATAACAAGGCTGTACTTGCAAATCATGCAGAAGCGATTTGAATCGAATTTACGCGTGACGTACTCCGTGGACTCGGCGGTGGAGAATTCGCTGGTGCCACAGCTTATTCTGCAACCTTTGGTGGAGAATTCCTTGCGGCATGGGTTGAAGGATGGCGGGGCGGGCATTGATATTTCGATTGCCGCCCGACGTGAAAACGGTTCCTTGATTTTGAAGGTGGCCGACACCGGGGCGGGTCTTGGAGAGCACGGCGCGGATGCGGTGATGAATCGAGGAGTCGGCTTGGCGAATATTCGAGGACGCCTTGAGCGACTGTACGGCGCGGAGCAGGAATTTGCGATCGCTAATGGTCCGGCGGGGGGCGCCGAGGTAACCCTGAGGGTCCCGTTTCATATCGAAGAGCGTCGTAGGTAGCGGCAGCCGACTGTTTAAAGACGAGCTTGCCCAAAAAGACAGAGAAATCAGAACGAGGTATTGATTCCATTGGACTTACGCTTGAAGAGGCAATAGCTTCACTTCACGGGAAGGGCCGCAAAGTTGGGTAAATGGCTTCTTCGAACACACTCCAGGTGCTGGTTGTCGATGATGAAGCGCCGGCGCGACGCAAGATACTGCGGCTTTTAAGGCAGGAGCCGGATGTGCAGGTGGTTGGGGAGGCGGGTGGGGCGGAATCCGCGATTGCGGCCATTGAGAAACATCGGCCTGATCTGGTTTTCCTGGACGTGCAGATGCCCGGGATGGACGGCTTCGGAGTCGTACAGGCGATCCCCGCGAAAGAGATGCCGCGCGTCGTTTTTGTAACGGCCCATGATCAGTACGCTTTGCGGGCGTTCGAGGTTCACGCGTTTGATTACCTGCTGAAGCCTTTTGGCGAAGAGCGATTCCGGACCGTGTTGCGGCGCGCACGGGAGCAAAATGCGCAAACGGGCGATGGTTTTGCGGCGCGCATTCAGGATCTGCTGCACCAATTGCAGCGCGAGCGCGCCTTTCCGGATAGGTTGCTGGTGCACGAAAACGCGCGGGCGCATTTTGTGTCCGTGCGGGAAATATCTTGGATCGGAGCCGATCGAAATTATTTGATTTTGCATTGCGGCGCGAAGACGCACACGCTGCGTGGAACCCTGGAATCACTCGCGGGCACTCTCGACCCCAAGGTTTTTGTGCGCATTAACCGCGGGAGTTTGGTTCGGCTGGATGCAATACGCGAGTTACTCCCTTGGTTTCACGGGGAGTACAAGGTGATTTTGAAGGACTCGACGGAATTGCGCTGGAGCCGGCGATACGTTAAGCAACGGCCTGAGCTACTGAAACTGAGTTGAAATTGCTTGCGGAGCCTCCGGAAGTCCCGTTTGTCCCTGCGCTGGGCCCGTTTGTCCCAAGTTCTTTGTAGTTGAGGGTCTTCCGCGCTCATTGTCCCACCATGAACTGCAAACATGCTTTTAACTCAACTGCGAGGACCGCCCTGCTCTGCTGGCTAGTCTTGTATCCGGCTATGTTAGCGGCGCAATCGACCTCCGATGCCGGTTGGCCCAATTACGGCAACGACCCGGGCGGGACGCGCTACTCCACTGCCAAGCAGATTGACCGCGGCAACGTGGCGCAACTGCAGGTGGCGTGGACGTATCGGACAGGAGCGCTGCCTTACGATGAGGAACTCGATAAGAAAGCGGCGTTTGAAGCCACGCCAATTTTGGTCGACGGAAAACTCTTCCTCAGCACGCCGTACGATCACGTGATCGCTTTGAATGCGGTGACTGGCCTTAAGATTTGGGAGTTCGATCCGAAGTTGGAACACCCCCACGGATTCTCGGAAGTCACCTCACGAGGGGTCTCGGCGTGGCGCGACAGTTCAGCCGATTCTGTCACGGCTTGCGCCTTGCGCATCTTCATCGGAACACTGGACGCGCGATTGATTGCTTTGGACGGCGTGACTGGAAAGCCTTGCGTTGATTTCGGAACCAGCGGCGAGGTTGACCTGACGGCCGACGTCAAGATGCGCGACCCGGGCGATTACCAGGTGACTTCCGCTCCCGCAATCTACAAGGATTTGGTTATCACCGGATCGTCAGAGGGGGACAATCGTGCGGTGACTTTGGAACGCGGGATCGTGCGTGGGTTCGATGCTCGCACAGGCAAATTGCGCTGGACTTGGGACCCGATTGCGCCGTGGGCTTATCAGAGTACGCCGCGGACGGGCGCAGGCAATGCGTGGTCGACGTTATCTGTCGATGCGCCCCGCGATCTGGTGTTCATTCCAACGGGCAGCGCGAGTCCGGATTATTACGGCGGCTATCGCAAGGGTGACAACAAGTGGGCGAACTCGGTTGTGGCGCTGCGGGCCTCGACGGGCGAGTTTGTGTGGGGATTTCAAGTGGTGCACCACGATCTCTGGGACTATGACCTGGCGTCACAGCCGACGCTGTTTCGATGGAAAGATGACACACCTGCGATTGCCATTACCACGAAGATGGGACGCGTTTTTGTGCTGAACCGGCTGAATGGCACGCCACTGCTGCCGGTGGAAGAGCGTGCGGTGATCAAGAGCGATATTCCGGGGGAGGAATCCTGGCCGACGCAGCCAGCTTCGACCATTTCGCTCGTGCCGGAGAAGTTGTCGGTGGCGGATGCCTGGGGCAAGGAAGATAAGGAGCGGCAGTTTTGTGCGGAGCAGATCAAGGCGGCACGCTCGGGAGACATTTTCACGCCGCCGAGTCTCGAAGGCACGCTGATGTTTCCCAGCAACGTCGGCGGAGTGAATTGGGGCAGCGCGGCTTACGACCCGCAGCGCCATTTGTTGTTTGTGGACACGAATCGTCTACCGATTTTCGTGAAGTTGATTCCTCGGGCAGAGCTCGAGGCGGCGCGAAAAAATGCCACTGCTTCTGACCGTTTGCACGGCGAATTCGCGCGGCAAACTGGTGCGCCTTTTGCGATGTTTCGCACGCCGCTGCTCTCGCCGAGCGGGCTGCCCTGCAATACGCCGCCGTGGGGGACGCTGGCGGCGGTCGATCTATTTGAAGGGAAAAAAGTTTGGGATGTGCCGCTAGGCAGCTTCCTGCCTGGGATGAACACTGGGTCAATTACGCTTGGCGGGCCCATGGTAACCGCAGGAGGAATTGTTTTCACCTCGGCGGCGATGGACGGGTTTCTGCGTGCGTTCGATTCTGAAACAGGCAAGGAAATCTGGAAGTACCAGCTACCGGCTGGAGGGCAAGCTACTCCGATGACATACAGCATCGCCGGCAAACAATACTTGGTGATCGCGGCGGGCGGCCACGGCAAGCTTGGAACAAAGCAGGGTGACTACGTCCTGGCGTTTACATTGCCCTAGGATGGTTGCAGCAACGGAAGTAGATCGAACGAGTCCATATTTACAAGGAGAACTACAATGGAATGGGAAACACCGGAATTTGTGGAAATATCGCTGGCGTGTGAGATCAGCGGCTATGCCAACGCGGAATTGTCCGAAGCACCAGCTCAACCAGCTCCCAGGGCGATAAACGCATGAAACCTGGCGCCGCTCGCTGGAAGCGGAAAACTTCCGTTCTCGCCGCGTGCCTTATCGCGTGTTTTCTGCTTTCTGATCGGCAGACCTCCGCACAGGACGCCAAGGACGCAGGCTGGCCGTATTACGGACATGACGCCGGCGGCATGCGCTACTCGCCTCTGAGGCAGATCAATCGTGACAATGTAAGCAAGCTCAAAGTCGCTTGGGTCTTTCACACCGGCGAGATCCAAGAAAGCAGCGGAGATAAAAAGCGCAGCGGCTTTGAAACCACGCCCATTCTTGTGGACGGCTCGTTGTACATCACTACGCCGTTCAACCGCGTCATCGCGCTGGATCCCTCCACCGGGAAACAGCGCTGGGCTTACGACCCCTTGATCGATCGGACGCTGGACTACGGCGACGGCCTGGTCAACCGTGGCGCGAGCACTTGGCTTGACTCGTCGCGGACTGCCGGGAAGCCGTGTCATCGACGCGTTTTTGAGGCCACGCAGGACGCCAGGCTCATTGCTCTGGACGCGGCGACGGGAAAACCCTGCGCGGACTTTGGCAACGGCGGCCAGGTCAGCCTGCGGGAAGTGCCGGGCTATCTCGCGGGCTGGTATCACATGACTTCGCCGCCCGCGGTGATTGACGATATCGTAGTGGTGGGTTCAGCCATCGACGACAATCATCGCGTGGACATGCCTGCCGGTGTGGTGCGGGCGTTCGATGCACGCTCCGGGGCGTTGCGGTGGGGCTGGGATCCCATTCCCCGGAATCCGGCCGTTGGCGATGATACAAAACTCACGAATGCTTGGCGAAGTGGCGCGGCCAACGCCTGGTCGATCATGACCGTGGATCTGGAGCGCGATTTGGTGTTCGTGCCCACGGGCAGTGCCAGTCCGGATTACTACGGCGGGCTGAGGCTTGGCGATAACAAATGGGCGAATTCGGTGGTCGCGTTGCACGCCAAGACGGGGAGAATCGCGTGGGGATTCCAGCTGGTTCATCACGACCTGTGGGACTACGACACGGCGTCGCCGCCGTTGCTGGCAACACTCACCCGCGATGGAAAGAAAATCCCGGTTGTCATCCAAGGAAACAAGACAGGATTCCTCTTTGTACTCGACCGTGACACCGGCGAGCCCGTTTTCCCGGTGGAAGAGCGCGCCGTGCCGAAAAGCGACGTGCCCGGCGAACGGGCCTCCCCGACACAACCCTTCCCAGTGGCTCCGCCCGCGCTCGTTCCGCAGCGGCTTACCGCGGACGATGCTTGGGGGCCGACGCCAGGGGATCGCGAAACTTGCCGAAACTGGATTAAGGGGTATCGGAACGAAGGCATTTTCACTCCGCCAAGCATTCAAGGCACGCTCGCGGTGCCCGGCAATCTCGGCGGCCTGACCTGGAGCGGATACGCTTTCGATCCCCAGCGCAGTCTGTTAGTGGTCAATACCAACAATATCGCCGCACGGGTGAGACTCATCCCACGCGACAGAGTGCCATCCGACAATGATGAAGACGGTGATTACGGGCAGCAAAGAGGGTCACCCTATGGCATGTTGCGGCGCTTCCTGCAGTCGCCTTCAGACCTGCCGTGCAGCGCGCCGCCGTGGGGCACGCTCGCCGCAGTGGACATGACGGACGGCAAGATTCGATGGCAAGTTCCTCTGGGAACGATGCAAGACTTCGGTGGCGCGCATGCGTCGCCCGTTCCGCCGGGATCGATCAGCCTGGGCGGACCGATCGCCACTGCGGGCGGATTGATCTTCATTGCCGGCACGACTGACTCCGCTATTCGAGCTTTTAACGTGGAGACGGGAAAGGAACTCTGGAAGTGGCAACTTCCGGCCAGCGGCAATGCCACGCCGATGACCTACCGCCTCGGCGCGGCCGGCAAGCAATACCTGGTGATTGCCGCAGGCGGCCATCCCAAAATCACCGAAGAGTCTTTAAGCGATGCGCTGGTGGCCTTCACGCTGCCTTAGAAGTACGAAGAAACGAATGACTACCGTTACCGCTAGAACTTGGCAAAGATTCAAATGACAGACACTTCCTTTCCAGCGTCCGATAGGGCGTCCAAGGATCACTCTTACTTAGCGAATGGCATGTTGGTGGTGATCGCCATTGCGTTGGGAAAACTCCTGTTTCATTGCTATTTCAACAACAGGTATGGCTATTTTAGGGATGAGTTCGACTACATGGCCTGCGGTGATCACTTGGCTTGGGGATATGTGGACCAGCCGCCGATCATTCCCTTCCTGATTCACGTCTGCCGCGCGGTCCTCGGAGACTCGCTGCGCAGCATTCGATTCATACCGGCGATGGCTTCTTCCCTCCTGGTGGTCGAAACCGCCATCCTCGCGCGTGAATTCGGCGGACGCCGTTTCGCCCTGCTGCTGAGCGCCATTGCCATCGTAATCGCACCCCAATACCTCTCCAACGGAAGCCTGCTGGGCACCAACTGCCTCGAACCCAATTTGTGGATGGGGTGCTGCTACTTCGCAATCCTCGCCATCAAGCGAAATGATCCACGGTATTGGCTTTGGTTCGGCGTCGTTGCCGGACTCGGGCTCGAGGAGAAATATTCGATCGCGGTCTTTGGCGTTGGCATGGTCGTGGGACTTTTGCTGACCGCGCAGCGCCGTGTTTTTCTGAATCCTTGGATTTGGTTTGGTGGGCTCGCAGCCTTCCTGATTTTTCTGCCCAACCTGCTTTGGAATATTCACAATCACTGGCCCTTCGTCGAGTTGATGCACAATATCCGCGCCGATGGCCGAGATGTCGTGCTTCCTCTGCCACAATATTTCTTCCAGCAGACACTGCTGGTGCATCCCTTCACCGCTCCGATCTGGATCACCGGGCTGATCGCATTGTTCGTCTCGCTGCGTTTCGAGCCGTACCGCGCGCTGGCCTGGTGCTACCTGGCTTGCTTCGCAGTCTTCTTTGTTCTCCACGGCAAGAATTATTATCTCGCTCCGGTATATCCCATGTTGCTGGCCGCAGGAGCTGTCATGGTCGAGTCGGCCATCAACGGCAGGAGCATTGAGGGCCGGGCGACGGCCAGTCTCAAAACGGGCCGCAGCCTCCGCACCTGGCCGAAGCCCGCGATCGTCATCGTGCTGCTGGCCAGCGGCGCGCACCTTGCGCCTGTGGTCGTGCCCGTTTTTTCTCCGGACAAGTTCATTGCCTACATGAAATATCTGCCGATGAAGCTGCCGGTGATGGAGCACAGCCACGCCCGGGCGGTTTTACCGCAGTGGTACGCTGATCAGTTTGGGTGGGAAGAGATTGTGGATGAGACGGTGAAGGCCTACAACCAGCTTTCGCCGGCAGAGCGGCCGGGCTGCGGGATATTCGCGCAAGACTATGGACAAGCAGGCGCCATCGAGTTTC
>Ga0210383_10003673_pt1 | contig 13705 bp, 9 predicted proteins | sample IncBWC14OmetaG_FD_160072 | JGI IMG/M metagenome (GOLD analysis project Ga0210383, IMG submission 160072) | Forest soil microbial communities from Barre Woods Harvard Forest LTER site, Petersham, Massachusetts, United States - Inc-BW-C-14-O ...
TCCGATCTGGAAATTCGGTGGTTCTTGACTGTCGTGAGGCCCCTCTCTTGTTACAGCTTGTCGTCCTCACTTCTGACTGACTCTCCAGCTTTGCTTGCCAATCCTGCCCCGTCATCGCGTTCGTTTCCCAGGCCTCAACCCCTTACTGGTCCTCCCCCCGTCTCTTCTGGCCAGCTTGTTTACGTTAGGCTCCTCCCTCGTCCCACGATAGAAGGCTACACCGCACAGGCCTTGGACGGCTCTCACTGGGAAGACATCTCACTCGTTGGACCAGAATGGGAAACGAAGATGTGGCCTGCGGTCGTGCTGGATGTGGTTAATGGCACATACTACTGGCGGGTGAAGGTCTTGCCGCTCAGAAGATGCGTGCGCGGAATGGTGGACGAGGAGGCAATCGAGGTCTCACCGCCGAACACACAAACCAGAGAGTGGCTGTGGGGGGACATCGCCGCCTTTGGGTGTCCCATAGTCGAAACTTTCACCTGTCTTCCCGACCAAGTAAATCCATCCCTTCTGGTGGTTTGCCGTTCATATTCGTGACGCGCTGACTTTAAATTTAACCTTTCCCATTATACACAGCCCGTACTCGCACCAGGTCAATGGTCGCTTTCTGTGCAAACTTGCGCGGCACTCTCGAAACGGTTTGATCGACGACTTCGCTCTAACACCTCACGCGACGAAGATTTGAGGATTCGCATTGACGACAAACTGACCGGTAGCGTATATGTCGCGCTTTCGGCACTTGGGGACCCATACACGCAGAGGGATGGTGTCGAGTGGGACGGAACGAGAGGATGGCTCGATGAGATGGAAAAGATCGTACGGAAGCGTATGTCCGAGAACATGGGGCAGTGGTCTACTCGGAGGTCGGGAGCAGCGAACGAAGGTGTGAATGATCCAATGGAGGATAGTAATTCGGATCCATGCATGACGGAATGGTGGCCACTCCTCTCAAGGGAAGTCTCGGTAACGTTTAGCAAAGACACTGATGAGAAAGAGTGGTTGGATGGGGGGATTGAGTGGATCGAGCGTGTAATCCAGAGGGTGTGGTGAGAAGCAGGATGCATTGTTGTGGATTTGATACTGGGACCACAAGAGAGTGAGCAACGAATATTGTGTTTTCATTGAGCTCGTAACAAACACTTGAGACAGGGCCGCTGCTCCGCACGGCAGGTCCGATTGTAGTACATGATAAAAATGAATGCCACCCAAATAAACCAAATTTATTACAACTCGACTACGGAAGGCATTACAAATAGCGATTGCCTCTCCCGCTTCTTCAAGTTCCCCTAGTTGTGGTTCCTCTCCAACTCCCCATAGTTTTCGCCGTCCCTCTTCCGATCCTTATTTGGCATGTATTTTTTAGATGTCCACAACAGGAGTCGATCGTCTTGAAAACAATTCGAAGCAGAGGCGAAGTAATGACATCATCGATATTTGACACCAAAAGGGCTGCTGTTCCGCTTTTAAATTTCTGTCGCTTGACAACTCTTGTTTCCTCAAAGAGATTACTGAGTAATACTGACATACTGTCGACCCGTTGAGCCTCAACTATCGTAAAGTGTACTCCAAGCCAAAAATCGCCTTCATTTTGGGCTCCCTCCGACTCAATGACAACGACACTTACTTCAAGAATCAAAGTTATGCCCTAATGGCCGCGGTGATCATGCCCGGCGTAAACTGTACCACTGCAATATGATATTCCAGTTGGGTTGGTTCCAAAGTTTACTTGAGGTTTACCATGGTGTCTCATTGTGGTCGACAGTCCAGTAGGAATTTGAGGTGGAACAGACTTGCTGCCAGTGGACTTCCCGAACAGTATCTTTTAGATTGATTGTGGACGTGGGATTGTTTAACCTACAAGTGTTACATGACTACTGTTCTTCGTATACATGACTACTGCATTATTAGGGGGTCGGAAGTATTGGTGCCTGCACGTCTCCGGTACGAATGACGGCCACTCTCCAGTCAAGAGTGCGGATAACCGCAGTGCCCTTGGACGTATAGCAGTCGCCCCTGTAGTCAAAAGGGACCCACAAGTATCTCCGCAAGTCCCGCGTTCGGATCCACCCCTCGTCATCCATAGGAATCAAAGCCAACCTCTCTTCATCACTATGATCCGTCTTCGAGTACCAATGCACGAAGTGTTCAAGATATCGGGTAGGCTCATCATGCAATGGGTAGTGTCCCTTGGCAATGAGATCTCCATTGATGTGCCAAATGTAGAAATCGCCAGAGTCGCCGCATGCTGCGACTTTGGAGGAATCGGGGGTGAAAACTATGCAGTCCCGGCCGAGGCAGAGACGCATGTCGTGTCGCAAAGTCCGCCAGACGGAGCTTCCAGCATCAAGGTTCCACAACCGAACCGCATCTTCACGGTAATAGATAACATTTTCGGCGCCGGCAATGAGGGAACCATTTGGGGAGATCGCGATGCATGTAACCCAGGCCTCTTGGGTTTCATAGACAACAGTGTCTGTGAAGGTATCTAAGACCTGCAACATGCCAGACAGCCCGTGCACGAGCCGAGAACCGTCTGAAACGAGTGCAACGGGATATCCGCATGGCTTGTTGAAGCGTAGTGTGCCATTTAGGTCCCATATCCGAACGGTTTCACCGGAGCTAGCCTTATCCACAATTGCCGACGAGTCTAGGGTAAACTGTACCTCAGGGATATAGAAGGTGGTTACTTCTTTTTCTTTCTCTTTCGCCACCGCCTTTGCTTCATCGTTCATTCTTGCACTTGAAGCCCTCCCAATATATTGACCCTCCTGCGATCCAAAGATGACATTCCACAGCCGAATTTCGTCATTAGAATTGACGGTCAGTATATACTTGTTGTCTGGGGAGAAGACGAGTTGAGCGACCCTTAAGCCATCACGATCCGAAGGAAACCGAGAAATCTCGACCCCGGTTCTAGCATCGAGAACAATGCGGAGACCTGTGGGTGAAGCTATGCCAGTTATGAGTGTGCCATCTGGTGAAAACTGTCCACTGTAGAACAGTTCACTTGTTACTGGTTCAATATTGGCACCGGTTCTTGCGTCACAGAGAGACAAGTGGTCCCTAAGGAGTGCTACTCGCAAGCCGTCATATGAAACACGAACATCATACACTATGCGATCTCCGTCTTCAGCAGGTGCAGAGATTGATATTTCAGGGATTTCCCACACCCGGACAACGCCTTCGTATGTCCCAGCACTGATCTGAGAGGCATTAGGAGAGAAAGCAACACATGTGTAGGCTTTATAGCCTTCCTGTACACGCAAAGGTGACACAGGGTTGCCCAATACACTATTGCAAATGTGCACTTGACCTGTGGCCGAGGAAGTTGCAATCAGGGATCCATTATGCGAAAAAGAGGCAGAGATTGTGCCGTAAAAGACTTTGTTCACGGTAGAGTATTCATAGGCTCCAGACTGAAAATTCCACCCACCCTCGTGGCCACCAATGCATGAAGTTCTCAGAACATGCTCCTCTTCGAACACAACACGAATAACTGCAGTTTTCACATGTGTTCCAAGTCGATTATCACCAACAAGTTTTCCATTAGTGCAGTCAATCATGCATGTCATGCCATCAGCGGAGCCAATAGCAATCGTTGTGCTATCTGGAGAGAACTTCATGCAGTTGACCCATTGACCACAATCTTGAAATGGAAGGGAAACGGCAAGACCCGAGTTGGTACTCCATATTCGAAGGTAGCCATCAGTGCATGACCCAGCAACATAGGACATGTTCGGAGAAAATGACAGTGCCAGTGGTTCGCAATCTGTTGCATCCAAGGAAGGGGAATGCAAGCTTTCATTTTTAAATTCCCAAATGTGGAGTTTTCCATTACTGGAACAAAATGCGATGCGCGAACCATCTTCTGAAAACACCACTGGGCCACTATTGCCCATATTTGTCGCAATACTGCGGAGTGTGACAGTTTCGGTTGATATGTCACACAGACAGATGGTACCACCATGGCACCGTGCAGCAATCCAAGTGTTATCAAAGGAGAAGACAGGGGAGAAGACTGCAGTGGTGAACACTGTCCCAATGCCCTCACCAATAACAGAAATGAGAGAGTTCGTCAGGGAATTATAAATGTGAGGTGAACCTTTGGTGGAGTAGCTGAGGAACTTGGGAGTATGAGGAGAAAATATGATGGTCATGCATTCAGAGTCCAGTGATGATGGCTGGTGCAAAACAGGATTGTCGAAGCTTTCAACTCTAAGAGACTCATCAGCAAAGCAAATACCAAGGCGTGAACCACATGGGGAAATTGTGATGGAATTGACTCCATATAAGTGTCGGTCCAATGGTTGAAGGATAAATTGCCATGTGTGTGTGTTCCATACACACACCATACCATCACCAGAGCAACTAATCATTTGTGGGCCATCCTGGAGAAAAACAACTGAGGTAATCCAGCTCATGTGCTGCAATAGCTTCTGTTCTGGAACAGAGTCATTTGCAACATTCCAAATGTGAAGTGAGCCTGTGTTGGAACCAGCCACCAACTGTGTGCTATCAGGTGAAAATGAAACAGTAAGAAGCAGGCCTGCATCCTCTGAGGGCCTAAGTTGACACAACAGTGATGTCTTGCTCATGGTGGCATCCCAGATACAAACACTGCCATCATAAGAGCTGCTGGCTATCATGGATCCATCATTTGAGAATGTGACTGATGTGACCATTGAGGTGTGGTGCCTCAACTCAGTGTGAGTTCCTCTTCTGTGAAGCCAGAGCCAAACAATGTTATCTGAGCCAATGGCAATTCTGGAGCCATCTGTTGAGAAAGAGATGGATCTGGTTGCACCAACACCATATCTGTCACTTGGGCCACCAAAACTCGAAATAGTGGAAGACCACTCCGAATGAAGTCCCATGGTAACCTGGGGGACATCTGGGTAGAGTGGCATGTATGCCTTGCGAAGAGTGGTGTTGATTGGCATGAAAGGTAGAGCAGAGGCATAAACATGCAGAGGGTTATTCAGAATCACAGCAGAAAACTCATTGACCACATGGATTGCATCAGATGCAAGATCAAAAAGGTCAGTTTCAAGGGGAATCTGTTTCTGTATATATAAAATCAATGAGGTGAGTGCAAAATCAGCACCAAAATGATCCTTGCCTTTAGCCAGCTCTTCAGCTTTTCCAATGACTGAGTTGCATCCTGTATCCCATTCTTCAAGCTCATGACCTCAATCCAATGTAAAAGTTTCTTGGATAACAGGTCACGAAGAGCATCCAGAATTGGTAATGATACACCATCAACATCAACAATGTGGTCAGTCCAGAAGATGCAGGCATATGCGAGCTCCTCCGAAATACACATCTGCACAATATCTTTGATCCCCTCGATATCTGATATTTGGATAGACACATCACCGATGCCACATATGTCCCTCTTCAAGTTGTCATTCATGATAGAGATGCATGCGAGGGCGAGCTTTTGGCTGTGCTCTTTCTCGTTGATGTAATACCTACTGCATCTCGAAGATTGAGCACGGACAGTGAGGAAGTCTCGAAATGATAGGTGCAAAATTCGTATAGGCTCGTTCTCCTCAGACAGGCCAGTGAGCAAGGACCCCAAAGGACGGAGAATGTCGATCACCCCAACCGCCAGGCTGGTATCACGAAGGTGTTGAAGAGCGGAAGCCGACAGAGGAATCTTTGCCGCCATGATGGCACCAACGAGGACGTCGTACCCCTGAACAAAGTCGTCGTCATCCCAATTACATGTGCTGAGTATATCCGAATAGAGCTTGTCCATTTTGACTTCCGCCCGCAAACCTAATTGGCTCCGTTCGGTCAAGAGAGCATTTAGGTGCTTGGAGGGATCGAGTTGTACGGCAAGAAAATCACAGACGGTGGCCGCCCAAATCATCAGGCCTTCCGCCTTTTTGATGAAAGCATTTACACATTTCTGATTCGGCCACTGAGGTCCTAGTTTCCGTCTAGTTGCAATTTCCTTCAGCCGATGCTGTATATAAATCGCGACATCATTTTTATTGGGCTGCTCCTGGATATTCATTGAGCGTCGTTCAATATGTGATTTGGAGTGAAGAAACTGCTCGATGTCTTCTTCGGCACGTGATGTCATGAAAATACGGAAGTTTGGCGGAAGTTGAGGAATCTTGTCGCCAAGTATGGTTAAGAGGTCGATGTTGTGGTTGTAACCTTCGTCTAATGCGTCCACAACGATCACAACTGGGCGGCTGACCGTGAGGATCTTTGATGGATTTTCGATCAAATCTTCAAATTGACGCGAGATGGGAGCTGTAGCAAGGCTAGGGTCTCGATCGATTGCTTGCCCGATTTGCTCTGCGATATCCTCGCTGATACTCGCGAGGTCCCGTGCAATGGTACTGAACAGTTTCTGAGGCCCGTTCCGTCCCGCAGTTTCTCGATCGAAGAAGAATGAAGATGCGAGAATGCCATGCTCACGACAGCGCTGTGCAAACGTATGAGCGATGGATGATTTTCCGGCTCCTGCTACGTCCGCCAGCCAAAACATCTGCGCATTATCGGATTTGTGGGTCGTTGTTGCCCATGCCCAGATGTCAGCCAGTAATTCCACGCGCGTATGTGGAAGACAAGCCCGGGACGAATCCCAAGATGCTCCCTCCGCGTATGGAAGAGTATTGAGGGCGAAAGTATGAACTAAATTTCTACTAATTAAGTCAAGCGAGGGAATAGATACAAAGAAGTCCTACCCAATCTGTCTCCAAGTTTGTCTTTGACACAGGTCAGGATTTCGGCAACGTCCAGTCCAGTGGTGATCATAGAACTCAGCTTCCGCATTACGGTCAGTCACTGCGACATTGGACAATGCACGAACAGTCATGCTCTCACTTGAAAAAGTCCCACTGCATCATTCAGCTCCTTCCTCATATCGTTGATCGTCTCCGGATCTTTGGTGAATAGCCAGAAGCGCTCAAAGGCTTGTTTTGACAACAGAGTTTTGATGTCGATCTGAATCTTGACCAATGTACTACCATTGTGAACGTTAGACTCTGTTGACTTAGCCACGGAGACATATTTACTCGGCGAGCTTCTGCAGGTTGTTTCGTAAATCATCTCGAGGTTTCCTGGTGTTGGGGATGGACTGAATTACACATTCAAGGGATTGCTGCACGTGTTGGTCAAAATTGGCCCAATCTTTCTTATTCGATTTGAATGCCTGCCCGATGTGCCTTTGACCCGCTGAACAGCAACGACATAATGCAAATCACAACTTACCACAACAGTATCGCCAATCCACAGAGCGATCGATACCGCGCTCTTGAGAGGTGGGAAAACGTCGGCTGCGCTATTTATTGCCCTGAGGAGTGGCAGGACAGTAGCAACACCTCCTTTCAAAGCACCACTTCGGTTTCGCCGCTGCATGATGATTGATGGGAGAAGGATCAAGCTTAGGCTGATGGTGGCGATGCTGGCTCGTAATAGGCGAGGGCACAACAAAGCCCAACTGATGACCAACCAAACCAGCTCTTGGCCGCTTCCGCTCCGACTTGGGATAAGTTCATAGACTCCACGACACTAGCAGGTATTGAGACTGCCATCACTAGGGTGCCTCCGGTCGCCGTTCGTTCGTCGATTTCAGGTGCGTGAGATCAGAAATCCCCAGCTATATACAATGTTAAACTTAATAAGTTTAATAATAACATATGGTTGACCGGGGAATCCCGAGTCTCTTGAAACCCCGCTGAATCTGTCACAAATACTACACAAAGTAGCAACTGCACCCCCCGCGCCCTATGGTATCATATGCATTGAAAGTTCAAGTTCACAGTACAAGAGTGAGTGCCCGACTCCTGGTGCTTCACCGCTCTCATCACTAAAGAGCACTTGCTATCAGAATCTAATATGTCAGGTGTGGAATGGTCTACTAGGTGTCCGAGGGCAACCTCTAAGTCTGACTCGGAGCTGAGAGCGGATCGCCCAGCGCCCGCACTGGATGCCTTTGACGAATTCCGCAATCTCTGTCTACTCGTCACCCTCGTCACGGCCCTCAATGATCCCCATAACCGCTCGACACTCACATTAACCGGTACCACACCCAAGGTACTTAGCAAGAATGCCAGTGTCCTGCACGCAATGGCCTCCATTCTCGTGCTAGATCACGAGATTCTTGCATGTATGTCCGAAGCTGATGATAAAGCCTCTCCGAGTAAGACTCTTCTTGTCACTAGCATGGGCTCGGACACGGCGGGGGAGCATGGCGACCTGTACGACATGGACGTGCCAGAGGGAAAGGTGAAAGTCACTACCATTGCCAATTCTGATGAGCGGGATCTACAGTCATACCCATATGGATCCTGCGTGTCACGAAATGCCGGCACCGACCACTGGCTTTCCATAATGAGACCGGATTGTGATGGGTGGTATTTCCTGGACAAGTGAGTTTCGTATAGACCACCCTTGCTGTACGGCTTCCTATTGATGGTCTGATATTTAGAGAAATATCACTGGCGGATCATATCGCGACTGTCTGCGGCTATCTAAATCATTGCGTGAAGTCAGCGCTCGATCAACAACAACCCTCCTCCGGCAAGTTTTATGAATATCTTACGTCAACAACCTGGAGGAAGAATCACGCGCGGATGAACAAGTTGTCTACAATTGGCCTAATTACCGAGTTAGCTTGGACCGAAATAGGAGATCCACTACAATACCAACACCACCTCGAAGCGTTGCCACCACCCTCGGACGTCAGGCTGGCAAATCGTCTGAAAGAGCTGGATGAGACAGGTGCGAGCACAAACGACCGGTCTTATATGCCACGGATACCATTGCAGAGTTTCACCATCTCCTGGTTGGCATTCTTGTGGCGTATGCGGCGTCGCTCCAGCACCTGTTTTCATTAGCGGACGAGCATCAGCACCTCGCAGACCAACAACGAGCAGAGGAACAAAGGTATGCCCATAAAGAAAGGTGTGCGGCGAAGCATAGGCAAGCCGAGGAACAAAGGCAGGAGGAGCGAAGGCTTGAGTAGCGAAAGCGTGAGGAGCGGCAGGAAACCCTTCTCAAGATGATGCGAGACGATGCGTCCGTTGTGTCTGTTGTGGCTCGACTACTTTCCTGCCTTCTGAATTCCGGCGCGCTTCGATGTCATCTTGCAGTTCTACTTCAGGCTCGGCTCTCATTACCCAACATCGCCCACCGGAGCCATTATGAAGATTTCGCAAAAGGGAATGGTATTCAACCTGTGCAGGTAACCCGTTGGGGCAAGAACAAGGGTAGAAAGAGGGACAAGAATAAGGCACAGGGTACGGATTCAGGAGAGGGCGATGGGAGTGAGATTTCCGATGAGGAGGAACTGGACCAATACCACGGTGATCTTATCGATAACGGCCTGACTCGCACGGTCCTTGGTTGGTTGAAAACGTTCATATGTCACTACTCGGCGGAGGGGATTTTGCAACGTCACTGTGTCAAGCATCTGGCAAAACTTAACCCTGGCTCTGATGTTGAAGTCTCTATCATCGGTGTGTCCGGTAAGAAACGAACGGTCTCGGACTGGCCGACAATGCAACAATCAATCATATCCGCTATCAGTACCCACGACCCCGACCAACTACCCTCCTACCTTGACGAAGTGTTTCAAATCCTCGAGAGGACAATCCGTGATAACGCTAGGAGGACAACGCACCCCACTTGCGTGGCTTTCGCAAAAATTCTTGAAGGATGCGAGGTGGAGCGGCATTTTGCGTTACACTGTGAAGCTGCAATAGCCGCATTCTCCCAGCAGGGCGCAAACGCTACCTCTAGATTGCCAGCTGGTACGGCACGGGATAATCTGTGTCGCCTTGCAGAGGTAACTTGCACCCCACCTGCATTTGTTTATTGCCGTTGATATATATATCCAGAGTTTGGACAAAACGGTGGTGGCAGTGACCAAGCCATGCTGTCCCGTTTGCTGGGAGCTCATGGCTGTTTTGAGAGGTGACGCGGAAAATCAATTCTTGGTTCGCAGCGGCAATCCCACAGTTTATCCTATAGAACTACCACCATGGCTTCCCCAGAGTGCATGTGAACAAATGGTGGACAGATTCCAGAAGCATCTATGCACTCAGCTTGAATCTATGGTTTCTATGGACAGGGCAACCAAAAGCGATGCCTCATCTCTTTCCATCGTGGCGGCCTACAAGAAGGGGCATTGCCACACTCTCTCGATTGAAAGTGATTCCGATCTCAGCACCACGACTAGCGCAAGTGACCATTCGAATGACCTCGCAACTGCAACAACCAAAAGCAAGGTTGTCGGATGTCTTGCCAGTGGTACTTCAAGTTGAACCCCTACATATGTTGTCATTGTAGTTAAGACTGCCCTATATTTACATGGGCCCGCTGGTAGGGTAACTTCGGACTTCTGCCTAGTTCTTGGATCTCGCTGACTCGAGTAGTAACAAGTCTCATTTTGTTGTTGCAGTATTTGTATACCCAAATCTGATGTTCTTCAGTATGCCCTCAAGTTGTACCATTTAAGCTATCTCACAATGATAAATATGTAGGATGTACCACTAGTCCCGAGCAGAAGCCCTCGTGCACGCGTATTACTATATTATAAAGGTAAAACATCGAGTACTACAAAACTGAAAAATCTCGTCATGACAACAGGGACTCGGAGGACAACCATGATGTCGGTATGACTAATCATAGGAACTGTAGTTCAATTTTCTTTTCCAGCGAACCTCAGTCGTTTATCCCTAAACACCGAGGTGAACTTTCCGATTTCTATCAAATTTCTATTACTTTTTACTTTACTTACATTTACCTTTCAGTTGCCTTTCAGACTTATCCAAGACTTATCAGTTATAGTCGGATTTGCTTTGCACCATTCTTTTACAAGAACAATGCATATGATACGGATTTGCAAATTTAAAGGATGTGCGTCCTTGGGTGATATCACAGGCACGTCTCACAGATTGCGGCACGCCCTTCAGGCCGGGGTTGCCGAGTCATTGTGGGGCGGGCACGTGATTATGTATTTGTCAAGAGCTGTAATAGCAAATAAACATAACCAATGTCCATATCCACGTCACACTGGCACATGTTCCAATTCCAAAGAACTTGCTATCGATGAATATCGGTGAGTACTTTAGTGAGGTTACCGTCACTATTTGGGCTTCCCTGTCTGACGTGCTTGCATTCAACGAACACAACTTTCGTGTATGACCCAGATAGTCCCAATCCTCCAATACATCTTCACAACTCACAGGCCGAGTTGGATAATCGACACCGAGCCAACCCAGAGGCCTCAGTTGCATTTCTTCAACTCGCCGATGAGCTCTTGTTCCTCATTCTAGAGGATCCAAGGCTAAGCACCGCCGACCTCTATTCTCTCGCAGCCACATGCCGGCATCTCAACTTTCTTGCAATTCCTATCTATCTTTCACGGCACGGCATATCCGATCTGTATGAGGGGTGCTACCTCTCCCGCGAAAAAATGGGCGTACTTGACGGTCTCCGAATATCGATCTCCATCACATCTCTCAACCATCTCCACTGCACGTTCAATGAAGGAAACGACAGATTCCTCCGAGAACTTCGCTCCCTTTGTCGTCTCATCTCGAAATTGTCCCACATCAAATCCATATTTCTCGACTTTTCGTGGGTCGGCCCTTGGGATGTGAGTCAACAGACCACTGGCCCTGCGAGCACGGTTAACTGGAGTTCCTGGACCTGGCAGTGGGTTTTCTTTAAGACCTTAAACGACATTATTGGAAAATGTTCTGATCTAACTGTGTTCCGTGGATATCACCTTACACAGGGGACCCTCCAGCAGCCCAGCATCACACCGAATACGAATATGCGTCCCCATCTCGCTGTTGGTCGCACTTTCAATAGGATTAGGACGTTTGTCAGTACTCGACTCCGGTTACATGCGTCCGGAAAAAAATGCACATCTCCCACATGTCCGCCCTCACGGGTCCCAACAATTAAAACGCTGAATATTCGATCAATGAACCTTTTGGATCCTCCCTTCGACACTCGGACAATCAAGCCGTTCAACACATCTCCAATAACGACGCTCTCTTTGGATTTTTTGATACTCAGTCAACAAATGTGGGCCGAATTCCTTTCAGGAATGACGTTACCTGCTCTTTCGACTCTATCTATCACGTCTTGTTCCATTGCATTCGCCCACTTGTCAAAATTTCTATTCCGACATCCGAACATCACCGCTTTAAATACCTCTAACACTCATATAACATATTCCGACTCCCGTCCTTTCTTGAAAAAAAAACATCCCCGATTAAAGTCATTCAGCGGCAATCCTGAACATATCTCACAATTTTTGGACTCCTCGAGAGCCTTCCCATCCCTCGATGTCATTTGCATTTCGCCTCGATTAGTCAACGATGAACTGGTGCGATTGGATTGCGCTCTTCTCGATGCCTCCCTCACTGCAATTGCGCGTCACTCTAAAGTCACCTTTCTTTGTCTGAATCTCTCCGGACAATCGGGCTTTGAGAGATGGCTGGAGATGGCTGCAAGCAATGTGGCGTCAGGAAGAGTAAAAAAACGCTTGGGTTACGTGACAAGTTTAGAACTGGTTTTTGGTGGAATGTTTGCCTTGAGCGACTATGCTCTGGTCGATCTATCGAACTGGTTGACAATGTTCCCAAGCCTCCGACATGTGTACCTTAATGCGTATGTCGAGATTGAGCATGGCTCCGACAGCCCTTTCATACGGTCAATCAGCCGTGCCTGCCCCCAGATTCGGACCGTCAGAATTGCTGACGAAGAGCTCTGTGTCAGTCAGTGTCACGTGCGATCCTCCGAACGATTTCGGCGATGGTCACGGTTGATGAATGGATTTGGCAAGATCGTTGACAAAGTATTGGAGCCCTAGGGTGAATCTTGCGCCGTCCACTAGCTTCCACATTCGGAACTTTCTGACATTCCCGAGATCCCTCAGCCAACATCCAGCATCGGCTAGTTTAAAACGAATTCTCCCTAGTCCATGCGAGAATCGAGTACCAGATTCTTATCATATTCTAGTTCAAAAGCATTTCAGGGCTCTCAGGTGGCTTCCGCCAGCCGGGATTCGCATTCACAAGTGTAATATAGGCCGGTGACCTCTATCTATTAGAGAGGCAACCTCGTCGATAGGCGGTCAATCTGGGTTCGAAATTCGAATACAGATAGCGGCGGCGGCCCTTTTTTTGATCGCTTCTTTTAATTGAAGTTTCAATATATTTTCTCCTCCTTCAACGCATCGACGTGACATCTGCTTGTACTAGTAGGACCACTCTTTACAACTGCAGACTCTCCCTCCTCGGTATGGAATCCACCCGCAGAATCTCGACGGTGTCACGTGCTTCAACGTGAGACACGTTCGTCGTAAAACCACGCGATGGTCACGGTGTCACGGTGTTTCAGACTGCCGCAGCCCGCAGCCGCTCATCCGAACTTGAAGTCAAGTCCAAGTTGGCAATATTCCCTCGAACAGCCTTGTTGATGTCCTTTCCGGAATGTCACTTGCTGTTGGCCTAGGGGCGATATCGTAGCCTGAGTACAATACAGAGGCGAGTCAATCCAATCTTCTCAAGATGGACGCAGATCCCCCGCCGTATACCGCTTTACCAATCCCAAATGACGTTCGTGACAACTCCCAACAAGCTTACACATTCCCAACACAATTCTCGATCGGCTCGTTGAAAACTGATTCCCCTCTTGTCAATACGGCACACCTCAAGGGCCA